>Ga0209172_10001123_pt1 | contig 61657 bp, 54 predicted proteins | sample LarsenN4metaG_FD_184113 | JGI IMG/M metagenome (GOLD analysis project Ga0209172, IMG submission 184113) | Hot spring sediment bacterial and archeal communities from British Columbia, Canada, to study Microbial Dark Matter (Phase II) - Larsen... ...
GGCCTGCCGCGCCGTGTTCGAGTTCGCCTTCTTCCGGCCGGGGCGGCAGGCCGCGCGCCTGCGCTGTCCGGCGCTGTTCGTGGCAGGGACGCGTGACACGATCACGCCGCCGGACGTGACCCGCCGCGCGGCCGCGCGTGCGCCGCGCGGCGCACTGCTGGAGCTGGCGTGCGGGCACTTCGACGCATACCTCGGGGATGCATTCGAGGAAGCTGTCGCGGCCGAGACCGCGTTCCTGCTGAGGCACCTCGATGCGGACGCGACCGGGAGCGCGAAGCCGGGCGCGACTCCCGACATGCGCGACGTCGCGAGCACGCCGAGCGAGATGCAGGCTGGCGCTAGCGCGTGATTTTGCGGACGCCAGCGCGGGTGCCGCGGCAGGCGGGCGCGGGCTGCCACTCGTTGGGCCAGTACCTGAGATGGCCGTAGCCGCCGGCGAGGTGGAGGGGCTTGATCATGCCGGGCTCGATATCGGACGGGCCGTTCCAGTTGGGGAACTGGTAGGGCTCCCAGCCGTTGTACATGATCACTTGCCCCGGCCTGGCGGAGGGTGAGAGCTTGACCGGCGTGCGGTAGGAGCCCATGTCGTTGAAGACTTCCACGACCTCGTTGTCGGCGATGTCGCGGGCGGCGGCATCGGCGGGGTTCATGACGAGGTGCGGCTCGCCGCGATGGGTCTGGAGCATGAGCTTGTTGACGATGTTGGCGCTGTGGACGCTCCAGCGGTTGTGGCCACTGGTGATGAGGAACGGGTAGTCACCGCCGGCCTTGGGGGCGTCCTTGTGCCGCGGCAGGTGCTCGTCGGCTTCGAGGAACCAGTCGTGGTCGATGTAAAACTGGGCGCGCCGCGTGAGCGTGGGATAGGGGTACTTCTTCTCGGTGTGGTTGCGGAGCGGGGCGAACGTGCTGTCAGGCTCGATGTCGCTGGCCTGTCCGAGCGCGCGCGCGTTCATGCCGAGGCCGGTGAAGCGGATGAAGCCCTGTTCTCGCACCTTGCCAAGGTCTGAACCTTCGGGGAGCGCGCCGGTGACGATCGTGTCCTTGATCATGTCATCGGCGAGGGCGTCCTCATCGATCGCGGATCCGTTGCGTGCATAGCCGTTGTTGTAGGAGTAGCGCTCCCAGAGGTCGTCGAGGCGGCGCTCGGTGCCCGCGGCGTCGTGGTAGGTGACGAAGCCGCGCTCCTTCGCGCGGCGGGCGATGGCCTGGCAGAGGAGGCCGAAGATCTCGAGCTCTGACTTCGCCTCATCGATCGGCTCGACAACCTTGTCGCAGAACGTGAGGTTGAGGGTGTGGGTGCTGGGAATGCCGAAGCTGATCTTCTCGTACTGGGCGGCGATGGGCAGGACGTAGTCTGATTCGAGCGCAGTGGCGCTCATGCGGTAGTCCATGGTGACGATGGTCTTGAGCTTCGGCCAGAGGTGCGTGAGAAGCATCTTGCGGCCGCCGCGCGTGCGCCGCAGGGCGTTACCGCCGCATTCGATGAAGACGCGGGGTTCGGTGGCGCGTTGCGGCACGCCGGCCCACCAGCCGCGTTCGAGCGCCTCGTTATAGTAGCTGTCGAAGGTGCGTGGCATCGACGGGTCGTGCCACGAGGCCTGGTTCCAGTTCCGGTCGTAGCCGGCGTGGTTGTACCAGAGGAAGACGGGCGGGACCCAACCGGTGGCGCCGTTGTTCGCCGAGCGCTTAGTGAACTCGATCGTGGCGAGCTCTTCGGTCATGGTCGGGTCTTCTTCGCGGACGGCGGCGACGAACTGCTTGTAGCCGCCGTGGAGCATCTTGACGATGTCGGGCCCGGCGACTGGCTTCGCGGAACCCATGAGCCAACCATCGAAGAGGGCGGCGATCCAGGCCTGCACGCCGGTGCCTTTGCGACCCCAGTTGCCGGTGAGTGCGAGGAGGAGGAGCTGCGAGCGCTCGATGAGGTCGCCGTGGTAGTACTTGCCGGCGTTGTTGAGGCTGCCGAGCGTCTTGGTGCGACCGCGGGCGACCTTGCGGGCGAGTTCACGGATCGTCGCGGCATCGACGCCGCACATCGCGGCTGCCTTCTCGGGCGTGTAGCCGGCGAGGCGTTGGACGACGTGCTGGAACACGGGGCGGGCGGTGATCGTGGCGCCGTCCCTGAGCGTGACACGCACGTCGCCGCTGAGGGCGGGATCCACATCGCCGGTATCGAGGGTGGCGCGTGGCGCTGGCGCGATGTCGCCCGTGCGGGCATCGAGCCAGTAGAACTGCTCGGGATGGCCGTCGTCGCGCAGGTCCGCTTCGACGAGGAAGCGACGCGTGTCATCGCGGACGAGCAGTGGCAGGTCTGTCTGTTCTTTCACGAAGCGTTCGTGTACGAGCCCTTCTTCAATGACGGCGGCCGCCATGCCGAGCGCGAAGGCGGCGTCGGTGCCGGGCTTGACTGCGACGTAGTAGTCGGCGTGCATCGCCGAGGGTGAGTAGTCGGGCGCGACGGTGACGATGGTGGCGCCGCGGTAGCGAGCCTCGGTGATGTAGTGCTGATGAGGGATGCGGGTGTAGGCAGGGTTCGAGAACCAGATGAAGAACACATCGGCGTGGAACCAATCGTCGATGCTGCTGACAGGATCGAACTTGCCGTAGGTCAGGTAGTGGCCGGGTGAGAAGTCGTTCATTTCGGCGTTCAGGTCGGTGGTGAGGCCGCCGATGAGGCTGAAGAAGCGGGTGCGGCCGGTGACGCCCCAGGTGCTCATGTTGCAGCCGGAGAGCGCGATCATCGACTCGGGGCCTTGCTCCTGGATGGCATCGATGATGCCATCGGCGATCTCGTCGCAGGCCTGATCCCAGCTGATGCGCTCCCACTCGCCTGAGCCGCGTTCGCCGACGCGCCGCACGGGATGGCGGAGGCGTTCGCCGCCGTTGAGCGTGTGGCTCCAGCCGGCGCCCTTCTGGCACCCCATGGGATTCATGTCGGGGACGCCAGCCTCGATGACGGGAAGCGTGCCGGCCTGCTCCTCGAAGGCGATGTTGCCGTCCCGGAGATACACGCGATAGGGGCAGTTGCCGGGATAGCAGTCGATGCAGTGGCTTGCGAACACGGCGCGGTCGAACTTGAAGCGATCGCGATAGCGCGATTCGGTAGCTTCGCCGTGGGCATGCGGCGGGCGGGTCCGGATGGGCGTAGCCATGCAAGCCTCCGCGGAGGCCGGGTCAGGACGATCGTGCTTCGCGGCGGATCGCGCTTCAAGTGCCGGTTGCCGGACGAGGGGGGCCGAATGGCCCGCGGGTGGTTGCACGTTGACGGGCTGGCGATGCCGATTGGCACTTTCAGCGCGGGCGGCGTGCCACGCAGAGTGGGATCGCCATGCCACCGGTCATCCGCATCATCGGGCGCTCCGGGTCGGGCAAGACGACGCTGCTGGCGCGCATTGTGCGCGCGCTGGCCGACGACGGCGTGCGTGTGGCGGTGATGAAGCACGCGCACCATCACGTGGACCTGGACCGCCGAGGCAAGGATTCATTCCGCTTCGCGGAAGCGGGCGCCGTGCATGTGACGGTCGTGTCGCGCGAGCGGCTGGCGTCGTTTCACGCGATCGCCGACGAGGAGCCTTCGCTCGAGGATCTGGCGCGAGGGGTCGAGGGCGACGCAGACCTGGTGCTGGCGGAAGGCTTCCACGATTCGGACGCGCCGTACTTCTTGCTGCTGGACGCGCAGGGACGCGGCGACCGGCGGCCGCTGCAGGGCGAGTTGCTCGGTGTGATCAGCGCCGACGGTCGCGCCGACGGCGCAGCGTTCGATCGGGGGGATGCGGTGGCGATCATCGAGCGGATCCGGGGACACCTTGGCGAGCGCGCGAAAGAGCACGAGTTCGCGCGGCTGCTGGCCGAGGCGCGGGCGTTCCACGGGCACGTGTGCCCGGGCCAGATCCTGGGCGTGCGGCTGGCCATGCTGGGGTGCCGGGAAGCCGGCGTAACGGAGCCGCGCATGTCCCGGAAGCTGATCACGTGGGTCGAGATCGACCGATGCGGCGCGGATGCGGTGCAGACGGTGACCGGCTGCAAGCTGGGCAAGCGCACGCTGAAGTTCGTGGACAACGGCAAGCTGGCAGCGACGTTCCTGAACACGGAGACGGGCGTGGCGGTGCGGGTGGCGGCACGGGCGGACTCGCGAGAGCGCGCGGCGGCGATGTACCCGGCGCTGGGGCGCCACGAGGCGCAGGCGCGTGCGTACGGCGAGCTACCCGACGAGGCGCTGTTCAGCGTTTCGCGGGTGGCCGTGGTTCTCGGCGACCTGGACCGGCCGGGCAAGCCGGCGGTGCGTGTGCAGTGCGTGAGCTGCGGCGAGGAAGTGAACGACGGACGCCACGTACAGGGGGATGACGGGCCGGTGTGCCGCGCCTGCACGGGCGGGGCGTACTACCGCATGCTGCCCGCCGAGCAACCATCGCGGGGACGGCCATGAGGGCGCAGCGGGTGCAGGTGGACGGCGCGGCGTTGCTGGACCCGGCGGCAGGGGCATGGCGGGCGGCGCGCGCAGAATCGCTGGCGATGCAGGCAACGCCGCTCGTCATGCAGCCATCGGAGTATGTTCAGACGAAGTGGAAGGAGCTTGCGCACGGCGCGCTGCAAGAACTGCGCGTTGCGGCGCTGCACAACGGACGGGCGTTGTTCTTCCGGATGGAGTGGGAAGACGAGACGGACGACAGCGCTCCGGATGACATGTCGCGTTTTCCCGACCAGGCAGCGGTGATGCTGCCGCTCAAGGAGAACGCCTCCATGATGGAGATGGGGACGCCGGAGGAGCCGGTGAACATGTGGCTGTGGCGCGGCGACGTCGAGGCGCCGCTCTACGTGACGGCGATGGGGAGGGGCACGAGCGTCCGCCACCGCGAGCAGGTACTTGCCGGCGGCGCCGACTGGCGTGACGGGCGGTGGCGGGTCGTGATCAGCCGACCGTTTCACGTGTCGTTGCCGGTGGAGCAGGTGGTGCCGCTGGCGCCCGGCGTGACGCACAAATGCACGTTTGCGGTGTGGCAGGGGGCGAACAGCGAGCGCGCGGGGCTGAAGGCGTATCACCCGCTATGGGAGCCGCTGGAGATCGAGCGATGAGGCCGGCGGCCGGGATGGAGATCGACGCGGGCAGCGCCTCGCGGTTCGAGATGTACCGGCTGCTGGCGGGCGCGTTGGAATTTCCGTCCCGGGCATTTCACGAGCGTGTCGTGCGCGGGGCGTTCCGCGCGGACGTTGCGGCGGCGGCCGGCGGGTTGCCGTGCGGCCTGGCGGAGGCATCGCCGATCGAGGCGTTGATCACGGAGGAGGAGTACGGCGCGTTCCAGGGTGAGTACATCCGGCTGTTCGACGTAGGGACGGTACGGCCGCCGTGCCCGCTCTACGGTGGCGAGTGGGGCGGAGCACGCCGCGCGACGATGGAGGATGCGCTTCGTTTCTACGGATTCTTCGGGATGAAGATGAACGAGGGCGCGCGTGAGTTGCCCGACCATGTGACCGTGCAGCTCGAGTTCATGGAGGTGATGGCCTTCACGGAGGGTGCGGCGCGGACGCGCGGCGAGGACGTGGGGCCGCTCGTCCGCGCTGAACGCGACTTCCTGGCGCGGCACCTGGCGAAATGGTGGCCGCTGCTGCGGCGCAAGATCGGCGGCCAGCGCCCCTCGGCCTTCTACGATGCCCTGACGGCGGTGACGCATGACTTCATTGCCGCCGACCTGCGGTACGTGCGCGCGCTGTCTGACGGTGAGGGCGACGCGATCTAGGCTGCCGGCGGGCGCAGCGACTCCGGCACGACGAGGAACCGATGCGTCCGGGCGCTGAAGAGCGGGCGCCGCCAGCGGATGCCGAGCTTGAGGCGGCGCCGGAGGAGCGCGAGATAGGGATTCGCCTGACCGGTGAGTGTTTCGGTCTGGAGCTTGAGCGGGCCGGTAACCGTGGCATCGAGGCCGGGGTCGAAGCCGTTCTTCACAGTGATGCCGACGCCATCGAAGACGAGCGTTGCGCGCGCCTCCGGGTCGGTTGAGTGCAAGCCGAGCTTGCCGTGGATGCGGCGGGCGGCGCCGGCCTTGCGCGGATCCGCCTCCACGATGGCATCGATGTGCTGCTTGAGCAGGCGGGCGAGGACGTTGGCGCCTTCGTCGCCGTCGGCGAGGGTGACCGTGAGCGGGCTATCGATGGGTTGTGTTGTCTCGTGGGCGAGCGCGGTCATGATGCGGCTCCCTGAGTGCGCTTGCGGATCTCGATTTTCTGGGCGCGAGGTGTGTGGCTTGGCTGGCCGAGGATGGGGCGGAAGCTGAGGTGGCCGTAGCCGCCAAGCAAGTGCAACGGCTTGAAGGCGCCGGCGACGACGGTCTGGCTGCTGCGCCATCCCTGGAACTGGTAGGGCTCCCAGGCGTGATAGATGATCGCCTGTCCGGGCTGGACAGCGGGCGAGATCTTGGCGTGGACATCAAACGAGCCGACGTCGTTGCTGACCCGGACGATGTCGTGATCCTGGATGTCGCGCTCGAGCGCATCGCGGGCGCTGATGTAGAGGACAGGCTCGCCGCGCTGCAGGTTGAGGAGCGTTTTGTTCGCGCGGAAGATGGCGTGGATGCTGTGGCGGGTGTGGCCGCCAGTCAGTTCGATTGGATAGTCGCCGCCGCCGTGCGGGTTCTCCTTGTGCACGGGGAGCGCCTCGCCGGCGTCGATGTACCAGGGATGATCGAGGTAGAACTGCTGCCGGCCGGTGAGCGTGGGCCAGGGTTCCTTTCCTTCGACGAACCACTTGAGCGGCGCCAGCGCGTCGCCGTCAGGGAGATCGGAGCAGATGGCCGTGATGGGGCCGTAGCCGCCGGTGGAGCGGACGCGCATGGCGCCCTTCCCGGCGAGTTCGTCCCAGCGCGTGCCGTGTAATGGCTGGGACATGCTGACGGAGACGTCGAGCGCCTTGGTCGCGTCGCCTTCGGCGAACTCGCCGTTGGAGCTCCAGTCGTCGTAGATGCGCGTGGGGTCGTGCACCTGTCCGAGCGCATCGGTGTAGGGGGTCTCTTCGCGCTGGCGGGCGCGCTCCTGGATGCGCATTGCGAGGCGGGCCATGATGTCGAACTCGGGGAGTGACTCGTACAGGGGGTCGACGCCGCCCTCGCCGACGCAGATGTAGGGGACGAGCGACTGGCAGAACTTGATGCCGGGCTTCTCGTGCCAGCCGGCGGCTGGGAGGATGATGTCAGCGTGCATGGCCGAGCTGGACATGCGGAACTCCCAGGTGACGATGAGCTCGAGGGATTCCCAGAGGTTGTCGCGGATGACGTGGGGCGCGGGCCAGCGCCGCAGCGGATTCATGCCGGTGTAGAGCATCACGCGCGGTTTCGGTCCAACCGGCATCCACTTGTTCTCGAAGGACTCGCGGGCGTACTCGGCGACGGGTTTCGGGAGCGCGGGATCGTGGAAGGCCTGATTGTTGACGAGGGCGCGGTAGCCGGGATCGTGGGCGTAGAGCCAGGCCATGGCGGGGGCGTTGCTGGAGACCTGTCCGGCCATCGTCTTCATGACGTTCTCGATATCGCGGACTTTGGGACGCTGGCCGGGCAGTGGCGCCTGGCCGATGAGCGCGAGCTGCTGTTTGTCGTAGTTGAGCGGGAGGTTCCACCAGGCGCCGAGCCGCAGTCCGCCGCCCTGCTTGCCGGTGTGTCCGGCGAGGGCGGAGATGAGGATCATGGCGCGCTGAAAGAGGTCCATGTGGTAGTGCTTGCAGGCGCCCCACGAGGCGAAGATCGACGCAGCCTTCGCGTTTGCGAAGCCGCGGGCAAGCGTGCGCACGGTGGCGGCGCTGACGCCGGTGATGCGCTCGACCTTCTCGGGCGTGTAGTCGCGCAGCTGATCGCGAAGGAGTTCCCAGACCGGGCGGACGCGGATGGTGGCGCCGTGGCGATCGGTGACCTGGAATGCGCCGGTGAGCGAAGGATCCGCGTCGCCGAGCACAAGGGAGGCGACGGGATGGCCGATACTGCCGGGCGCCTCGACGGGCTTGCCTGAGCGCGCGTCCCAGAAGAGGAAGGTGGTGTCGCTGCCGTCTTCCTGCAGGTCTGAGAGGCGGAGGAAGCGGGCGTTATCCTCGCGGACGAGGAGCGGGAGATCCGTTTGCTCCTTGACGTACGCGGCCTGGAACAGGCCTTCATCGATGATGACGTTAGCCATGCCGAGGGCGAGTGCGGCGTCGGTGGCGACGCGGAGGTTGACCCAAAGGTCGGCGTGCATGGCGGTGGGGTTATAGTCGGGCGCGACGACGATGATCTGGGCGCCCTTGTAGCGCGACTCGAGCATGAAGTGGACATCGGGAATGCGGGTATAGGCGGGGTTGCCGAGCCAGATCATGATGTAGTCGGAGTTGCAGTAGTCGTCGGAGGTGCCATCGGCGTTGAAGAGGCCCCAGGTCTGGATGGCGCCCATGGGGAGGTCGCCGACGCTCGCCCATTCATCGAGTGACGTGGTGCCGATCAGTTGCATGAGCCGGAACTGCGCAGGGGTTCCGGGGCCGAAGTCGATGTTGGTGGTGCCCATGTCATAGACGATGGCGGCTGGTCCGTCCGTCGTGGCGACGTCGAGAACCTTGTCGGCGATGGTGGTGAGCGCCTCTTCCCAGGAGATGCGTTCCCACTTGCCCTCTCCGCGCTTGCCGACCCGGCGCAGCGGGTACTTGATGCGCGTGGCGTCGTACATGAGGTCGGAGTAGACCATGCCTTTCTGGCAGCCGCGCGGGTTGAAGTCAGGCAGATGCTCCCCGGACGCCTCGTAGATGGCGTTCTGCTCTTCGCGCCAGACGATGCCGTCCTTGATGTAGAGGTTGAGGGTGCAGGCGGCGATGCAGTCAGCCTGGTTGCAGGTGCCCTTCGCGATGCGATCCCAGGACCACTTCGCGCGGTAGAGGTCTTCGACCGAGGAGTAGCGCGCACCTGGGGCGCCGGCGCCGCCGGGCGCGAGGCGGCGAAGCGTTGGCGCGGACGACCTCGGCTTCGTGGAGATATGGGACGCCATGGTTCCTCCCTGGGGGAGAAACCGGGGCCTGTCGTGCTGCTTGTACGCCTGGAGCCGGCGACGTGGCCAGTGCCGAACGGCCCACGGCCGCGCGGGGCGGCGCGGGGACGGGACTGGCGGGGCCAAACGGCACGCTCGAAGTAAGCCGAATGGAAGGCACACGCGCGTTGGGGGCAGGCTTATTCTAGCGCTTGCTAAGTTAAGCGTTCGCCGCCAGGGAAGGACGGTCCCGGGATGGTGTCGACGAGAATCCGCACCCGGACGCGAAGTCAGCGTGTTGACGCCGCGACGCGGACGGCGCCGCACAAAGAGCGGCATCACAGCCCGACGGCAACGGAGGAGACGTACCGGGAGCGGGTGCGCTGGACGAAGTGGACGTGGGGTAGCCATTGCGTGGACTGCTATCCCAGCAACTGCCCGTTCCGCGTGTACGTCGGTCCGGACGGCGAAGTCTGGCGCGAGGAGCAGGCGGGGACGTACGGCACCGTGGAGCAAGGGGTGCCGGACTTCAACCCGGCAGGGTGCCAAAAAGGCGTGACGTGGCACCGGCTGCTGACGGGGAAGGAGCGGGTACTGCATCCGCTGAAGCGCGCGGGGGACCGGGGCAGCGGGCTGTGGCAGGAGGTCTCCTGGGACCAGGCGCTGGAGGAGATCGCGGACCACGTGATCGATGCGATCCAGGAGCAGGGTCCGGAGTCGGTGATCCGCATCGGCGAGCCGGCGGAGGGGGGCACGCAAGCGCTGATCTACGGCAGCGCGGTTGTGAACCAGATCGGCGGGACGGTGACGGACGTGCAGGCGGAGATCAACGACTTCTCGCCGGGGATCTACATCACGTTCGGCAAGTTCGACCCGGCTGCGAGCTGCGATGACTGGTTCCACACGGACCTGATGCTGTGCTGGCAGATCAATCCGGCGTACACGTCGATCCCCTGGTACCACTTCATTGCCGAAGGGCGATACCGCGGAGCGGAGGTCGTGGTGATCGCGCCGGACTTCAACCCGACGGCGCCGCACGCTGATTACTACGTGCCGGTGCGCATCGGCACCGACGTGGCGCTGGCGAACGCGATGTGCCAGGTGATCATCGAGGAGAACCTGGCGGACTGGAAGTTCGTGCGTGAGCAGACGGACCTGCCGCTGCTCGTGCGGACGGACAACCAGCGTTTTCTGCGGGGGTCAGACATCGACGGCGGCCGTGATGACCAGTTCTACTGGTTCGACGAGAAGACGCAGGCGATCGTTGAGGCGCCTCGCGGGACGCTGTCGCTGGGGCGCGCGCGCCCGGCGTTGGAAGGGACGTTCAAGGCGAAGCTGGCCGACGGCACGAGGGTCAGCGTGACGCCGGCCTTCGCGATGCTGCGCGAGATGCTGAACCGCGACTACACGCCCGAGAAGGCGGAGGCGATCTGCGGCGTGAACCCGGAGCTGGTGCGGACGATCGCGCGGAAGGCGGCGAAGAAGCGCACGCGCATGTTGATGGGGTGGAACTCGGGGAAGTACTACCACGGTGACCTGATGGAGCGCTCGATGATGCTGGTGCTGGCGCTCACGGGGAACTGGGGGAAGAAGGGGACGGGCGCGCGGTCGTGGGCGGTGGGCATGTTCGACGGCCAGTTTTTCGCGCCGAACAAGCCTGCGCCGGGGCAGGCGGTGACGGCGGCGGTTATGCAGGGCCGCGACCAGATGTACGAGGCGGTGCGCGCGGAAGACCCGACGATGACGGACGAGATGGTGAGCCACGAGATGTCGTATCGCGGCGCCGCCATGGGCGGCACGGTGCCGCCGGCGTTCTTCTGGTACTACCACTGCGGTTACCGGGAGATCTGGAACAAGAAGACCTGGGGCGACGTCGGCATGAAGCGCTCGTTTGATGAGTACTTCGAGGAGGCGCTCGCGAAGGGGTGGTTCACGGGCACGGTGCAGCCGGCCGCGACGCAAGAGCCGCGCGTTGTGTTCGAAGTGGGGTCGAACCTGTTGCGGCGCACGCGCGGCGGCCAGAACATGCTGCTGAAGAACCTGTGGCCGAAGCTGTCGTGCATCGTCAGCATCGACTGGCGACTGAGCACGACCGGCCTGTGGTCCGACTACGTGCTACCGGCGGCGCATCACTACGAGAAGCCGAACTTTTGCTACTCGACGCCGCACATCATGCACCTGACGTTCTCGGACCGGGCGGTGCCGCCGCGCGGGGACTCGAAGGAGGAGTTCGAGATTGCCGTGCTGCTCGCGCGGAAGATCGAAGAACGGGCAAGGGCGCGCGGTTTCACACAGTACACCGACGCGCACGGGACGCCGCGCAACCTGGAGGGCATGGCGGATCGCATCACGCTCGGCGGGTACTACGACAGCTCGGACAAGGTGCTGGACGAGATGGTCCGCGACAGCGTGGTGATGGGCAACCTGCCGGACGGCACGACGCTCGACACGCTGCGGGAGAAGGGCTACGTGCGGTTCAAGGACTGGGGATTGTCGCCGATGGCGATCTGCCAGTCGTCGGACATCAAGGACGACGAGACGCACGCGCCGTTCCGCTGGCACACGGAGAAGAAGACGCCGTTCCCGACGCTGACGCGACGGGCGCAGTTCTACATCGACCATGACTGGTTCCTGGAGGCGGGGGAGCAGTTGCCGGTGCACAAGGAGACGCCGGCGCAGGGGGGCGACTATCCGTTCCACCTGACGAGCGGGCACCCGCGCTGGTCCATCCACTCGATGAACATGACGAACACGATCATCCTCAACACACACCGCGGGCACCCGTTCTGCTACATCAACACGACGGATGCGGAGCAGCGTGGGCTGAAGGACGACGAGGTGGTGGAGCTCTACAACGACATGGGATCGATGCGCGTGTCGCTGCGCGTGGCGCCTTCGGTGAGGCCGGGGCAGCTGATCATTTACAACGGGTTCGAGCCGTACCAGTTCCAGGACTGGCACGATCCGGCGAACGTCGAGCCGGGGATGGTGAAGTGGCTGGCCTTTGCGGGCGGCTACGGACACCTGCGCTACCGGGGCATTCACTGGCAGCCGGTGCCGATCGACCGGGCGATTCGTCTGGATGTGCGCAAGGTCGAGCAGAAGGAGGCGGTGAGCGCATGAAAGCGACACGAGTTCCGGACGTGGGGGCGCTGCTCGAGCCGCAAGCCAGGGGCTGGCAGTCGATCGAGCGGGAGGTCGTGGACCTGGCGGGCATGCCGCTGAACCTGCAGACATCGCGCTACGTGCGCACGGTGTGGGCCGACAAGCTGATCGGCAAGGTGCGGGCGGTGTCTGTGCGCGCGGCGCATGATGGCGAGCGGATGGCGATGCTGCTCGAGTGGAACGATGACACGAGGAACACGGAGTTCGGCGAGCGGCTGTTCCCGGACGGCGCGGCTGTGTTGTTTCCCTGCAACGGGAGCGCGCCGATCAGCACGCTGGGGGCGGCAGATGCGGGCGTGAACGAGTGGTTCTGGCGCGCGGACCTGGAGCAGCCGGAGAACCTGGTCGCGCACGGGCTGGGCACGGACCGGCCGGCGGATGGCGCGCGGGTCGAGGGCAGCGCCGCGTGGGAGGCGTCTCGCTGGTCGGTTGTGCTGAGCCGGACGTTGAAGGCGAAGGGCGCCGACAATGTGAAGCTGGCACCAGGCAAGCGGGTCAGTGTGGGATTCACCATCTGGGAAGGAAGCAACCGCGAGCGGGGCGACCTGCGCTCGTATTCGCGGCAGTGGCGCGAGCTGACACTCGAGCCGTAGGAGGCGCACCGTGGCGAACAAGCGCACCTCGTCGAACGGATCGGCTGCGGCGCAGGCACCGGCGCACCGCGGGGCGAACCAGGTGGCGATGGTCTTTGACCTGAACAAGTGCATCGGCTGCCAGACATGCTCGGTCGCGTGCAAGACGCTATGGACGCGCGACGAGGGAACGGACTACCAGTGGTGGATGACGGTGAACACGCTGCCGGGGCGCGGCTGCCCGATGGACTGGGAGCAGATGGGGGGCGGCTATCGAAACGGCGTGCCGCAGGAGGGTGTGCTGCCGACGCGCGACGAATTCGGCGGGGGCTGGGACTTCAACTACGACGAGGTCTTCTACCAGGGCAAGGGCAACACGGTGCACCTACAGCCGGTGGGGAAGAAGCCGACGTGGGGGCCGAACTGGGACGAGGACCAGGGGGCCGGAGAGTACCCGAACGCCTACTACTTCTATATGCCGCGGCTGTGCAACCACTGCACGCACCCTGCGTGCGTGGAGGCATGCCCGCGCGGGGCGATGTACAAGCGGCCGCAGGACGGCATTGTGCTGCGGGACGAGGATCACTGCCGAGGCTTGCAGTTCTGCGCCGAGGCGTGCCCATACAAGAAGATCTACTTCAACTATGTGAAGAAGGTGAGCCAGCACTGCATCTTGTGCTTCCCGCGGCTGGAGCAGGGCGTGGCGCCGGCGTGCGCGCGGCAGTGCCCGGGCCGGCTCGTCTTCGTGGGATACCTGAATGACGTTGAACGCCCCATCCACAAGCTGGTGTACGAGTGGGAGGTCGCGCTCCCGCTGCACCCGGAGTACGGCACGGAGCCGAACATTTTCTACGTGCCGCCGCTGAGCCCGTACCGCCTGAAGGAGGACGGGAGCCTGGACACCGAGACGCCGCGCATCCCTCCGGAGTACCTGGAGCGGCTGTTCGGGCCGCGGGTGCACCGGGCGATGGCGACGCTCCAGGGGGAGCTGGCGAAGGTGCGAAGCGGGGGCAAGTCAGAGCTTTTGGACACGCTCATCGTGTACCGCTGGCACACGTTATTTGAACCGTTTACGCGAGACCCCGTGGAGGTGGGTGGACCGCAAACGGTGGTGACAGGCTAGCAATCAATTTCATAGAGGCCGGGGTCTGCAGCCAGCCGGTCTCCCTGCTCGGCAGACGATGAGCACGTGGAACGCCCGCTCGCGGGCATGTCCAGCGGAATGCCAACAGGGAGCCCGGCTGCGTTGCGTCTGCGAGGAACCGTGGTGAGCCGTCAGATCACGAGACGGACGTTCCTCAAGGGCACGGGGGCCGCGCTGGCGGCGATCGGGCTGAGCCGGCTGGCGCCGCTGCCCTCGTTCGACCTGGTCGCGTCTTCGGCGGCGCGGACGTACAGCTCGTTCGAGGATCTGTACCGCGAGAAGTGGACGTGGGACCGGGTGACGTGGGGCACGCACCTGGTGGACTGCTACCCCGGATCGTGTTCATGGCGGATCTACACCAAGGACGGGGTGGTACTACGCGAGGAGCAGGCGGCTCTGTACCCGGTGATCGAGGAGGGCGTGCCGGACATGAACCCGCGCGGCTGCCAGAAGGGCGGCTGTTTCAGCGAGGTGATGTACGGGGCGGAGCGCATCACCTACCCGCTGAAGCGAGCAGGCGCGCGTGGCGAGGGGAAGTGGCAGCGCATCTCGTGGGATGAGGCGCTGACGATCGTTGCGGACGGCGTGCTGGACGCGATCGAGAGCCACGGACCGGAGTCGATCATCAACGACTTCGGGACGGGCGAAGGGGGGATTGTGCACGGGGCGATCCCGAGTTGGCGGCTGGTGCGGCTGCTGGGCGGGACGGTGCTGGACAACAATGCGCTGACCTCGGACTTCAATGTGGGGTTGTATGAGACGTTCGGGAAGTTCCAGTTCGTCAGCTCGATCGACGACTGGTACAAGGCGGATCTGATCCTGCTCTGGCACATGAACCCGCTGTACACCCGGATCCCATCGGCGCATTACATCACGGAGGCGCGCTACAACGGTGCGAAGGTCGTCTCGATCGCGCCGGACTACAACGCATCGACGATTCACACGGACCTTTACGTGCCGGTGCAGATCGGCGCGGATGCGGCGCTGGCGCTGGGCGTGTGCAAGCTGCTGATCGACGAAGGGGCGATCGATGCGGCGTTCGTGAAGGAGCAGACGGACCTGCCGCTGCTGGTGCGCGACGACACCGGCCGCTACCTGCGGCAGCCGGACCTGGAGGGGGAAGGCCGCGAAGACCAACTCTACGTGTGGGATGTCGCGACGAATGCGGCCGTGCGGGCGCGGCGTGACACGCTGCGGCTGGGCGACGTGGATCCGGCGTTGGAGGGCCGGTTCGCGGTGACGCTGCACGACGGGTCGCGGGTGTCGGTGCGGCCTGCCTTCGAACGGCTGCGCGACCGGCTCCAGGAGTACGAGTTGCAACAGGCCGCGCGACTGAGCGGCGTATCGGCGGGGACGATCGTGCGGCTTGCGGGGATGGTGAGGGACGCGAAGCGCATCCACATCCTGCAGGGGTTCAACACGCCGAAGTACTACCACGGCGACCTGATCGAGCGGTCGATGGCGCTGCTGCTGGCGCTGACGGGGAATTTCGGCCGTCCGGGCACGGGGCTGCGCGGGCACAACAGCAGCCAGCTTGTGATGGCCAACGGGCTGAAGGCGAAGGTGGGGCTGCCGGGGTTCATGGAGCTCGCGGAGAACCAGCTCGCGATCGAGGAGGAGGCAAAAGGGGAGGACCCGACGCTGACGAGCGAGATGCTGGCAGTGGCGGTCGAGCGGGCTGAAGCGCGCCGGAGCGGGCTGACGCCGATGCCGATGAGTGGCATCACGATCCCGCCGCATTTCTTCTGGTACTGGCACGGCGGCTTCAAGGAGGCGTGGAACAACGCCGCGTGGTCCGACCCGCAGATGCGGCGCTCGTTCGACGAGTATTTCCAGGAGGCGATCGACCGCGGCTGGTGGGACGACCTGGCGCAGCCGGGTCCGGACCAGACGCCACAGGTGCTGATCGGGGCATGCGGGAACACGCTGCGGCGCACGCGCGGCGCGGGGAACCTGCTCACGCACGCCTGGCCGAAGCTGAAGCTCGTGGTGACGATCGACTACCGGATGAGCGCGACAGGGCGCCAGTCGGACGTGTTTCTGCCGGCGGCGGCGTACTACGAGAAGACGGACTTCCGGTTCCCAACGGCGCACCTGAACTTTCTGGTGTTCACCGACAAGGCGGTCGAACCGCCGGGCGAGGCGAAGCCGGAATGGGAGATCAACTGGCTGCTGGCGGAGAAGATCGAGCAGCGGGCGCGCGAGCGCGGCATGAACCGCTACACGGACCGCCGCGGCCGCGAGTACGAGCTGGAGGGGCTGCTCAAGCGGTTCGGGTTCAACGGCGAGATCGGGCCGCACGACGACGAGAAGATTGCCGAGGACATGATCTTCGACACGGTGCGGGCGGGCGCGCTGCCGGAGAAGACGACGCTGGCGACGCTGCGCAAGAAGGGGATCGTGCGGTTCCAGCACATCGGGATCGATGCGGTTGGGATGAACCAGGCGACCGACATCGAGCCGGACAAGACGGTGAACCCGTTGATGTGGCACGTGCGGGACAAGTTGCCGTACCCGAGCTACGCGCGTCGCATCCAGTTCTACATCGACCACGAGTGGTTCCTGGAGGCGGGGGAGGAACTGCCGGTGCACAAGCCGACGCCGCGCATGGGCGGCGACTACCCGTTGACGATGACGAGCGGGCACCAGCGCTGGTCGATCCACTCGATGTGGGTGCTCAACAAGACGCTGGCGCAGACGCACCGTGGGCACCCGACGCTGTTCATGCACCCGGGCGACATGAAGGCGCGCGGGATCGCCGACGACGAGACGGTGCTGGTGCGCAATGATTTCTCGTCGTTCCAGGTGCGGGTGAAGGTGGCGCCGTCGTGCCGGCCGGGGCAGGTGATCATCTACCACGCGTGGGAGCCGATGCAGTTCCCGGGCGGGCGGTCGTACGACGCGGCGATCCCGGGATTGATCAAGTGGCTGCATCTCGCGGGCGGATACGGGCATCTGAACTACTACCGATGGAACTGGGTGCCGCAGCAGGTGGATCGCGCGGTTTCGGTGGAAGTGGAGCGTGTCGCATGAAGCTCAACCTGGTGGCGATCCAGGCGAAACCGCAGATGTCGGACTATGCGGACGCGGAGTCTTTCTACCGGAAGATGGCGTCGCTGATGGAGGCGGCGTCGCGGCAGGTGGACTTCAGCCTTCCGACGCTCGTGGCGTATCCGGAGGGGATCGGGCTGCCGCTGGCGTTCGTGCCGCAGACGTACCACCAGATCGGGGACGCGAAGACGATCTTCCAGGTGCTGGTGCGGGCGATCCCGCGCAACCTGCCGCGATTCCTGGGGGCGTTGCTGCGCTTCCGGACGTCGGTGATCCGGACGGTGTTCCTGGAGACGGCGTTGGAGGCGGAGGACATCTACGTCTCGACGTTTTCGACGCTGGCGCGGGAGCACGGCGTGTACCTGGCGGGCGGGTGCATCTACCTGCCGCACATCGAAGAGGAGGCGGTGAAGGGGCGGTACGCGGTCAGCCGGGCGGTGTACAACCAGTCGTATCTGTTCAATCCGCACGGGGCGTGCCTGCGGCGCACGCCGAAGATCAACCTGGCGCCGCCGACGGAGCCGCGCTTCGGGTTCAGCCCGGGCAACCGGGCGGACGTCCTGCCGGTGGACACGAAGATTGGCCGGCTTGGGACGCTCGTCTGCTACGACGCGTTTCACCGCAGCCTGATCGAGCGGATGGATGCGATGGGCGTGGAGGTGCTGATCAACCCCTCGCACAACGAGCGGGTGTGGGAGCGCCCGGCGGGCTTCAACCCGGGGATCTCGGTCGGCGAGGCGTGGTTGCGGCACGGGCTGCCGGGGATGATCCAGGGGCGCGAGCACCTGCGCTTCGGCATGTCGCCGATGCTGGTCGGGCCGGTCTTCGACGTGCAGTCGCACGGACAGTCGCGGATCTGCCAGAACATCAACGCGACGACCGACCCACGGCGCGCGCTGCTCGCCGAGGCGCGGGTCGACGAGGAAGACATCATCTACGCGACGGTATCCGTGCATGCGGAGCCGCCGCCGAATGGCTATGCGGATCCCCAGGGCGTGTTCGAGGAGCCGCTGGTCGAGCGCCTGCGAGGACGGTGATGGCGACGCGCACCGCGCCGGCGATCAGCTTCGCGCACGGCGGCGATGCGCTGGCGGCGCCGCGGACCTACGGCGCGGTGACGCTGGCGATGCTGTGGGGCGGCTTGATGATGAGCATGCTGGCGTTCGTGCCGGGCGCCTACCTGGTGCCGGCGCTGACGCTTCGCGACGCCGTGCTCGTGGCGGCCGGTGGGAGCGTGGCGGGCGCGGGTTTCCTGGCCACGGTGGCTGCGGTGGCGGCGCGGCGCCGGCAGAACACCGTGGGGCTGATCTCGTCGGTGCTGGGCGTGCCGGCGGGGCCATTCATCGCGCTAGCCCTGTTCGCCCGACACGCCTGCTGGGCGATGTTCATGGTCGCATTCGCATCGGAGGTGGCGGCGCAGGTGCCCGCGCTCGGTGGCGAGCGGTGGGCGTGGGCGCTGGCGCTCGCGGCGGGTGGGCTGGCGCTGGCGTTGCTGCCGCCGGCGGTGTTCGTCGGCCGCTGGATGGGCTGGTTCGCCTTCTGGGTGGGGTTGCTGATGATCGCGCTGATCACGATGACGGGGATCAGCGAGTACGGCGTGACCGTGGTGCACGACGCGGACGGGCTTGGCGGCTGGCCGTCGCGGGCGCAGGGGTTCGACCTGATCGCGGCGCTGCCGCTGCTGTGGGTGGTGGTGGTCGCTGATTACGCGATGGACGCACGGAGCCCGCGCGATGCGGCGCTGGGCACCGGTATCGGCGCGGGGGCGATGACGGCGTGGTATGCGGTGGTGGGCGTGCTGTGGGTGTTCACGGTGAGCACGCGCGACGTGGCCGGTTTCATCACGGCCCTGCCGCTCGGGGCGACCGCGCTGCTGATCGTGGTCGCGCTGGAGGCCGACGCGGTCGCGGCGAACCTGCACGCGGCATCGCAGGCAGGCGGGCGCTTCGGGTACCGATGGTTCCGGCCGGCGCTTGTCATCGCGGCGATCGGCGCGGGGGCGGTCGCGGTGGGCACAGACGGGCTGGCCGTCGAGGATGCGCTGATCACGCTCGCGGCGATCACGCTGCCGCTGATGGCGGTCGTGGTGGCGCGGGCGGCGCTGGGTCCGGCGCACGTGGTCGCGGGATGGACGGGATGGCTGGCGGGCGCGCTCGCGTACGGGTGGATCAACCCGGGCGACTACGAGCCGTGGCGCGACGCGATGGACGCGATCTTCGGGACGGTGCTGCGCGCGCCGTTCCCGCTGGGCGGCGAGACGACGCCGATCCCGGCCACGATCGTTTCGATCGCGGTCGCCGGTGCGATCTACGCGGCGGGCGTGGCGTTCTCGCGGTGGAGGAGGGTGAGCGATGGCTGAGCGCGCAGGGACGCCGCGCCGGCAGCTGGCCATGGTGTTCGACCTGAACAAGTGCCTGGGCTGCCAGACGTGCTCGATCGCCTGCAAGACGCTGTGGACGGACCAGGAAGGCATGGAGCACATGTGGTGGAACGTGGTGAACACGTTGCCGGGCAAGGGCTCGCCGCTGAACTGGATGGAGTCGGGCGGGGGGTTCGCCGATGATGGCCAGCCGCGGGCGGGGCGGCTGCCCACGGACAACGACTTCGGGGTGGCGTGGGATTACAACTACGAGGAGGTGTGGAACGGCGCGGGAAACGTGCTGCAGAAGACCCCCGACGTCTCGTGGGGCATGAACTGGGAGGAGGACGAGGGCGAGGGGGAGTGGCCGAACAACTACTTCTTCTACCTGCCGCGGATCTGCATGCACTGCACGCGGCCGGCGTGCCTGGAGGCGTGCCCGCGCACAGCGATCTACAAGCGCGAGGACAACGGCACGGTGCTGATCGACGAGGAGCGCTGCCACGGTTACCGCTTCTGCGCGGAGGCGTGCCCGTACAAGCGGATCTACTTCAACCCGCGGCGGCGGCTGTCGCAGAAGTGCGTGCTGTGCTTCGCGCGGGTGGAGCAGGGGGTGGCGCCAGCGTGCATGCGGCAGTGCCCCGGCCGGATCCGATTCTTCGGGTACCTGGATGATGAGAAGAGCGCGGTCCACAAGCTGGTGCATACCTGGAAGGTGGCGATCCGGCTGCACCCGGAGTTCGGCACTGAGCCGAACCTGTACTACGTGCCGCCGCTTGCGCCACCGCGTCTGGATGCGAACGGCGACGTCGATGAGACGCAGCCTCGGATTCCCGACGCATACCTGGACTGGCTCTTCGGGCCAGACGTCTGGCCGGCGCTGGCCACGCTGAAGGCGGAGCGGGAGCGCCGCAGTCGCGGCGAGCCGTCCGAGTTGATGGACATCCTGATCGCGTACCGACACCAGGACATGTTCGGAGGGTTCACGCGCGACCCCGCCGAACTCGAGCGCACGGCGGGTAGCGTGGCGACGGGCCCGCTCAACTCGCCGCGGTCGGATTAGGTCGCCGCAAGCGCGGCGATCATGGACTCGGCGCGGCAGAGATCCGAGAGGCGGTTCACATTGAAGAAGGACCGCAGCTCGGGATCGACCGCGCGGACGTCTTGTTCGGGCACGATGCGTGTCCGGAGGCGAGCCAGGAACGAGCGCAGCGACAGGTCGTCACCGTTCAGCGCCTGGATCAGCGCCGGGAGGCAGGCGCGCGTGTAGACCGAGATCGTGGGATGCAGCCTGGCGTGTGCCTCGGGGACGGCTGCGTCCCAACCGCGCGCGCGCTCGATGAGGAGATTGAGCAGTGCCGGTTCGACGAAGGGCGCATCGCACGGGACGACGACGGCCGAGTGACTCCGCGCGGCATCGAGGCCGGTGTAGATGCCGGTCAAGGGCCCCTGCCCGGGCAGCAGATCGAAGCAAGCGATGGCGGGAACCCGGGCGTTGATCGGCGGCGGGATCTGGCCGGGGGCGACGGCGATGATGATCTCATCGACGACGCGCTCGAGCGCATCGACTGCCCACTGGGTGAGCGGGCGGCCGGCGAGCAGGCGTGATGCCTTGTCGCCGCCGATGCGGGTTCCGAGTCCGCCCGCGAGGACGATGCCGGTGATCACGCTTCCTCCTTCAGCCGCCGATGTAGGACATTTCGATGCGGGGCATGCCGCGCGTCTCGCCGGAACGAAGCTCGGAGTAGCGGTCGGCTCGCCGTCTCCACGCACCTTCGATGGCCGCTTCGATGACGTCGTCGGCGGCGCCGGCGCGGAGGAGGGCGCGGAGGTCGGCGCCCTGGGTGGCGAAGAGGCAGGTGAAGAGGGCGCCATCGGCGGAGAGGCGGGCGCGGGTGCAATCGCCGCAGAAGGGCTGGGTGACGGAGGTGATGATGCCGATCTCGCCGTCGCCATCGGCGTAGCGCCAGCGGCGGGCGACCTCGCCGCGGTAGGCGGGCTCGATGGGTTGGAGCGGCATGACGGCGCTGATCATGCGGACGATCTCGCCGCCTGGGACGACGTCATCGACGCGCCAGCCGTTGGTGGTGCCGACATCCATGTACTCGATGAAGCGGAGGATGTGGCCGCTGCCCTTGAAGTGGCGTGCGAGGTCGACGGCGGTGTGGTCGTTGACGCCGCGGCGGACGACGGCGTTGATCTTGACGGGTGCGAGGCCGGCGCGCGCGGCGGCGTCGATGCCGTCGAGGACGCGGGCGACGGGGAAGTCCGCGTCGTTCATCTGCTGGAAGACGGCGTCGTCGAGGGAGTCGAGGCTGACGGTGACGCGGCGGAGGCCGGCGGCGCGGAGGGCGGCGGCCTGCTCTGCGAGCAGCGAGCCGTTGGTGGTGAGGGCGATATCGAGGCCGTCGAGGGCGGCGAGCATGCGGACGAGGCGGGGCAGGCCGTTACGGAGGAGCGGCTCGCCGCCGGTGAGGCGGATCTTGCGGACGCCGAGGCGGCGGGCGATGCGGGCGATGCGGGCGATCTCTTCGAAGGTGAGGAGCTCGTTGCGGGGGAGGAAGCGGTAGCGTTCGCCGAAGACCTCGCGCGGCATGCAATAGCGGCAACGGAAGTTGCAGCGGTCGGTGACGGAGATGCGGAGATCGCGCAGGGGCCGTCCGAGCCGGTCGAGCGGCTGTGTGGCGTTGGCGTCATGCGCTGGTGTCACGCGCGATGTCCTTCAGTATCTCGAGCGCCCTGCGCGCCGCCTGCCCGCGATGGCTGATCGCGTTCTTCTCCTCCGGCGGGAGCTCGGCGCTGGTCACGTCGCGCCCCGCGGGGATGAAGATCGGGTCGTAGCCAAAGCCGTGATCGCCGCGCAGCTCGTGTCCGATGCGCCCTTCGAACACGCCCTCTGCGTAACGGACGTCGCCTTCGGGCGTGGCGATGGCGATCACGGCGCGGAAGCGCGCGGTGCGGCGGTCATCGGGCACGCCTTCCAGCTCGCGGAGGACGATGCGGCACTGTTCGTCCGGGTCCATGCCGGGCGCCGTCCTGCCGCCACCAGCATAACGCGCGGAGATGACGCCGGGGAGGCCGCCAAGGGCATCGACCTCGAGGCCGGAGTCATCGGCGAGGGCGAGGAGGCCGGTGAGGCGTGCGGCGGCGACCGCCTTGAGGCGGGCGTTTTCGCGGAAGGTGGCGCCGGTCTCCTCGACATCGAAGTCGATGCCGAGGTCGCGGGGGGTGGTGAGCCGGAAGCCGGAACCGGCGAGCAGGGCACGGAACTCGGCGAGCTTGCCGGGATTGTTGGTGGCGATGACGAGGGAGTTCACAGTTCGCAGATGGGGGTGTGCAGGCCGCGGTCGGCGGTTGGGGGTCAGCGGTTTATGTGATTGCGTCGTATGGGCTGGGTGGCGTCAGGTGTTGGGTGTGGGGGTGGTGTGGGGGGCGGGGTTGGCTGGTGGTTCGGCGGGGAGGCCCATCTGGCTGGCGACGAGGCGATCCATGAGGCGGTCGGGGACGATGTTGGCGGCGAGGGCCTGGAGGCGGGCATCGCGACCGACGACGTAGCGGGTCTTCGGGCGGGGTGAGGTGAGTGCGTGATCGACGGCCTTCGCGACTTGCTCGGGCGGGATGCCGCGTCCGCCGAGTTCGATGGCCTTTGCCTTCATGGCGTCGATGTACGGCTGGTAGAGATCGCGCGCGGCCTGGGGGAGCCGGCGTTCGCGCTCCTCGGCGTCGGCAATGCCCTTGTCCCAGATGGGCGTGGCGATGCTGCCGGGCTCGATGACGCTGACGTGGATGCCCCATGGCCGCAGCTCCTGGCGGAGGGAGTCGGTGATGGCCTCGAGGGCGAACTTGGAGGCGTTGTAGGGGCCGAAGAAGGGGGAGGCGAGGCGACCGCCGATGGAGCCCATGTTGACGATGCGGCCGCGGGCGCGGCGGATGAGGGGCATGAAGGCCTGGGTGACGGCGACCTGGCCGATGACGTTGACCTCGATCTGGCGGCGCAGGTCTTCGATGGGCGTGAACTCGAGCGGGCCGGCGATGGCGATGCCGGCGTTGTTGACGAGCCCGGCGAGGCCACGCTCGGCGAGATCGCGCTCGACGGAGACGGCGGCGTTGGCGATGGAGGCCTCGTCGGTGACGTCGATGGTGACGGGGATGAGGCGGGGCGATGCCTTGGCGCGCAGGGCATCGGCGTCGGCCTGGCGGCGGACGCCGGCGTAGACGCGCCAGCCCTTGCGGTCCATGTGGAGCGCGCATGCTTCACCGATGCCGGTGGAGGCGCCTGTGACAAGGACGGCGCGCCATGCGGGCGCGTGGGCGTTGTTGGTGGATGTCATGGTGGGCCTCCGCTGCGGCTGGGTGGTAGGGAGTTGACCGCAACGGCGCGGCGAGCGCAAAGGATGACGCGGTGGCGTGGAGGCGCCGGCGGCTCACCGCCATGGCGGCGCGAAGGTGGGTGGGTGCGGGGCGCCTGCGCGGCGATACCGGGGCTTGCCTGGAGACGGCGCGGAGGGTTAGCGGGTTTCGGCGCGGCGGAGGATCTCGGGCAGGTGCTCCTCCTGGTAGTGGTGGGCGGCGACCATGAGGAGGTAGACGCCGCAGGGCAGGGTGCCGCCGACGACGGGCCAGTAGAAGGGGACGGTGCGCTGGAGCGCGATGGCGGGCGTGGCTTCGACGGCGGCGATGAGCTCGTCGAAGACGCGCGAGGAATCTTCGAGGAGTTCGACCCAGGGTCGCTCGCGCGCCTCGGCCATGCGGGCGCCGTTGAAGGCGTCGAGCGAGGCGTAGCGGCTGATGCCTTCGGGATAGCCGCTGAGCGTCATGATGGACGGCTCGAGGATGCCGGCGTTGATCTCGGCGAGCGCGGCGGCGGTCCAGCGCTCCCAGCCGGTGATGTGGCCGATGATCTCTTTCATGGTGCGGCCGTCGTCGGTGAAGGGCGTGGCGGCCTGCTCGCCGGAGAGGCCCTGCACCTCGCGCATGAGGGCGAAGCGGCATGAGCGGAGGAGGTCGATGAGGCGCTGCTTCTGCGCTTCACCCTCGAGCTGTGACGCGAGCTTGAGCTCATCGACGAAGGTGGGGGCGGGGCCACCGGGCTCGCGGGGGCGGACGTCGGCGGCGGGGTCGATGGTGAATGGGGCGGGGACGGCGCGCACGTCGATCGTCGCGCGGTCGTCTTCGCCGGCAGCGCCGTTGGCGGCGGCGTTCGTGGCGGGGGCGACGGGTTCGCCTTCGGGCGAGAGTTCGGCGAGGTGTTCGGGGACGCCGATCTCGTGCGGGGTGGTGTCGCGGAGTGTGACGGCGGGCCGCGCGAGATGCTCTTCGGCGGGGGGCGCGAGCGGTTTGCGCGCGTAGACGACGATGCTCTTGGGAAGGATGCGGTTGCCGACGTCATCGAGCCAGGTGACGGCCTTGAGCCGGCGCGCGGTGTTGGAGTCGAGCAGGCGGCGGAAGCGGCTGGTGATCGGGCCCTGCTTGCCCCAGTCGCTCCAGAAGGCGACGTGGGTGAGCCAGTATGCGGTCTCGAGCGCGTGGCGGTAGCGGACGGCGTAGGGGCGGAGGCCGGCGGCGCGGAGCAGGTCGATGATGGCGCGGCGCTCGTAGATGCGGACGTGGCCGCCAGCGTGCGTGCGGTAGTTGCGCGAGAGTTTCCAGAAGAGCTTCTCGGAGTACTCGTCGGGGACGCTGACGGCGAGGATGCCGCCAGGTTTGAGCACGCGGACGAGCTCGCGGGCGAGCACGCGATCGTCATCGACGTGCTCGAGCGTTTCGGTGCAGATGACGCGATCGAAGGCGGCGTCCTTGAAGGGGAGGCGTTCGCCGGCGGTCTGGAGCCAGTGGACCTGGGCGCGGACCTCGCCGCGGCGGCGCATGATCTCGAGCAGGTATCGGCCGGCGCGGAGATCATCGCGGGAGATGTCTGCGCCGTGGATGATGCCGGGTCGCTTGGCGAGATCGAGGACGTGACGCCCGGTGCCGCAGCCGAGGTCGATCACGCGGTCGCCGGGGCGGATATCCAGCAGTGCGGGGTCGATCGACTGGAAGCGGTCGAGCGGCATGGTCAGGTTTCCCGCGCTGCGGCCGCGGCGGCGGGCAGGTTATCGGGAGCAGGCTGTGCGGCGGATGTGCGCCGCCCGTAGAAGATGAGGTCTTTGCCCATGACGGGGTTGAGGGTGGCCTCGATGCGCTCGAGGAGCTTGAGGCGGCGGGCGTGGTACCAGTTGATGAAGCGCCAGAAGGTCTTGACGGGGGGGATGTGCTCGCGCGGAAGTCCGTGGATGCAGCGGAGGAACCAGTAGATGGACTGGAAGGCGTGGCGCTTGCGCTGGATGGCGACCTCCATGCCGCTGGCTTCGAGGATCTGGCGCATCTGGCCGTTGCGGTAGCGGCGAACGTGGCCGCCGGGTGAGTGCCAGTAGTCCCAGCTGAGCTTCCAGAAGAGCGTTTCGGGGAAGTAGGCGGGGACGCTGACGGCGACGGGGGCGCCGGGGCGGGTGACGCGCAGGAATTCGCGTATGCCGCGGCGGTCGTCGGGGATGTGCTCGAAGACCTCGGTGCAGATGGCCTTGTCGAAGGCGCCGTCCTTGAAGGGGAGGTTCTGCGCATCGCCGAGGACGAAATCGGCGTGGCCCTGGACCTGGCCGCGGCGCTTGAGGTCCGCGTACATGAAGCGGGCGGCGTTGAGGTCTTCGCGGGAGAAGTCGAGGCCGACGACGCGGACGGGATAGCGGGCGGCCTCGAGGGTGTGGCGCCCGTTGCCGCAGCCGAGGTCAAGGACGCGTTCGCCGCCGCCGATGGGGAAGTGCCGCCGGAAGTCGATGTTGACGATGTTGTCGGGCAAGGCGGCCTCCGTCAGCGGCCGGGGTGCAGGGCGAAGGTGCGGCGGCGCAGGGGCGCTACTTCCTGGTAGACCGCGAGGGTTTCCTCGGCGGCGCGGCGCCAGTTGAACTTGCGCTCGATGCGCTGGCGGCCAGCCCGGCCGAGCCGGTCGCGCAGTTCGGGGTCATTCCACAGCATCCGGATCGCGTCTGCAAGCGCGCGTGGGTCGCGGGGTGGGACGAGCCAGGCGCTGATGCCGTGCTCGGCGACCTCCTGGAAGGCGCCGATGGTGGTGCCGATGGCGGGCGTCTCGCAGGACATGGCTTCGGCGAGCGGAAGGCCGAAGCCTTCGTGCACGGAGGAGGTGACGAAGATCTGCGCCTGGTTGTACTGGCGCACGAGGTCCTCGGTGGAGAGGCGGCCGGTGAACTCGACGCGGGAGTTGAGGCCGTACTGGTCGACGAGTCCGGGGACGAGCTTGAGGTTGTGCTTGACGTTATCGACGAAGGTGACGTGGAGGTCGAGTTCGTCCTTGAGGAGATTGAGCGCTTCGATGAAGAAGCGCGCGCCTTTGTTGCGATCTTCGGAGTTGCCGACGTAGAGGAGCTTGCGGGGGTGGCGCTCGATCTCGGGGCGGCGGCGGAAGGTTTCGAGGTCGATGCCGTTGTAGACGGTGCGGATCTTCCCGGGAGGAAGCCGGAACGCCTGCTCGACATCGATGCGTGAGGTTTCGGAGACGACGATGGCGCGGTCGATGTGCCTGGCGACGAATTCCTGCATGACCCACGGCGACCATAGGATGCGGCGCGCCTTTTCGTAGACGCTGCGGGCCTGTCGGAGGGCGTTGCGGAGGTCGTAGGAGAGGGGGTGGTGGATGGTGGCGACGACGGGGAAGCCTTCGCGCTTCATGGCCCAGACGCCGTAGCCGAGGGTCTGGTTGTCGTGGACGACATCGAAGTCGATGGTGCGGGCGAGGGCCTTGAGTTCGCTGTAGGCGCGGATGCTGAAGTTGGTGAGCAGGGAGGAGAGGGCGATGCGGGTGGAGACGAACTCGTAGAAGTTCCAGGGGTGGAAGTAGGTCCAGGGGTCGCGGCCGAAGGCCCAGTCCTTCTTGTAGTGGTGGTAGGTCCAGTAGCTGTAGTCGCGGATGTTGTGGGCGTGGACGGCGTCATCGAGGCGGGGGAAGGGTGCGCCGGCGATGACGTGGACGCGGTGGCCCATGCGGGCGAGTTCGCGGGTGAGGAAGTAGGTGTAGACGCCCTGCCCGCCGGAGTACATGTTGCCCTGGTACATGAGGAAGGCGATGTTCATGGGGGGAGCTATCAGCTTTCAGCTATCAGCGCTCAGTTCGGCGGGTTGGCGACGGCGGGTGTTACGCATCAGCTGCAACGGTTTCAGCCATGAGCGTTCGGTTTGACGGGGTCCGCGGAGGCGGGTGATCAGTGCGGTGAGCATACGCTTGACCTCGAGCAGGAGGGTGTTCAGTTCGTCGCAGGTTTGTGGATCCAGGTAAGAAAGATCGCGAGCGAGGAGCAACTGGTATTCGAGTTCGGATGCAGATCCCATCGCCATCTGCAGAAAGCGCCGGAAATCACTATCGCTGCCGCGTCCGCAGCCTTCGGCGATCAGCGATGGGACGAAAATGGCGCTGCGGCGAAGCTGCGGCGTGAGCGTGTACTGTTCGGCGGCAGGGAGGACGGCGGACGCGCGATACAGGGCGAGCGCGAGCTGATGACTGCGCTCCCACACCTTGAGGTTCCGGAAGTCCTGCAATCAGCACCTCGTTTCGGGGGCTTGCGATGCGGCGCTGATCGGTCCGCGGCGCCACTGCCGACAGCTGAGCGCTGACAGCTGACTGCTCCCTACGGTGTTGCCAGGAAGCGGCGGACGGGGGGTGGCATGAGGGGGGCGAGGGGGGAGGGCGGTTCGGAGATGTCGTTGATCTCGAAGCCGCGGGGGGTTTCGCGCCAGGTGCGGAAGCCTTCGGGGCGGATCTTGTTGCGCTTGCAGATCTTCTTGGCGAGGGCGCCGTAGCCGACGGGGACATAGAGGTAGAAGGCCTGGTTGGGGAGTTTGGCGAGGCGGGCCCAGAGGGCGCGTGCCTGGCCGTCGTTGACGTCTTCGCGGTTGCAGACGACGGCGGTCATGACGAGTGAGGTGTCGCCGGTCTTGTGGCGCTCGACGACGACGATGTGGGGGACGACCTCGTCATCGCCGACCTGGACGCCCATGGTGACGTTGGGGACGTTGACGTAGGTGCGGAAGCCAGGGTGGTCCTCGGAGGGGAAGTCGAAGCGCTGCGCGGCGATCTCGCGGACGGCGCGTGCGAGGGTTTCGTCCCTGGTGCGGTCGGTGCGCTGCAGCAGCGCGTCGATGTCCTCCCAGCGCGTGTCAAGCGTCACGGCCGTCTCCTCCATGCAGGTTGCTGGCTGAATCCATGCGCAGGGTAAGCGAAGTGCGGGATAGGTGGTAGGAGGGGCGAGGGGCGGGGGCAGCGAGTCAGGGGCCAGGGGTTGGGGGTTCGCAGGGGGCCAGGGGCTGGAGGGGGATGCATGTCCCCCGGGCGTTCAGTTAGCCCTGTTGCGGGTAGACAAGCTCCCACACATGGCCATCGGGATCGGTCAGGTACCCGGTGTACCCGCCTGATGTTTGATCCATCCCGGCCGGGGCTGCGGCGGCGCCTCCGAACTGCGGCACGTTCTGCAGGATGGTGTCTATTTCTTGCCTGGTCTCCATCGCACAGCTGATCACGATTCCCGCACCGTTGTCCGGAAACCGAGCATCGAGCCCGGCCTTCTTCGTGTACATCTCGAACGCGGTTTTTTCCATGAGGAACAACGAGAGATTGGGAAGTTCGAGGACGATCGTCCCTTCGTCCGCCTGAGCGTCAGCAAAGCCGAGTGCGCCTCTGTAGAACGCAAGCGTTCTGTCCAGGTCGCGGACAGGCAAGCAAACGACGGTGGTTCGTACGTTCATCGATGTGGGCGCGTGTCGCGCGCCGGCCTCACTTCCTTTGTCGGGGCTTCAGGCGGCGGCTGATGTTTGTGGCTCGTACGTTCATCGATGTGGGCGCGTGTCGCGCGCCGGCCTCACTTCTTGCCTGGGCTTCAGGCGGCGCTGACGTTTGGCGGAGGGGGTGGGATTCGAACCCACGGTGGGGGACTCCCACGACCGTTTTCAAGACGGTTCCCTTCAACCGCTCGGGCACCCCTCCGCGGATGCAGTTGCAGTGTAGCGTCAGGTGATGGGGTCGCCGGCGAGGGCGGTGTCATCGGCGGGGAGGTCGAGGCGCTTGCCCTGACGGGCGAGGCGGCGGGTGAGGACGCCGAAGGAGATGAGGCCGACGGCGACGCCGAACCAGAGCGTGGCGACACGGATGATGACGGTGGCGACGGTGGCTTCGCCGCGGGGGAGTCCAAAGAGGGAGATGGAGAGGGTGGTGAGCAGGCCTTCGGCAACGCCGAGGCCGCCGGGGGCGATGACGACGATGGCGCTGGCGAGGGTGGCGATGGGGAGGATGAAGGCGGCTTTGAGGAAGGTCTCGACGGAGCCATCGACGCCGAGGCCGACGACGGTGAGGTAGAAGGCGGCGACCTCGAATGCCCAGGAGCCGATGCTGAGCAGGGTCATGAGGGCGACGGCGCGGGGATGCATGAGGATGTAGGTGCTTTCGTAGAGCTCGAGGAAGCGCGGGGAGAAGCGGCCGATGAAGGGCAGGCGTTCGAGCAGGCCGAGGAGGCCGAGCGCGGTCGGGCGGTGGCGGGCGACGCCGATGGCGATGGCGGAGCCGATGGCGATGGTGGTGACGACCCACCAGTATTCAGGCCCGAAGAAGATGACGCCGACGGCGGCGAGGAACATGAGGGCGAGGCTATCGGTGAGGCGCTCGGCGAGGAGGATGGGGGCGGAGCGCATGACAGGCGTGCCGTGGACCTCGCGGAGGAGGTAGCTCTTGAGCCACTCGCCGACTTTGCCGGGGGTGACGACCATGCCGAGGCCGGAGAAGAAGATCAGGAAGCTATCGCGGCGGGCGAGGCCGACGACGCCGATCTGGCGGAGGTAGTACTCCCACTTGACGAAGCGGAGGCCGTAGTTGCCGCAGGTGACGAGGAGGATGAGGGGGAAGAGCTCCCAACGGAACTCGCCGAAGCTGCGGGCGACCTCGCGGAAGTCGCCGATGGCGGTGAGGGCGGCGTAGACGACGACGCCGAGGAAGATGGAGATGAGCAGTCGGTTGCGAATGCTCGCGGTGTTCATGCGGCATCAGTGTAGGGGCAGGTTGCAGGTGGTGGGCCTTGCGGGATCGGTGACGGGGTGCGGATAGCGCGGGTCGGTGGTGGCGGCGGTCGTGGCGGCTCGGTGAGGGGTGGGCGGGGGCGCCGGTGCTATACTTGGGAAGGCACGGACGGTTGCGTCCGTGCCGTTGCACGTCCCGCGACGTGCGGATGGATGTGCGGCGCGCGGTGGCGTCCCAGGGTAGCCAAGTGGCCTAAGGCAGAGGTCTGTAAAACCTCCATTCGCTGGTTCGAATCCAGCCCCTGGGACCAACTTTTCGGTGGGAATGTGGCGCTTGCGGCGATCGGCATCCGGTGCTGACAGCAACCGTGGATGTGGATGAAGCGAGGGCTGGTGCGGATCGAGAGTAAAGGAAGGAGCGCGGCGTTGGGGCCGCGCTCCTTTGTGTGAACGTGATGGTTGTGCGGGTTACTGCACGCTGAGGGTGCCGCCGACTTCGATGGGGGTGTTGTCGCGGTTGCCGGGTGTGAGGTCGTAGCGGTCGCGGACGCTGCTGCCGGCGCAGCCGGCGCCGGACGCGCCGTTATCGGCGAAGAGTCCGCGGTCGAGCAGGGGGCTGGCGCCGGAGAAGACGCCCCAGGGGCTTTCGCAGCCGGGGACGACCCAGGCGTGGCTCATCCAGCCGGCGGAGCCGTTGGCCTTGCGGCCGCCCATGGCCGCGCATTCTTCCTCGGTGGTGGTGCTATCGCCGATGACGCCGGAGGCGTCGACGCAGAGGCCGTCGTGGCGGTGGTAGTGATCGTTGTTACCGGTGAAGCCCTGGGTCGGCTCGGCGGTGCCTTCGTGGCGGATGTAGTAGGAGAGGCCGACGACGCGGGCGTCGTCGCCGGTGCCGTCGTAGAGGATCATTTCGGGCTTGTCGATCTCGAAGGTGTCATCGACGAGGCTGAAGTTCATGAAGTGGGCGGCGATGCCGGGAACGTAGGGGGTGACCTGACGCCAGCCGGCGGCCTTGGCGTCGGCGACGGTGGCGTACTTGAGGGCGGTCTGGCGGGCGAGCTCGAGCTCCTGGGCGAGCTGCTCGCACTGGGCGGGGTCGGTCATGGCGTGCCAGGGCTGGGGGCCGAGGTGACCGCCCATACCGCGGTTGTCATCGGGGGCGAGCTCGTTGCCGCCGTGGGAGTGGTTGACGAGGCCGGAGGCGCGCAGCCAGCGCAGCCAGTTGGTGTAGACGTCGTCGGAGGCTTCGGCGAGGGCGACGACCATCGCGGCATCGCCGAGCTCGCCCTTGCCGGTGACCTGCTTTGAAATGATGCGGTCGAGCTCCGCGGAGCCCTGGACCTTGGCGGCGGCGTTGTGGTCTTCGGCGGTGGCCATGCCGCCCATGAGCGTATCGATGCCGGCGATGGAGGTTTCCTTCCAGTAGGCGGCGGGGTTGAGTGCGAGGTCGCAACGCTCCTCGCGTAGTTCGTCCAGGGCGGCGACGGAGACGGCTGCGCCATCGTGCCCGTGACCGCCGCCGGTGGTGGCGAGGGCGCTGTCATCGTGTCCGTGCTGGACGAGCTCGGGATCGGCGAGGGCGACGGAGGTGCCGACGATGAGCAGGACGGGGATGGCGGCGCCGATGACGACCATTTCGAGCGAGATGCGGTCGCTGCCGATGGCGGTGAGTTCGGGCTTGATGAGCAAGACGGCGGCGCCGATGATGAGCGCGCCTTCGAAGATGGCGGTCATGAGGTCAATGGCCTCGACGCTCTCAGCATCGCCGGCGTGCGCGCCCCAGGGGAGGCCGGCGGTGCGGCTGATGACGTAGGCGGCGAGGACGGCGCCGTTGACGACGATGGTGGTGAAGAGCACTTCGCGGCCGGGGCGGACGATGATGGCGACGCCGAGGAGGATCTGGACCCAGCCGACCAAGGCGAAGAGGATGCCTTCGGTGGTGGACTCCGAGGCGTGGATGGGGGTCATGCCGATGTGGATGGCGCCCGCCGAGAGGGCCAGCGCGGCGAGGACGAGGCGCGGGACGAGGCCGTAGCTGCGGTCCTGCGCTTCGTGGCGGGTCATGGGTGTGGAAATGGTTGCCATTGCGTGGTCCCCTGCTCTGAGCCGTCCGTCCGGGAACTGAATGTGGCTCAGTATGGATCATTGGCGGGCGACGTTGGGCGTTCCGCGGCGGACATTTCGAAGATTTTACGCCGATTGACATACACCGGACGCATGGCGGGAGGTTCCTTCGGTGCGGCTCTGCCCCGAGGAGCGGGCCCACGCTAGGATCGCGGCATGCAAATGTGGAGGAACTGGGCGCGGAACCAGCAGTGCGCGCCGGCGGCGATCGAGCAGCCGGAGAGCGAGGGCGATCTGGTGGGGATGGTGCGGGAGGCCGGGGAGGCGGGGCAGCGGGTCAAGGTCGTCGGGGCGGGGCATTCGTTCACAGGCATCGCGCTGACGGACGGACGGCTGGCGCGGCTCGACCGCTACCAGCGGGTGCTCTCGCACGATGCGGCCGCGGGGACGGTGACGGTCGAGGCGGGGATCACGCTGGGGCGGCTGAACGAGGAGCTGTGGTCGCGAGGGCTGGCGATGGAGAACCTGGGCGACATCGCCTACCAGTCGATCGCGGGGGCGACGGCGACGGCGACGCACGGGACGGGGGTGGGGTTCGGCGGGATCGCGACGCAGATCGCGGGGCTGCGACTCATTGCGGCCGACGGATCGGTGATCGACTGCTCGCAGGAGCAGGAGGCGGAGGTGTTCCATTGCGCACGCGTGGGGCTGGGGGCGCTGGGGATCGTCTCGCAGGTGACGCTGCGGGCGGCGCCGGCGTTCAACCTGCACGCTGTGGAGGCGCCGGCGCGGGTGGACGACCTGCTGGCGAACCTTGACGAGCACATCTACGGGAATGATCACTTCGAATTCTTCTGGGTGCCGCACACGGGCTGGGCGCTGACGAAGTGGAACCGGCGCACGGACGAGCCGGAGCGCCCGCGGCCGCGCTGGCAGGAAGTGCGCGACGACTACCTGCTGAGCAACGTGGCATTCGGGGCGCTGTGCCGGGTGGGGCGCTTGCGGCCTTCGCTGATTCCGCGGCTGAGCCGCATGATCCCGTCGTCGGGGCGGGTGGAGTACGTGGACCGGAGCTACCGCGTGTTCGCATCGCCGCGGCTGGTGAAGTTCTACGAGATGGAGTACGCGATCCCGATCGCGCACGCGGCGGAGGCGCTGAACCGCGTGCGGGAGTACGTGAAGCGCAGCGGGATCATGTTGAGCTTTCCCGTGGAGGTGCGGTTCACGGCGGGGGACGATATTCCGCTGAGCACGGCGCACGGGCGGCCGACGTGCTACATCGCGGTGCACGTGTTCGAGGGGATGCAGTATCAACAGTATTTTGAGGCGGTCGAGGACATCATGGACGACTACGGGGGACGGCCGCACTGGGGGAAGCTGCACTTCCAGACGGCGGAGACGCTGGCCGGGCGCTATCCGGAGTGGGAACGCTTCCAGGCGGTGCGGCGGCGGCTCGATCCGCGCGGCATGTTTTCGAACGCGTACCTGGACCGGGTGCTGGGTCCGGCGGGCGGCTGAGGACGAGCGTCACGAAACCGCCATGGCGCGCGGTGATCGCGCCCTACCACGCGGGCGTGCGACGGCGCACACTGCAACGGGAAGACGGGCCGTCCGGCCGTCAAGGTGAACGGAATCGGTGACAGACGCGCAACCGCTGGGCTCCTTTACGTTCGTGCTGCACTCGCACATTCCGTACGCACGGATGGCGGGGCGCTGGCCGCACGGCGAGGAGTGGGTGTATGAGGCGGCGGCGGATACGTACCTGCCGCTGCTGGCGGCGTTGCACGATCTTGCGGCGGAGGGGGTGAACTACCGGCTGACGATCAGCCTGACGCCGGTGCTCGCGGAGCAGCTCGCGGACCGCTACATCCTGAATGAGTTCGGGCACTACCTGCGCGATCTGCGCGACCGGGCGGCGGCGGATGTCGACCGGTTCCAGCGGAGCGGCGAGACGCACGCGGAGAGCGTCGCGCGGTTCTACGCGCAGCACTTCGAGGCGCTGCTCGATTGCTTCGACAACCGGTTCGGGGGGGACCTGATCGGGGCGTTCCGCTGGTTGCAGGATGAGGGCTACGTGGAGCTGGCCACGAGCGCGGCGACACACGGCTACCTGCCGCTGTTCGAACGGGACTCATCGATCTACGCGCAGGTGCGGCAGGGTGTGCGGACGTACCGGAAGCACTTCGGGCGGGCGCCGGAGTCGTTCTGGCTGCCGGAGTGCGCGTACCGGCCGGCGAAGGAGGGACGCATCGGCCTGGAGGCGTTCCTGGCAGCGCAGGGGCTGCGGGTGTTTTTCGTGGAATCGCACACGATCCTGGGCGGACAGCCGACGGGGAAGGCGGCGGGCGATGCGCTGGGTCCGTACGGGAAGGGGGCGGCGCAGGCGGATCCGGCGGAGGCGTTCGAGGGGCTGCCGGGACGGACGACGTTTCAGCCGTACTTCGTGCACGAGCCGCGGGTGGCGGCGATCGGCCGGAACGTGGCGACGGGGCTGCAGGTGTGGTCGGCGGAGCACGGGTATCCGGGTGACTTCGCGTACCGCGAGTTTCACAGCAAGGACTCGCAGACGGGGATGCGGTACTGGCGTGTGACAGGCGCGGACGTGGAGCTGGGCGAAAAGAAGCGCTACGACCCGTGGACGGCGTTCGACCGGGCGGCGGAGCACGCGCGGCACTTCGCGATGCTGGTGGAGGAGCAGGCGCGCGGGTATCGCGCGGCTTCGGGGCGGCACGGGATCGTGAGCGCGGCGTACGACACCGAGCTGTTCGGGCACTGGTGGTTCGAGGGCGTGGCGTGGCTGAAGGATGCGCTACGGCTGCTGGCGCACAGCGAGACGGTGGCGCTGACATCGGCCGGGGAGTACGTGCGGGAGCATCGGCCGGAGGAGATCGTGGAGCTGCCGGAGAGTTCGTGGGGGGAGCACGGCACGCACCACGTGTGGCTGAACGATGAGACGGCGTGGATGTGGCCGCTGATCAATGAACGGCAGCGGCGGATCGAGGAGATCGTCGCGGCGGCGGCGGCGCAGCCGGAGGAGGGGCCGGCGCGGCGGGCGCTGGAGCAACTGGCGCGCGAGCTGTTCCTGCTGGAGTCGAGCGACTGGCCGTTTCTGGTGACGACGGGGCAGGCGCGCGCGTACGCGGAGCAGCGCTTCCATGAGCATCGCGCGCGGTTCGACGCGCTGGCGGAGCAGCTGGAGCGGGGCGCGGTGAACTTCCGGTACGTGGATGATGTGGCGCTGATCGACCAGGTGTTCGACAACGTGGATCCGGCGGACTTCGCTGAGCGGCAAGGTTGGGCCGAGACGGCGATCCGCGTGCCGCGGGCGCGTCGGTAGTGGTTGGAAGCCGGATGCCGGAGAGGGATCAGCGACCAGGCATTGAAGCGCGGACTTGATGTGAGAGAAGCGGCGCGCAGGCGCCGGATAGTTGAGAAGCTGACAGCAGACGGCCGGTAGCTGACAGCTTCGATCGGAGGTGGTTCATGTTGCACTACGAGATGGCGGGCAGCGGCGGCGATGTGGTGGTGTTGATCCACGGATTTCCGCTGACATCGAAGATGTGGCGGCAGCAGATGCCGGCGATCGTCGAGGCGGGATGGCGGGCGGTGGCTGTGGACCTGCCGGGGTTCGGGGAGTCGCCGGGGACGATCGCATCGGTGGAAGCGGCGGCGGACGCCGTGGTGGAGGTGATCGATGCGCTGGGGGTGGAGCGGGTGGTGCTGGGCGGATTTTCGATGGGCGGGTACGTGGCGTTCGCGTTCGTGCGGCAGCACGCGCGGCGGCTGCGCGGTCTGATGTTGATCGACACGCGGGCGGAGCCTGACACGGACGAGGGACGGCAGGGGCGGTATGCGACGGCGCAGCGGGCGAGGAGCGAGGGCGCGCAGCCAGTGATCGACGGGATGCTGCCGCGCCTGGTGGCGGACTCGACGCTGAACGGGCGACCGGAGGTGGTGCAGGAACTTCTGAACGTGGCGGCGGGTGCGACGGCGGAGGGGATCGCGGCGGCGCTGGAGGCGATGGCGGCGCGTCCGTCGTCGGTGGAGACGCTGGCGGAGATCGATGTGCCGACGCTGGTGATCGCGGGACAGGACGACTTGTTGATGCCGGTTGATGATGCGCGGCGGATGGCGGAGAGGATCCGGAACGCGCGGCTGGTGGTGGTGCCGGAGGCGGGACACACGGCGCCGATCGAGCAGCCGGTGGCGGTGAACGAGGCGATCGTGGGGTTCTTGCGTTCGGGGTTGTGAGTTCGGGTCATGCGACTGCGTTCGCATGGTCAGTTGATGATGGTTCGGGGTGGTGGCCGGCCCGAGACTGCGTTGCGGCTGCCGTGCGTCGCGCGTGTGGCTCCGCCTTTTGCCGGTGGCGCTGTTCCGCGGTGTCGCGGGTGCTTGCCGTGATGGGCGTTCGTTCGCCGGTGGCGGCTGATTCGCTGGATTGACAGGCGGATCGGGCGGGGCATACGCTTCGACGGGCGAGCGCCGAGCGCGCCTTCGCGCGGAGGACATGCGCTTGAACGGTGACGGGCAACTGAAGCTGGTCGTGATCATCGCGTCGGACACGGACGCGGACAAGCTGATGAAGAAGCTCGTCGAGCAGGGATACCCGGCGACGAAGATCGGCAGCACGGGCGGATTCCTGCGGAAGGGCAATGCGACGATCCTTTCGGGCGTGGAGGCGACGGAAGTAGACGAGATTATCGCGATGGTGCGGATGCAGTGCCACGCGCGGACGGAGTACGTGCCGGTGCAGACGCTGCCGTTCTTCGGCGAGGGGTCGGTGCTGCAGGAGCCGATCGAGGTGCGCGTGGGCGGGGCGATCGTGTTCGTGCTGGATGTGGAGCGGTTCGAGAAGACGTAGCGCCGCGGAATGAGCAGCGGGCGCGCGTGATCCCGCCTGGGGCGGCTGAACAAGGCGGGAGTTCCATGCGGCCGATGTGGTTGATGATCGCGGGCGCAGTTGTGGCCGTGGGTCTGGCGGCGCTCGGCGGGCCGGGGGCGGGCGCGGCGACGCCCGAGTTCGAAGAAGCGCCGTGTGCCATGGCGCCACCGGACGGGGTGCCGGCGGAGACGATGCGCTGCGGCTACGTGACGGTTCCGGAGAACCGCGCGAAGCAGTCAGGCCGGCAGGTGCGGCTGGCGGTGGCGGTGCTCGAGGCCCGTTCGCAGCCGAAGCGCGAGCCGGTGCTGTACCTGAGCGGGGGGCCGGGCGCGCCGGCGCTGGACAGCGACCTGTACGGCTTCGGCGCGGCGCGCGTGCGTGACTCCTTCCCTGACCGGGACGTGGTGTTCTACGACCAGCGGGGGACGGGGCTGTCGACGCCGGACATGAGGTGCCCGGAGACGGCGCGCCTGACGGTCGACAACCTGACGCATGGGTGGACGCGTGACGAGGCGCGGGCGGCGGGCGACGCGGCGATTCGGGCGTGCATCGAGCGGCTCGTGGCAAGCGGGATCGACCTGGACCACTACAGCAGCGCGGACAGCGGGAAAGACATCGCGGACGTGATGTCGGCGCTGGGCTACGAGACGTTCAACCTGTACGGCGTCTCGTACGGCACGCGGCTTGCGCTGACGGTGATGCGCGATCATCCGGAGCGGATTTCGAGCGTGGTGCTGGATTCCGTGTATCCGGTAAGCGTCGACCTATGGATGGGGCAGGGGCGGTCGTTCATGCGGTCGCTGGAGGAGCTGCTGGACGGGTGCGCGGCGGATGCGGAGTGCCATGCGGCGTACCCGGACCTGGAGGAGACGTACTGGAACCTGGTGAACCGGGCGAACGCTGAGCCGATCCAGGTGACGATCGAGGATGTCGACGGTACGCCGCTGGAGTTGCTGGTCGACGGCGACGCGATCATCACGGGGACGTTCACGGCGTTCTACGACGCGGGGTTGATCCCGCTGCTGCCGTTCGCGGCGGACGAGATCGCGCGCGGCAACACGGCGATCCTGACGTCGCTGGCGCAGCAGCTTGTGTTCTCGTTCTCGAGCATCGCCGACGGGATGCACGCGGCGGTGAACTGCAACGAGGAGATACCGTTCTTCACGGCGGCATCGCAGGCGTCGCTGACGGCCGGCGTGCGGCGGGAGGTGCTCGATGCGGCGCTGGGGATCTTCGCGCCGGAAGACCTGGAGCTGGCGCTCGATCAGTGCGACGACTGGGACACGCCGGCGCCGGCCGCGTATGAGAACGCGCCGGTGGAGAGCGCGATCCCGACGCTGGTGCTGACGGGTGAGTTTGACCCGATCACGCCGCCTTCGTACGGGACACTGGCGGCGGAGACGCTGAGCAACAGCTACTCGTTCGAGTTCCCATCGACGGGGCACGCGGTGATCTTCTCGCAATGGGACTGCGCGGCGCCGCTGGTGGCGGCGTTCCTTGACGATCCGGTAAACGCGCCGGATGGGGCGTGCGTAGGGCGGATCCCGCCGCCGGACTTCGTGGTGGCCGCGCCGGAGCCGGAGCCCACGCCCACCACAGGGGCGGGGGTGATCGCCCCTCCGGACACTGGCGATGGCGCGGCGGGTGGCGGCCCCGGGGCGGCGTTGCTGTTGCTGGCACTGGGCGCGTGCGGCCTGGCGGCAACGGCGGTGGGGCTGCGGCGGGTGATGAAGTAAGGCATCGGGGCCGGCGCTAGCACTCTTGGTGGCGACACGCGGGCGACATCGAGCGGGGCGCTCCGCGGTCCGGGTTGTGTTCCGGGCGTGAGACGCCGGGGCGGCTGCCTTTCCAGTCGAGGATGGCCGGTTTCAGAGACAGACGCGCGGACGGGCGCGGCGGCGCGGATGTGCTGCCGGGTCGTCAGTCGATGGGGTGGACGCGGCGGAGGCGCTCGCCGGGTGGTGGTGAGGGTTCGGGTGTCGCGGGGGTTTCTTCGCCGGGGACGGGAGCGGCGGCAAGGGGTTCGGGGGTGTCCGGGGGTGAGGGCCGAAGGGGGTACTCGACGCTGAAGCCGCGGTTGCCGAGTTCGGCGGCGGGGGCGACGTCTTCCATGCGCCAGCGGGTGCGGATACCTTCGGCGCCGAACTCGCCGAGTGCCCGGTCGAGCGCCTCATCGTGCGGGACGTTGCCGACGCGGAGATAGGCGTACTGGTAGAGGTCGCGCACGAAGGCGGCGAGCGGGACGATCGCGAGGACGAGGATGAAGCCGCTGACGGCGCCGGCGAGGACGATGAGGACGATGATGACGCCGGGATGCAGGCGGAGGAAGTCGCCCTGGATCTTGGGGACGATGAGGTTGTTTTCGAGCTGCTGGATGATCAGGAAGGCGAGCGCGACCCAGAGCGCCTTGATGGGATCATCGGCGAGGGCAACGAGGATGGCGGGGATGGCGCCGATGATGGGGCCGATGATGGGGATCATCTCGGTGACGCCGGCGATGATGGCGAGGCCGATCGGGTAGTCGACATCGAGGACGGAAAGGGCGACGTAGGCCATGGCGCCGACGATCATGCCCTGGATGAGCATGGCGCGGATGTAGTTGCGGAAGATCGCATCGCCGATGCCGAGGACGTTGCGGACATCGTGGCGGTACTCGGGCGGGAACATGCCGATGAAGGCGCGGACGCCGCGGGGGTGGTCCTTAAGGGTGAAGAAGAGCCAGATGGGGATGGTGAGGTAGCCGAGGAGGATCGTGAACGTATCGCCGACGCGGCCGGCGAGGCCCGGAGCGAAGCCGACGGCCCAATCGCCGGCGGCGTTGCCGAGGTCTTCGAGCCAGCCATCGACGGTGTCGTGGTGCTCGGCGGGGACGTACTCGTCGTAGAGGTCCTCGATGCGGGCGCGGGCGTTTTCGATGGTGTCGGGGAGGGTGTCGAAGAACTGGTCCATCTCGTCGACGGCCTGGGGGACGAGGAGGAAGCCGAGGCCGACGGCGACGGCGGCGAAGGAGGCGTAGATGACCAGGATGGCGACGGCGCGCGCGAGATAGGGCCTGGACCGGCGGAAGGGCATCATGCCCGCCCACCAGTTGACGCCCGGAGCGATGACGTAGGCGATGGCCATGCCAAGGACGAAGGGGAGGATGGCGGTGCGCTCGCTCCAGAGGACCCAGAGGGCGAGGACGACCGGCACGATGACCATGGCGATGCGGATGCGCCGGCGGGCAGTCTCGCTCACGGTGGCATTATCAACGACGCGGGCGTGCGGGTGCATGGGTTCGCACGCGCCGTCGGCGGTCTCCCGGTGGCGCGCGCGGCGCTACCCTGTAGGCCATGCACGCGAACGCATCGGTGGACGAGATCGCCGCGTTTCTTGACAGGCTGCTGGAGGCGCCGCGCTACGAGGCATCGGAGCCGGGATCGAACGGGCTGGTGTACCGGTCGGAGGCGGGTCCGGGAGTCTCGAAGTTCGCGGTGGCGGTGAACACGTCGCTGGCGACGATCGTTGGGGCGGCGCGGTCGGGGGCGCAGCTGCTGGTGGTGCACCATCCCTCGTGGCCGGCGATTGACTTGCACCTGCACGAGGAGAAGATGGCGCTTTTGCGCGAGGGCGGGATCTCGCTGTATGCGGCGCACGCGTCGCTGGACTGCGCGCCTGAGTTCGGGAACAGCGCGGTGCTGGCGGGGCTGCTGGGGATCGGGGTGGAGGGGACGTTCGGGGCGTATCACGGCGGACAGGCGGCGGTGATCGGGCGGGCGGAGGGCTCGTTCAGGGCGTTGATTCAGCGGGCGGCGCGGGAGCTGGGGGTGGACGTGGAGGCGCACGAGCACGCGAAGACGTTCGGGCGGGTGGCGGTGTGCGCGGGGGCGGGAGGCGAGACGGCGTGGCTGGAAGAGGCGCGGTCGCTGGGCGCGGACACGTACGTGACGGGCGAGGGAAGCATGTTCACGCGGATGTTCGCGCGGGAGACGGGGATGAACCTGTTGTTCGGGACGCATCACGCGACGGAGGCGCCGGGGATCAAGGCGCTGGGGGAGCGGATCGCGCTGGAGGCGCAGATTCCGTTTGAGTTCATCGCGGATTCGGCGGATGTGTTTTAGGTTCCAGGTTCCAGGTTCCAGGTTCCAGGGATAAAAGCGGCCGTTTGAGGTGCAGGAGGAGGGTCTGTTGTGAGCCGAGAGGTGAGCGGCGCGGAGCAGCAGAAGGCACGGTCGTTCAAGGATCTCACGGTGTGGCAGAAGTCGATGGATCTTGCCGTTGGGGTGTATCAGCTGACGGCAAATTTTCCGCGCGACGAGCAGTTCCGAATCACGGCACAGCTGACAAGGGCAGTGGCCTCGGTGCCTGCAAACATCGCGGAGGGACATGCCCGCGGAACCAGGCGGGACTACGCGTACTTCGTGTCGGTCGCGCAGGGGTCGCTCGCTGAAACGGAAACGTTCCTGGTGCTCGTCCAGCGTCCCGGCTACACGGGCGGCGAACACTTCGAGGCGATGATGGAACTGCTACGCGAAGTGAGCCGCATGCTGGCGGCGCTTCATGCGCGGCTTCGGTCCCCGCCCGCCGCGCCAGGTCGGGCAAACGATGCGCACGCGCGCCATGGCTAAACGATCGCCACTGGCGGTCCCTGGATCCGTGAACCTGGAACCTGGAGCGCGGTGCGGGTGGGCGGGGAGTGACCCGCTGATGGTGGCGTACCACGACGAGGAGTGGGGCGTGCCGTCACATGACGATGCGCACCTGTTCGAGATGCTGACGCTGGAGGGGGCGCAGGCGGGGTTGAGCTGGACGACGATCCTGCGCAAGCGCGAGGGTTACCGGCGGGCGTTCGCGGAGTTCGACGCGGCGAAGGTGGCGCGCTTCACGGCGCGCGACATCGATCGGTTGATGGGCGATCGGAGCATTGTGCGGAACCGCGCGAAGATCGAGTCAACGATTGCGAACGCGCGGGCGGTGCTGGAGGTGCGGCGAGAGCACGGCTCGTTCGCCGCGTTCATCTGGTCGATGGCGGGCGGAGCGCCGCGGGTGCACCGGTGGCGGGCACTGTCCGATGTGCCGGCGCAGACGGCCGCGTCGGCGGCGATGAGCAAGGAACTGAAGCGCCGTGGGTTCCGGTTCGTGGGGCCGACGACGTGCTATGCGTTCATGCAGGCGGTGGGGATGGTGAACGACCACGTGGTGTCGTGCTTCCGGCACGCAGAGCAAGTGCCCAGGGGCGCCGGCCGGTGACTGTAGCGGTCGGGTAGCTGAGTCGCCGACCTGTGTGTGCCTGCACGGTCCCGGCGGGCCTGACCCTCGGTACACTGAGTACCCGGAGTTGAAGATTGCGGGTGTAGCGCGCGAACCGGAACCGCCATGCGCGCCGCCGCGTACCCCCGTGCAGGAGCGCTACCGCCGCATGTCTGTCGGCATTTCTTCACGCCGTGGGTGGTTGCAGCTGTTGGCGCTGCTGCTCGTTGTGTGGGCGCCGCTCGCTGCGGCATGCGGTGAGGACGGCGGCGATCCGGCGCCGCCAGCGGCCGCGCCAACGAGTGCGGCGACCGCGCCGGCGATCTCGCCGACGGCGGGCACGCCCTCGGACCGAAGGGCGCCGACGCAGCTCCCGCGCCGGACGCCGATCGCGATTGACTACGAGATCGTCGATCCAGCGTTCGACGCGCTGCCGGGGGCGCGGGCGATCTACGGCGAGCACGGGGGCGCGGGATACCAGATCGAGGTGCCGGACGACTGGAACGGCGACGTGGTGTACTTCGCGCACGGGTTCCGCGGGAATCCGCCGGAGCTGACGGTGCAGGCGCCGCCGATCCGCCGGCACCTGATCGAGCGGGGCTACGCGTGGGCGGCATCGAGCTATTCGGCGAATGGCTACGAGCCGGGGATCGGCGCGCGGGATACGGTGGCGCTGCGCGCCGTCGTGCGGGAGCAGGCCGGCGAGCCGCGCCGCGAGTACATCTACGGGCAGTCAATGGGCGGGAACGTGGCGACGGTGGCGCTGGAGCAGTACCCGGACGCGTTCGACGGGGCGGTGAGCGAGTGCGGGGTGCTTTCGGGGAATGACATCTTCGACTACTTCCTGAGCTGGGGTGCGCTGGCGAGCTACTTCTCGGGCGTACCGTTGTACGACGCGACGGTGAACGCGAACGAGATCGGCACGCTGCTGGCGGGCGAGGTGGTGCCGGCGTTGGGGCGGCCGACGGAGCCGAAGCCGGCGGGGGCGGCGTTCGCGAACGTGATCATGCACCTGACGGGCGGGCCGCGGCCATTCTTCGGCGCGGGGTTCACGGACAACTACAACCTGAACTTTGCGATCCTGGTGAACGCGGTGGGGGCGCCGGGGCGGGCGAACGCGGCGGCGCAGAACGTCGACACGACGTACCGGATCGACGCGGGGTTCGGGGTGGACAGCGCGCAACTGAACCGCGAGGTGGCGCGGGTGCAGGCGGACTGGGCGGCGGTGGAGCCGGAGGCGCACCCCGAGTTTGCGGACATGACGGGCGAGATCAGCGTGCCGCTGCTGGCGATCCACAACACGGGCGACCTGTTCGTGCCGATCAGCATCGCGCAGGCGTACGGGCGCGCGGTCGATGCGGCGGGGAACGGCGAGCTGCTGGTGCAGCGGGCGATCCGGCGGGCGGGGCACTGCGATTTCACGGAGGCGGAGCGCATCGCGGCGTTCGATGACCTGGTGAGGTGGGTGGAGACGGGGGCGCGGCCGGCCGGGGATGACTTGACCGGGAGCCTGGAGGAGGCGGGGCTGGCGTTCACGCTGCCGCTGGAGCCGGACGATCCTTCGCTGGCGCGCTGAACGCGGCGGCTTGCAGCGGGTGGTGGTGCTTGTCAGGGGCCGGGGGCGGCGTTATGCTCGTCGGCCACTCGCCGAGGGCGCAGGGAGCTTGCACAAGAGGGATAGCCATGACCATGGAGTCACGGGTGCTGCGGCTACAGGCCGACCAGCACGAGCAGGCCGGTCACGTCCTCGCGCGTGCCTTCTTCGACGACCCGATGATGGTGTACATCCTGCCGGATGACGCGCGGCGCCGCGCGTTGCTGCCGTCGTTCCTGCGTGCGGGCGTCACGATCTGCCACAACCACGGCGAGGTTTACACCACCCCCGGCGGCGTCCTGGGCAACGCCTGCTGGCTCCCGCCTGGCAGCACGGAGGTCAGCGAGGAGCGGCTCGCGGAAGCCGGGGGGCTCGAGGTCCTCGACCGCATGGGGGAAGAGGCCGCCGGGCGATTCGGTGGTCTGATGGAGCATCTGGCGGAACTCCATCACAACGCCGTTCCTGCCGATCACTGGTACCTGCTGCTCCTCGGCGTCGATCCGCCGCGCCAGGGGCAGGGCATCGGCGGCACGTTGATCGATCCGATCCTGCGCCGGGCCGACGCCGAGGGCCGACCCTGCTACCTGGAGACGATGAAGCGGATCAATGTCACGTTCTACGGCAAGCACGGGTTTGAGGTCGTTGTCGAGGGTGAGATCCCCGGTACGGACCTGCACTACTGGACGATGCGGCGTGATCCGCGCGGGGGCTGACGGTGCACTGATGCGACTTGCGGCGCGCGCGGGGGCAGTCCTTGCGCGGACGCGATCACTGGCGAACGCGCGGTTAGACGGCGATCTCCTTGAACTCGCCGAAGGTGCGTCGCCAGACGCCGCAGATCTCGCCGACGGTGGCGCCGGCCTTCACGGCTTCGATGATGTGCGGCATGGTGTTCTCGTTGGCGGCGCGGCTGGCGGCCTCGAGACGGGTGAGGGCGGCGGCGCAGGCTGAGTGATCGCGCGCGGCCTTCCAGGCGGCGAGGCGGGCGAGGTGCCGGTCGCGGCCTTCAATGTCCATCTTGAGGATGGGGACGTCATCGAGGCCGCCACCCTGATAGGCGTTGACGCCGACGATGATGCGCTCGCCGCGTTCGACCTCTTGCTGGAAGCGTCGGGAGGCGTCCTGGATCTCGCGGTGGAAGTAGCCGCTTTCGAGCGCGGGGATGACGCCGCCGAGGGCGTCGATCTGCTCGAAGCGGGCGAGGGCCTCGCGCTCCATGTCCGAGGTGAGGCGCTCGACGAACCAGGAGCCGCCGAGGGGGTCGACGGTGTTGACGACGCCGGTCTCGTGCAGGAGCACCTGCTGGGTGCGGAGCGCGAGTGTGGCGGCTTTTTCGCTCGGCAGGGCGAGGGCTTCGTCCATGCCGTCGGTGTGGAGGGAGTTGGTGCCACCGAGGACGGCGGCGAGGGCCTGGATGGCGACGCGGATGAGGTTGACCTCGGGCTGCTGCCTGGTGAGCGAGACGCCGGAGGTCTGGGTGTGGAAGCGCAATGCCCAGGACCGCGGGTCGCTGGCGCCGAAGCGTTCGCGCATCTGGCGTGCCCAGATGCGGCGGGCGGCGCGGAACTTGGCGATCTCCTCGAAGAAGTCGTTGTGGCAGTTGAAGAAGAAGCTGAGGCGCGGGGCGAAGGCGTCGACATGGAGGCCGCGGGCGATGGCCTGGCGGACGTACTCGATGCCGTTGGCGAGCGTGAAGGCGAGCTCCTGGGCGGCTGTCGCGCCGGCCTCGCGGATGTGGTAGCCGCTGACGCTGACGGGGTGCCAGCGCGGCATCTGGCGGGCGCAGAACTCGATGGTGTCGGTGACGAGGCGCATGGAGTGTCGCGGCGGATAGATGAACTCGTTCTGGGCGATGAACTCCTTGAGGATGTCGTTCTGGAGGGTGCCGCCGAGCCGGTCGCGCGGGACGCCCTGCTCCTCGGCGGTGGCGACGAGGAGGGCGAGGAGCACGGGCGCGGGGCCGTTGATGGTCATGGAGGTGGTGAGACGATCGAGCGGGAGGTCGCGGAAGAGGATGCGGGTATCGGCGAGGGAGTCGACGGCGACGCCGCCTGAGCCGAACTCGCCATGGGCCCAGGGATCGTCGTGGTCGTAGCCCATGAGGGTGGGCATATCGAAGGCGATGGAAAGGCCGTTGTTGCCTTCGGCGAGGAGCTGGCGGTAGCGGCGGTTGGTCTCCTCGACGCTGCCGAAGCCGCTGAACATGCGAATGGTCCAGGGCTTGCCGCGGTAGCCGGTGCGGTAGATGCCGCGGGTGTAGGGATACGCGCCGGGTGTGCCGATGTCGCGGGCGTAGTCGATGCCGGCGGTATCGGTGGGGTCATAGAGGCGGTTGATGGGGCGGGCGGAGACGGTGGTGAAAGGGCCGGGGAGTTCGCGGCCTTCGGCGGCGACGGCGTCTTCGTACTCCTGGCGGAGGCGTTCGGGGTCGTTGCCGGTCTGCACGCGGACATTATCCCACCGCGGCGGGGTGAACGCGCGGGCGTGATGCGGCGCAATCCGGGGCGCGGGGCGGTGCGTACCTCGCGGTGAGGGCCGTTGAAGGTTTCATGCATGGAGGAGGAGATCCGATGATCCGCTACCTACGCTGGGCCGCCTTGCTCGCCGCGAGCGCGCTGCTGGCCATGGCCGCAGTGGCCTGCGACGGCGACGAGGACGACGGGAACGGGAACGGCGGGGAACCGACGGTGGCGGCGACGCCGCGGGCTACGCCTACGGAGGCTGCGGCGGCGACGGAAGAGCCGGCGGCGACGGAACCGTCGGCGACGGAGCCGGCGGCTACGGAACCGGCTGGCGGCGGGACGGTGGCGGTGACGGCGCAGAACTTCGCGTTCGATCCGGCGGAGCTCACGGTGGCGGCGGGCGCGCCGGTGACGGTGACGCTGACCAATGGGGACGCGGCGCCGCACACGCTGACGGTGTACGAGGACGAGGCGTTCACGCTGCCCGTATCGGGCGCGGACACGGGGCAGATCAGCGGGGGCGGGAGCGGGGAGTTCGAGGCGACGTTCGAGGCGGGCGAGTACTACTTCCGGTGCGAGGTGCACCCGGCGCAGATGCAGGGGGAGATCGTGGCGGAGTAGCGGCACGGCGCGGATCGCGGCTTGTTGTCGATGGAGGGGCGCCCGCAGCGCCCTTCATCGCGGATGCGGTGCTTGACGGGGCAGGGGACGGCGAAGCCGTGGGCGGATACACTCGCTGGCGAACGGTTGCGTCGCACCGAGGGCGCCCGGGGCGCAGCGGCGTGGTTGGAGGAGATCACATGGGCGGCGCGTTGCGCAGGGGGACGTTGGTGATGGCGGCCGCGGTGGTGGCCGCCCTGGCGTTCGCGTGCGGCGGGGACGACGACCCGGAACCAACGCCCACGCCGACTGTTGTGGCGGGGACGCCGGATCCCTCGCGGCCGACGCCGGCGCCGCCGATCCAGGCGCTGGTGTCGATCGAGGCGAAGGATCGCGCGTTCGAGCCGACGAGCATCCTGGCGCCGGTGGGGATCGTGGTGCGGCTGACGCTCGCGAACCTGGACGACACGCCGCACACGCTGACGGTGTACGCGGACGAGGACTTCCTGGAGCCTTTGCCCAACGGGGACACAGGCGAGGTGGGCGAGGGAGCGATCGCGAAGCTCGACCTGACGTTCGAAGAGGGCGAATACTACTACCGCTGCGAGATCCACCCGGACGACATGCAGGGACAGATCGTCGCGAACGATTAGCACCGTTTCCGCGGCGCGCGGTGGGGATGGTGGTCGAACGCGGGGCAACGAAGCCGGGCAGCGGCGCCGTGTTACGCTGAACGCACACAAGCCACAGGACATCCCGCCCGTTGATCATCCAGATCCTTGACCTGCTCGGCACCGACAACGCGGTGTTCTTCGTGTTGCTTGGCGCGACGCTGTTCGCGCTGCTGATCGGCATCGCGTTCCACGAGGCGATGCATGCGTACGCGGCGACGGCGCTGGGCGACACGCTGCCGGCGCGGCAGGGGCGGACGACGCTGAACCCGCTGGCGCACCTGGATCCGCTGGGGACGGTGCTGATGCTGTTCATCGGCTTCGGGTGGGGGAAGCCGGTGCAGTTCAACCCACGCGGGCTGAAGGTGCGCGAGCGGACGGCGATGCTGCTGGTGGCCGGCGCGGGGCCGGTGACGAACTTCGTAGCGGCGGGGCTGCTAGCGCTGCCGATCAAGCTGGGCTGGGTGCCGTACTTCAACCCGTTCGACGTGGCGACGGAGTCGTTCTTCCGGAGCCTGATCACGGAGCGGGAGGACTACATCGGCCTGTTCCTGACGGGGGCGGTGTACCTGAACTGCATCCTGGGAGTGTTCAACCTGCTGCCGATCCACCCGCTCGATGGCTTCAAGGTGGCCTACGGTCTGCTGCCGGAGCCGCTGGCGAACGAGTTTGTGAAGCTGGGGCAGTACGGACCGGCGATCCTGATGACGCTGCTGTTCCTGCCGCTGCTGATCGGATACAGCCCGATCTCCGAGATCATGGTGCCGACGGTGCAATGGCTCGTGCATCTGTTCACCGGGGTGTGATGGCGCGGGCGTGGCACCGTGTGCGCCAGTTCTTCGGCGCGCTGCGGCCGCGCGTGACGGCCGAGGAACGCGCGCTGGCGTATGCGTTCCTGACGCCGGAACTGCAGCGGCTGTTCGAGACGATGACACTGCGCGACCAGGCGCACGGGATCGCGGTGCTGCGGCGGGTGCACGCGGAGGCGGGCGACGATGCGGCGCTGTGCGCGGCGGCGCTGCTGCACGACTGCGGGAAGGGTGACGTGCGGACGTGGCAGCGGGTGGCGTTCGTGCTGCTGGGCACGGCGCCGGGGTTGCGCGCACGGATCGCCTCGCAGGAGGGGGCGGGGTGGCGCCGGGCGCTCTGGCGGCTGCAGGAGCACCCGGCGCTTGGGGCGGCGCTGGCCGAGGAGGCGGGCGCGGCACCCGACGTAGTGCGTATGATTCGAGAGCAGGATTCGCCGCCCGGCGGCGACCGCCGCCTGGCGCTGCTGCAGGCGGCGGACAACGCCTGAGAAAGGACCCCGGTGGGACGCATCACCATCATTGGCCTGGGCGTGATCGGGGGCTCGATCGCGCTGGGGCTGAAACAGGCGGCGAAGGAGATCGAGATCGCGGGCGTATCGCGGACGCCGGAGACGGCGTCGCGGGCGCGGCGGGCGGGTGCGATCGACCTGGAGCCGCGGTCGATCGAGGAGGCGGTGGCGGGGGCGCAGATGGTGATCCTGGCTTCGCCGATCCTTTCGATCGCGCCGCTGATGGAGGCGATGGCACCGCACCTGTCGCCGGACACGATCGTGACAGACGCGGCGAGCACGAAGGGCGTGGTGGCGCGGTGGGCGCGGGAGAAGCTGCCGGCGGGCGTGCATTTCGTCGGCGGGCACCCGATGGCGGGGAAGGAGATCACGGGCTTCGACGCGGCGGAGGCGGAGCTGTTCAGCGGCAAGCCGTGGGTGATCGCGCCATCGGTGGATGCACCGGAGGCGGCGGTGAACGCGGTGATCGGGCTGGCGGAGGCGCTGGGCGCGCGGCCGGTGTTCATGGACGCGGAGGAGCACGACGCGTACGTGGCGGCGGTGAGCCATCTGCCGCTAACGGTGGCTTCGGCGCTGTTCTCGATGGCGTTTGAGAGCCAGGCGTGGCCGGAGCTGGCGGCGCTGGCATCGAGCGGGTTCCGGGACACGACGCGGCTGGCCTCGGGGGCGCCGGAGCTGGCGCACGACATTGTGCAGACGAACCGGCGGAACCTGCTGCACTGGATCGACCGCTTTCAGCAGGAACTGGCGCGCTACCGCAATGTGATCGAGAGCGGGGACAGCCGCGCGATCGCGGAGTTGTTCGCGAAGCCGCAGCTGGAGCGGGACAACTACCTGATCAACGGGCCGCCGAAGCGGGAGTCGGAGCGCGGCGAGGCGCCGCGGATCGGGATCAGCGATTTCCTGCTGGGCTCGAAGCTGGCGGACATGATGCGGAAGCAGGAAGACATCATCAAGGCGTCGGAGCAGCGCGCCAGGGACAAGCGGTGAGCGGGCCGCGTCCGGCGGGCGCATGCCGCGCGGGCGGACGATGAGCGCGCGCACGGTGGCGCCGGCGAAGCGGCTGCGCGGCACGATCGCCGTGCCGGGTGACAAGTCGATCTCGCACCGGGCGGCGATGTTCAACGCGCTGGCATCGGGACCGGCGACGATCGAGAACTTCCTGGTCGCGGATGACTGCCGGTCAACGCTGGGTGTGCTGCGCGCGCTGGGCGTGCGTTGGGAATTGGACGAGGCGGCGCGCGTCCTGCGGGTCGAAGGGTCGGGGCTGCGGGGACTGCGCGAGGCGGACGACGCGCTGGACTGCGGCAACTCCGGGACGACGATGCGGCTGATGGCGGGGATCCTGGCGGGTCAGCCGTGGTTCTCGGTGCTGACGGGCGACGCGTCGCTGCGGGAGCGGCCGATGGGGCGCATCGTGGAGCCGCTCCGTCGGATGGGGGCGGCGATGGACGGGCGCGACGGCGGCTCGCGGGCGCCGCTGGCGATCCGCGGGGGCGGGCTGCGGGGCATTCGCCATGCGCTGCCGATGGCGAGCGCGCAGGTGAAGTCGGCGTTGCTGCTGGCGGGACTGTTCGCCGAGGGCGCGACGGTGGTGGAGGAGCCGGCGCGCAGCCGCGACCACACGGAGCGCATGCTGGCGGCGATGGGCGCGCGCGTGGGCGCGGAGGGCCCGGCGGTGCGGATCGAGCCGGCGCAGGAGCTGCTGCCGTTGCCGTTGCGCGTGCCGAACGACATCTCGGCGGCGGCGTTCTGGATGGTGGCGGGGACGGTGCACCCGGACGCGGAGATCCACCTGACCGGCGTGGGGATCAACCCGACGCGCACGGGGATCATCGACGTGCTGCGGGCGATGGGCGGAGCGATCAGCATCGAGGAGGAGCGGACGGCGGGTGGCGAGCCGGTGGCGGACATCGTGGTGCGATCGTCGCGGCTGGAGGGCACAGAGGTGGCAGGCGACCTGATCCCGCGGCTGCTGGACGAGATCCCGGTGCTGGCGGTGGCGGCGGCGTTCGCGCAGGGGCGCACGGTGATCCGCGATGCGCAGGAGCTGGCGGTGAAGGAGTCGAACCGGATCGCGACGACGGCTTCGCAGCTGGCGGGGCTGGGCGCGCGCGTCTCGGCGACGGACGACGGGCTGATCATCGAGGGCGGGGACGGGATCCGTGGCGGCGCGGGCCGTTCGTTCGGTGACCACCGGCTGGCGATGGCGCTGGCGATCGCGGGTCTGACGGGGAGCGGCGCGGTGACGGTCGAGGAAGCGGACGCGGTGAGCGTGTCGTACCCGGCGTTCTGGGAGCACCTGGACGAGGTGCGCGGGTGACGGCGCCCAGGGGCGGGCGTAACGGCGCGCCGTTGCTGGTGGTGCTGTCGGGGCCTTCGGGCGCCGGCAAGGACGCGGTGCTGGACGAGCTGGCGGCACGGGGGCACCGGTTCCATCGCGTGATCACGTGCACGACGCGGGCGCCCCGGGAGCAGGAGCGCGACGGGGTGGACTACTACTTCGTATCGCGGGAGGAGTTCGCGCGGCTGATCGAGGAGGGCGGGCTACTGGAGCACGCGACCGTTTATGGGGAGCACTACGGCGTGCCGCGGGCGCAGGTGGAGGAGCAGCTTGCGGCGGGGCTGGACGTATACGTGCGGACGGACGTGCAGGGCGCGGCGACGATCAAGCGCCTGATGCCGGAGGCGGTGCGGGTGTTCATCGCGCCGGGATCAGTGGAGGAGCTGGAGGAGCGGTTGCGGGCGCGGAACTCGGACGATGAGGAGCGGATCCAGCGGCGGCTGCGGACGGCGCGGGAGGAGATGGCGCGGATGGGGGAGTTTGAGCATGTGATCGTGAACGCGCCGGGGCGGCTGTCGGAGACGGTGGATGCGCTGGAGCGGGTGCTGGCGGAGGCGCGAGGCGCAGGTGCGCGGGGCGTGGGGCAGTAGCGAAGCCGGGCCAGCGCTCACCCACGTTCGAGCAGGCGGGCGGCACGTTGCTCGAAGTCGTCGAAGAGCATGGCGTAGGTCTGCCAGAGCAGATCGATGCCGAGGATGCGGGTGATCCAGCCGCCGATGGCGCGGTGGTCGCGGTAGACGAATCGGAAGATGGCGCCGTGGGTGTCTGTCATGGCGGCGGCCATGTAGGTGACCTGGCGGATGACCTCCCAGCAGAGCGCCTGGTCGCTGCAGGAGAGGATGGCGGCGATATCGGCATCGGGGCGCAGCTGGCGGAGTTCGGCGGCGTAGACATTGCAGCACTCCTGCCAGGTCATGCAGCGCTCCTGGAGGCCGACGCGGTCGATGGCGCGGAAGAGGAAGGGCTTGTTGACGATGCCGAGGTAGTGCCAGAAGACGGCGAGGTCGTACGCAGGCGGGCCGGCGCAGACGAACTGCCAGTCGAAGGCGGCCTGCTCCTGGCCATCGCGGGCGATGATGTTGCCGCGGTGGTAGTCGCCGTGCAGCAGTGTTTCGCGTGAGCGGGTGAATGCTTCGCGGAAGATGTGGGGGCGGAAGGCGAGCGCGAGCAGGCGATCGAGCGCGGGCTCGCCGGCGAAGCGCGGGAGGCCCGGGTAGGCGTCGAACACCTCGCGGAGGCGATAGACGCCTTCGGGCAGGAAGGAGAGACTGTCTTCGAGCTGGGCCGTCATGGGGCGGGGGAGGCCGGGTGGGGGTTCGCCGAGGTATGCGGCGTGGAGCCGTGCGAGGTTGCGGAGCGCGGCGCGCGAATCTTCGATCGACCATTCGCTGAGGCGCTTGCCGCGTGGAAGGCGCGACATGAGCACCCACGTATCGCCGCCTTGCTGCGGCGGGCCGACGGCGTAGCACTCGGCGGTGGGCATGGGGACGCGGTCGCGGTAGCGGTCGAAGAAGAGCGCCTCGCGGACGGGCGGGCCGGCGGGCATGGCGCCCATCTTGAAGATGGCGGGGAGCCTGCGACCGTCGACCTCGAGGGTGACGCGCTCGAAGTACGAGCCGGTGGCGCCCATGGTCGGGCGGAGGCGCGCCCGCTTGCGGATGCGGACGTTGCGGGCGGCGGGCATGCGACTGCGCACGGCCTGCTCGATCTCTGCGGTCGGGACGGTGCGCCACTCGGGCATGGTGCGGTGAGTGTAGCGACGGGGGCGATCAGGCGAAGGGGTTGACGATCAGGGAGCAGCGGCGCGGATGATCTGGGGTTGGATTCGGAGGGCGAGGGTACCATCGGGCTGGCGGAAGGGGGCAACGTGCGCCTGGAGGTCGGCCCACGCTTCATCGTGGCGCTCTGCGGGGATGCGCATGGATTCGAGCATGGCGCGGTCGAAGAGGGTGTCCTCGCCGACGCGCAGGTCGATGGCGATCTGTTCGTCGGCGACGCCGGTGAAGCCGGCGGCTTCGAGCACTGATCGCACGTAACCGACGTCGCCGAAGGCGAAGGGGCCGGGCGGCGGGCCACCGTTCCTGGCGGGCTGTGGCGGCGGTCCGTATTTGGCCATGACCGGGCCGGGGAACCAGGGGTTCTGCGGCGCGGGCTGCCAGCAGGCGAAGGTGAGGCGCGCGCCGGGGCGCAGGTGGCGGGCGATGTTGGCGAAGGCGGCGGGCGGGTCATCGAAGAACATGACGCCGAACTGGCTCATGATGGCGTTGAAGGGGCCGCCGGGGATGTCGCCGACCTGGGCGTCGCCGTGGACGAACCGGACGTTGGTGACGCCGGCGGCTGCGGCGCGCTCGGTGGCGAGCTCGACGAGCGGGCGTGAGATGTCGAACCCGACGACGATGCCGCCGGGGGCGACGCGGCGGGCGCACTCGATCGCTGCGAGGCCACCGCCGGCGCCGATATCGAGGATGCGTTCGCCGGGCTGGGGCGCCAGCGCGTTGAACAGGAGCGGCGTGACCTCGGTCGTGAGCCGCTCGCGCCTTGGCCACGAACGCTTCTGGTGCTCGGCGTTCCAACGCTCGAACTCGGCCCTGTTCGCTGTGGTCGTCATTGCGTCCTCCCGGGTTGCGCGGCGCGGTTGCTGGCCATCAGACGGCGCCGTACTCGCGCGCCATTTCGAGGATGTCCTCTGACGTGAAGAAGGTGCGGCGCGCGTTGACCCAGTGATCGTGCTGGCTGTCGTACTGGCCGTCGTACTCGTCCTGGATGCGGTCGTAGATCTGCTTGACGACGCGGGAGGTGGCGCCGAAGCGCTCGCTCTTGCCCTGCCGTTCCATCTCGCGGTTGAGGACGCTGATGATGCCTTCGGCGCCGGAGAGGGAGCCGATGCGGCTGAGCTCGACCTCCTTGCGGCCGAAGAGCGAGGCGGCGAAGGGGAGATAGATGAGGCCGCCGGGGGCGTCATCCTGCCGTCCGACGCCGGCCTGGTGGATGCCGGCGGTGGTGGTGAAGACCTCGCCGATGATGGGCGCGCGGTCTGGGAGGGGCGTGACCTCGGTGTCGATGAGAGTCTTCATCTCCTCGAGCGCGGTGAGGTCGAAGCCTGGGTCGCCGTAGTGGCGGATGAGGGCGGCGACGGTCTGCTCGAGCGAGGTGTTCCCTGTGCGTTCGCCGAGGCCGGCGAAGGCGACGTTGACCTTTTTGCCGCCGTAGCGCCAGGAGGCGATGGAGTTGGCGGTGGCGAGGCCGAAGTCGTTGTGGCCGTGGAACTCGAGCTCGGCGCCGACCTCCTGGCGGAGGACGGTGAAGAGGCGGGGGATGCCCCAGGGCAGGGCGGCGTAGGGGTCGGGCGAGCCCCAGCCGATGGTGTCGCAGATGCGGAACCTGGCGATGCCCCTGGACTCATCCATGACCTTTTGCATGAAGGGGATGACCCAGCCGTAGATGTCGGCGCGCGTGCAGTCTTCGAGGTGGATGCGGGGCGTGATGTTGTTCTCGAGCGCCGTGCGGATGGGTTGCAAGTATTTTTCGATCGCCTCTTCCTTGGAGGCGTAGCCGAGCTTGTCGAAGATGTGGTGGTCGGAGGCGGAGGCGAGCATGCCCGTCTCCTTGATCTTGCCCTGCGAGACTTCGACGAGGAGCTTGATGTCCTTGGGGGTGGCGCGGGTCCAGGTGGTGACGCGCGGCCACTCGTAGCCGCGCTCGAGGAGCTTTTCGAGTGTCCAGACATCGCGCTTCTGATAGATGAAGGCTTCGACGGCGTAGATGGCGCCGGTGTTGTTGTCGAGGCGGTGAAGGAGGTCGTAGTACTTGAGGCGGGTTTCCGGCGGGAAGATGGCGAAGCGCGAGTCCTGCGCGCCGTCGCGGAGGGTCGTGTCGGTGATGAGCTTGGGGAGATCATCGGCGGCGGGCGCGGGCGGCTCGACGGGCTGCTCTTCGAGGCGAACGGGCGGGAGCTCGCCGCGGAAGTTGTAGTAGACGCGCTTTGCGTTGACCTTTGTTTCGACGACCATGCGTGTGCCCCTTCAGACTCGTTGACCGCCCGTGGTGTCTATAGCCGCCATAGCCTACGGCTATGAGACGGCAGGATCAAGCGGGCGGGTGTTCCCGCGTAGCGATGTACCATGCCGGCGTCGGCACGGCACCAGCATCGTAGCCGCGTGCGAGGGAGCTTGTACAGCATCGCGCGCCTGATTGACCGCCGGACCGTACTTCGCACGGCGATCAGCCTGGGGCTGCTGGCGTTCCTTTTCTGGCGCATCGACGTGGGGGCGGCGGCGGACGCGTTCCGCAACGCGAATTACGTGTTTGTGCTGCCCGCGGTGGCGCTGTTCGCGGTCTCGAAGTTGCTGGTGGCGCAACGGTGGCGGCTGATGATGCTGCCGTATGCGGCGCTGCCGCTTGCGCCGTTGTGGGGGATCCTGCTGGTTTCGAACCTGGCGAACAACGTGTTGCCGGCGCGGCTGGGCGACCTTGTGCGGGTGCAGGTGCCGGCGACGCGCTACGGGGTGAGCCGCGCGCGCGGGATCGCGACGGTGTTCGCGACGGAGTCGCTGCTGGACGGCGTGGCGATCGTGGTGCTGGGGTTGATCGGGCTGGCGCTGATCGACCTGCAGGGATTTCCGACGGAGGTGTTCTGGGGGCTGCTGGGGCTGGTGGCCGGGGGCCTGCTGGCGGTGATCCCGCTGGCGCACCTGCGGCTGTCGGAGGGGTGGACATCGCGCGGGGTGCTGCCACGGCTGCCGGACCGGCCGCGGCTGTTCATCGAGGAGCACCTGCCGCACCTGATTGATGGCCTGGGCGTGTTCAAGCACGGGGCGCTGGCGGCGCAGGCGATGGCGCTGTCGTTCGCGATCTGGCTGATGGAAGTGGGCGTTGTGGTGCTGCTGGGGCTGGCGTTCGACATCGAGCTTTCGATGCCGGCATGGATGCTGGTGATGATCACGGCGAACGTGGTGAGCGCGTTCCCGATCGCGCCGTCGAACATCGGCGCGTACGAGCTGGCGGTGGCGGAGTTGCTGAAGGCGCTGGGTGTGGATGCGGGGACGGCGGGGGCGTTCGCGATCGCCGCGCACATGTTCAACATTGCGTGGATCGCGACGGCGGGGGTGGCGGCGATGGCGGCGTTGCGGCTGACGCTGCACGACGTGTTCTCGCTGGGGGCGCCGCAGCTGGAGGGGGCGGGTGGGGATGTGCGGGTTGTCGAGGGCAGGTTGTGAGGCTGGCGTTGATCGGCGACGGTGGTCATGGGGTGCCCTCTCTTCCCAATGCGGCGATGATGCGCCGCGATGGGGTTCCGTGTCAACCACGGTGCGCCTGATCAGATGCGGGGCGCTCGTACCAGGCGACGTCCCAATAGCGACCGAACTTGAACCCGACCTCGCGGAGGACGCCGATGCGGCGGAAGCCGAAGGATTCGTGCAAGGCGCAGGAGGGCTCGTTCGGGAGGGTGATGCCGGCGACGCAGGCGTGGACGTCCTGATCGCGGAGGGACTCGAAGAGACGCGCGTAGAGCGCGCGGCCGATGCCGCGGCCGGCAGCGTCCGGGGCGCAGTAGATGGTGGTTTCGACGGTGGTGTCGTAGGCGGCCTTGGTGCGGAACTGGCCTGCGCAGGCGAAGCCGACGACGGCGGCTGACGCTTCGGCGACGAAGAGCTGGTGGCGGCCTGTGGGAGCGAACTTCGCGAACCAGGCGCGGCGTTCTTCGATCGTCCACGGTTCGATGTCGAAGGTGATCGCCGTCTCGCGGATGTAGTGGTTGTAGATGTCGTTGATGGCGGCGAGATCGGCTTCGGTCGCAGGGCGGATGCGGGCAGCGAGGGGCGGGGCGGCCGGACTGCGGACGACGGCGGGACGGGCGGTGGCGTCCAGCAGGTCACGGATTTGCGCGAGGTGCTCGGCGTCGTGCATGGCGACGTTCTCGAGGACGCTGAGCGGGCTGTACTCCTCACGCCCGACCTTGACGATGCGGTAGAGGGTTTCGGCGTCGATGCCTTCGATCATGCCGAGCATGGCCGTCGAGGTGGCTTCGAGCATGGCGGCGGCCTCGGCGCCGTCACGGGGCGTGGGGTCGGGCAGTGCGCCGGGATCGTTGCCGGTCTGGTGGGCGAGGAGCCGCGCGTAGAGGACATCGGACTCGGCGAGGTGACGGGCGACGCGGCCGATGGTCCAGGCGCCGGGGCGGGTGCGGGCGAAGTCTTCGGCGGTCAGCGGGCGGAGGAGGGCGAGGAGAGCCGCGCGGGTGCGGCGCAGGTCGTCGATCGCGCGGGTGAGGTCGGCCTGGTGCGGCGCGGCGGCCATGAGACGGGTAGTGTAGCGAGGGCCGGTGTTGCTGTTCGCAGTTGCGCTTGATCGATGTGCGGACGTAGGGGACAGTGCGGAAACATCTTTCGGGGAGGGGCGATGGCTGTGGAACTGCGCGGATCGGTGGCGGCGGATGTGCCGGAGCTGGGACGCGTCTGTTACGAGGCGTTCAGGGACATCGCGGAGCGGCATGGGTTTCCGCCGGATTTTCCGAACGAGGCGGTGGCGCAAAGCGTGGTGGGGCTGCTGGTGCAGCAGGAGGCGGTGTACGCGGTGGGCGCGTGGGAGGGGGCGGTCGCGCGCGGGTCGAACCACATCGCCATGTGGGACGAGGTGGCGGGGCTGGGACCGATCTCGGTGGACGTGGGATCGCAGGGCGAAGGGATCGGGCGACGGCTGATGGAGGACGTGATCGCGCACGCGCGTGAACGGGGGTTCGAGCGGATCCGGCTGATGCAGGACGCGTTCAACATGCGCTCGCTGGCGCTGTATGCATCGCTTGGGTTCGAGACGAAGGAGCCGGTGGCGTACATCGAGCTGGCGGCGGGGGGCGCGGCGGACGCGAACGTGCGGGGGGCGACGGCGGCTGACGTTCCGGCGATGGACGCGCTGTGCCGGGAGGTGTACGGCATCAGCCGGGCGCACGAGGTGGCGGCGCTTATGGGGGCGGGGTTTCCTGCGTTTGTGCTGGACCGGGGGCGGATCGCGGGGTACCTGATCGGGACGGCGATCGGCCACGGGGTAGCCGAGGATGAGGGCGTGATGCTGGCGCTGTACGGGTCGCTGGGGACGGCGATCCCGGGGATGCTGTCGAACCTGCCGATTCGGGAGGGTGGGTTGTATCGGGCGGCGCTGGCGGCGGGGCACCGTAACCGGAAGGTGATGAACCTGATGGCGCTGGGACCGTACGAGGAACCGCGCGGGACGTGGACGCCTTCGGTGCTGTTCTAGGCTCCGGGGCGGGCCTCGCGGTTGCCGGGCCCGTCAGATCGGCGCTGCACCGACAGATGTTGACCATCTTGTGATGCGGCCTGACGTGAGCCGCGGAGCGCGGGTGCGGGGACAATCCTCCGATCATTGCGATGCAACTGGCGGTGGACGTCGGCGACATCATCTTCCAGCGGAAGCACCTGCCGGGGATCAAGGCACGCGCTGAGCGGATGGCACGGCTCGAGGCGGCGGCGCTGGCCGCGCATGCATCGGTCTGAGCAGGCGCCCGGTCAGGTGATTCCCGTCAGGAGCAAGATGCCCGCTGCCACGAGCACGCCGTCGATGATCAGCGGAAAGGCGCTCTCGGGCACCCGGTTGAGGATGGTCCTGCCCAGGTATGAGCCGACGAACATGACCGCGCCGAGGGCCACGCCCACGAGCACGGCGCGGCCGCTCAGCAGCGAGTATCCGCCGTAGACGCCGAGCTTGGTGACGTGCATGACAACGGTGCTGAGCGCCTCGGTGCCGATATAGGCTGCGCGTACAAGGCCGTACGACAGAAAGAAGGGCGCCATCAACGGCCCGACGCTCCCGACGAGCGCCGACAGGAGCCCGAACGCCGCGCCCAGCGGGAGGAAGGCCGGCAGGGTGACGCGGAGGCGCCCCTGCCATGGGGTTCGCCGATAGACGAAGGTCAGCAGCAGGAAGACGCCAAGGATCCGGCTGAGAGCAGCGGCGGGCGCGGTGGCGAAGATCACTCCTCCGATCACGGCGGCCGGTACTGCGCCGAGCGCGAACCAGCGGACGACGGGCAGATCGATCTCGTTTCGGTTGAGCCAGACCCGCGAGAGATTGCCTGCGAGCTGGGTGACGGTGAGGATGGGGACGGCGTCGCGGATACCGAAGGCCCAGACGAGCACCGGCAGGAGGATGACGGCGCCGCCGAAGCCGGCGACGGCCGCCAGCGTCGAGGCGAGGAGCGCGACAAGCGCAACGATGCCGTACACGACGAGTTCGTTCATTCGCCTGGCCTTGTGCCCCTGCGCGGAGGGGCTGCGCGCCGGGAGCTCAGCACGGGGTAGTGGGCGAGTCCGCACGGGACTCGGGAGCGACCTGTCAACAACCGGGCTGGCCGTCGTTGCCGCAGCAGCTCTGTCGACGGCGCAGCTTGCGCCAGTTGTTGCGGAGGAGCAGGCGGAGCTTCGTTGCGATCGGGGCCTCGTACTCGCGCCAGTTGGTGATGACGTTGCCAAAGGACTGGCGATCACGGCTCATGTCGCGCTCGCTCCCTAGCGCCCGCGGAAGCGCGGCGGGCGCTTCTCGAGGAAGGCGCGCACGCCTTCGTCGCGGTCTTCGGTGGTCTGGAGGATGACGGTGAGGTCGGTCTCGTAGCGGAGCGCCTGCTCGAGCGGCAGATCGAGGCCGCGGAGCACGGCTTCCTTCGCGTATGCGACGGCGACGGGGCCGCGGGCGGCGATGGCGCGGGCGATGCGGAGGGCGGCCTCGCGCGGGGGTTCCGTTGCGGCGACGTGATTGACGAGACCGGAGCGGAGGGCGGCGGAAGTGTCGACATCATCGCCGAGGAGCAGCATCTCGAGCGCTTTGGCGCGGCCGGCGATGCGGGGGAGGCGCTGGGTGCCGCCGAGGGAGGGGAGGCTGCCTTCGACGACCTGGGGCATGGCGAAGCGGGCGGCGGGGCCGGCGATGCGGAGGTCGCAGGCGAGTGCGAGCTCGAGCGCGGGGCCGGCGCAGCGCCCCTCGATGACGGCGATGACGGGCTGGCGGAGCGTCTCGATCAGGGTGAAGTCGGTCGCGAACGCGGCATCAGCGGCGGCGCCGGTGACGCGCCAGTCGGGCGTTTGCGCGGTGAGCAGGACGCAGCGGACCTCGCAGGCGGTGTCATCGAGGGTTTCAGCGACGGCATGGAGGTCGGCAGCGAGGTGCGCGAGGGAGGCTTCGGGGGCGAGCGTGAGCTCGGCGATCTGGCCTTCGGTGCGGAGCTCGAGGGCGCGGGCCCTGGTCATGCGGCGATCGTAGCACGGGTGGGTCGGGTTCGGACGGGGACACAGGCGTGCTGTCAGTGGGCCGGGGAGTGCGGTAGGCTCGCCGGGTGGGGTTTACGGTGCTGGGGCAGCCGCGGGCGTTGCGCATCCTGACATCGGCGCATGCGGGGGGGCGGGTGGCGCACGCGTACCTGTTCGCGGGGCCGGAGCACACGGGGAAGACGCTGACGGCGTTGCAGTTCGCGCAGTTGCTGAACTGCACGGGCGAGCAGCCGCCGTGCGGGCGCTGCCGTCAGTGCGAGCAGATCGCCTCGGGGGCGCACGCGGACGTCGAGATCATCGGCGTGGGCGGGCTGTGCGACCAGGAGGGGCACGACCACAGGAAGGACGACTCGAAGGGGATCCGGATCTGCCAGATCCGGCGGCTGGAGCGCGTGGTGAGCCGCGCGCCGTACGAGGGCCGCTACCGTGTGTTGATTATCGAGCCGGCGGACGCGCTCAACCGCGAGGCGGAGGTGGCGCTGCTGAAGACGCTGGAGGAGCCGCCGCCGCACGTTGTGATCATTCTGATCACGGCGGCGGAGGACGCGCTCCTGGACACGATTCGCTCGCGGGCGCGGCGTGTGCCGTTCGGGGGGATGTCGCGGGGTGAGATCGAGCTGGCGCTGCGCAACCGGTGGGACGTCGATCCTTCGCGGGCGGCGGCGCTGGCGCGGATGTCCGAGGGGCGGTTCGGGTGGGCGGTGATCGCGCTGCATGATGAGTCGTTGCTGGAGCGTCGGGAGGCGACGCTGGCGCAGATCGAGCGGCTGGCACAGGCGCCGCTGGCGGAGCGGTTTGCGTTCGCGGCGGAGGTGGGCGGGCGGTACACGCGCGACCGGGCGGCGGTGCACGAGATGCTGGCGCTGTGGCGGACGTGGTGGCGGGACATCCTGCTCATCGCGTCGGGG
>Ga0209172_10001124_pt1 | contig 61603 bp, 61 predicted proteins | sample LarsenN4metaG_FD_184113 | JGI IMG/M metagenome (GOLD analysis project Ga0209172, IMG submission 184113) | Hot spring sediment bacterial and archeal communities from British Columbia, Canada, to study Microbial Dark Matter (Phase II) - Larsen... ...
CTCCATTGAGGAGATGGTATTCAAACCTCGCCCTCTCCGCCACGCGAAAATACTCCGATTGCGGAGTATTTTTGTTTTAGGTTCGCGCGCCTCCATTGAGGAGATGGTATTCAAACCTCGCTTCTCCTCATCTAACCCTGCAAGGCGGGGTGGCGAATCAAAAAAGACCTGATTTGTCAGGTCTTTTTTGTGGATTATGGAACTGGCTTGCCTACGAAAATAGTTTGTGACGAAAGTTCTTGCGTATTATCAAATAAAGATTTTGCTTCTTCAAACGTCGTCTGGCAAGTTAGTCCGTTTGCGTCTGTAAACTCAAAGGTTTGCGTTTCGCTAGAGCCAGAGGCAACCCATGTTTCGATTAATACTTGCGCGTTGACTTCGCACAACTCTTGTGTTGTCACTTCTTCTGGGCTTTCTTCAGGATGCGCGACAGGCATTGTGGCAGGAATTAATGTCGGCACGGGCGTACGATAGACGGGCAATTCGCCGCGTTGGCAAGTTAATGTAAACCCGCAAGCGTTTAGGTATAAAAAGCCGACCCATGCCGCCACGCCTACAAGAAATATAAGTAGCGTTCCATAAATATAACTTCTTACATCGTCATTCATTTTTGCTCTCCCTATCCTTATTGCGCCGCTAATGTGCGAATGAAGTTGACAATATCCCAGCGTTCACGAACCGTCAGGTTTTCGTTTAATGGCGGGCATTGACCAGAGAATTGCACATCAGGGAAAAGGGAATTATTGGGGTTAAATTTTCCGTTAGAAATGGTGAGGAAAATTTCGCCGTCTGATAAAGACTGCGCTTCTTCGCTTGCAAGGTTGGTCGGTTTTACCTTTACAAAAAACGAAGATACGGTTGTGGTTTCAGTTCCCGTTACGCCATGACAAACCGCGCAGTTAATTTGATAGAGTTGCGAGCCGCGCGCAATCGAGGCTTCGTCGGCTGGCACGGGGTTATCAGGCACGGTGTTTGGCAGATAGGCGTATCCATCCACTGGAATCGAGCGGGCTGGAACTGTCAACGGGGATTCTTGGTCGTCAAATGAAGGTTGCAATTCCATAAAGACAACATACTCAAACTTTATGATGTCGAACGAAAAAATCAGAATGGTGGTGGCGATAACGCCCAGTGCAGTGAAAACGACTGCAAGTTGTCGTAATAATCTCATAATTGTTTTGCCTCCGCAGGCTTAATCGATTCTGCGCCAAGTTTCTTCAGTAAATCTTTCACTTTGCTTTCTTCCACATGCGCGCACTCTACAATAATGGCGTATTTCCCGTCGCTCACTTCTGGCACATATTGCATCGGGCGATAGTTTGGGAAGAAACTATCTAAAAACACAGCCAAAAAAGTGGAAAGTAACATGCCCAACATGGTTAACTCAAACAGCAAAACAAAGGTTGGGGGCCATGGCACAAAGGCTTGCGTGCTCACTTGAATTGGATATGGATACCAATAGGGGGCGATAAAAGCCAAGAAAGACGCGGCAGAAAAGCCCAAGATAGCTCCGCCCATAGCGACGCGCGGCACGTTTGACCATTGTTTTGGTCGCCCCAACATCGCTTCAGTGACGGGAACGCCTGAGATAACATACATACATTCGTCGCTTACGCCTAACTTGCGGAGGTTTTCAATTGCGTCGGCGGTTGGTTCAAGGTCGCCAAAGACCGCTAACACGCCTTGTGATTTTTTTGATTTGGATTCAGCCATTGCGTTCTCCTATTCCAACTCGCTCACTTGAACGACCGTTTCGCGTCCAAACTTCTTGAGTTGATGCGCCATCTGACCTTCTTGCACTTCCCACACAGGAATCATCGGGATTAATTTTGCAAAGATGACGTATAGCAAGATAAATAAAACCAGCGTGCCGATACCAAGCGGAATTTCAATGCCTGGCGTGTACATGCGCCATGTAAACGGCATACGATTAATGGTTAGGGTAATCGGGATGATAATGTAACGTTCAAACCACATGCCCACATTAATCAAAATACCGACTGTGGAAACGAGCCAAGGCGTTGAACGCCACTTTCGATTCCACAACACCGCCCACGGAATGGCAATATTGACGATTAACATAGCAAACCACATCCAACCCAGCGGTCCCGCTTCGTGGAAGTGCAGCAATTGTTTTGTCCATTTGTCGCCGCCATACCATTGAACCATGTAATCATTGAAGAAGAAATACGCCCACCCCATCGAAATAATGAGCATGAGTTTACCAATTGCGTCAAAATGCTCGGCGCGAATAAAGTAATCCATATTTTTGATGAATGTGCGCACAGCCGCAAGCACCACCACTGCCGCGCCCATCCCTGAATGCAAAGCGCCGATAACAAAGTACGGACCGAAAATTGTGGAGTTCCAACCCGGGCGGGTAGCGGCGGCAAAGTCCCAAGACACAATCGTATGCACGGAGAACATGACGGGGATAATCGCAAACGCAAAAATGTTCATGGCGTTGCGTAAGTGCGTCCACTCGCCTTCGGTGCCGCGGAAACCAAGCGCAAGAACGCGGTAAAAATTCTTTCTCCAGCCAGTCGTTTTATCGCGCGCCATCGCAAGGTCGGGAATGAGCGGCAGGAAAAGATACATGGTAGATGAAAGCAGATAGGTGGTAATCGCTAACAAGTCCCATGAAAGAGGCGAGTGAAAGTTGGGCCACAACATGCGTTGATTTGGGTACGGCATCAACCAGTAAAATAGCCAAACGCGCCCCATGTGCATAAAAATACTGAAGCCCGCTTGCACCAAACCAAAGGTTGTCATCAATTCCGCTACGCGGGTGAAGGGGCGGCGAAATTCCGCTTTGAACACGCGCAAAATCGCGGAGATAAACGTTCCCGCGTGGCTAATGCCAATCCAAAACACGGTGTTGACGAGGAAAATACCCCAGTACGAAGGGCGGTTTACGCCAGCCACGCCAACGCCTTCGGCGATTAACACAATCCATGAATACACCAAACAATAGGCGACAGTCGCGCCCATGAGAATCACCGTCGCCCACCATTTCCACGATGGCTTTTCCGTCACGGCTTCCATCACCATGTCGTTCATTACGCCGCGCGGAAGCGGGTCGAGCATTAAGTGTTTTTCACGGAAATGCTCTTCCGTATGACCATGATGCTCGTGATGGTCTTTTTTCTTTTCGGGTTCTTTTTTACCGTAAGCCATTATGCCGCTCCATTCCCGTTCATATAAACAATGTTAGGAAGTGTGCCAAGTTCTTCTAAATGTTTCTTGCCATGGCCATGGTGCATCATTTGATACACCAACGTATCTTCTTTATCAATGCGCCCAAACGTAATCGCGTTGGTTGGGCAGGCTTGCGCGCACGCGGTGGTAAACTCGCCGTCCATCACTTCGCGCCCTTCGGCTTTGGCTTTATCTTGCGCGCGATGAATGCGTTGAATACAGAATGTGCATTTTTCCATCACGCCGCGTCGGCGCACAGTCACGTCTGGATTAAATTGGTTGGGCAAAGGTTCTGGGCGTTCATAATCGCGCCAGTTAAACGTGCGCACTTGATACGGGCAGTTGTTGGCGCAATAGCGAGTGCCTACACAGCGGTTATACACTTGGAGGTTTAATTGTTCCGCTTGTGAATGAACGGTTGCAAACGCCGGGCAAACAGGCTCGCACGGGGCGCTGCCGCATTGTTGGCACATCATCGGCTGTTGATTCGTCATCTTCACTTCAGGATATTCGCCCTCCCAAAAGCGCTCAATGCGAATCCAGTGCATGGCGCGCCCATAGCCTGAGTCATCCTCGCCTACAAAAGGAATATTATTTTCCATTGAACACGCGGCAACGCACGCTTGGCAGCCCGTGCAAATATCTTGGTCAATCACCATGCCCCATTTGCCGCCTTCTTCCGCCGCTAATTTAACTTCAGAAATTTTCAAGTCTGACAAAGTCGTCATGATTAATGCTCCTCACCCAGCGCTTCGCCATACACGCCAATTCTGCTTTCAAGGCGCGCCACTGGTTTTGTTTTTCCAGTCTTTTCAATTTTCACTTTCATACCCGCAAAGGCTAAATCGCCCGCTTCGTTAAAACGCTTTCCTAACAAATCAAACGGATTCACACCGCGATTTTCAGCATAACGCCCATACGCCGTGTGACCCTGACCAAACGGAATAGCCACCGTATCGGGGCGAATAGCGGGGTAAATATAAACGGGAACTTCAATTTCGCCCGCTTCGCTAATCACCCTCACCACTTCATCGTTCTCAACATGCAAATGATGCGCCGTTTCAGGGTTTATCTCAATCCAAGTCGTCCACATCACCGTTGTCGTTGGGTCTGGCAATTCTTGCAGCCACGGCTTATTCGCGCCCGCCTCGCCCAAAGTCGGCGACATAAACGGCACAAAAAAGAACTCACCCTCGCCGGCAAATTCCGCCTGCTCGGCTTTGATATTTTTACTCAAAACGCCAGCGGCATTCGGCGCGCTCAAAGCGTCTGTATTCTTCCACCAACCGCCAAACTGTTGGAACGTCGCCATAAACGTTTCATCGTCAATCGCCGAGAACGAACCGCCCGCCTCACCGCGCAATGCCGACACTTTAGTTTGTAAAAATTCCACTTCATCGGCATACGGCAACGCGCTGGCAAACTTTCCGCCTGCCAACCCCGCCGCCGCAATCAACACATCCGCCGTCGAGCGGGTATTGTAATAAGGAGAAACCACAGGTTGCGCGCCAGATAACACAGGCAAACTCACGCCTGTTACCACACGTTGATAGCCCCACCCTTCCAAACCATGATGGTCTGGCAGCACATAATCGGCTTCTAACGCAGTTTCATCGGGGAAGGTAGCAAACGAAATCACTTGGCTCACTTGGCTCAACGCTTCTTTGAACCCCAGCGCTTTTGGCGCTTCAAACACAGGATTCACACCATGCACAAATAAAACCTTAATCGCGCCGCTCTTCATTTGCTCCACAAAGGCTTGCATCTCTTCAGCCGAAGCCGGGCGATGATATTCACTTTGATTGGGCGCTAAAGCCGAAAGGTACACGCCCCCCGCTTTGCCAAAGTTATTTGCCAAAGCGTTCAACGCCAACACCGCCTCAGCGACCGCCAAACCGTTCGATTGACCAAGCGCCGCCCCGCCGGGGATAGCGACCGCATTAGTTGTAGCGAACATTTCTGCAAGATGTTCTAACGTTTCTAACTTAACGTCAGCCTGCGCGGCGACCTCAAGCGGATCTACGCCTGAAAAGATTCGCGGCACAGCCACGCCTTTCATTTCTGCCACAAGACGACCGATGGCGAGGGCAACCAAAGCCTCACTGCCAGGTCGAAGCGCAACCCACTCATCCGCCTTCGCCCCCGTAGCGGACATGCGCGCTTCAAATTGCACCATCCGCCCGCGTAATTTTGTTTCGGTGGCTTTTCTAAAATGAGCAAACCCGCGCATATAAGCCAGCGGAGAAAGCCAAGTTTCTAAAAAGTTTGCGCCAAAAGAAAATACCGTTTCAGCGTTGCCAACGTCAAACCATGGCATCCCCGCCTGACCAAACAAATTCTCAGCCGCCTTACTCAACGTAGCGCGGGCTTCTAACATGCTCATCGCCCCAAAACGAACTGGCGCGTTCATTCCCGTTGCGTTTGCTAAATCAGTCGCAAGGTCAAACAAATGGTCCGACGATGTTCCAAGCAAAAAGGCAATTTCATTGGGCTGATGATTTTTCAACGCATCCGCCACAACTTGCACCGCCTCATCCCAACTGATATTTTCTCCAGCAAAACTGCCGCGCGCATTTTTCTTCATCGGGTCGGTCACTCTATCTGGGTTATATAAACCATGCAACGTGGCCTGACCGCGCGCGCACGTTTTACCCAAATTGACAGGATGATTGGGGTTGCCTTCTACCTTAATCGCCCGCCCCTGATAAGTGCGGACAATCAGCCCACACCCCGCCGCACACTCGCGGCAGGTGGTGGCATAATATGTGCTTTGACCTACCAAATTGTATTCAGGCATTTGTTGATACGGCTCGCGTACCACATAGCGCGAAGCGGGACCGCAACCCGTTAGCACAGCGGTCGTTGCCGCGCCCAGCCCCGCTAATTTTAGAAAATCACGCCGAGAGACTTGTTCGCTCATAATCGGTTTTCCTTTTAATAATGACATGTTCCGCAATCGGTGAGTTTAATTAACTTTTCTTGGTCTTCACCGGCTGTTTCAATATGACAATTCAAACACCACCCCATATTCATCACTTGTGGGTTTTCGGCAATATTCACTTTGGTCATATCGCCATGACAATCCTCACAGTTTTTGCCCGCCGCAATATGCGCGCGATGATTAAACTGCACAAAATCTGGCACAATAGCGACAGGCACCCACTGAATAGACTCGCCGCTTAACACGGCTTCTTTTAACGGGGCGAGCAATTCGCTGGTTTGAGTTTTCTCAATTTGATTATGACATGCCCAACACTTCACTTGCGAAGGAATCCCCGCCGCAGGTCCTTTTGCCGCACCGGGGTGGCAATACAAACATTGAATCCCAAAATTGACATGCGTCTTATGTGGGAACTCAATCGGTTGATGCGGCGTTTGCTGCGTGAGCGAAATCCCCCACACCGCCACACTAAAGACTGATAAGAATATAATTCCTACGGCAATCAAACCTATGGGCTGTCTTACCCAGTCAAAAATTTTTTTCAACATGGACGCTCCTGAAATGAACTATAAGCAACTCGTCGCCGTGTCTATTTCACACAGCGACGGCTTATGATATGTTACCGCTTGCAACCCGAAACGCTATGAATAGAAAATTGTTTACAACCGCATTGAAAATTAAACTGAAAATTTTTTAAGGCGATATGTCTTTGCTCAATGGTCAAATTCATGCGGTCTCCAGGTTCGGCGAATTATACATCGAAAGTGCAAAAAGGTACAAGCAAGCCCTTCGATATTCCTATTATAAAGTAGGCCAGCCAAATTATTTGATGTTCCGCGCCGCCCCAAAATTGTGCCTAAAAAATAAACTTGCGTTACGAAAACCCGCCGAGCGACAAGCAAGCGGTGATACAATTATATCGAATCAACAATGAAAAAACACTCTCTTGAACTGTACGCGCTTCTTTTGACTACATTGCTAGTTGCCCTAACCGCGTCAAATTTTATCTCCGCCGACGCTTTCGCCGCCTCTGCCAACGCAAGCATGATGCTTCAACAACCCACCCCCGCCCCCACCGCCCAACTTGATTCCGAAATCGGCTCCACAAACGGTATCCTCATCATGGGCATTGTCATTGTACTCATTATCACTCTGCCCATTTTATTTCGGAAAAAGTAGCGACAATCTTCATTGTTGCTTTAACCCTCCCTTAACAAAAGGTAACTTCACATTAACAAATTTTTTTTGCCTTTAATGATATAGTAACAAGCATGGCAGAAAAAATCTTAATTGTAGAAGATGAACTCGCGCTGCAAGAAACATTGGCATACAACTTAAAAAAAGAGGGCTATACAGTAGAAACCGTCAGCAATGGGCGATATGCCTTAGAATCTGCCCGCAAACTAAAGCCCGACTTAATCGTGCTAGACATTATGCTCCCCGAAATGGACGGGTTTGAAGTGGCGCGTATTCTTCGCAAAGAAATGTCATCCGCCATCTTAATGCTCACCGCCCGCGATGATGAAATAGACCGCGTCGTCGGGTTAGAAGTCGGCGCAGACGATTACTTGACCAAACCATTCTCTATGCGCGAATTAATTGCGCGCGTGAAAGCGCAGTTACGAAGGACACGATTATTACGAGAAGAAATTACCAAATCGGCTGAGCCTGTTAAACACGAAACCTTGACCTTTGAAAACTTAACCATTGACCTAACCCGCCGCGAAGTGACATTAAACGGAAAGCCTGTGCAACTCAAACCGAAAGAATATGAATTGTTATTATTCTTTGCGGAACATCGCCGCCAAATGCTCTCGCGCGAATTTATTTTAGAACGTGTATGGGGCTGGGACTATATCGGCGACAGCAGAACTGTGGATGTACATGTTCGTTGGTTGAGGCAGAAGATAGAATCCGACGCGGCTGAACCAAAACGAATTGTCACCGTAAGAGGCGGGGGGTATCGCTTTGAAGGTTAAATTAAAAAAATGAGTAAAACCGATTTATCTATTTCGATGAACAAGGCAAATATAGTAAGCATAATCATTGCCTTGCCAATTTTATTTTTATTAGGTTGGCTATATAGCCTGCGTTGGGGATATGATGAATTAATGCTCGGCTTTGATGTTTTTTTTGGAAACTTCTTTTTATTTTTTACTGTTTTCATTCTTGGAATTATCGTGCATGAATTAATTCATGGCTTTTCGTGGATGGTTGCAGGCAAAAAACCGTTCAGCGCTATGAAATTTGGATTTCAAGCTAGCACATTCACGCCGTATGCCCATTGCAAAGAACCAATGAAAGTAAATGCGTATCGAATTGGCGCATTTATGCCAGGTTTACTCATGGGAATTTTGCCAAGCATTATGGCGATTTTGATTGGAAATGGTTGGTTAATTGCCTTTGGAATTGTATTCACCGTTTCAGCAAGCGGTGATTTTATTATCTTGTGGCTCATACGAAACGTGAGCAAAGAAAAACTTGTAGAAGACCACCCCACCCAAGCAGGTTGTTATATTCTTGAAGATAAATTGACGGCATGAATTATTCGATTTTCCCAATTCTCTTATTGCTCATTCTCACAATTTGGTTTGCATGGCGATATTATGATTTAAGAAAACGCATTAACCAATATGCTCAAGCCATTCGGAATCAATCAGATTTTTCTGGCAAGTTAAGAGATTTAGAGAGTTTAACCAGCGTGGTGAATTCTTTGCAGTCAATTTTTAGTATTGAGCGCGCAAACTTAAATGCAGAAAACGCGCGGCTTGCCACTGTGTTAGAACAATTGACGGACGGCGTATTAATTGCCGACGCCGATGGGCGCGTGCAATTTGCCAACCCCGCCGCCCGAAAATTATTTGATGCGCCCAACCCAATTCAACAAACAGTGGCGCAAGTGATTCGCAATTTTCAATTGATTGAAGCATGGCGCAGATGCCAACAAACCCGCGAAATTCAAATTGAAACGGTTGAGTTGCCCATGCGCAAACTCTTTTTACAATTAACGGTAATCCCCGATAAATACGAAAGCGGGAGTTTATTACTCGCGCAAGATTTAACCCGCGTGCGCAGACTAGAAACTGTGCGGCGAGATTTTATTTCTAACGTCTCCCACGAGTTGAGAACTCCGCTGGCTTCGCTAAAAGCATTAACCGAGACTTTACAAAACGGCGCGCTTGCGGATGCGGAAGCAGGTCCGCGCTTTTTAGACAGAATTCATACCGAAGTGGATGCGCTCACGCAAATGACGCAAGAACTGCTTGATTTATCGCGCATTGAGTCGGGTCAGGTGGAATTAAATTTTGCTCCAATTTCGCCCAAAAACTTAATAAACTCCGCCGCTGAAAGAATGAAAGCCCAAGCGGAACGGGCGAATTTGAAAATTACAGTCCATTGCGACGACAAGTTGCAAACAATGCGAGCGGATTATGCCCGTTTGGAGCAAGTGTTCGTGAATCTCATTCACAATGCGGTTAAGTTCACAAAATCGGGCGGAGAAATCAGTTTGTTTGCTGAACCAACCGAAAATGGAGTGCGCTTCGCAGTTAAGGATACTGGCATCGGCATCCCAGCGGAAAGTCTTAACAGAATTTTTGAACGCTTCTATCGAGTCGATTCATCGCGCACAGGGTCAGGCACTGGGCTGGGGTTATCAATTGCCAAACATATTGTGGAGGCGCACAAAGGAAAAATTTGGGCGGAAAGCGAATTAGGGCAAGGCAGTGTGTTTTATTTCTTAATTCCCCATCAAGTGTAATTGCACATCAAAACTTTTCTCGCTCAATTCTGGTTTTATGCGAAGGTATGAACCGTCGGCTTGTAAAACTCTGGCGCGCATATTATCTTTGAGATAGTTTTCCAAAACTTTATCGCGCAAATATTTGATTTGCTTTTTCTCTTCAATAGGGAAAACCACTTCAACGCGATGATTCAAATTGCGCGGCATTAAATCGGCGCTGCCTATATAAATTTCGTCTTTGTCGTTGTTTTGAAAATAATAAATGCGACTATGTTCTAAATACCTGCCGACAATACTAACGACACGGATATTTTCGCTCACGCCCTTCATATTTGGACGTAAACAACACATACCGCGCACCAATAAATCCACTCTTACGCCCGCTTGCGAGGCTTGATATAACAATTGAATCATTTCAGTATCTACCAAAGAATTCATTTTGAAAATGATTCTGGCTTTATTGCCGGCTTTGGCGTGGTCAATTTCACGTTTGATTAACGATGAAATTTTATTTCTCAAATTTACGGGGGCAACCAGTAATTTTTTATAATTTTGTTTCGTGGAGTAACCTGTTAGGTAATTAAACAAATCGGTCGCGTCTGCGCCCATGGCATCGTCGCAAGTAAACATACCTAAATCTTCATAAACGCGCGAGGTGACGGCGTTGTAATTCCCCGTCGCTAAATGTAAATAACGACGAATGCCCTCCCCTTCTTTTCGCACCACCATCGCCACTTTGCAGTGCGTTTTTAATCCGACCAAGCCATACACCACATGCACGCCCGCTTGTTCCAATTGTTTTGCCCAGCCGATATTTGATTCTTCATCAAACCGCGCTTTGAGTTCGACCAAGACTGCGACTTGCTTTCCTCTTTCGACCGCTTCTAACAGCGCTTCGACTACGGGGGCATTTGCTCCTACGCGGTACACAGTTTGCTTAATGGCAAGCACTTGTGGGTCGCGGGCGGCGGCGTAGAGAAAATCTATAACTGGCGTAAACGAATCGTATGGATGATGGAGCAGGATATTTTCATTGCGAATAATGTCAAAGATATTTGAATCGGGCGTGTATTTTAGGGCTTTGGGAATGCGCGGTTTGTAGAGCGGATATTTCAAATCATGCCGTTCGACGTTGTTATACGCTTGCCATAAGTTGGCTAACCCCAGCGGATGATTCAATATATAGACATCGTTGCGGGTAATTTCAAGGTTTTCAATTAACAAATCTAGCACTTCTTGTGGCATAGAGGGGTACACCGAAACTTGCACCACTGAACCGAATTTTCTTTTACGAATGCTTTGTTGCATGGTTTCAAGCAAATCATCGGCTTCAAGTTCTTGAATTTCAATATCTGCGTCGCGCAAGATGCGAAAAGGATGCGCGGCGACCACTTCTAAACCGGGGAATAAATCGGCTAGGTTATGGGCAATGACTTGTTCAAGCCAAACAAAGTAATGATGATGCGCGATTGTGCCGTCTTTGCGAACGCCGCCTGAGGATTTCTTAATCGGCACAAGGCGCGGCAAAGTATCTGGCACTTTGAGGCGGGCAAATTTTTCATTGCCTTTTTTATCTTTGATGACGATGGCTAGATTCAAACTCAAATTGGAAATATGCGGGAAGGGATGGCCAGGGTCTAACGCTAAAGGCGTGAGGACGGGGTAAACTACGTCTTTAAAATATTTATCCGCTTTTTCTTTTTGGGTTTTGCTTAACTTGTGATATTCAAGGATGTGAACGCCCGCTTTATCGAGTTTGGGGAGTAATTTGCGTTGAAAATAATGTTGAGCGTCGTGCAATAATTCTTGCGCGAGTTTACGGATGGCGGCGAGTTCATCGCGCGGGGTCATGCCATCGGCAGAGACTTCCATGATATTGGCTTCTACTTGTTTGCGAATGCCCGACACGCGCACCATGAAAAATTCGTCCATATTAGAGCCGAAGATGGAGAGAAATTTTATTCTTTCGAGCAATGGGGTTTCTTCGTCTTTTGCTTCTTCAAGCACGCGGCGTTGAAATTCGAGCAGGCTCAATTCGCGGTTGATGTAGTAAGCGGGAGAATTAAGGTCGAGGTCGGGCATACAGGCATCCGTTAAGAAAGAGGCGGTTATTTATTTCCAATTTCAACTAACACGCCGGGAGTCAAAAGCCATTCTAGCGTGGCGCGTCTTGTGTGACGTAAATCTTCGGTAGAAAGTAAACACACGCCGCCTTTTTTTAAGGTCATATCTACTGGGGAGGTTTGCCCAACGAGCAAACTGACGAGCGTGGTAAGGTACGGTTCGTGGCCAACCAACGCGAGGCTATCCACTGTATATTTTTCGTTGATTTCCGCAATGAATAAATCGGGGTCGCCCATTGGAATTAAGTTATCGCTGAATACAATTTTCTTTTTCATTTTGAAAACTTCACCAAGAATTTCAGCGGTTTCTTTGGCGCGCGCGTATGGGCTAGAAAGTATCAAATCAAAATCTACGCCAAGCGCGCGCAAGCCTTTTGCAATTTGGCGCATTTTTTTTGCGCCTTTTTCGGTTAATGTTCTGTCGCTATCTTCGCCCGATTTTGATTCTTCTTCGGCAATGGCGTGGCGGATAATGTATAAGTTCATTTTTTCTCCTTAATTTTTATGTATGGACACAGCGCGTTGATTTATGGTTTTGAGATTTGATTAATTCGCCGTGTCCGCACCTTTTATGTTTCGATTTCTAATTTCATTCCAAACACTTCCTGAAATAGGGTGCGGCGTTTTTCGAGCGCCCATGTTTCTAAGCTTAAACCGCCTTTGCCTTCTAATTTCAAGACCCATTTGTTTTTGGCTTGTTTCATTTTTAGGCTTTTTACAGAATAGGTATGGCTGACGTCCATTGCGTCGGCGAGGCGCAATAAGGCGGAAAGTTTAATGACGGTTAATCTATCTTTAGAATTTAGCGCGCGAAAGTTTTCGTCTTGCACGGTGGGCATGGCTTTGCGGTGATAGCGCATGACGTTGGCGACAATATCTTGTTGGCGTTTTTTCAAACCGATTAATGGGTTGGCTTGCAAAATGTAATAAGCGTGTTTGTCGTGGTCGAGCGTGTTAATAAAATGACCAATATCATGCAATAAAGCGGCGACTTCTAACAGCAATTTATCTTCGGGTTCTAGTTTGTGCAATGTTTTTGTTTGTTCAAATAAACTACCCGCTAAAGTGGACACTAATTTTCCATGTTCAGAGTCAAATTGATATTTTTCGCCGAGGCGCATGGCAGACGTCCACACTTGTTCGCGGGGCGAAGGTTTGGGCATGGCGCTTAGGCTTTGAGCGAGGTCAATCAAAATGCCGTCTTTTAACCCCACATTGGGAATTTTGATTTCTTTAACGCGGGCTTCTTTGGCGATGATTCTTAAAACGATAGAAGCGGGCAAGATGACGTCGGCGCGGTCGGGTCTTAATTTGAATTTTCGCATCCGCTCTTCAACGGTTAGTTTGCTCAACGTTGCGGCAAGTTTTTCTAACTCGTCAAGCGTGATTATTTTGTCGCTATCTTGCTTGAATAATTTTTTTCGCAGGGCGCCCATTTCTTCAATGTTGCCGCCTGTGCCAATACATATATCTATTTTTTTATCGCCAATTTCGTGTTCAATTCGTTTTTTGGCGGCTTCGGCATATTCTTGAACTAATTTATCAAACGGAAGTTTGGAGGGCTTTTTGCTTAATTTTTGTAGCAAGCGCACAGCGCCCATGTTGTAACTTTCGGTAGATAAAATATTATCGCCTTGCGAGAGGGTCACTTCTACGCTGCCGCCGCCGATGTCAATGGCGATGGCGTATTTATTTTTTAGGTCAATGGCGCTGGCGACGGCTAGATGGATTAACCTCGCTTCTTCTTCCCCGCTGATGATTTCAATTTCAATGCCGGTGGCTTGGGCAATTCGGTCGCATAGAATATCGCTATTATTGGCTTCGCGCATGGCGCTGGTGGCGACGGCGCGTATCTTTTCCACTTGGTAATCGTCGGCGACTTTTTTGAAGCGAATAAAAGCGTCTAGGGCTTGCTGGGCGGTGTCTTCTCCAAATTGCCCTTTGCCAAAAGCGTCTTGCCCTAGGCGCACGGGCAGGCGCAGATTTTCCAGCGTTTCGAGTTTGTCGTTATAACTTATCCGCCCGATTACCAAACGCATCGCATTCGAGCCAACGTCTATTGCGGCTATATTTTGCATGGGCAACTCGTCATTACAGAATATCTTCAGCCTGAATTAACTCGCCAGTTTCAACATAAATCGTTCTTTCGCAAATATTGGTCACTCTATCGGCGGAACGTTCAAGGCTGTGCGCCACCCAAAGGAGGTAGTGAATGCGTTGCATCATGCGCGGGTCGGCAATCATCCTTTGAATGGAGGCTTCATATAAGTTACTGTAATATGAGTCTACCACGTCGTCTTCAAAAATAATATTTCGAGCGGTTTCTGAGTCGGCTTGAATAAAGGCGTTCATGGCGCGGTGGAGCATGTCGGCTGTTTTCATGCCCATTTTTTTAGCGATTGTCAGCAAAGCGGGGATATTAATTCCGCCAGAGCGAACGTTGGCGTTGGCGATTGCTTTGGCATAATCGCCGATTCGTTCCAGTTCGGTGCAAAGGTTCAAACAAGAAGCGAGGAAGCGTAAATCTCGCGCGGCGGGCGATTGGGTGGCGATGGCGATAATGATTTGACCTTCTATATCGAATCGTTTTGTATTGATGATAGAGTCGCGGTCTCGAATCGAGCGGGATTTTTCAATATCGTGGTCTTTTAGCGCCACAATAGAAGCGATTAAAGCGTGTTCAACCATGTTGCCCAATAACAACATATCCTCACGAATGGTCTGCAGGTCTTGGTCTAACGTTTGGCGGGGCATGGTTTTGTGTATTGAGAATAGCCGACGATGGTTAACGAGCCTCAAAAAGGTTGTTAACAAGAGGTAAATATCTTCAGGGGCGCTTCCACGGCGGGTTTCAAGCCATCGCAAAGCCTATAAATTGTAAATTTTCATTAACAAAGTTGCGCGTGGGTGTTTTGCGGCGCCTTTGGCTCGTTACTTAATCACATCTTAACTCGTTGTTGCTTTTTACTTAACTCGCGCCTGCTATAGTGGCAAAAACCCTGCGGAGACGATATGAAAAAAATATTATTCATCTGCGGTTCGTTGAATCAAACGACGCAGATGCACAAAATCGCTCAACATTTAATGGGCGAATATGATTGTTATTTCACCCCCTATTATGCCGACGGTTTGATTAACCTTCTGGCGCGCTGGGGATGGTTAAGCTTCACCGTGTTAGGCGGCAGACATCGAAGGGAGACGCAAGATTACCTAGCCAAAAACAAGCTGAAGGTAGATGAAAGAGGCGAAAAATATTCGTACGACTTAATCGTCACCTGCAGCGATTTAATCGTGCAAAAAAATCTAAAAGGCAAGCGAGTCGTTTTAGTGCAAGAAGGAATCACCGAGCCTGAAGGCTTGGTCTATAAACTCGTGCGGCGGTTAAAACTTCCGCGTTATCTTGCCAACACCGCCACCAATGGGCTTTCAGATGCGTATGATATTTTTTGCGTGGCTTCGCAGGGGTATGCCGAACATTTTATTCGTAAAGGCGTAAAGCCTGAAAAAATCGCTATCACGGGCATTCCTAATTTTGACGATATGCAAAGTTTTTACAAAAACACATTTCCCCTGCGCGGGTATGTCTTAGCCGCCACCACGCCCTACCGAGAAACCTTCCGCGCCGATAATCGTATGTTTTTCATCCAGCAATGCCTCAATATTGCCAAAGGCAGACCATTGATATTCAAATTGCACCCCATGGAAAACGCCAGCCGCGCCGCGCGCGAAATTCACGCCCTTGCCCCTCATGCCATTGTCCTCACGCACGGCAACGTCTCTGAAATGATTGCCAACGCCAGCGTGGTGATAACGCAACAATCTACTTGCACGTTTGTAGCGGTAGCGTTAGGCAAAGAAGTTTATACAAAATTAAATATTGAAGAGCTCAAACGATTAATGCCTATGCAAAACGGCGGCGCATCGGCGCGGCGCATTGCCAAAGTTTGCGCGCGGCTCATACACACGCCCGCCGCGCAAAGCCTAAAAGCGCGCAGCAAAGCCCAAAAAGCCTTGCCCAAACAAGCCTAACTGGCGCAATTGTTTACCCATTGTTAACTGATTCTTAAGTCCATCATAAAAGAAAGGATGTATCATACAAATATGGAAATGATTGCTCTCTTACTGTTTTTCTCTTTGCTTACCGTCTTCAGCATAGACGCATCTCGCAAACGCCGCGAGTTTTTGCAAAAGAAAATCCGCGCGTAGTCTTTTTCATTCTTCTCCTCCCTCGCCACCCGCTGCTAAAGCGGGTGGAATCGTTAACAAGATAACCACTCGCATTTCAAAAGCCCTTAACATCCGTTTGCTATATTCTGCAACGAAGGAAACAAATTTGCGTAAGAATCAAAAGCAAAAAATAAAGCGCCTTCACGTTGTTTAGAAAGGCTTTTATCGTCATAAACAAACTTTCGGAGCGTTTAATACACGGAGAAACAATGGGACTTGCAGATTTACATATACACACAATGTATAGTTACGACGGCACGGCTTCTGTACCGTCTGTTCTAAGGCGCGCCAAAGAAGCGGGCTTAGACGTGATTGCCATCACCGACCATGATGAAATCAACGGCGCGTTGCACGCGCTGGAACTCGCCTCACACTACGGGATTCATGTGATTCCCGCGTCAGAAATCACCACATCCGAAGGCGATTTGTTGGCATTATTCATCAACAAAAAAATAACGCCTGGGCTTTCTCTCATTGAAACGATTTTGCGCGTAAGAGACGAAGGCGGAATTTGCATTGCGCCGCACCCAATGGCGGGCGGCTTTGGCATGAAAAGCCTAAGCGCATACTCCATTTTGAAAGCCTTAAAACACCCGCTTGCTTCAGAAACTTTAATGGGCATTGAAACCTATAACGCCACAGCCATAGACCGCATGGGAAACTATTACGCCAAACTTTTCGCCAATGGGTTAAACATCGCCCAAACAGGCAGCAGCGACGCGCATGTGATTGACACCATCGGCTTTGGCGCCACAGAGTTTGAAGGCAACACCCCGCAAGATTTACTCCTTTCGCTCAAAAACAAAACAACCAAAGCGCGCAAGCAAAAAGAATGGAGCGCGTTTCAAATTATCAGCAATTGGGGGGTTCGCTATGCGGAAAAAACATTTCAGCGCCTCACGCGAGCCGCGCAAGCGTAAACTCCTTTCCTCTTTCTTCTTATTTCAGATAAAATAAAAAGGAAGAGGATATAGAGATTATGACCAAAAAAATCTTAGTCACCAACGATGATGGGGTGTTATCGCCGGGGTTGTTAGCGCTGGTAAAAGAAATGCGAATTTTTGGAGATGTGTATATCATGGCGCCAGATAGAAACTGGTCTGGCGGGGGGCATGTCAAAACCTTAGACCGCGCCCTGCGCGTGCGAGAATTTCGCTTAGAAGACGGCACGCAAGCCTTTGCCAGCGACGGCGCGCCGTCGGATTGTGTGGCGCTGGCAGTATTGGGTTACTTTAAAGAAAAATTTGATTTAGTCGTTTCAGGCATTAACTTTGGCGCCAACCTTGGGCATGACGTGACCTATTCAGGCACGGTCACCGCCGCGATGGAAGCCGTGATTGCCGATTTGCCCGGGATTGCGTTTTCGCTCGAAATTCCCGAAGGGCATGTCGGTCCGCTCGATTGGTCTGCCTCAGCCTATGCGGCGCACATTGTGGTTCAAAACGTTTTGGAGCATGGCTTAATGCCTGAAATTTTGTTGAATGTGAATATCCCCTATTTGAAAAAAGAAGAGATAAAAGGCTTTCGGGTGACGCGGCAAGGGTTGCGGGTGTATCACAGCCGCTTAGATGAACGCATTGACCCGCGTAATCGTCCGTATTATTGGATTGGCGGCGACGCGCCTACAGGCGTGCCAGAAACAGGCACCGATGTCGGCGCTTTGGCGGAGGGGTTTATCTCCGTCACCCCGCTTCAATTAGATTTGACGGCATATCGGGCTTTATCTGAAATCAATACGTGGGATTGGAAAGAAGATAATGCAACAGCAACTTAAAAATCGCCCCGCGTTTCAGCGGGGCGATTTTTATTTTTTGGAGGTTAGCGCGTGTTGTAACGAGGGTAAATTTGCGCTGGCAACAACTTCGTCTAAATGAGCGTCGCCGCCTGTTTGAATCAGTAACTTCAATTTTGTTTTATCTTCGATATTTTCAAACAAGGCGGTTTGCAACATTTCTTTCACGCCTTCGCCGCCGGTTAACTTTAACCAAATCGGTCCGTTGTTGGCTTCAATCTCTAAGCCAAAGTTGAAGAAAGGGCAACATAACCTTTCTTTTTCAATAAACTTTGCAATTGACATAAATTTATTGGGTTCGTTTAGAAAACGAATTGCGTACCCGTTATCTAACTCTTGGGCTTCTTGCGCGCTTGCAAAAAGTTGGGGCGCGGCGACAATATGTTCTTCACGAACGTCGGCAGGGATAGCGGTTAAGTCGCATACTAATGATTGAGCGGGATTAGATAATGTATCCATTTTGAAATCTCCTTATATTGATTAACTTTTTGCTTCGCATTCAATGAGATAACCGAGACATTGTTCATCGCATTTCTTGTTGAGCGGTAAGGCTTCGCCGTCTTTGCGAATTCGGCTGATGGTTTCTCGTAAAGCGAGTAGGTCGGCAATGCGGCGGTCAATGTCTATGATTTTTTGGTCAAATGAATCTAAAATTTTTTGACAAGGCAAGGCGTTTGCATCGCGCGCTTTGAGAAATTCGCCAATATCTTTTAATGAGAAACCCAAACTGCGCGCGCTGACGATAAAACGCAAACGCTCGACGGCGGCTTCGGAATATTGACGATAATTATTTTCCGCCCGCTTTGGTTTTGGCAATAAACCAATCGCTTCGTAATAGCGAATGGTTTTGGCAGGAACGCCTGTGAGTTGGGCAAGTTCGTGGATGAACATAAGGTATGCCTCCTTAATGTACGCCTTCCAGCGGCTGGAATGTCAAGGGGGAGATGATTAAACTGAAAGGGAGGAAAATGCTTGGGGTTTAGCAATCAAATAGCCCCTAAAGATAAGAAGCGAGGGGCGTATTGATTTTATTTGTTAACTTAACAAAATGTTAACCTATTCTTCCATTGACCTTAAGAGTGAATCAGTATCATCTGCATCGTTATCCATATTAAAAGGAGAAAAAGAGATGTTTAAATCAGTTCGTTTGTTTGTTTTTGTTTTTGTGGCTTTGAGCCTAGCCCTTGCCGCTTGCGGCACGCCGGCTACCGAAGCCCCTGTTGCTACTGAGGCTCCTGCGACAGAAGCCCCCGCAACAGAAGCCCCCACCGAAGCGGTGGTTGAAGACCCCATGGCAATGTATGCGCCAGACGCTGTGACGGGCGATATTATCACCGCTGGTTCTTCCACCGTCTTCCCAATTACTGAACGCATGGCTGAGTTGTTCCAACAAGAAGGGTACACTGGCAATATTACGGTAGATAGCATTGGCACTGGCGCTGGTTTTGAGCGCTTTTGTGTGACTGGCGAAAGCGATATTTCAAACGCTTCGCGCCCTATTAAAGAAAGCGAAGTGGAACAATGCCGCGCGATTGGTCGTGAGCCGGTGGAATTTCGTGTGGCGACCGACGCGTTAGCGGTGGTTGTGAGCGCCCAAAATGATTTTGTGACCAGCCTGACTATTGAACAAATTGGTCAAATTTATAGCGGCGAAATTACCACGTGGGATCAGGTTGATCCATCCTTCCCCGCTGAAACCATTCAAGTATATTCCCCCGGTTCCGATAGCGGCACTTTCGATTATTTCGTTGAAGCCGTAATGGAAGAACATGGCGGCGAAGAGGCATTGCTGGCTCGTGAAGGCGCGCAATATTCAGAAGACGATAACGTTCTTGTGCAAGGCGTAGAAGGCAGCCCGTATGCAATCGCTTACTTTGGTTATGCTTATTATATTGAAGAAGCCGACCGCCTTAAAGCGATTTTAGTGGAAGGCGTGGAGCCAAGCCAAGAAAACGTAGATAACGGTTCATACCCGCTTGCCCGCCCGCTCTTCATCTATTCGACCGCTGAAATTATGCAAGAGAAACCGCAAGTTGCCGCGTTCATTTACTTTTACCTCACGAACCTTGAAGATAACATCTTAGATATTGGCTACTTCCCCGCTCCCGACGCGGAATTTCAAACTGCGTTAGATAACTGGATGACCGCCACTGGCATGAAGTAAGTATGTAAAATAAAATGGGCTGGTCTTTGATGAAAGACCAGCCCATTGATTCTATAAGCGGAAATATTGGAATTATGCAGTAAATCAGGTATGATTATTTTTAAGTTTTTTATCATCCTATGAGTAAGAAAACAAGGAAGCTAGTGAAACCGTATGGACAATAAAAATTTTCGCCAGTTTGATTTGAAAAAGAAACCCAGAGGGTTTGAAACCGTAGTGCAGGGACTGCTTTTCTTAACAGGGATTTTATCTATTTTTATTACAGTTACTATTGTTTATGAGTTAGGAAAAGAAGCGATGCTATTTTTCAACGACCCAGATGTGACGTTAATTAAATTTTTTACGATGACAAGGTGGCAACCGAGCATTGGCGAATATGGAATTGTGGCTTTGGTTTCCGCTACTTTAACGACAAGTTTTATAGCCATTCTGATTTCGCTCCCGTTGGGGCTTGCGTCCGCTATCTTCTTAAGCGAATACGCCTCTCTTCGGGTACGCTCTATCTTAAAGCCTGTGCTTGAAATTTTGGCGGGCATTCCTACGGTGGTGTATGGGTATTTTGCGTTGTTGTTTGTAACGCCGATATTAAAATTGATTTTTAGCGGGTCGCAAATGCAAACGTACAATATGCTCTCGGCTGGGTTGGTGATGGGCATTATGATTTTGCCCTTAATCGCCTCTATGAGCGAAGATGCGCTTAGCGCTGTGCCGCGCGCGTTACGCGAAGGCGCGTATGCAATGGGGGCGACAAAGTTAGAAACTAGTTTACAAGTGGTTGTGCCGGCGGCTTTATCGGGCATTGGCGCGGCGGTGATTGTGGGCATCTCGCGCGCAGTGGGCGAAACGATGATTGTGGCAATCGCCGCAGGGGCTGGACCAAATTTTTCTTTCAACCCGTTAGACGCGGCAGAAACGATGACGGGGCATATTGCCCGCATCAGCGGCGGCGACCTTTCATACAATACGATTGATTACACCAGTTTATTTGCAATCGCATTAATGCTGTTTTTAGTCACGCTAGTCTTGAACTTAATTAGTCAATGGGTGGTTAATCGTTTTCGGGAGAGATACGAATGAATCAAAAACAAGATTACTTCCCAGAAGGTCATGCGTTCTATTCCGCTTTGCGCAGGCGTTACCTGATTGCCGGCGTTTGGCAAACGATATTTTTTTCCGCCTTGCTTATTGCCATTATCAGTTTGATGGCTTTATTATACGACGTTGTAAACGGGGCGTTTGGCTACATAGCATACGAATATAAAAACGACCCAAGCGAATATACCTCTACGCCAATTAGCGAATTAACCAAAGAGGAACTATTAAGCATCCTCAAAGAGAATCTTTCTTCTGGCGCTTATAACAAATTAAACAATGAACAACCTATGGAAACTCGTTCGCAAGGAGAATTGTACGTTCTCTTTTTGAAAGGTTTACTACAAGTTGACACCAAACAAACCTGGGATTTAACCGACTCGCTATTGCGCGGCGCAGAAATACGCGCAGAAGCGGCGGAAAAATATCCAGACGCTCAACTCGAATTTCGTTCTTGGTTAACGCCGCAATTTCTCACAACGCCGATGTCGTCTAAAGCCGAATTTGCCGGCGTAAGAACCGCCGTGTTAGGTTCATTATGGTTGGTAGGGATCGCTATTATTTTTGCCTTGCCGGTAGGGGTTGGCTCGGCGGTGTACCTACAAGAATACGCTCCGAAAAATTGGTTAACCGCAATTATTCAAACCAATATCAACAATTTAGCGGGGGTGCCAAGCATTGTATATGGTATGTTAGGGTTAGCCTTATTTGTGCGAACGATGGAATCCATAACCAGCGGCGCGGCATTTGGGATAACCGATTCAAACGGGCGCACAGTGTTATCGGCTGGGCTGACGATGGGCATCCTCGTTTTACCTTTGATGATTATCAACGCGCAAGAAGCAATCAAAGCCGTGCCTGATTCGTTGCGCCAAGCGGCATACGGCGTAGGCGCCACACGGTTGCAAACGGTTTGGTCGCACGTTTTGCCAAACGCGTTGCCCGGCATCCTCACGGGGAGTATCCTCGCCATTTCACGCACCTTAGGCGAAACCGCCCCGCTTATCGTAGTCGGCGCATCTACCTTTGTAACGATTGACCCTTCAAGCCCATTTTCAAAATTCACCGCCTTACCCATTCAAATTTATAACTGGACGACCCGTCCACAATCTGAATTTCATGCCATTGCCGCCAGCGCCATTATTGTGTTGCTTGTGTTATTGCTCACCTTAAACGCTACGGCTATTTTGCTTCGCAACCGCTTCCAAAGGAAATATTAATTATGCAAAATACTCAAACGCCCGAATATGCAATTGAAACAAAAAACCTTTCGATTCATTACGGAAATTTTACCGCCGTAAAAGACGTAACGATTCAAATCGAAAAACAAAAAATCACCGCAATCATCGGTCCTTCAGGGTGCGGAAAATCCACCCTACTGCGCGCTTTCAACCGTATGAATGATTTCGTGCCAAATTGTCGCGTCAGCGGCGATTTACTTTTACATGGCATAAATCTGTATAGCAAAGAAGTTGACCCCGTAGAAGTGCGCCGCAAAATTGGCATGGTCTTTCAAAAGCCAAACCCCTTTCCAAAATCAATCTACGAAAATATCGCTTGGGGCGCGCGGATTAACGGCTTCAAAGGCAATATGGACGAACTCGTAGAAAACTCATTACGCGGCGCCGCCTTGTGGGATGAAGTCAAAGATAAATTACAAAAAAGCGCGTATGAACTCTCTGGCGGGCAACAACAGCGCTTATGTATCGCCCGCACCATCGCCATTCAGCCTGAAATTATCTTAATGGACGAGCCCGCTTCGGCATTAGACCCAATCTCCACGCTGCGTATCGAAGAGCTAATGCAAGAGCTTAAGAAAAATTACACCATCATCATCGTCACCCACAATATGCAACAAGCCGCGCGCGCCTCAGACTATACCGCGATGATGATGATTAACGACGAACGCGCCGGCGGCGTGATTGAATTTGACGAAACGAAAAAAATCTTCACGCGCCCATCAGACAAACGCACTGAAGACTACGTAACGGGTAGGTTTGGGTAAAAGGAAATATCATGAGCAAAGAAAAAGTATTAATTTTATGCACCGGCAATTCAGCCCGCAGCCAAATGGCAGAAGGCTTACTCCGCGCTATGGCAGGCGACCGCTTTGAAGTGTTCAGCGCAGGCACCGAGCCAAAGGGCAAGATTCTAGACGAAGTTCAAGAAGCGATGCGCGAAATCGGCATTGACATTTCAAATCAATGGTCAAAATCGGTCACCGAATATTTAGGCAAAGCCGTTTTTTCGCATGTCATCACCGTTTGTGCAGACGCAGAAGATAACTGCCCCGCCATCTTTTTGAACATGGGCAAGCATGAACACTGGCCCTTTGACGACCCTGCCAAAGGAGACGAAGCAAGCCGCCTCGCTATCGCCCGCCGCGTGCGCGATGAAATCAAAGAACGCCTACGCCTTTGGCTTAGCGAGCAAAATATCCCAGCAAAAGAAATTTAATCCGAGTACAATGAATAGAAGAGGTTGTTATGAGAAAAGCATTTGAAACAGAATTGCAAGAACTAAAAGACGAAATCCTTTTGCTGGGTTCTATGGTAGAACACGCTATTATTCAGTCCGTAGAATCGTTAAAAAAACGCGATATCAAAGGCGCGCAAGATATCATCGCCAAAGATAAAGAAATCAACAAAAAACGTTTTGACATTGAAGCCCAACTCATGGTGCTAATCGCCACCCAACAACCTATGGCGCATGACTTGCGCTTACTCGCCTCTTCGATGGAAATTATTTCTGAACTCGAACGCATGGGCGACTACGCTAAAGGCATCGCCAACATCAATATTCGCATGGGCGATGAACCCCTGCTCAAACCCCTCATTGACATTCCGCGCATGGCGCAAAAAGGCGCAGATATGCTCCACCGCGCCCTCACCGCCTTCATCAATGAAGACGTAGAAACCGCCAAAGCCATTCCATTGGAAGACGATGAAGTGGACGCGCTTTATAATCAAATTTACCGCGAATTGATGGTGTTCATTATTGAAGACCCCAAAAATATCGAACGAGCCAATTGGCTGCTATGGGTATCGCACAATTTAGAACGCGTAGCAGACCGCGTGACCAATATCTGCGAACGCACCGTGTTCATCGCTACAGGCGAAATGACCGAAGTGAAAAATAGCGACGATGAATTTTGGCATGGGCAAAAGAAGTAAATCCATTGGCAATAAACAAAAAAAGATTTGAGCCATAGCGCTCAAATCTTTTTATTTAATAAAGCATTGACAATCAGGCTACCACACGCGTTCCAAATTTTCATTCTCTCCCACTTTTCTCCCCACCTTTGCCATATCAATCCACTGGTCGTGAATTTTCACGCGCACCACATCGGCGGTGTAATCGGTGGAGGTCGCGTCGCTATTATTAAACAAATACGAACCGACCGCGTAAATATCCACTGGCACTTCGAGTTTTTCAAACTTACGAATTTTTTCTGGATTAAACCCACCCGAAACAACAATCTTAACGCTGCGACAATATTCTTGCGCCGCTTCTTTCCAACGGGCAGGCAGATTCCAACGTTCCCATGCATTATCAATCGCCTGACGCACATTAAACACCAAACGCGGATTCACGCCTAAATCTAACGCGGGGTCGCCCAGCGGCTGCACAGAAACGTCTCGCAAACTACCGCTGGTATCTAACCGCACGCCGTATAATTTATATTTCTTCGCTTCTTCTTCATTCTTTGCGTCCATCCACTCGCGGTATTTGGCAAATAAAGAATCTAAAACCCTTAACGAATCTCGCACTGAATCATTATTAAAATCCACTAGCGCAATGCGCGGAATGCGAGCCGGCAAAATATTAGCAAACTGCATCATTGCCTCCGCAGTATCGCCTAAGAAAGAAGCGATAGCGGCGTGAGCCACCGTTCCCCCGCCGGCGCCTCCCCACCAATCGCCTTGCGCATCGGTAGATACAAACGGTCCCAAATCGCTTTCTTTATCTAAATTAAATCGTTGAACGGCAATGTTATAAGCATAGCCGTCTGCCGCTTGCACTTCGTGCATATCAAACCGAGCGGGGAAAAATAAAACAGGCTTACCGCGCGAAGCCACAAGCGTTTCATATACATTCGTAGCCACACGGCTAGAGCGCGTGAGAATGCCCAGCGTGGGCGTTTCGAGCAACGCAAAATCACGATAGCGCCCGCGAACTTTAATGACCGGTTGCACTTTAGAAGGGTCGCCGTCGTATTTGACCGTTGTGCCGTCATGCACTGCCCACACTTCAAGTTTATCGGATGTGTCAATAAACCTATCGCCTTCAAAATACCCTGTGCAATGGCGAAGCATCGCGAGCGATTTATCTACGCCGACAACGGTGGTTTTTCCCATGCGGCGGGTAAACCATTGCATCTCCACTTCAATATCGCCGACGGCAATTTGCTCGGGAGAAATTCCATTCGGCAAGTTATGATATTTCCCCGCGTAAACGTATTTCTCTTTGGATAATGTGGTTAACATGCGGTTGATATTTTCAAAGTATTTATCCGAATACCACCCGCGCCGCATTCGTTCAATATCCAGTTTGAAAGTTTCGTTGGTTAATCTTTTGTTATCGAAAATGCTCATGGGTTTATTTATTTAACGTCATCCGTAGATTTAACAATCTTCATCCCCGCTTGTTCAAACTTTGCAAACGCCTCATTCGCCGCGTCGGTATGGTCAACCACATCAGGCACAACCACTGGCGAGGAGCAGTCTTCGAGCAAGTAAACTTTTTTGGCTAATTCTGAATCGACCGCTTGAATATCTTCTAGCAAATCGGCGATTGTCCACGCTACGCAGTGACTTTTGGCTTGCCCGGCAATATATAATCTATCCACTTGTAACAGATGTTCAATAAATTTCGAGTTGCGCGTTCCAAGCGTTTCGCCCATAGGTCCGGTCAGCGCTTCGGGTCCAATGGCGGAGTAATGCTCGGTAAAGGGTTTATTGCCTTTGATTTCAAATTGCACAGGCGAGTTACGCGCAATGGAATGGAAGAAAACGGCTTCTTCTACGGCGGCGACGAGGGCGTGCCCAATTCCGCCCAGCATAGCGTGATAGGGCCAAATGGTGAGGGTGTATTTTCCTTTTTTCTCTAAAGTTTCGGCGTAATGAATCATCATTTGTTGCCCATATTCAGGGGCGATGTTGAATTGTTTGGCAAGAGCGGGGTTAAATTGCCAAACGTTATTTTGTAAATCGGCAAGGCGAATATCGCTATACGGCGCTGGGTGATTGCCGTCTTTATCTATAAAAAAGACGGGGTGAAAGATTTGATGAGCGGTGTGCGTATCTAAAGTGGCGATGATGGTTGTGAGAGCGCCGATGTTTCTATAGATAAATTCGCATAAACGCGCGTTATCTTCTACGGCGCCGTTGCCGCTGCGCCCGCCAACAAATAGTTCAAAAGTTGGGAGGCAAAACGTGTTTTGCACGTCAATCAGCAGGAGGGAAATTTTGACTGACGAAGCAGAAGCAGGTTGAAGGTTGTGTTGAAGCGCGAAGGCTTTGGCGTCTGCGGCGCGGGCGGCGTAGTCCACTTTCCAAACTTCGCCGACTTTGTTTTTATCAAAAAAAGAAGGGATGGGATATGCGTTCATTTTAACTAATCACGTCAATTGGGTTTTGTTTGTTACGGCGGAAGCGCAAGAAAAAGGTTGGGAATATTAATGCGATTAAGCCGCCGGGAATGCAAAGCGGGAGGAAACAGGCTAAATAAAAACCAACCAAAGCGTAGAAAATAGACATGCCCGTAATATCGGTGCGCGTTCCATCGGCTTGGACACATTCCACCACAACGCCTCTTTCGCCGGGGCGATGATACGAAGCGGTGAACTCGCTATATTCCACCGTGCCGTTTGGGCAGGTGATTGGGGCGACGAATTGAAAGGTTGGCTCGGGCGCGGCGGCTATCGTCACCCCGCCAATTGCGCCAAATGAAATCAGGGCAATAAATGTCGAAGCGATGCAAACAATAATCAAACCAAACATTTGACCTGCAAACATTCCTGTAAGGCGAGTTTTCATTGTATATTTCCTTTACTTCTTTTTCTTACCGCCTTTTATCATTCTACGATACGGCGGCATGTTGATATTCAGCACCTGACACTTGGTAGGGTCGAGCAATTTATTCCACAAGTTTGGGTAACTCAAAGCAAACGCCTCAGGGTGCAGGGTGGAGGTTAACACCGTAGGCAGATGCGCGTTATAACGATAATTCAGCACGCTGTAGAGTTTATCCTCCGCCCAAACAGAGCCAGCGCCGCTTTCTTTTAAGTCGTCAAGAATCAACAAAGGCGTAGTGCGAATTTCATGAAAGCGCCTGTCAAACGAAACGTCTGAATTCGGTCGAAACGTTTGGCGCAAATAATCTAACAGCGCCGTCACTTCTACCAATAAAGCCTGCCCGCCCAAACCCATGCGATAATTGGCAATTGCCGCGGCAAGGTGGGTTTTACCGGAAAACGATTGCCCTAAAAACACCAACCAGCCTTCGGGGTTTTCCGCAAAGGCAACGGCGGCGTTGTGCGCGTCGTGCAAGGTTTTCACGTCGTCTTTGGTGACCTTGATGCGGGTAATTTCTTTATCTTTATATTTATTGCCAAATTTATCTTTCTTTTCGGTAATGGTGGTAGTCACCGCTTCTGTGCCAATTTCATCATCGCGCGGCTGAAAGGTTTTGAAGGTCATCGCTTTCATTTCAGGCAAAGAAAGCATCGAAATGCCGGGGTTGCTCGTTTCTTCTGGGCGGCGATAATCGGGCGCGATAATTTTTATATGCGTTACAAATTCCTCATCTTGCAATCGAGAGCGGATTCTTCCTTCAATTTCATCGAGCATTAAGTTCGTGGTAATCACAGTCGGCAGTTTATTGATGTAACGATAGTTCATAATCTGAAACAACTTTTCTTGCGCCCAAGCGGTTGCGTTTTGCGTGCCAAAGTCGTCCAAAATTAACAAGCCCGCATTACGAATTTCTTCAAAGCGTTGTTCAAAAGTCGTTTCGGGGTCGTCATAGGCAAAGCGAAGCGAATCTAACAAATCAGGCACGGTGATAAACAGCGTAGCAAAGCCGTTATTCACGGCAAAGTTTGCCACTGCCGCCGCCAAATGCGTCTTGCCGCAACCATAGCCCCCCTCTAACAACAACCAACCTTCAGGTTTTTTAGCAAACGTTTGGCTTGCCTCAAAGGCTTTATGCAAATACTCGCGTTCTTGCGAAGTCATAAACTTCGCTTTTTCATTTCCATTAGGGCGAAAGTTTTCAAACGTCAAATGACTCAGCCGATTCAAATTGCTCATAGCGAACAAACGCAAACGCGCCGCTTCAGCCACGTCTTTCGCGCGGCAGACGCACGTTTCCAGTTTGCCAAAGCGCTCGTCTTCCACTGGCACGTCATAACGAATATAACCAGCGCCGCCGCAATGCGGGCAATTGGGGTCGCCTAATGTTTTTTTCACAGCCGTCTCATTTGAAAAATTCTGAAAACTCGCCTTCGGTATATCGTTTTGCATCTTGGATAGAGTCTTTTGCATCTCTTCGCTCATCTTTTCCGTGTTCCTTCCAACGATTCAAAATCGCTTGAACATACTTCCAATTCCGCACATTTCTACTTACGGCAATTTCAAACGCCTCTTCAAACCACACGCTCGGATATTGCTTCTCAGCGTCTCTCAACATATCCGCAATCAACGGCGTTAGCGCGCCGATGTTTTCTTCATATAACTTAAACAAATTTGATTTCTGCGGGGCATAACTTTGCGTCGCTTCGATTTGCCCCTTTGCAAACGCCTCGGCGGATAACCTTCCGCGCGGTGAATTCAGGAAATAAAAAACCTGCGCCTCTTTCTTAGACATCAACATGGTCTGCCTCTCCAGCGCTTTCTTTAACCCGCGCCGAATCTCCTTTTGATTCAACCCCAGCGACGCAGAGTCAAACTCCGCTTCAGGCAAGCCGCGAAAATTCCCCTCCAACCGCTCAATGCGATACATGGCATACAACGTGACTTTCAACTCGGCGATATCGTCAATTTCATTGAGTAAATGCAAAAACGAATCGGGGATTTGCGTAAACGTTTCAGAAGAAGTAAAGCCGTTGAAATGATTCATAAAAGCGTCAATAACCAATTTTTAATTACTAAGCGCTGTAAATAAAAATTGATATTTATTATTCATTGGGGCGAAACACCTTTGTCGCCGCGTTTTCAAACTTTGCCAACGCTGGGCGGAAGATTAACTCAACGCTGCCGACGGGACCGTTTCTATGCTTGGCTACGATGATTTCGGCAATGTTATGCTTATCGGTATCTTTTTCGTACTGGTCTGGGCGGTAAATAAACATCACAATATCGGCATCCTGCTCGAGCGAGCCCGATTCCCGTAAATCGGAAAGCACAGGGCGTTTATCGGTTCTTTGCTCTACTGCGCGGCTCAATTGCGCGGCAGATAACACAGGCACATTCAACTCGCGCGCCAGCACTTTCAAACTTCGAGAGATGTGCGAAACTTCTTGCACGCGATTGTCGTTTCGCGTATCGCCGCCCATTAATTGCAGATAATCTACAATAATTAAATCGAGACCAAATTCTAAATGTAGGCGGCGGCATTTGGTGCGTAATTGCAAAGGCGTAATGGCTGGCGTGTCGTCTAAGTAAATATGCGCGTCTGAAAAAACTTCAACCGCCTGCGTGAAGAGCGGCCACTCGTCTTGGTTTAATTTACCTGTTCGCAAACGTTGCGAATCGATGCCCGTATCTTGCGCAATTAAGCGTTGCACCACTTGCTCGTTAGACATTTCTAAAGAAAAAATCGCCACGCGCTTTTTGTGGGTCAACGCCGCGTTTTTTGCCACCGATAATAAAAAGCCCGATTTCCCCTGCCCCGGACGAGCCGCGAGAATGAGTAAATCGGATGGTTGTAAGCCGCTTAGTAGTTTATCTAAATCATAAAAACCTGTCGGCACGCCTTGAAAATCTTCTGGGCGTTTGGATAAATCGTCAATCCGGTCGTAATATTCGGAGATGACTTTGCGAATGGGTTTTAAGTCATGTTTGCTTCGGCGTTCGCTTACGCCGAAAATGGCTTTTTCCGCTTCGCCCATCACATGGTCAATATGGTCGCCGCTTTTATACGCCAACGAGGCGATTTGATTCGCGGCTTGAATCATCTTACGGCGAATTGAATGTTCTTCGACAATGCGCCCATACGCTTCGGCGTTTAACGAAGTGGGAACTTGATTGATTAAGGAGGTTAGGTAAGCCGAGCCGCCAATTTCAGCCAGTTGATTATTTTTTTCTAACTCTTCTGAAAGGGTTAACAAATCAATAGGCGCGCGGCGTTCGTGCAAGCGCACAAAGGCTTCCCAAATCCATTTGTTGCGATGAATGTGAAAATCATCGGCGTTCAAAAATTGGGCGATGTCGTAATATACTTCGGGGTTAATCAGCACCGCCCCTACGACTGCTTCTTCGGCTTCTCGGCTATGCGGGGCGATTGAGCTGGCGGGGGCGGGCTGTTCGGGGTAAGTATCGGTCATGGGTTCAGAGTCAGGTTGACGGTTAGGTTGAAGCGGGTTTGTCTTTATCGGGTTTGTCAATATCGAGTTTATCTATAAAATCTTTGAAGACGGATAAGCGATTCGGGTCTTCGGGCGGCGGAGGCGCATCGGTGGCGGCGGGCGGGGCGGCGTCTGTCACTTCGCGGTCTGGCTCAATGCCAGCCGAGTCCATTACGCTGCGATGAACGAGGATTGGCACATGCGCGCGCACGGCAATGGCTATGGCGTCTGACGGGCGTGAGTCGATGTGAATTTCTTTTCCGCCCGATTCGGCTACGATGTTGCCGTAAAAAATTTCGTTTTGTAGTTTAACGATTTCTACTCGAAGCACGCGCGCGCCAAAGGCGCTAAATACGTTTTTGATGAGGTCGTGCGTGAGCGGGCGAATCATTTCCACTTCTTGCAAAGCGACGGTGATGGCTTCCGCTTCGTATGGTCCGACCCAGATGGTTAAGTATCGTTCAGCATTCATTTGCTTTAACACCACCACGCGCTGCGGCGCCATTAAATGCACGCGAATGCTGTCTATTACAACTTCTATCATGTCTGCCATAGGGGATTTACTCCGTTTGGTCTATTTTAGCATAAAGGCAACGCTTGCAGGTTTATTTAACATAAGAAATTAGGGTAGCCGCAAAGCGAACGAAAATGATGTTACGAGTCGAAACATTTTTTGAGCGCCGGCAGCGGTCAGTCGTCTGACTTCAAAATTTTTAATTTGCCATAAACGAAAATCGCGGCTATAATGCGCGTCACTCATTCGGGGCGTGGCGCAGCCCGGCTAGCGCACTTGCATGGGGTGCAAGGGGTCGGAGGTTCAAATCCTCTCGCCCCGACTGAAGTTGTTGGCGAGAGGATTTGCGGTCGTAGGTTTCTCCACTGAGGAGACGATGCAAATCCTCTCGCCCCGACTGATTTTTTCAGAGAGACGATGTAAATCATCTCACCCCTTCTGAAAATTATAAAAACCGTCCTTGCCGGGGACGGTTTTGTTTTAAGAAATATTTATGGAATCAAATGACGAAATTTATTATCCACCAACCAATAAACAATCTATCATCAGTTTAATCCTCGGCATTTTAACTTTGCTTATTTTTTGTGGAGGATTACTACCCATTCCGTTCACTGGGTTTATCTGCTTTCCCTCCAGTTTTGCGCTTGGGTTTTTAGCGCTAACCTATGGAGCGATTTCATTAAGGGGAATAAAAAAGAACAATGAAGCGGGGCGCCCTATGGCATGGGCGGGTATTATCATGGGCGGTTTTATTTTCTTTTGTATTTTGTTGTTTGTGATGGGGATTATTTCTCTTTTTATTTTTGCGCCTGAGACGATGCAACCGCTGGTTGAAAGTTATTCGATTTGCCTCCCATTTCAAAAAATATAAAGATAGCGACTTGAGTTAATAAAGAATCGCTCATTAAGAGGCAATATATTCATCGTTCATCAACGTCGCATTATTTAGTTTTTTATTAACGCTTCTTTCCTTTACTTGCAATTCCCTCTCCCCTAGATTATCCTTACCTGTGGGAGTGGTTAAGCCCCGGTGGGCTTCCTGGTCTTCAAAACCTGTGGCGGGTCGCGTTGCGGGCTGCGGTGGGTTCGACTCCCATCCACTCTCGCCTAATTTGTTAGACCGCAGACCATAGAGCGCTGACCGCCGTCTGAGGTCAGCGGTCAAAATACCTTTTATCTGCGCTTATCTATGTCTAAAATTCATATTACTATTGGAGAATCATGTCTTTTCCTGAAACTGAAATATTCACCGCAATTGTCTCGCGCGTATTTCGCATTGAAGATGTGACCAGTTTGGATACGCACGATAAAGAAAATAAAGAATTTTTCCTGCGCTATCGTGGGCAATTAATCGGCGAAGACTCCGCCGAAGCGTATGACCGATTGGCTGAAGCCCTAAAACAATACAATGTCGTCCCGTTATTCCGCGAAGAAAGCCACAAGCAAATGATTTACCTTGCGCGCCAACGCCCCGAAGCGGGAAAAGAAAATATCAGAACGAATATTATTCTTTTCATATTAACCGTTTTTAGCGTGATGTTATCGGGCGCGCAGCCGCAAGGTCCCATCCCCAATGATTTTTGGGGGCAGTTAATCGTTTTAGGAAAAAGCATTTTTACAGGCTGGCCCTTTGCGGTAAGTTTGCTCGGAATTTTATTGGCGCATGAACTCGGTCATTATTTTATGAGTCGCTATCATAAAACGCCCGCCTCATTGCCCTACTTTATTCCGTTTCCTTTAAGTCCATTGGGGACGATGGGCGCGGCGATTATTATGCGCGGCATTCCAAAAAACAAAAGAGTGTTATTTGATATTGGCGTTGCAGGTCCAATTGCAGGTTTAATGGTCGCTATCCCAGTTCTACTTTTAGGTTTATCGCTTTCAGAATTAGGCACAATTGACCCAAACCCAAACGGTTTTCTTGAAGGCAATTCATTAATTTATTTGTTTGCAAAATATATTATCTTTGGTCAATTACTCCCCGCGCCTGTTGAGCCGCAAGGGATTTTATATTGGCTGCAATATTTTTTCACAGGTCGTCCAATTCCGTTTGGCGGGTTGGATGTGTTCATTCATCCCGTTGCGTTTGCAGGTTGGGCGGGGATTCTCGTCACCGCATTAAATTTAATTCCAGCCGGCACGCTCGACGGCGGGCATGTTATCTATTCGCTGTTTGGCGAAAAAGCCCGCAAGGCGTTTCCGTTTATCGTTGCAATATTGATTGGTCTCGGATTTTTTTGGGATGGATGGTGGTTGTGGGCTGTTTTGTTATTTTGGCTTGGAAGAGTGAACGCACAACCGCTTGACCAAATTACCCGCCTCGACCCTACCCGACGCTTGGTCGCCTACGGTATGATTTTTATCTTCCTTTTAGTTTTTACGCCCGTTCCGTTTATGTTGCTGACGCCGTAAATCGTAAGGGCGCCCCTACACAACCCAAAACATGAAAAAAATAATTTCTCTTTTCTTTATCGCCTCTATACTTTTATCCGCGTGCGGGGCAGCAGAGGTCGCCTCTACTGCCGCCGCAGAACATGCTGAAACGCAAAGCGCGGAACAAACCTCCACGCCAGAATCAGGCTCAACCAACGCGAAGCAACTTGAAGTCAATGAAGAAGCGTTACGCGGGTTAGAAATCACAGTTTGGACTCCATGGCATGAAGTTGAGCAAAGCCTGTTTGAGTCATTGGTCAAACAATTTAATAATGAAAATCAATGGGGCATTGTGGTAAATGTTCAAAGCCAAGTTAATTTTTCAAATCTGTATGAAGCCGTGAACGCCTCGCTGCCCACCGACCAACGCCCCGATTTGGCGATTGCCCTGCCTGAACACGCTCACGAATGGTTTGATAACGGCGTAGCGCTTGATTTGAACGACTATATCAACGATGAAACGTATGGTTTGAACACAGAAGATTTTTACGATGTGTTTTTGAATCAAGACGTTTCGGGCGATGCGCGCATTGGAATGCCCGCGCAACGCACGGCTCAATTTTTATTGTGGAATAAAACATGGGCGGATGAGTTGGGTTTTGAAACCGCGCCAGCTTCGGCGAATGAGTTTGAAAAGCAAGCATGTAAAGCGCACGATTCAAAGTTGAAAGACGAATTTGCCGAAAACGATTCTTTAGGCGGTTGGTTGGTAAACACCGAAGCGATGACGGCGTATTCATGGATATTAGCGTTTGGCGGCGGCGTATTAGAAGAAAATAATTATCGCTTTATGAAATCTGAAAACATCGATTCGTTTAAGTTTTTACGCGAGCTATCGGAAAAGAATTGCGCTTGGCAAAATGCCAGCGACCCAATTCTTTCGTTTGCGAATCGTGAAGCGTTGTTCATCACCGCCAGCATGGAAGAATTTACAAACGTGGCGCGCGTGTTTGCCAGCGTTGGCTCACGAGACGTTTGGAGCGTTTTGCCGTTTCCAAACGACGCTGGCGGCGTGACGGCTGTGTACGGCTCATCGTATGTGATTTTGGAATCAAACAAAGATAGACAAATTGCAACGTGGTTGTTTGTTCGATGGTTATTAGATAATGAACAAGATAAACGCTTTGTAGAAACGACTCATCTCTTTCCGCTTCGCTCTTCAACTTTGAGTTTATTGGCAGACTACGAACGGACTCACCCGCAGTGGAAACAAGCGGTGGAATTGCTTCCGCAAGGCGCGTTGCAACCTCAATTAGCGTCTTGGCGTACAGTTAAGATAATGCTTGGCGATGGATTTGCTCACATGTACCGCGTGAATACGCCTAGCGGACAAGTCGCGGCAATCCTCGCGCAAATGGAAAATACCGCGAAAGAGTTGAGCGAATAAAAAGATTTAACCGCAAAGGGTCACGAAGTTATATAAAGATTTTCCTTTGTGGCGAGAAATGGAGAATGAAATGCCTACATCAGAATACAAAGCCAGACAAGTTCGGGCAAAGACGCATGAAGTCTATGAATATGACCATGACGATTCAAAGCCCGGTAAGCCTTTGCACATCTTAATCCCCGGCGGGTTAATTGCCTTAGCAACCTTGGGATTAATCATTTTAATTGGATACTTAACTTGGATAGACGAAAGCCTATCGCAAGAATTGGGCGTTATGCTGTGTTTGATTCTTGCTCCGTTTTATGTAGGCGGCGTTTTTCTGTTTAGTTATGGTTATGAGTTATATGATATTCCGCGCGCATTAAGGTTAACTGCCATTATTGTGTTTGTGACCTTAGCTTCTGTCGTCATCATTGCCGTTTTGTTTGCCGTGTTAGGAAATATGAAAGGCGGGTCAAGTTCATCTTCAAATAAATCATCAAAATCTTCTTCATCTTCAAAGTCATCAGGCAATTCTGGCAAATTAAGCGACATAGCCGGCGGATTCCTTGGCGGCGCGGCTGGGGCAGGCTCAAAGAAAGCGTCTGGCGGAAGTTCTTCATCAGGTGGAGGCGGTTCTTACAGTTCAGGAAGCGGACCCATTTTCGTCAACACTGGTGGAAGAACAAGAGTTGAGACTCGTGAAGTGACAAAAGAGGTCATCAAAGAAGTTCCGAAAGAACCTATGCCAATTAAATGTCCGTATTGTTCTCGTTCTTATATTCCTGTCGAGCATAAATATGTCTGTCCAAGCTGTGGCGGGGCAACTCCGAAAGAGTTGATTGAAGAATCACAAATGCCGAAGGATAGCAAGTAGCTTTTAGCAGTTGACTATTAGTATTAAAACTTATATTAATTTATGGATGCCAAATTACCTCAATTAAATTGCCCTGCTTGTAACAAGCCTATTTCATATAATTATAAGGAGTGGAGAGTTATATGCAACAGTTGCGGAAAAAAATTGGAATTAGTTTGGCATAATGAAAAAGTCGTTTCAATAAGGCAAAATATTAATTCGCTTTCTACTGATAATAGTAGTGAAATACTTGAAAATTTTGTAGCTTGTATAGAAAGCAATTTTTCTTTCAAAAAATGGGGGTTTGTAAAAAAGAACCTTCTTTCACATGGCGTAATTTACAGTTCTGATTCTTGTCGTGTAAAGTTCACAATAGGAAATTCAAATTATCATCCCATGCTAGATACAGAAATTTATTATGGCAGACTTCATGCACTAGACAATGATAATTACATGATATGGAACGGCAAAAGATGCTTGTGTTGGCATAAAAATCTAATACGAACAATACCATTTATTGAAGGGATTCCTCCAAAAATAGGAGATCATGTGAAGTTTTGGGAAAATCTAAATAAAAAGCTCAATTTAGATTTTCCCACTTGGGATTACATTGAGCATCCACTTCGGTTTAATTCGGAATTATGGGAAAGATATGGAAACAAAATTTTTAATATTTTTGATCTCCGCAACTCAGAATTATGGGAGAAATATTCAAAGTTCTTAAATGTGCTGCTTTATAATGGTGAAAATTTTTGCTAAAGTTGTTTCGTAACTTGTAATTATGAAAATCATATACTATGAATCAGGAGTCATCCCATGAAACCCATGTACATCAACGGAAAATTTACAAACGGACATGCCACAGAAAAAAAACTTGAGTGTGATTTCTTAATTCTTCGTCAACAATGTAATTCTTTGTTCCAAATAAGCAATCGCATAATCAAACAAAGAAGCGAGTCTTAATCTTTGGTCACTGGCTATAAAAGGTTGTAAATCTGAAATAAATTTATCTTTATTGAATTTTTTTATTCTGGAGATTAATTGGTCGTAAGCAAAATCTTTAATGTCGTAATATTTTAATTTTTCTAAAACCAAACGATGCGAAATGGGGATGTTTAGATTAAGTAAAAACCATAAGTCATATACATCTCTACCTTTATTTCTGGTCATCAAAGCGCGGATTTTTTCGCTCACTATTTCTTCGGGTGACAAGTGGTTGATGTAAGAAGTAAATATAACAGGGTATTCGGTATTAAGAATAGATTGGGTAGGCATAAAAACTTTTTCTCTAAAAGAAAAATCTAATTTTACAAAGATGGCATTGTTTCCTTCGCCTTGTCGAGAGGTGAGTAGAAAAGATACTCCATGCGTGTCTTTTCTATCTTTGAATGTAAAGCCATATAGTTTTTCCATCTTTTGAAAAAACTTTGTGATAAATAATCTAAAATTTTCTTTACTGCCTGCAACAGTAAAATCTAGGTCTTCTGAAAATCTTGTCCCATTTAATACCAATCGAATAGCCGTACCGCCTTTGAAAAAAATATTCTCAGAATAACTTTCATCATATAGTTCTTTCAAAAAAACAAGTTGAATATATTCTCTTAAAACCACCTTTTCATTAATCTTGAATTTTTTGGCTAAGTTTTTTGTTTGGGCGGGAGGTAAAAGCATAATTATTTTCCAATCGGCTGGGCGAGTTTAATAATGTTTTTATCAGCATGAAGTTGAGCGCATAAGTTCCAAAATGTTTTCTTATTTATATGTGTGAAATCGTACTCATCCATGTGTAAAATTTTTAATCCTTTAGATGCCAAATAGATTTGGTCAAACAGTGCTTTTTCTGGGGATGCAATCAGGGCATTATCTACTTTTTCAAACATCCCAAAATATTTTGGACAGATGTGACGATAGGTATAAGTCACACCATCAAATTCTTTTTCAACGGTTTTTTTCGTGGTAATACTAGTCATTTCATAAGGAAACTGTGACAAAATTCCCCAATAATTTAAGGCTGTTTCCAATGAAATATAAGATGGCTGGTAAAGAAAATTCGCCACTTCAAAAGAGTTGACATACGAATCAGTAATTTGATATTTGTTTCTTTCAATTTTGGTTAAGACACCATTTTTTTGGAATGTTTCAATTACCCTAAACAAGGTTCTTTCATTCTCTATTTTTAATAGATTTTGAAGAGTTGGTAAAGTAAAAAGTTTAAGGCGTGAACCTAGTAGTTTCTTGGTCAAGCCGCTTATGTTATACGTTTCCATATACTGTCAATTTTAGACAGTATATGGAAACGTGTCAAGTGACAATATTTGCCACCATGTTATGATTAAATATCAACTTAAGGAGACTCCTATGAAACCCATGTACATCAACGGAAAATTGACAAACGGACATGCCACAGAAGAGATTCAAGTCCAGAACCCGGCAACGGAGGAGATAATTGATTCGGTTCCAAGAGGCAAGCCGGAGGATGTCGAAGAGGCGGTGCAGGCGGCAAAGTCTATGTTTGATATGTGGCGTAAGATGGGGGCAAATGAAAGAGCGTCTTTATTGCATGAAGTCGCGCATAAAGTGCATGAGCATAAAGAGCAAATTGTTCGCTTATTAACTCTTGAAGAAGGCAAGCCTGTTGCTGAAAATGAAGAAGAAGTGGAATGGGTGATTAACACCTTTCGGTATTATGCCGAGTTAGGCAGGCATCATCGCGGAAGCGTGCTGGCTTCGGGAGAATCTTCGCAATTTAATTTTATTATCAAAGAACCTTATGGCGTGGTCGGTTGTATTGTGCCGTGGAATTATCCGTTGTTGTTATTGGCATGGAAGGTTGCCCCTGCCCTCGCGGCGGGAAATACTGTTGTCATCAAACCATCCGAAATGACTCCATTAACCGCTTTGTATTTAGCGGAACATTGTTTTGACCACTTGCCTGCGGGCGTCCTCAATGTCGTCACAGGGTATGGGGTAGAAACTGGCGAACCGCTCGTTAAACACCCCGATGTGCCTGTGATTGCCTTTACGGGAAGTTTAGCAACGGGTCAAAAAATCGCATCGATTGCCGCGCCGATGATGAAGAAACTTCATTTGGAACTAGGCGGCAAAGACGCAACCGTGATTGCCGAAGACGCAGACCCTGAAATTGCCGCAAAGGCTGTGGCGTATGCGGCATTGATTAATGCAGGGCAAGTTTGCACAAGCACTGAACGAGTTTATATTCCAAGACGCGGCGGAGCAAAATTTACAGAAGCGATTGTGGAACACGTCAAATCGCTTCGCATCGGACCTGGAACTGAGCCAACGACCGATATTGGTCCTATGATTGGAGATTCTTATCGCTCTAAGTTTGAAAGTCACATTGCGGATGCAAAGTCTAGCGGCGCAAAAATTTTATTCGGCGGCGGCAGACCTAAACATTTACCCAAAGGCTTCTTTCACGAACCGACCGTTTTATCTGGCGTGAATCATTCTATGCTCATCATGCGCGAAGAGACCTTTGGTCCCGCCATTCCGCTCATGGAATACACTACCTTTGACGAAGCGATTAAGTTAACCAATGATTGTATGTTTGGTTTGGGGGCTGTGTTAATTTCTAACGACCCGAAGAAAATCAAACAATTTTTTGACGATGTAAAAGCAGGCACAATTTGGATTAACGACCCGCTCACCGATAATTACGCCGGTCCCTTTGGCGGCATGAAATATTCAGGCGGCGCGCGCGAACTCGGCGAAGTGGGTTTGGATGAATTCCGCGAAGTGAAACACGTCCACTGGGATTTCAATATGGAAGATAAAAGTTATTGGTATCCGTATGGACGGTAGACCGAAGACGATAGACGGTCAATAACGGTCTGCGGTCTATCATCCACCGTCGGTTTATAATCGGAGCCATGAAAAAACAATCATGGCTCTTTCCTTTTCTCTTGTTGATTGGGGCGTTGATATACACAACCCTAACGCGCGCACAATTACAAAGCGATGGATTTTCCACCTACGGCGCGGATACTGTTCGGGCAGAAGTGACTCAAATTATTGAAGAAGGCGAAATTCAACTCGGAGAGCATATACAAACGTATCAAATTGCGCGAGTGAATATTTTAGAAGGCGAATACGCCGGCATTCCGATGGAAATTGATTACGGCAGGCGGCAAATCCGCTCGGATGATTATTTGTTAAATGTAGGCGATACGATTATCGTTTCAATTTCTATCACGCCAGATAACGTCGTCAACGCTTATTTTGTAGATTTCACGCGCACCGCGCCGATTCTTTGGTTAGCCATTGCGTTTGCATTAGCGATTGTATTAATCAGCCAGTGGAAGGGCATCCGTTCATTGTTAAGCATGGCGTTTAGTTTGTATATCATCATCGGCTACATTATTCCGCAAATCTTAAGCGGGAAAGACCCATTACAAGTCAGCGTTATCGGCTCCATGATGCTATTAGCCGTAACGTTATACCTCACCTACGGCTGGAATCTAAAAACGCATTCGTCTGTGCTTAGCATGGTCTTCGTTTTGTTACTCACAGGCGCGTTAGCAAGCGTAGCCGTTGCCTTCACAAAGTTAAGCGGCATTGGGGACGAAAATGTTTTATTCCTCATGCAAAACAGCCAAACGCAAATTAACATTAGAGGTTTGTTTCTCGGCGGATTAATCATCGGGGCATTGGGCGTGCTAGATGATTTGGTGACGACTCAGGCGTCGGCTGTGTTTGAACTGCGCCACGCCAACCCCAATTTTGATTTTCGCGGATTATTTAACGCCGCCATGAGAATCGGTCAAGACCATGTCGCCGCGACTGTGAATACGTTAGTCTTGGCTTATGCTGGCGCATCCTTACCAATGTTTTTGCTATTTTCGCTCGGTCAGGGCGATTATGGCTATCTCATCAATTTTTCATTAATTGCCGAAGAAGTGGTGCGAACGCTAGTCGGCTCGTTGGGGTTAATCGCCGCTGTGCCAGCGACGACTATCATCGCAATAATTTTCGCTCAAAAGGCAGAGAATTTAGAAAAATGGGAGCGCCTTTTAGGTCCAGAAGGAAGCGGGCATAGTCATCATCATTAAGCCTGCTTTAGCGGGCTTTGTAGAATAGCGCGGGGGTTCATCCCCGCGCGGTGATGAAGGCGGGCGAATGCCAAAGAAGCAGAATCCAGCCAGCCCAAAGCCCCGAAGCGGGGTTTTCATCTGCAACCTTTTTCAGAAACCTGCGTAAAATGAGTGCAGAAAGTCATTCAAGGAGAATCGTGAACGAAGAACAAAGTTGGGTCATTCAGGCGCAACAAGGTAATGACGAGGCGTTTACCCATCTGGTAGAGACATACCAAAAGCCCGTTTTCAACTTGTGCTACCGTATGTTGGGCGAGCACGAACTAGCGGAAGACGCCGCGCAAGAAACCTTCTTACGCGCCTATCAAAATTTATATCGCTACGACTCAAAGCGCCCGTTCGCCACTTGGCTGCTTTCTATTGCCGCGCACTATTGCATTGACCGTTTGCGCCGTAGAAAATTTTCTATGTTTTCAATGGACGCCGAGGACGACGAAGGCAACGTCATAGATTTACCAGATTTTGATTCGCCTAACCCTGAAGCGGAAGCGATAAACGGACAAACGCGAGATAGAGTGCATGATTTATTGAAAGGGTTAGACGCAACAGATAGAGCCGCAATTATTATGAGATATTGGTACGACTATTCGGAAAAAGAAATCGCTGAATCTTTGCGCTTATCGGTTAGCGCTGTTAAAAGCAGAATGCACCGCGCTCGTAAAGAAATGGCAGGCTTATGGCAGGAACAAGAAGACGACTTGACTGCTGAAATGGAAAGGAGACATTATGAATCACCAGCCTTTTGAAACTTGGTTGCTGGATGAAGCGCATCTCACACATGCAGAAAAGCAAGAACTCAACACGCATCTGCGAACTTGTAAAACTTGCGCCGCCTTAGCGGAAACAAGTCTCATCTTACGCTCAGCAAAAGTCATTGCGCCTAGCGCTGGTTTTACAACCCGCTTTCAAGAAAAACTCGCCCTGCAAAAAATAGCCGAACGCCGCCAGCGTTTATGGGGGTTAATCGTCTTGTTAATCGGCGGCGTGGGCTTACTCGCATGGTTTACCATGCCCTACATGACAACATTCTTAGCCGCGCCCATCGAATGGCTCACGGCGGTCGTAGGCTATTTACTTTTTATCTTCACCTCACTGCAAGCGCTAGCGGAAGTCTTTCAAGTATTCACCCGCATCTTGCCCAACTTCATTCCGCCTTATGCTTGGATGATAATCTTCTCCGCCGTGGCAGGCTTTAGCTTGTTATGGACTGTATCCATTTGGAGGTTTGCCCGCAGACCTCAAGGAGTTAATGTATGAATTTGAAAAAGAACTTAATCCGCCTCATTCTTATCTTCGGCTTGCTCACCGTTCCCTCAACATCCGTTTACGCCCAAGACCCCGACGGCGGCGATGTCGTCTTGTTTGGTCAAAACTACACCGTAAAAAGCGGAGAGACCCTCAACAGTAACATTGCCTTATTTGGCGGCAACGTCACCATTGAAGAAAACGCAAAAGTAAACGGCGATATTATTCTCTTTGGCGGAAACTTACACATTGACGGAAAGGTGGACGGCGATATTGCTTTGCTGGGAGGCAACATCACCGTTTCCGGAGAAACCAAAGGCGATATTGTCTTATTCGGCGGGCAAGCAAAATTAAGCGCAACCGCCTTCGTGGACGGCAACATTGCCATGATTGGCGGAAATTTAGACAAAGAAGAAGGCGCAAAAATTACAGGAGAAGTCACTTATAACGCCCCGCCGCGCATTGACCCCCCTGCCATGCCAGACGCGCCTAATATGCCCAACCAGCCTAATATGAATTTCCGCTTCAATAACCCCTTATGGGAAATTATCAGCGCGTTTGGCTGGGCTGTGTTCGTCGCCGCAATTGGCATGTTACTCATGTTATTCATGCAACCGCAACTTGCCCGCGCGGGCAACGTCATGGTATCGCAACCGTTTATGGCTGGCGGGTTTGGTCTGCTAGCGCTTGCCGCCATTGCGCTTATGACCATCACGCTCATCCTCATTCCGTTTGCTTTCATTGCCGCCGTCATCGCTTTCTTTGCATGGCTATTTGGCATGGTGGCGCTGGGTCAAGAAATTGGCGAGCGCTTCACAAAAGCCATCAACCAAACATGGACGCCCGTCCTCGCCGCTGGCTTTGGAACGTTTTTACTCGTCCTATTAACAGGCTTACTCAGCCTTGTGCCATGCTTTGGCTGGTTTGCCCAAACGCTCGTAAACATCGTCGCCCTCGGCGGCGCAACGATGACTTGGTTCGGCACAAGAAACATCGCCACAAAGTTAAGCGCGCCCGCCGAACCGCCGGCGAATACCGAATAGCAAACGTCATGCTGGTTTTCATGTAAAACCTGCATGATATAATCTTAACCGCCTCAGGTTTTTCTGAGGCGGTTTTATTTTTTAGCGGAGGCATATTATGTTTAAGAACGAAAATCAAAACACACCCATTCACCGCCAACCGCCCCTGCTGATAGAAGTTTCAGGGTCGCATCGTCAGATGGGCAGGCAAATAGGAGAAGCCGGGCGTGAGCCTGTGCAAAAAAGCGTTGAACATGCCCGCGCATTAATTAACTCATCAAAAGACACTTTGCTCTTAGATTGGGAACAAGCAAAATTACAATCTCGAAAATATTTGCCGTTTGCCGAAGAGCGTTACCCGCAATATGTGGATGAATTGCGCGGCATTGCCGAAGGCGCAAACGTCCCCTTTGAAGACATCGTCGTCCTCAACGTGATGGAAGCGGTGACGATGGACGCGCTTCATCTCACCCGTTGCACCAGCATGGCGGTTAACCAAGAACGCACAGAAAACGGGCATGTGCTTGCCGCACACAATGAAGACTGGACGCCCGACGATGAAGACGGCGTAATGGTCATTTCTGCCAAGCCTGAAAAAGAGCCGCCGTTTTTAGCCATGACGTATGGCGGTTTATTAAGCAACGTTGGGTTCAACGCCTACGGCATCGCTCAATTGATTGATTCTGTGTACCCAAACGATGTGCGGATTGGAATTCCGCGTCTAGTCTTGTCTCGGGCTGTGTTGGCGTCCCGACGCATCTCCGGCGCCATCGGCAGAGTTCTCGTTGACCATCGTGAAGCGGGCTATAACCATTTGCTCGTACACGAAAGCGGAGAGATGTATTCCGTTGAAGTTTCGGCAAGACAATTTGAAGTCCTCTCCACCACAGACGGAGCAATCGTCCACACCAATCATTACCTCGACCCGCAAATGAAATTAATTGAAAAAGACCCGCATGAATTATTATCTTCGCGGGTTCGTTATTTCCGCGCTTCGCGTTTGCTTCGCCAAAAAGAAAAACATACCATTGAAAGTTTGCAAGCCATTCAGCAAGACCATGTCAACTTCCCCAATTCGATTTGCAATCACAACACCGAAGAAGAATATCCGCTCGACCGTGAGAAGACAATCAGCGCGTTGGTGATTGACCTAACAGAGAGAAAAATGCACATCGCTTGGGGCAACCCGTGTAAAAACCCATATCACACTTTCTGTTTGAACGCGTAGAGATGAGGCGCGCTCCTCGCCCCTACCGTTATTAACGGTATAAATTATTTTTTTCAATATAGTCAAACACTGCAGGCGAGAGGTAATATCGAAACATCTCGCCTGCTTTGATTCTGCGGCGCAATTCGCGGGAAGAGACGGGTTGTAACAAAGCGTCTATAAAATGAATTTTTTGGGCGATGCCGGGTAATTTAGATTCAATTTCAGCCAGCGTGGTAAAGTCGCTGGGGCGGCGCATAATGCCGAGTTTGGAAACGGCAGCGATGAGGTCAGGGGCGAAGCGCCATGTAGGCAAATCGGCAAGCGAGTCGCCGCCAATCAATAAAACAATTTCAGCCTCAGGTTCTTGTTCTTTTAATAATTTGATTGTATCAATCGTATAGTGCGGACCTGGTCGATTCACTTCAAGAAGTGAAATTTCAAATTGAGGATTATGAGCAATCATGTTTTGCAACATCGCCAAACGGTGCTTTAAGGGCGTAATCGGGTTTTCCTGTTTATGCGGTGGGTTTGGCGTGAGAACCCACAATAAACGATTTAAGTTGAATTGAAACAGCGCTTCGCCAGCCAAAATGAGGTGACCAATATGCGGCGGGTCGAATGTGCCGCCAAAAAAACCGATGCGTGTGGTTAACATTCTTTAAGTATAACCGTGTTGTACGCGGCAACACTTAACAACTCCAACAGAGGCTTTATCATTTTGCTTGGTGGTATACTGATATGCATGTCGGACGTGACAATAATCAGTTCATCTTCTCCCTTGAAGCGCATTGCCCATGCCGTGCGCGCTATTGAAGCGGGGGAATATTCGCCGAATCTTTTGGCTGAATTTATTAAAGATAGCGGAGATTTAGGGCAATTAGCGCGAATGCTAGATACGATGGCGCGTAGCGTTTCGGCAAAAGAGAATCAATTAAAATTATTGCAAAAAGTGATACCGATTGGCGTATCGCTTTCGGCGGAAAAAGATTTTAACCGTTTGCTTGAATCGCTGGTGATAGAAGCCCAAACAGTGACAAACGCCGACGCCGGCACATTATATTTGCTTGAAGAAGATTCATTAAAGTTTGTGATACTGCGAAATATATCGTTGAATATGGCAATGGGCGGCTCTAGCGGAAATGAAATTACGTTTTACCCTGTTAAGTTACACCATGCAGACGGAAGCGAAAATCGGTCTAACGTGGTTTCATACGCCGCATTAACCGGGAAGAAAGTTAACATTGCAGACGCTTATAAAACGGAAGGGTTTGATTTTTCTGGCACAAAAGCGTTCGATGAGAAAACCAAATATCGTTCTCAATCGTTTCTGACGATTCCGCTTCAAAACAAAGAAGGCAATCTAATCGGCGTGTTACAGTTAATCAACGCCAAAGATAAAACGACAGGGGAAATTATCGCTTTTGAAGATAACGATGTGTTAGAGGCTTTAATTTTGCTCGCCACCGCCGCGTTAGACGGCTACATCCGCGAGGCGTCGCTTCGTCAAGAAATTGCAAAGCTCAAAATTGAAATTGACGAATCGCGCCGCGCCAAACAAGTGGCGGAAATTACCGAATCGAAATTTTTTCAGGACTTACGAACCAAAGCCAAAGAAATGCGGGAAAGAAAAAATAGCTAAGGGCTTCAAGAACCGCCTAAAGTGTTTTGAAACATCGCTTCGAGCTTCTATTGGGCTTGTTTTTCTGCAACCACTTCTTCTATAACAGAAGCGATTCTTTGCAAATGGCGTTCATAAGTGAATTCTAAAACGCTTTCTTTCGCTTTTCGCTTTATTTCTTCAACCGCCGCTTGATTTTTAGGGTTATACACCCACTCTATCGCTTCGCAATAGCCTTCGGGCGTGCCGTCTGGCGTAATGCCATTCACATAGTTTTGAATATAATCGGTGACGCCCAACACATTCTTAGCGTTCACAATGCTAATTTTTCCCATCCGCATCGCGTTTAAGTAGGTCTGTTGCCCAGCCGATTTTGTTTGCCCTGCCACCAACGGCGTAACGACCATATCCGCCTCGCGCATGAGGCGAATAAATTCGGTATGCGAAACGTTCACAATTTGAACGTTATCAGGAATGTCTTTTCGTTTATCTAATACGCGCGTAGCGATAACAAACTTACGGTGCGGCAAACGGCGCGCGGCTTCTAGCAAGGCATCGTAATTACGGGCTGGGTTGCCGCCCGCAAAAATATACCCTTTTGAAAGAATTGGACCTGCATTTACCTCAGAATCGGTAAACGTAAAACAATAAAGGTTCACGCGCACTTTTTTCGGGTCAATTCCCCATAGAGAGGCGAAAATTTCTCCCTCGCCAATTGAATGAACCACATAGCGTTGAATAACGGGGTCTGCCAAACGAATGATACATTTTTGAAAGTTGTACTTAAGAAAATTCCCCTTATTCCACATATCGTCTGCCATGACAATGGCAGGCTGTTTAGGCAATAAGCGAATGAAGATACACGCCAACAAATCGGGGTGAAACCGCCCGCTAACGCTATCTAATACTAACACTTCGCATTCGCGCGCCCAATTAAGTACCTTCCAAAAACGCCTCGCCTCTATTTGGATTCCATCCCAAATGTTTTGGGGTTTAGGGAATTCTGAAAAAGCGGAATAAGGTTGAACGCCAGATTTTAAGGGCGGCAGGTCAAGGTCTACAGTGTGGATATATTTTGGCGTCGGCATTGTCCATCCCAGCAGTCATGAGATGGGTAAAATTGTAACTCAATTGAGATAAAATATAAAGTTGGAACTCCGTTGTGAAATAACCATGAACGGCAAAGACTTTATACTCAAGAGTTAACCTTTTATCGCTCCCTTTAGCTTTTGCTTTCAAAATTGCAAGCATTCACAATAACCCGTTTGGGCTATCATTCACTACTAAAGATACAGATTGGTAAGCGAATCATTCCCTAATGGCGCGCATCGCCTCAAAGGTTTTGCAAACAATAAATTTTTCAAAGTTATAACAATTCCATAAGGCAAACTATTAAGCGATATTAAGCCTGCCTACACGCAGATTGACATGCTGCCTACCCAGTCTGCGGGGGGCTAACCCAAATTTATAAAGGCATTATTGCATGAACATTTATCCTAAGAAACACAAAATATTTTTTATCTTATTCGCCTCCCTTCTTACATGTATCACATTAAGCGCCTGCGGCGACGGCTCAAACCTTCTAGAGGGCGCCGCGGGAACTCCAATCTCAAATGCAACCAACACCGAAGAAACCAAGGAAGATACCCCAACGCCCGAACTGCCAACCGCCACCCCATTTCCACCTGCAGTTGGGCGCATCCTTTTCGTCTCGAACCGCAACGGGCAAAACAATTTATACATCGCCTCGCCCGACGGAAGCCAAATAGAACAACTAACCGTCAACATCGCCGAAGACTCCGCCCCACGCCTCTCCCCCGATGGAACGCGCATCGCTTTTGTTTCAACCGTCAACAACAACGCCGATATTTACATTCTTGATTTATTTTCTAAAGCCCTCACGCGCGTCACCGATTCGCCTGAAAAAGATTCCTCTCCCACATGGTCGCCCGATGGTAGGCAACTTGCTTTTGAATCGTTTCGAGACGGAAACTTTGAAATTTACATCGCCAACATAGACGGCTCAAACCCATACCGCCTCACCAACGACCCTGCAGCAGATACAACTCCCGTTTGGTCTCCCACTTCCAACGAAATTGCCTTCGTGAGCAACCGTTTTGGCAACGCTGATATTTTTTTGACCAACCCCGCCGGGCAAATTTTTACACTGACCACCAGCCCCGCTCCAGACAATGCCCCAGCCTGGTCTCCCAATGGAAACCTGCTCGCCTACCAAACATTTTCCAGCGACCTTTCTAACTTATGCATCATAGGGCGCGATGGATTAAATCACCGCTGTATTACAAACAACTTCGCGCAATATAGCCCGCCTGTTTGGTCGCCAGATGGCGCTTGGCTGGCTTCCAGCGGAAGCGCCGCCATTCACTTATTTAATATTTCAGACGGCGCCACTCAACAACTTTCCGCCTCAGGCATTAAACCGCTCGGCGCGCCCGCTTTTTCAGCCGATGGATTGCGTTTAATATTTCAGGCGCAGTTTAATGGCGATATCGAATTGTTTTCTGCGCTTATCCCTACCAATGAGTTTACGCAAGTCACTGCCTTTTCAGGGTACGATGGCGAAGCCATTTGGATAAACCAATAAAAACAGCAGTAACGCCCCGCAGGTTTTTATAGAAACCTGCGGGGCGTTTTATTGAAAACTTAAGCGGGTATTTCAAGTATAATTCGCCTTATGCTTCCCGAATCGCCGCTTACGATTATTGAAAGCCGTTTGCGTTATTTGCTTCCAGCCGAAATGTATGTTTCGATGTGGAGCAACCCTTCGGTAGATATGATGCTCGAAGTGCACAATCACCTACGCACCTTGCAAAGAATTGTGCACGATTACACCTCCAGGCAAATTGATATTACAAAACTAAAACCAGGCGATGTAAAAACCGAATGGCAACATGGTACGATGATGTTTACCGATTTAGCGGGGTTTACGAAGCTGATGGAAGCCAACGCCAGTAAAGGCGAAGAAGGCGCAGAAAACCTACTTAAGCACCTCACCCAATATTTCTCCAGTATGATTTCCATCATCAGCGTTTCAGGCGGAGAGTTGGTGGAATTTACCGGCGATGCGTTGCTGGCGGTCTTTCCTAAAACAGGTAGAAATGACGATACGGCTCGGGCTGTGCGCGCAGGCTTGCGGATGCAAAGAGCGATGAAAGAATTTGCCGCTATTGAAACGCCGGCTGGGGTTGTGAATCTAAAAATGCGGATTGGCATTCACAGCGGAAAGTTCCTCACAGCCGATATTGGCACGCCGCGCCGCATGGAGCATGTGTTGCTAGGCAAAGACGTGCAGCAAACAAAACTCGCCGAAAGCAACGGATTAAATGAACGAGTCAATTTGTCTGAAAAAGCGTATGAACAAGTGAAAGACCTTTTCCGTTTTGAAGAGGGCAAAGCGGGCTATCACCTTGTGATTGACGATTTGACAGACGCGCAACTTGGGGAGTATGAACTGACTCCGTTGCGCCGCCGCATTGCCAGCAACGTATTAATGGATAAAAAAGATAAAAAAGAAATCTTAAGCCAAATTGTGAGTTTGTTAGACGATATTGAACCCATTGCCAGTTTTATCCCAGACCCGATTCTTTCTTTGCTGGTTGAAAGCGCGGCAGACCGTAGAATTCCGCCGGATTTTCCGCAACCGACGATTATGTTTATTCAATTTGTCGGCTTGCCAGAAGCGGCAGATAGAGCGCTGCCGGGCGAAGAGCGTAAATTGGCTTTGAATTTTTCGCGCGCCTTTTCGCTGATTAACGCCGCCGTAGAAGCGCGCGGCGGGGTATTAAAAAAAGTCACTTATCACTTAGCAGGCTCTGATATTGTGGTGTACTTTGGCGTGCCAAACGCCCATACCAATAACGAAATGCGCGCCGCCTCTGCCGCGTTGGCAATTCGGGAAATTGTGCAAAACCAAAATGCAAAAGCGCCGACGATTGGAAATGTAAAGCCCGAAATTTATTGCCAAATTGGAATTAATGTGGGTCCAACTTTCGTGGCAGAAATTGGCGAGCCGCGCGGACGGCGTGAATATAACGTTTTAGGAGATACGGTGAATACGGCGGCGCGTTTAATGAATTATGCCGGCAAGAATCAAATTGTTATTTCTGAAAAAGTAAAGCAAGCGATTGAGGCAAAATATGAAATTGAATCATTGGGAGAGGTGGCTTTAAAAGGAAAGAAAACCCCGATGATGTTGTATGAATTGAAAGGGCAAAAGGGAAAGTAGATAGGCGTTAGCGTTCAGTAGTCGGGTGGGAAGGTTATTTTTTCTTTAATTTTTCATCTAAAGTGGACCAAATGCCAGCGGCGAGCGTGCTGCCAGTTTTCTTGCGTAAATTAACTTTATAGATTGCTTTTTCTCCTTCGCCGATGTGCGTTAGCCAAAGTTGTTGAGTCAGGCTGAGGAGGGCTGAGTCTAATTGGTCAGGCGTGAGGCGGTCTGCGTCGGGCATAGAATTTATCGCTTCGCGCAAACGAGGGTAACTCATTTGCAATTCGCGCAGCATTAAGCGCATAATTTTTCGCAAAGCGGGGGGTAAATCTACAAGGTCTAGCGCGGTAATGCCGTCTTGTTTTTGTTTATTTTTGATTTCGCTATCTAGCCTATCGAAGATTCCGTTCCTCATGGCAACCTCGCTTAATATAACTCTGGCATACTAATTGGTTCGGGTTGCAGTTCACATTCTCCGCACCAGATGACGTTGGCGACCGCCAAGCCTTTGGGAATATTATTGGCGCCGACAAACATGGTGATAAATGTGGACATCTTTTCGGCGTGGTCTTTGCAAACGAACCTTCCACAAAAGGCGCATGAGGCGCGCGCTTGTTCTTCACAATGCCAACATTTCATAATTCATCTCCTATTTGGCGGCGAGGATAAAATCTACCACGCCCATTAATGATTTTGACCATTCATGGTCGGGGAAACGCAATGAGAATAAATCTTTACTAGCGTTTTCCGCCATATCAAAAGAAAGGGGAAGTATGCCGGTAACGGTGGCATTAAATTGGTTTTGAATTTGGTCTTGAAGGGCGGCAAAGTTATATTTTGGCAAAGCCTTATTCACCAATAAGAACAAGTTTGGCACGTCTAAACTGCGAGCAATATCTACGGTGACGGAAGTTCCTTGAATATCTTGGTTATCGGGTCTGAGGATAATAATCAAAATATCCGAAGTGGCGATGGAAAGCAAGGTTTCTTCGTTTAGCCCGGGGTGTGTGTCAATAAAAAGATAATCTAAATTAAATTCAGACACGGCGCTTTGCAAGGCTTCATTGAGTTTATTAAAGTCAATGCCTTCTCGTAAGATTTGGCTAATTTCTCGCCCGCGAATGCTGGCGGGGAACAGCCATAAATGTTTGCCTTTTAGTTTGGCGCGTCCTTCTTCATCGCCCGTGTTTTCGCCAATGTTAAAACCGATTTCTTGAATGGCGGCTTTTCCATGCAAAAAATCGTTCATAGTTTTGCCCATTTTGTTTTCATCTAACCCAAATAAGACATGAATGCCCGGCGATTGTATATCGGTATCCACTATGCCCACTCGTTTGCCTGTGAGCGCGATTTGTGCGGCTAAGTTCGCGGCGGTGTTCGATTTGCCCGTGCCGCCGCGAAATGAATGGATAGATACGATTTTGCCGTTGCTCATTCTTTTGCCTCCAATGCTTATTTGTGCGCGTTTGTATAATCGCTACGAGCTTTGTCGCTTCCTTCGTAACGTTTGGGCTTGTTCTTTTAACTTTGAGTAAAAATCGGTGCTGGTAATTTCTTCAAATTCTTTTTTACGTCGTTCTTCGTCAATTTGAAAGGTTAAGATTTCCAGTTGTTGTTTTAGCCCTTCTTCGCGTTCTTTAACTTTTCGCACCATTGAATAAAATGTAGAAAGCAATTGCGCCGCTTTGTCGTCGTCAGAAGTTGCGCTATTAATCATGGGTTGAGTATTTTCTAAAAAGGAATAATCGCCTGCGGCGGTTTTTTGCGACCAATCAATCACTTTCTCAATATAGGTGGTTGAAAAACGCAAACGAGTTGAAAAGCCGCGTAAAATGCCTTGCGCCACGTCCCAGCGTTCGTCTAATAACTTAAAGAAGACTTCTTTGGTTAGTTCTAGGGCTTCCACTTTATCTAGGGCAACGGCGCCAGCCGAGCGCGGCAGTTCGTCAATCAGCGCTAGTTCGCCGATGGTTTCGCCCGCATGAACTTTATTGATGATAATTTCGTCGCCTTTTGCGTCGGTGGTGACGATTTTTAGGTTGCCTTTTAAGATGACGTAAAACGAGTCGGCAGGGTCGCCTTTTTTCATGATGACTTCGTTGGGCTGGAAAGTTTTTAACGTCGCCCTTTCAGTCACGGCGTTTAACGCGTCGTCCGATAATTCTTTGAAAAAGTTCGTTTCTTTAACCGTCTTCAGCACATACTGTTTATTGGCAAATAATTCCGCTTCTTTCATTCGTTCAGAGAGCGTATTCCAAACCCCGCCTCCCTTTTGGGTGATGCCTGCCGCCGCAATGCGCGCGTTTAACGATTGGAAAACTTGTGTGTTTTCGCCTAAATATACTTCGCGCACCATCATCATAGAATAAACCCCAATTTGCTTTCGTAAAATCTTCACTTCGCGGCTTAAATCTTCAATAATTTGTTTAAGCTCCGCCTTTCGATTGGCGTTTGTTTCTGTGTCTAAAATTTTTCGCTTAATACCTATTTCGGCTTGTTTATAAAGCAGGCTTCTTACTAACTTAACTTTATCGAGCCCAAATCGTTTTGCGATTGGCTCTAAGGCTTCTTCAATCGTTTCAGCGTTTTGCACTAATTTTCGCTCTTCTTCGGTAATGCGGTCTATCATGCCTAATTTTTGAGAGACCCAATCTTTTTGAACGTTCATGCCGTGCCGAATGACGTAATACATTAACCCAACGCCAAGCATTCCATATACGACGGCTACTAAAATAGCGACCCCTTCGCTAACCATCGAGTTAAACAAGGCGTGAAAGAAAATAGCAAAGGCGTAGCCTAAAACCACAAAAGCTGGCGCGCGTTTACTTTTATCTCCGCGCCAGTTGGCTAAGGCGGCGCCAATGACGCCGCTTCCGGTGGCATGGACAAGGTTGGTTGAAAATACTCTCGCCACCGCTACAAGCAAAGCAATTTCAATTTTGCTATTCATGTATTGAATATTTTCTATTACGGCAAAGCCTATGCCCACCCCAAAACCGTAAATGGCGCCGTCCACTATATAGTTAAAATCGGCGCGAAAGACAAGGTAGATCACAATGAGCGATTTGAGAATTTCTTCTACAATTGGCGCCCAAAAGCGCACAATTTCATCCCACGAATCGGCTAAGCCGATATTGACAATCGCAGGGTTAATTTGCGCGGCAAGAAAATAAGCGGCAATTCCATAAATTAAGGTGGCAAAATTGTATTGGAATTTCCCCGTTTGGTAGAGGTCGTAACGCCGCAGAAAAACTAAAAACAAGACGGGGACAGTAAGAGCGATAAGAAGCGCAAATGCAATAACCATAAGGAAATCATACCTTATCTAAGTATGCCGTGCAAGGAAAAAAACACTCGGCAATAAAGCACAATTGCCGAGTGTTTCATTACAAGATTATTCTAATATCCACGCGAACCGGGTTCTTTAGCAGGTGACCACTGCGACCATTTATCAGTAGATGGATGTTGTGTGACAAAATAAATATCACTTCCACCCTGCCACCATGTGGAGTAAATATCTTGGTTGCCATTTCTAGTGGATGTGAAGGAAATATCTGTTCCTCCGCAATTCCAAGACGGAGCAGAATCTGCCCCTTCAAAATCAGTTAGTTGATATTCAGTGTTGGTGGTCAGGTCGTAGGTAAAGATGTCGGTATTGCCGTCAACTGTCACTTGATAAGCGATGCGGTTTCCTTCTGGCGACCAAGTTGCATTGCCTGCATTTCCGCCAATTGAGATTTGCTTAAAGTTTTTGCCTTGTATATCAGAGACGTATAAATCCCATGTGCCAGTCATGTTGATAAAGAAAGCAAGTTGTTTGCCGTTTGGCGACCAGGTTGGGAACAAGACATCATTTGAAAAAGAAGTTACTTGAAATTCCGTGCCTGTTGAAATATCCAATACATATACATTCCATGAACCAGTACGATTTGATTGGAATGTAATCCAATTATTATCTGGCGAATAGAATGGGTTGATATCATCTGCCGTGTTGGAAGTTAATTGCGTTTCTTGTCCAGTATCTTTGTTGAGCATAAAGATGTCTGAATTTCCATTACGGTCACTTTGATAGATAATAGTTTTATTATCTGGCGCAAACATAGGATTTATGTTATTTGAATTTGTAGTGGTTAGTCGTTTTTGGAAATTGCCGTCACTGTCAGTAAGATATAACTCAACATTACCGTCACGGTCGCTCTGAAATACGACCCATTCACCATTTAAAGAACGGCTTGGGCGTGAGTCAGTTGAATTACCCTTGCTAAGATTTATCGCTTCTGCACCGCTTACGCCTTCAATACCATCTAGTCGGAAGATTTCTAAATCACCTGAGCGGAATGAATGGAAGACAATCCAATTAGGACAAGCAGGGATTCCTTGCGCGTCGAATTTCACCTCTGGAGCAGGGTTTACTTCTGTAATAGGAGGAGTAGGAAGAACTGGAGGCAAAATTGTTGGAGGAGGAGGAAAAGGTAAAACAGCAGTGGGGTTTGTTGGAGTAGGGGTAGGAATTGTTGGGTCTGTTACAGGAAGAATAGCATCTGGAGGACAGACGGGGTCTACTTCGCCTTGTGCGGCACGGCAATTGGCATGCAAACTTCCATTAACTGGATTACCACGCCCATGGTCACCTTGACCGCAAGGCAGTTGACCTTGGTCTAAACATGGGTCAGATGGATCTTGATTGGAGCCACGAACATCTACACCGTTAGGGTTTTGAGTGTTTGGGTCACCAGTACCAGGTTGGGTTGAGCCACCTGAATTGTTATTATTCCCACCGCCCTGATTGTTATTATTCCCACCGCCCTGATTGTTATTATTCCCACCGCCCTGATTGTTATTATTCCCACCGCCCTGATTGTTGTCATTCCCGCCGCCCTGATTGTTATTATTCCCGCCGCCCTGATTGTTATTATTCCCACCGCCCTGATTGTTATTATTCCCACCGCCCTGATTGTTATTATTCCCACCGCCCTGATTGTTATCATTACCTTGACCCTGACCTTGACCAGCCCCTCCCTCAAGCCCTACAGCAGGCGCACAAGCAGAAAACAATAATGAAGCAATGAGGATAAGTGCGATGAAAATAAATACGTTTCTACCCCATGATTTTTTTTGTTGCAAGTTATTCATTTTTTACATCCTTTCTTATTAATTCAATTTACAGTTTTTTCAAACTGTAAATTGAAATTTTATTTTCTACGAAAAACCCAGTAAAGCAGTAAAAGCAAGCCAACCAATCCCCCACCAACGAGTAAGTTGGAAGAATTATCCGCTGTGCCTGTAATGGTTTCGCTACCGCTTAATTCTAATGATGGCACGCTAACAATTGCGAGAATTACCATCATTGCTACCATAAGGATGATGCCTACTTGCGGGTTAGATTGAAAATCAAATAGTTTTTTCCAAAATGGAACGCTTGCCGCTTCTTCTTCTTGCTTGATGCGGTTTTTTAGGCGCGTCAGCATTTGTTTTGTTTTGATAGCATCGGGCGCTTCGGTGGGTAGGGTTTGTTTGAGGCGTAGAATCGTTTCCTCGAGCCGTAACAGGTCGAGGTCAGAAGAAGAGGCGGGTTGGGTTGTTTTCCCCTGCAAAACTTGGTCGGCAAATTCTGCAAGGCGATTGTCTTTGTTGGTATCGTGTTGACTCATATTATTTATCCAAATGAGCCCGCAATGCGGCAACGGCTCGACGAAAGAGAGATTTGACGGCTTCGAGATTTTGATGAGTAAGTTGTGCGATTTCATTGAATTGCAAATCCTCTGCAAATCTTAGCAGAAGGACCTCGCGGTAGTTTTCGGGCAAGTCTTGAAGCGCGCGCTGTAAATAAACTCTTTCTTCCATGCTGGTAGATGTATTGCCTGTGGTTTTGGCGTTTGCGTCTGAAAGCGGAGCAAGCATGGGTTCTTGTTTGCGTGTGCGCTTTCGGTAAAATTCAGCCACTTTGTGATTGGTGAGCGTGCGAAGCCAAGTGCTGAATTGAGAATCGCCTCGAAACGATGGGAGCGATTTGATTGCCGCAATAAAAATTTCTTGCGTTACGTCTTCGACGTCACTTTCTGGAACAACATATCTCACCCGCTTATATACATTAGGAAGATGGCGTTGGTAAAGTAAATCGAACGCTTCTGTTTTGCCCGCTTTGAATTGGGCAATGAGAACCTCGTCGGTGGGTTCTGGGGAGAGCGATTGAGATGCGGTTTCCATATATTTTGTCGTTGCCATAAGTAAAAATGGGTTGTGCGGGTCTCTTTTCAATCTTGCAAAGCAATTTATAACATAGAAAAGCAGGGAATTGACTTTCAGGTTAGTTAGGCTATAATTCAAACGAACAACGTTAGCATATTATAAAATTGGAGCGTGAGCATGTCCAAAATCATTTCAATTCACTCTTTTCGCGGCGGCACGGGCAAGTCTAACACAACTGCGAATATTGCGGCGCTATTAGCCATGGATGGAGCTCGTGTCGGCGTGGTAGATACCGACATTGCTTCGCCTGGTATTCATGTTTTGTTCAATTTAGACGAATCCGAAATGGCGCATTCGTTAAACGATTATTTATGGGGCAAGTGTTCCATTGAAGAAGCCGCGCATGATGTGACAGGTCATGTGGGGAGCGAGATTAAAGGGCAAATTTTCTTAATTCCATCCAGCATTAAACCCGGCGAAATCGCCCGCATTCTACGCGAAGGGTATGACGTCGGCTTATTAAACGACGGATTCCGCGACGTGGTGGAAAAAATGAAGTTAGATTATTTGCTCATTGACACACACCCCGGCCTCAATGAAGAAACGCTGCTTTCCATTGCCATTTCCAACGCGCTCATTATCATCCTCCGCCCCGACTCGCAAGATTATCAAGGCACGGCGGTTACGGTAGATGTGGCAAAAAAGTTAGACGTGCCAAAAATGTTAATGCTCGTAAACAAAACGCCCACCACGTTTGACTTTGACGACGTGCGCAACCGCGTGGAGCAAACCTACGACGCGAAAGTCGGCGCGGTATTACCCCACTCCGATGAAATGATGACCCTAGCAAGTTCCGGCATTTTCTCCATCAAATTCCCAGACCATCCCGTCACCAAAGGTCTTAAAAGTTTAGTAGACCAAGTAAAGTAATCATGCAAAACGTCCCGTAGGTTTGGCAAGCAAAGAACGGTTTGCCCCAAAACCTGCGGGACGATTGCTATATCAAAATCTTATGAATATCTTGAAAAGGCTAAAAGATTTTTTTACCGGCAAACAGGAGGATAAGATGAGTCTTTCGCCCTACGAACTTGCCCTAAAAGAAATCCAATCGGGGCAAGCCGATATTATGCCTTCGGACATTTTAGCTTTTTCAGAACCGTTGCGTTCCGCTGTGAATGCTATGGTACGGTTGGGGCGTTTTAGCCTCACCGAATTTACCGAAAAATTAAACTTCACCCGCGAAGAGACACAACGCATCGCCGACGCGTTGGTAAAACGAAAACTATTTGAAATCGCTTCATACTCAAACGAACAAGAAACTTTTTACATCGCTCATCTTTCAGGCTCCACCCGCCCGCTCACCCGCCCGCCTTCTGATATTTGGAAAAAGATAGATTAAATTGAGTGCGTCGCACTTTCATAAACAAGACTCATCAAAAGTAAAGATGGGTCTTGTTTTTTGATACCTCTTAACATATAAGGTGCGACGCACCCTATATGTTAAGAGGATTTTTATTTCGGCTATAATCTGCACATGGCAGATAAACTCCTCTCCCGCTATCAAGAGCTCAAAGAGCAAATTCACTTTCATAATTATCGCTATCACGTTTTAGATGCGCCCATTATCAGCGATGCGGAATTTGACCGCTTGCTGAGCGAATTAAGAAAGATTGAAGAAGAACACCCCGAATGGATTACGCCTGATTCGCCTACGCTTCGCGCCGGGGGGAAACCTGCCGACCGTTTTTCAAAAGTTCGCCACCCCTCGCCCATTTTGAGCCTAGCCAACGCCTTCGGCGCAGACGATGCGCGGGCATGGTTTGAACGAATTAAAAAGATAGATGACCGTGTTGAAAAAGCAAAATTTGTTGTCGAACCAAAGATAGACGGCTTATCTGTCGTTTTGCATTATCGTGATGGAATATTTACACAAGGAGCAACGCGCGGCGACGGTGAAATTGGGGAAGATATTACAAATAATTTAAGAACCGTTAGAGCAATTCCGTTGAAAATTCCCATTCAGACCGAAGACCGTAGACCGAAGACCGAAAAACCGTCCACCGTCATCCGCCCGCCGTCGTATTTGGTTGTTCGCGGCGAGGCATTTATCCCGATTAAAGAATTTGAAGCGTTAAATAAAAAATTGGAAGAAGCGGGTGAGCGGACGTATCAAAACCCGCGCAATACCGCCGCAGGTTCATTACGTCAACTTGACCCTGAGTTAACTGCATCAAGACCAATTACATTGCTGGTGTATCAAATTGTTCATGCTGAAGGCGGCAAAGTCCCAACCTCGCAATGGGAAATTTTAGAATATCTCAAAGCCTTAGGCTTTCCCGTTTCGGATGTGGCAAAAAGGTTTAACGATTTAGAAAAAGCCATTGAATACGCCGAAACGTGGGATACAGGGCGAGATACCTTGCCTTATGAAGCCGATGGTATGGTCATCAAAATTGACGATTTGAATTTAGCCAATGATTTAGGCTTCGTTGGCAAAGACCCGCGCGGGGCGATTGCTTATAAATTCCCAGCCCGTGAAGTGACTACAATATTAAATGATATTGGCGTTGCAGTTGGAAGAACTGGCGTGTTGACTCCATATGCAATTTTAGAACCCGTTGAAATTGGCGGGGTGATTGTGGAACGCGCCACATTACATAACTTTGATTATATTGCCGAGAAGGATATTCGCGTGGGCGATAGAGTTTTACTCAAACGCGCAGGCGAAGTAATTCCCTATGTCATTGGTCCCGTTGTAGATGCGCGCACAGGCAAAGAGAAAAAATTCAAGCCGCCCACAACCTGCCCCGCCTGCGCCCAACCCGTAGAACACATTGAAGGCGAGGTGGCTTGGTATTGCGTCAACTCCGCTTGTCCCGCTCAATTGATAAGAAATATTGAACATTTCGTCTCTCGCGGCGCAATGGATATTGCCGGGCTTGGCATTAAGATTGTTGAGCAGTTAATTGAATCGGGCTTGGTAAAAGATGTGGCAGATTTATTCACATTGAAAAAATCTGATTTACTGAAACTTGAAGGTTTTGCAGAGAAGAAGGCAGATAATCTGCTTGGGGCGATTGAGCAGGCAAAAGGTCAGGGGTTGAATCGTTTCATCGCCGCCTTGGGAATTCATGGTGTGGGAGAAGTGATGGCAAATGATTTAGCGCGTGCGTTTGGAAATATATCTGCATTATCAAAAGCGAGTGCAGATGATTTGCAACAAATCGAAGGCTTGGGACCCAACATCGCCGAATCAATTATGGATTGGTTCAAGCGACCTGCCAATCAAAAAGTGTTGAAGAAATTAAAAGCCGCAGGGGTTGACCCGCAAATGCAAAAGGCAGAAGGCAAAAAGCAAGGCGCATTCAGTGGTTTAACGTTTGTTGTCACTGGCACGTTGCCAAACTTTTCGCGCGATGAAGCCAAAGAGTTTATTGAAAGCAACGGCGGCAAAGTGACGGATAGCGTTAGCAAGAAAACAAGTTATTTGGTGCTGGGTGAAAACCCTGGCTCCAAATTTGATAAAGCAAAATCTTTGGGTGTGAAGATTGTGGATGAGGCTGGGTTGAGGAAGTTGGTTGAGAAGTAATTAGCCTTTTGAACATAAGGGCTGGAAACTAAACAATTGCTTCTTGCCTTCAATTGATCCATCAGCGCTATTCTACCTGATTCTATGGCTTTTTAATACCTTTATATTTACAATTATTATGGGCAGATAGTTCTTTCACACTTATATATCTTTTGAAAAACTTTGTAACTGCCGTCATGGGAATTGACCTTAAAGTCAAGATCAAATTCAAGGTCATTTGTGTCCCATGAATAACCTACATGCCAATACTCGTCGCTAAAGTAAGTCACCCACACATCGCATCCGTCATTGGATAGTTCCTGACGCATTTTTCTCCCTCCCGCATCTTCCGCAATTTGCAAGGCGTCGTCTGCTGTTATGCTTCCTTCATATACGCTTGCCTTAGAAAAACCTTCTATAATTGGGCTTCGCTCATATTTGAGATATGAGGAATAAATTAATCCTTCTAAGGGATAAATATACATATAAACCACTGGAAACGCTTCTGGAGTTTCCTTGTAAAAAATAATCTTAGCGCCATCGAAACCTTGCATATCATCCCGGCATTGGTAAATTCCCAAATCTCCAGCGCTAAAAATTTTCCATTCACCCATCGTCTCTCCTGTTAAGGATAAAAGGTGCGCCTGGGCAACTTTCAGATAATTCTCCTGCGACCACGAAAAAGTTCCTGAAGGATATATGTTTTTGAAACTTTCCGGCTCGTTCTCAAGCAGATGAAACACATCATTTTCCCCACTCCTCAAATCCGCAAGAATAGTTGAAGGATCAATTTGATAGTATTTAAATTCCCCAGGCGGGTCGTCAGAAGGGTTTTGCTGGGGTCTGCCGCCTGTTACAATTTCATCCCAAAATTCTTGGGGATGAAGAGATGCAAAAACGCAAACGCCAAACAGGCATACGGAAAAGATACCAAATACAACGGTAAATATTCGTTTTCGGGAGTTGGTGGAATTCTTCGTTCTTCTAATTCCCATTTCCCACGCTCCCGTTAATTAAGGTTTCAATCTCGTTCAAGTCAAGATTTTCGGGTAAATAGTACCCGTTCTCATGTAAAGCAAACGTCTCATCATAAAATCTTTCAAGCATATATTGGGTATCGTAAGCGTTCCCCCCAGTTTGAAATAGAAAACGAATCTTTCTGAAAAGATTGGCAGGCTTATCCCATTCTGCTTGCTTGTCTTTAAAGTACTCGCGCCAGTTAATTTCTCCATCTATTATATATTTTTCACCTTTCATAACCTCTTGAATATCATTCAAATCAAACCCGCCTCCATTTTGAGACAGGGCAACAATGATAAATCTATCCGTCTCGTCCAGTGTGATGTTATTCTTTTCACCCAGCCTCTCGGCTTCATCCATCACTTGTTGGATT
>Ga0209172_10001125_pt1 | contig 61538 bp, 66 predicted proteins | sample LarsenN4metaG_FD_184113 | JGI IMG/M metagenome (GOLD analysis project Ga0209172, IMG submission 184113) | Hot spring sediment bacterial and archeal communities from British Columbia, Canada, to study Microbial Dark Matter (Phase II) - Larsen... ...
AGCCCGGTGGCGCCGCTCCGGGCGTTGGTGGGCCATGGGACGGACTGTCGCGCCACGGGAGCCCCTGCGGACGAGATCAGGGAACTCCGCCGCCATGAACGGAGCGGGAGGCCCTTGGGGCGTGAGGAATTCGTCGCGGCGGTCGAGGGGAGGCGCGGCCGGACGCTCCGGCGAGGAAAGCCCGGCCCGAAGCGGGGCAGGCCGGCATAATTGAGTATGGTGTCCCCGGAATTCGGCCTGGTCTTTCCGGGGCCGGCCCCGGCGGGGCGGGGCGGCGGTGGTTCGCCCGCGGGTCCGAGCGCGGGGAGGAGCGTGTCGCGGAAGCGGACCTTGCAGGCGCACGAGGCGGCGGAGGGTGGCGGTCGGCTCGTCGGGCAGCGAGTAGAACAGCGCATGCCCCCGCTCCCGGAGGTCGCCGAGGTGGTGGGCATCCTTGGGGTCGGTCTTTCCCCAGGTCCCATCCAGGGTGCGGCGGTTGTGGGGGGCGACCTGGTTCGCGACGAGCACGACCTCGACGCCGTGGCCTTCCAGGCAGGTGGCGAGCGCCTGGGGGTGGGTCCCGGGGGGCTCCACGGCGCAGACGATCTCGCGGACCCCGGTCTCCCGCTCCCGGCGCTGGCGCTGCGCCCAGAAGGCGGCGAAGCCCGCGGCCGTGTTCGGGATGGTCACCTGCTTATCCAGGACCTGCGTGTGGGCGAGGCGGACCTGGGCCACGTGCTGGGCCTTGGCGATGTCGATCCCGACCAGGTGCCGGTCCCGCTTCGTGCGGAGATCCTGCTTGAGCTCACGAAAGCGCTTGATTCGGATTGCCTTTGACCGGATGCTAGGCATGGGGCTTCTCCTTCGGTTAGGGGTTCGCTGGGTCTCCGTCGTGTGGGACCCCGCTTCTACCGGAGAGAAGCCCTTCTCCCTAGCTGTCATTTTCGGAAGAAGGGGACGATATTGTGGGAGTCTATCCTCGGGTTCCTCTTTCACGTGGGTAATACTACGTAGGTTCTGAAACAACTTCCGCTCACCGGCCTCTCGGTCGCAACGCGCGACCTCATAGCCGACCTTGACTTCTGATCCCGGGACTCGCTCGTTTCTTGGGCGTCTAGGCACAATCCTCCCTGCGACGTCGAGACGTCTCGGGTGCGTTTCGTTACCGGTCCGCCGAGCGCCTCTCCCGGTCGCTGCTTCCCCGCTCCATCGTACTGGTGACATGCAGTGACATCGCTGAGGGATTCGCCCAGGCGGCCTGGGCCGAGGCCATGGACCGCCCGGTCAAGTTGGCAGGCAGTTCCCCTCGGTGGCCCCCGTGGCCGCACATCTTGGTCGAGCATCCCGGGCTCTGCCGAAGTCTCCTCCGCAAATCAGTCTTGCCTTCTTATCCGCCAACGATTAAGCTGACGCGGTGGGGATGAGAGGGAGGTAGGCTTGCGCTTCACCTCCCAGGTCGAGGGTCGGTTCGCCCAGAATGAGGTACCAGGGAACGCGTGAAACCCGTTCGGTGGTCGCGGCATGCTCTGAAGAATCTGACGGACCGGGAGATCGATCGGACCGAGGCGGAGAGGACGCTCGCTGAACCTGAGGCGGTTGCCCCTGGTCAGTCGCCACGCCAAGTGCTCATGCGTCGATACTTTGATCGGCTGCTGCAACAGGAGATGCTGCTCCGAATTGTGGTCGGGACACGGCGTCCGAGCGAGTCGTGCTGACGGTGTACAAGACAGCACAGCTCAGCAAGTACCTGAAAGGACGTGCCCCATGAAGGTAACCTATGACCAGGAAACGGACTCGCTGACGATCACGCTGCGCGATGAACGGATCAAGGAAAGCGACGAGGTGCGACCAGGGGTCATCGCCGACTTTGGGTATGATGGCGGGGTCGTCCGGTTTGAGATCATGCAGGCATCCAAGATCGTCAGGAACGCGCGGGAAATCCAGTTCGCCGTCAGTGAAAAGGGTAATCCCTCCTCTTGACGTCCGCGAGGCGACGTCGGTTCCGAAAACAGCTTGCGGTGCGTCCCTCCCAGGGGCGAGCGTGTCGCGCAGGCTCGACCGCCCTGCGAGCGGGGGATTGGGTGTGCCCCAGGACATCGTCCGCCGCCTCGACTTCCCGTTCTACTCCGACCAGGTTGATGCCACCCTGAAAGCCCTCGGCGCCTGATCGAAGAAGGGGTCATGCCGGGCCGAAGAGAACTGGTGAGGAAGTTCCTGGACGGGATACCTTTCTCACGGCCAGTCGCAAGAATTCAGGGAAGACGATGCACTCAGCCCGGTGGCGCCGCTCCGGGCGTTGGTGGGCCATGGGACGGACTGTCGCGCCACGGGACCCCCTGAGGACGAGATCAGGGAACTCCGCCGCCATGAACGGAGCGGGCGGCCCTTGGGGCGCGAGTCCTTCGTCGCGGCGGTCGAGGGGAAGCTCGGCCGGACGCTCCGGCGAGGAACGCCCGGCCCGAAGCGAGGCAGGCCGGCATAAGTGAGTATGGTGTCCCCGGAATTCCGATGACCGCCACGGTCGCGTCCCTGAAGAACGCCGCGACGCGCTGGGCCTGCGGCAGGCCGTGCGCAACGCAGCCGGGACAAAGCATCTGGAAGGCATGCAGCAGCAGGACCCGCCCTCGAAGGCGTTCGAGGCTGAGGGGTTCCGGGGTGTTGAACCAGGTCGTCGTCTGCCACTCGGGGGCAGGCTTCAGTTCCATCAGAAATCCCCGGCCTTGACGTACGGGTGGCTCCAGAGCGTTACCTGCAGGAGGCACGACTTGACCCACGCGACGTACATCTTCTCGACCTCCTCAGCCGAGTGGCCCTTCTTGGCGAGGAAGGGCTTCAGCGTGAACGTCACCGGGAAAACGAGCGCGAAGAGGTCGCGAAACGGCACGTGGTCGGTCGAGGCCACGCCGTCGGTGCGGTTCTTCTTTGTGCGATGGTGGCGCAGGCCGATCTCGTGCTGGTAGTCGAGCCACTTCTGGTCGTACTCGGCTCGGGCGGTGTCGAGGATCCACTGGCCGAAGCGCTTGCGGACAGCAGCCAGGTAGTCACCCAGCGGCTTCCCGTCGCTCTTGCTGGTGAACGACGCGAGCAGGTGGGGGTTCGACCCGACAAACCCGTACCAGACATCGAGGATGGCCTCGACCTGGTCCTTCAGCACGTCATGGGAGAGGCGCAAGTACTTGATGTCCTCTTCGCCAAACAGGACGCTCTTCTTCATCAGCTCCAGGTCGGCGAGGGTCACAGGGGACCGCGCCACCGCGGCGGTGCCGTAGGTGTAGCCGGGAATGGTCATTGCTTCTTTCATGGGTCTGCTCCTTTCGTCTCGCAAGGTTCGGAGCACTGGTGTATGCTCCATCGGCGGGAATGCTATCCAGGGAGCGGGCTTGTGCCAAGAAGGCACTTTTCGGTAAGGGAGTTACGTCATGGTTCAGAAAGACGCCCCACGCCGTGCGCCACGCGAGTCGAAGGACGGCGGCTCCATCCCCGTCGCCTCGATGGTCGAGAGCATCGTCGGATGCAAATGGTCGGTCCGGCTGCTCCAGCTTTGCGCCGACGGTCAGGCCCGGCCCAGTACCTTTCTTCGCGCGTGCCCGGGCCTGTCGGCGAAGGTGATGAACGAGCGCCTTCGGAAAATGATCCGCTTCGGCATCGTCCGTCGCAGCGTGTTCGGCGAAAAGCCGCCCATCGAGGTTCGCTACCGGCTAACGCCCTTTGGTCGTCGCTTCATCGGGATTCTCGAGGAAGTGCGTCGTCTCCAGGAGGCCGTTGACCATGGGGCCATCCCGGAGACTGACGAGATTGGGAACGAGGCGGCCCGCAGCGGTCGCCTAACAAGGCGATGAACCTGACGGCGGCTCCGCTGCGCTCCTCCGCCGCAAGTTATCGCCAGCGTTCGATGGACAAGGGGGGCTGATGGCACTGAACCTTTACGCACTGGGAAAAGCAGAGGGTCCCGCCGTCTGGTTTCTCAACACGTTGACGATTGTCAAAGCCACCGCCGGTCAGACGGGCGGCGCTTTCGGTTTGCTTGAGCAATTGGCGCCCGTTGGCCCAGCATCGCCGTATCACGTTCATCGCGCTGAGGATGAGACATTCTACATTCTCGAAGGTCAACTTAAATTCATCAGCGGGGAGCGTCGCCTAACCGGCGGACCCGGCTCGTATGTGTTCTTGCCGCGAGACATCCCGCATGGGTTCCAGGTCGTGGGCACGTCACCAGCCAGGTTCCTGATCCTCACCACCCCTGGAGGCTTCGAGGGATTCGTGATGGAGATGGGCCAGCCCGCCTCGTCTCTGACGTTGCCCGCCCCGTCGGCGCCGGACATGGACAAGCTGGTAGCGCTCGCGGCGAAGTACCGAATTGAGATTTTAGGCCCTCTACCTGAATGAGCTGGACGTGGACCTTCGAGAATACCGGCCTGGGGACGCCGCCCTCTGAGACGTGCGTATCAGCCAACGGACGGGACGGATGAAGCCACCCGCCACATTCACGTTAACCGCACTTGTGAGTCTTGTGTGGATTCCCGCCGCCACGGGCGTTGCGGTCCCGCAGGAGAAGGCGTCACCGCTGAAACAGCAACTCGTAGGTTCTTGGACACTCGTTGATGTGTCTTTTGAGTGGCAGGATGGTCGCAGAACGCACCCGTATGGTCCAAACGCAAAGGGCCGCCTCGTTCTGGACCAGCACGGCCTCTTTGGATTCCAGGTCATCGGGGCTGACCGCCCGAAATGCAAATCCAGCAACCGTCGCGAGAGAACACCCGCGGAGAACGCGACGGTCGTGCGCTTGACCGAGTTGTTCTCTGGCACGTACTCGGTCAACGACGCGGATCACACCATCCCCTTGCACCTCGACCGCGCCATGTTCCCGAACTGGGACGGAACCGACCGCAAGGACCGAGTCGTTTTCAAGGGCGGGGAAATGCTGACCGTAGGTCCTCCGACACCGTCGGCCACAGGATCCTATATTCCGCACCAGCTATGGAAACGACCCGACTGGACGAACGCACAACACGGCCCAGTGTTGCGCCTGGCCGGAGTCACTGGCGCGGTCACCGGCGTATATCAGGCGAGTTCATTGAGCGGAGCGCTTCCCCGCGGGTTCTTGCCAGCCGTTCCGCGGCCGCTCATCGGCGGCGTAAACCTGCTTTAGCCAAGCGTCGCCCGCAACTTGACTCTCGCCCAAAGGACGGGGCCAAAACGTGAAACCGTTCGCCACGACCGCAGTTGTCGTTTTCTCGCTAATCGCTCTGATGCAATTCCTCCGCTTCATCTTGAGATGGGAAATTACCGTGAACGGAGTCATTGTCCCGGTCTGGCTGAGCGGGATCGCGTGTGTGATCGCGGGGGGGCTGGCGTTGATGCTCTGGCGGGAAATGCGCCAGTGAGCCTTCCGGCTGAACCAACGGCATGCCACCGACGCGCAAACGCGCGCCGGCGGCCGCGAGCGGGGCCTGTGGCCCCGCGACTGAACGAGGGAAAAGGGTGAACGAGCGGATCCGCATCTCGGCGAAAACCCTGGGCGCCGTGGCGCTGCCCGACTTCTGCCCCCGCTGCTTCTGGATCAGACTGGGCGTGAACGACAAGCTGCCCTTCCAGATCTTTCCGGCGATCTTCAGCTCCATCGACTCCTACAACAAACGGATCGTCCACCGCTGGTTCGATCGGCACGGGGGCCCGCCTCCCTGGCTCGGCGGCCTGGGAGACATCGTGGGATACCGGGAGCCGCCGCACTTCTCGAAGTTCAGCATGGTCCAGGAGGAATTCAACATCCTCCTCACCGGCACCCCGGATGCCGTGTTCGTCCGCGCGGACAGGTCCCACCTGATCGCCGACTACAAGACCGCCAGGTACACGGGGACCCAGGACCGCCTGTTCCCGATGTACGAGGCCCAGCTCAATGCGTACGCGTCGATCGGCGAGCGGTGCGGCCTCGCGCCGGTTTCAGGCCTCGCCCTGATCTACATGGAGCCCGTCACCGGTGACGGCGCGACGGATCAGGACGAAAGCCATCGGGAGGACGGGTTTATCCTGGGCTTCTCGGCGAACATCGTCCCCGTCGGCCGTGACGAGGGGAAGCTTCGCCCTCTCTTTGCCAGGGTCAGGCAGATCCACGCACTCGCAACCGCGCCCGCCGGGCGGGCGGGGTGCAAGGATTGCGGGCTGCTGGAGCATTTGATTCATGTGTCTCACGGAACCCGCGGAAGCCGGGAGGAGACATGACGCGGACGAAGACCAATCAGACCGCCCCTGAGATCAACCTTCTTCTTCGAATCATTGACGAATCCTACGAGAAAAAGGCCTGGCATGGCCCCAACCTGCGTGGCTCCATCAGAGGTGTCGAGCCCAAGCAAGCTGCATGGCGACCGGGGCCCGGCCGGCATAACATCTGGGAGATCGTCGTCCACGCCGCTTACTGGAAGTACGCCGTGCGCCGTAGGATGCTCGGCGAGAAGCGAGGCTCGTTTCCACTGAAGGGCTCAAATTGGTTCGTTCGCCCGACCGCTGTGGCAGAGGATCGGTGGCGGGGAGACATTGCCCTGCTTGAAGACATGCACTGGAAGATGCGGACCGCGGTCGCCGCTTTTTCGCCGAAGGATCTACAGAAGATCCCCCGCGGCAGCAAGGTCAGCAACGCGGCTATCATCTACGGCATTGCCTTGCACGACGTCTATCACGCTGGCCAGATCCAGCTCCTAAAGCGCCTGGCCGCGCAATCGTCCGCGCAGGCATGAAAGACAGAGCGAGAGCGATGGAAAGGTCAAGGGATTCAAGTCGGAAGTTCATCGACGTCAGCCATGCGGTTGAACACGGGATGATCACGTACAAGGGGCTGCCGGCGCCGATCATCTGCGACTACATGAGCCGGGAGCAGTCCAGGCAGCACTATGCCGAGGGGACGGAGTTCCACATCGGCAAGATCGAGATGGTCGCCAACACAGGGACATACCTCGACGCCCCGTTCCACCGGTACGCCAAGGGCGAAGATCTTTCCGAGCTCCCCCTTTCGTCCCTGGCAGGCCTAGACGGCGTGGTCATTCGGACACAGCGTCGTTCTGGACGCGCGATTGACCGGATGGCCTTTGAGAATCTGGACGTGATGGGCAAGGCAGTCCTCGTCCATACCGGGTGGGATGCGCACTGGCGAACTGAGCAATATTTCGAGGGCCACCCGTTTCTGACCCGGGAGGCCGCCCAGTACCTGTCCCGATCCGGCGTCGCGCTGGTCGGCATCGATTCGCTCAACATCGACGACACCGGCGATGGCGCCAGGCCGGCCCACACGATCCTCTTGGGCGCTGGGATTCCGATCGTCGAGCACATGCGCGGCCTGGAGCAGCTTCCGGACCGAGGCTTCAAGTTCTTTGCCGTCCCCGTCAAGGTGAGAGGTCTTGGCTCTTTCCCCGTGCGGGCCTTTGCCGTGATTGAGACATGAAGAAGGAAAGAACGCCGTCAGTCACAGAACCCAAGCGTCACCTGGGTGCACCGCCATGGATGCGGCACCGCCTGCGCTTGGTCCTCTTCCTGGCACTGGGTGCTCTGGCGCTGGCCGTCCCGGCGGGCGCGGACGAACTCGCCCGAGTGAAGCAGGTGTACGACGGGGACACCGTGCTTCTGGAGGACGGAAGGCGGGTCCGGTATCTGGGGATCAACGCGCCGGAATTCCGCGAGCCGTTCTATCTGAAGGCCAAGCGTTTCAACGAATCCCTCGTCCAGGGCCGCGAGATCCGTCTGGAATTTGATGTGGAGCGAGCGGACGCGCACGATCGGCTGCTGGCTTACGTGTACGTGGCCAATCAGATGGTGAATGCCGAGCTGGTCCGGCAGGGGCTCGCCCACGCGTTCTTTGTCGGTCCCGGCCGGAAGCACAACGCCCTGCTCCTTCGCCTCCAGAACGAGGCAAGACAGCGCAGGCTCGGCATATGGTCCATCCGGGGGCGGCCGAAGGATCTCAAGATTACCAGTGTGCGGCTTCGGGATCCCGCAGACCCGGACCCCCACACGCCCTACGTGCGCATCGCGAATCTGAGCCTTGAGGCCATCCGCTTGGGGGGTTACGTCCTCTCGAACGAGAGTGGACACCGATTCGTCTTTCCGGACGTGGTCGTGGAGCCCGGGTACACCGTCCTTGTGGTGAGCACGACTGGACCGGATGGGGCCGACAGCCGGGGACAACTGGTCGTCCACTGGCCGGCGCAGGCCAGCGTGTGGGACCCGAACGAAGACACGGCCTTTCTGCTGGATCCGGCCGGGACCGTGGTGGACACTTTCCCGTACAAGGCAAGACGGACCACCCGGTCGCCACGAGCCGCTCGGGGCCAGATCTCCCGGGGAATGTAGAAGCCATACCGGCATGGTCGTGTCGGACCTGGAGGGAATTGGCGATGAGGATCGAGACCTTGGCGGTGCACGCCGGTCACACGATTGACCCGGGCACCGGTGCCGTGACGCCCCCCATCCATCTGTCCACCACCTTCGAGCGCGAGGCGGATGGAAGCTTTCCTCGAGGCTACATTTACGCCCGAAACAACAACCCGAACCGGATGGCGTTGGAGGAATGCCTCAGCGCGCTGGAGGGAGGAGCCGCGGCGGCGGCCTTTGCCTCCGGCTCGGCCGCCACGATGGGCGTGTTCCAGGCCCTTGTGCCGGGCGACCACGTCATTGCGCCGGCCGATGCCTATCACGGCACGGCACGCCTCTTGCGTGAGGTCTTTGTCCCCTGGGGCCTGGAAACCACCTTTGTGGACATGACCGATCCTGCTCAGGTGCAGCAGGCCATTCGGACTCGAACGAAACTCATCTGGGTCGAGACGCCGTCGAATCCCCTGCTGAAAGTCACCGACATTGCCCGCATCGCGGAGATCGCCCACGCGGCCGGCGCGCTCTGCGCCTGCGACAACACGTGGGCCACCCCCATTCTGCAACGTCCCTTCGACTGGGGGGCCGACTTGAGTGTCCATGCAACGACCAAGTACCTGGGCGGGCATACCGACGTCACGGGTGGCGTGGTCATCGCCAGGCGCGAGGATGAGTTCTTCCAGAGGGTGAGGAGGCTACAGGCGCAGACGGGTGCCGTCCCCTCCCCATTTGACTGCTGGCTGGTCTTACGGGGCATCCGGACGTTACCCTACCGCATGCGCGCCCACTCGGAAAACACCATGAAGATCGCCGGGTTCTTGAGCCGCCACGCCGGCGTCGAGGCAGTTCATTATCCCGGGCTGAAGGAGCACTCCGGCCATGAGATCGCAACCCGGCAGATGAAGGCTTTCGGCGGGGTGACGTCTTTCCAGGTGAAAGGGGACCGGGAGAGCGCCATGGGGGTAGCGGCCAGGGTGCGGATCTTTACGCGAGCCACCAGCCTGGGAGGCACGGAAAGCCTGATCGAGCACCGGGCCTCGATCGAAGGGCCAGGTACGCGGACCCCGGACAACCTTTTGCGGCTGTCCATCGGGCTGGAGAACGCGGACGACCTCGTCGAGGACCTGGCTCGGGCCTTGGGCCAAGTGGAAGTCAGGCGCACCAGATGAAGGTCGCATTCATCATCTACGATGGGATGACCACCCTGGACTTCATCGGGGTGTACGATCCGGTCACCCGGCTGAAGACCATGGGATTCCTGCCGGACCTGGAATGGGAGGTCTGCGCGCAGTCGGCGACCGTCAGCGACGGCACCGGGCTTCGGGTCACGCCAACGAAGATCGCCGAACCTTTTCACGGATACGACATGGTGATTGTCCCCGGAGGGTTCGGTTCCAGGCGGTTGGTGGATGACCCCGGGTTCATCCAGTGGCTGAGAACCGCGACCCCGTGCAAGGTCAAGGTCTCCGTGTGTACGGGGGCCCTCCTCCTGGGGGCGGCCGATTTCTTGAAGGGCAAGACCGCGACGACGCATCGGAGTGCGTTCAAGGACTTGCAGCGGTTTTGCTCCTCCGTCGTGGATCGCCGGATCGTTGACGAGGGAGACGTCATCACCGCGCGCGGTGTCACCTCCTCGATCGATCTGGGACTGTATCTGTGCGAGAAGCTGGCCGGCCGCGAGGCCAAAGAGCGCATCCGCCAGCAGATGGACTACGAGCCTACTTCCTAAGGCGCATCGCCGCTCAGTTAATGTGTAACTAGCTGAATTGATTGGCAGCTCTGACCACAGTGTGCTTCCCGCCCCCGGGAGCGCCCCTCGGGCGCCGGGCCGCGACGGAACGCCGCCGCCCCCAGGGGGTCCCCGGCGGAGTAGGGCCGTCTTGCTCCTGGTCGTCGCCCCGCCTGTGGCGGGGCTCCTCCACGCCGCCGTCATGCCACCGGCATGACACGGCGACCGGCGCAGCGGCCCACGGGTACCCACCGGGTGCGGCCGGCTGCCTTCAGGCCGGCTCCCGGGGGCGGAGTCGAGACCGAATTATCTTAGCGGCGATGTTCCTAAGGCGGATTTCGTCCGCCCCGGGCGGAGTCGACGTTCAGTTGCGATTACAAGTAGTCCTTGTAGAGGAGGCCTCTTCCCATGACCGCCACCAAGGCACCCCAAAGCCAGTTGCCTCCGGGGGAAGCGATGGCCCTGGTCGAGTCCGTCCAGTATGCGCCCGGATCCATCGTCAGCCGGACGCTGCTGAAGACCGACACCGGGACCGTCACCCTCTTTGCCTTTGACGAGGGCCAGGGATTGAGCGAGCACACGGCGCCCTTCGACGCCCTGGTTCAGGTCCTGGATGGCACGGCGACCCTGATGATCGGGGGAAAGACGGTCGCCGTCCGGACCGGGGAGCTGGTCCTGATGCCGGCGAACGTGCCCCACGCAGTCCGAGCCGCCGGCCGGTTCAAGATGCTCCTCACGATGTTCCGCACCGGGGTACAATGACGAGAATTAACCAAAGCGCAGATTGTGCAGACCCCCCTCCCATCCCTCCCCCTGCACCCGGGGGGTACCCGGGGGAGGGTTCGGGTGGGGGTGTAATCGGCGAAATCTGTGGTTGAAGGAAGAGTCCGTGGCTGCTCCCAAGATCCTGGCTTTGGACTTCGACGGGGTCATCTGCGACACCGTCCGTGAATTGTTAAAGTCCACGTGGCAGGTGTACCGCGAAATCTGGGGCGGCGGGGGCGACGGCCCGCCATCGGAGGCGGCGGCCGCCTATGTCCGCCTGCGACCCGCCCTGGAGATCGGGTGGGAGTCTCCCGTCCTCCTCCGTGCCATCATCGAGGGTGTGCCGGAAGCCGAACTGCTTCAGGACTTTCAGACGCTCTGGAGCCAGCGGATCCTGGAGGCCCACCGCCTCAACCAGGCGGACCTGGCCGCGCGCTTCGACGCCGCCCGGGATGCATGGATCCGGACAGACCTGCGAGGCTGGCTCGCATCGAATCATTTTTATCCCGGGATCGCGGAACGGCTGCAGGCAATTGTGCAAAGCGATGTGCGAGTCTTCGTCCTCACGACCAAAGAGGGACGATTCGCCCACCTCTTGCTGGAGCAGAATGACGTGAAACTCCCGACTGCCCACGTCTGGGGCAAGGAACGCACGCGTCCAAAGGCGGACCTCCTCCGCGTCTTGCGTGAGGAACAGGGCGTCGCGTTCGGCGACATCTGGTTCGTCGAGGATCGCCTGAAGACTCTGCAATCGATCGCGCAACCGGCGGATCTTGAGGCCGTCGGACTGTTCCTGGCCGCCTGGGGTTACAACACGCCGGCCGAGCGCGAAAAGGCCAGGGCGGACGGACGGATCGTCCTTCTGACGTTGGACCAATTCTGCGGCGAGTTTACCGCTTGGCCACGGACCGGAGGCGCCGTCCCGAGAGGAGCCACGAGATGAAGGTCGGCATCTACCTCACCAATCAGCACCCGCCGGGGACCGACATGGTCTCTGCCCTGGAGGAGCAGCTTCTCATGGTCCGGGCGGCCCGCGACCGGGGCTGGGATGCCGTCGCCACCGGGCAGCACTATCTCAGCGAGGGGATGGTCCAACTGCAGCTCGTCCCATTTCTGTCGCGACTGGCCGGCGAGGCGGGCGGGATGACGGGGATTGCGGGCGTCCTGCTCCTCAGCCTGCACAATCCGGTGGAGGTGGCAGAGCACGTGGCGTCCCTGGACGTCATCTGGAAGGGGAACTTCGCCTTCGGGGTTGGGCTGGGCTATCGCGAGGTCGAGTTCGATGCCTTCCGCGTGCCGCGGGGCCGGCGCATCCGCCGCTTCGAGGAGTGCCTGACCCTGGTCAAGCGCCTCTGGACCGAAGAGGCGGTGAGCTTCGAGAGCGACGTCTGCAAGCTGGACAAGGTCAGCATGACCATCCGCCCCGTCCAGCGGCCCCACCCCCCCATCTGGTTCGCCGCCACGACCGACCGGGCCCTGGAGCGCGCGGCACGGTTGGGAGACACCTGGTTCATCGGCCCCCACGCGACCTTCCCCACCCTCGTGCGACAGCTCGCGGCGTACCGGGCCGCGCTGTCCCGGTGCGGGAAACCTCTCCCGCCGGAGCTCCCCATCCTGCGGGAGATCTTCTGCGCCCGGGACCGGGCGTCAGCCCTGGAGATCGCCGGGCCCCACCTGGCCAACAAGTACGGCGCCTACGCGCGCTGGGGCCAGGACGACGCGCTCCCCGCGACGGAGCGCTTCCAGCGCCCCTTCGAGGACCTCATTCGGAACCGCTTCATCCTGGGCTCGCCCGAGGAGTGCTACGATCAGCTTCGCCCGTACTGGGAGACACTCGGCGTGACCACTTTCCTGTTCCGGACCCACTGGAGCGGCCTGCCCGCCAGCGCCGCCCTCCAGAGCATGCGCCTGATCAGCGACGAGCTTCTGCCCGCGCTCCGCCGGGCTACCCGCCCGAGCGTTGAAGGCCCGCGGCAGGAGGGATAACCACACCAACCGTCATCCCGCGCGAAGCGGCGGAACCACCTACTTCGATACTGTCGGGTGTCCGGTGCTTGCCTCGAGAGGAGCGGTGTGTGATGAGGACCCTGCTCGCGGGAGCGGCTGGCGGCATGGCAATGAACCTCGCCATGCTGCTCACCTTCCGCATGATCGGATTCGGCGGGAATGGCAGGAGAGGTATTCTCCTGAATCCCTCGCTCCAGAGCCCCAAGCTCATCGCGGTCTGGACCACGCTCGAGCCGCTGCCCCTCGTGGTGACCAACCCGCTTCCCATCATCGTCGGTATCGTCTTGTTCGGCATCGCGCACGCCTATCTGTACCGGGGGCTGGCACCGGCCTGGCCCGCGGGGATGCTGCCCAGGGCGGCGCGCCTCGGAGGGTTGGTGTTCGTGCTGTCATTCCTGTTCTGGGAGTTCTTCACGCCTTTCAACCAGTTCGGAGAGCCCCTGACCCTCATCGGCTTGGAGCTCATCTTCTGGGCAATCATCGCCGCGGCCGACGGGCTGGCGATTGCTGCGGTCATGGAGTGGGGGGCGTCGAATCCCGCCCTTCAACCAAGAGCCTGAAGCCCTGGTCCCGTGCTATGCCACCGTCGCTTTTCAAGTTGACAACTATACAGGTGTTTGGTATCAATTAGGCGGGCAACACATCCCGGCGCATCTTGAGGAATGCTGACCCCGATCCGAAATTCCAACGAGGCCCCATGCCCGGCCCAGACGCTGGCAGAGCGTCGACGAGGGGAAGCGCCGGGCAGCATGCATCGCCCCTATAGGGGCCTATGGCAATTTCCCTGGACGGGACCCCACACCGAGGCAATCTGGTGATCAGACTGTCGCCACTTTTTTTGGATCGGGGCTGAGCGATGGGAGGAGATCCCCCATGCCGAACGGGAAGATCGGCGACCACCCATTTACTGATGGCGGGACCTGAGCCCATGTGAGGCGGGCAATCCCTGGAGAAGGATGAGTCTGATGCGTGCGCTGGACACAAGCGCAGAGGCCGACGCCCTGCAGAGAGAGATCCAACGACGGCTGGGCGGCCCGTCGCGGCTGCGGCTGGCGCTGGAGATGAGCGTCGCTGCGCGTGCCCTCGCGCTGGCACGCCTCCGGCAGCGGCATCCGGACTATTCAGCGCTTGAATTGAAAAAGGCGCTCCTGCGCCTGATGTTCGCAGCCGACAACCTTGGCCTCCAAGCGTCCCAGCGAGAAGCGCGTCTCTGACTTCCTAGCGTATTTTCCTTCCGGAGTCTCCCATGTACTCCCCCGCGCTTCCTCTGACGGGTTGGATTTTCGATGTGTACCCGACATCCGGCGGGATGGTGGTGTGGATCGTGGACGCCGAGGGAAAAAGCCACCGCCTGGTGGATCCCTTCCAGCCCAGCTTCTATGTAGGCGGCCCGATCAAGGCCCTCCGGCAACTTGCCAAGGACCTGCACCGGATGCGACTGGCAGCGCCAGTGGGGATGACCCGCCGGCAGGAGTTCTGGACGGGCGAGTCCCGCCACGTCCTAGAGTTCTTGCTTCTCGATCCGGAACAGCAGCCCGCCCTCCTTCGCCAGCTCGCCGTCCCCCGGCCGGGGATCACGCTGTATGACTGCGATCTGGCGCCGGCGCTCACGTATTGCCATGCGAGGGGGATCTTTCCCCTTGCGAAAGTCACCGTGGACGCGAGGCGTGAGGCACCGGGCGCGGGGGGAATGACCAATGACCAATGTCCCATGACCAATGCGGGAACCGGGACGGCAAATCCGCAATCCGAAATCCGGAATCCGGAATTGCATTACAAGGTGGAGGGGTCGGCGTGGGACCTGGAGTATCCGGAGCCGCCGCTTACCCTGATGGCCCTGACCGGCCAGGGGGACGAGCAGGGACGCGGCGCCCCCTTTGGGAAGCTCCGCTCCCTCGCCGTCGCCTGCGAGGGATTCGATACCACCATTGAGGAGGGAGAGCCTGAAACACTTCTCGCCGAACTCAACCGGCTGATCCGTCGGTTCGACCCCCACGCGATCATCACGGATTGGGGCGATGCCTTCCTGGTCCCGGCCCTCCTCGCCCTGGCGCGCCGCACCGACACCCCGCCGGAGTTCGACCGCGAGACGGTTCGCCGCCGCGTCCGGAGCACGGGCCGCTCCTACTTCTCCTACGGCCGCGTCGTGTACCAGGCGCCGTCCTATCCCTTCTTCGGTCGCTGGCACCTGGACTCGCGGAACTCCTTCATCCTGAGGGAGGCGGAGCTGGCCGGCCTCATGGAGCTCTGCCGCCTCTCCAAGGTCCCGGTCCAGAAGATGGCCCGGACCTCGCCCGGCTCGGCCATCAGCCAGATGCAACTGGACCGGGCCCTCACCGACGGGATCCTGATCCCCTGGAAGAAGGGCGAGCCGGAGCGGTGGAAGACCGCCTGGGACCTGCTGGTGGCGGACAAGGGCGGCCTGGTCTATCAGCCCATCACCGGCCTGTACGAGGGCGTGGCCGAGATCGACTTTGCCTCCATGTACCCGGCCATGATGGTCCACCACAACATCTCACCCGAGACGGTGGACTGCGCCTGCTGCCCGGACAACGCCGCGCCCGAGATCGGCTACTCGACCTGCCGCCGGCGCGACGGCCTGGTCACCCGGACGCTGCGGCCGATCCTCGCCCGCCGCCAGGGCCTGAAGCGCCTGCGCAACGCCTCCGCCGGTCTCACTCGGGCGCGCTACGATCACCGGCAGAACGCCCTCAAGTGGATCCTGGTCACCTGCTTCGGCTACCTGGGGTACAAGAACGCCCGCTTCGGGCGGATCGAGGCCCACGAGACGGTGACCGCCTACGCCCGGGAGAAGCTGCTCACCGCCCGTGCCCTGGCCGAATCCCACGGCTTCCGGGTGCTGCACGCCATCGTGGACTCTATGTGGATTCAGAAGCCGGGGGCGACCGAGGCCGAGGTCCTGGACCTCTGCCGGGCCATCCAGGAGGCGGCGGGGATCGGCATCAACCTGGAGGGGATCTACAAGTGGGTGAGCTTCCTGCCCTCGCGGGTCAAGCCGGCGGTCTCCGTGGCCAACCGGTACCTGGGGGCCTTCCGCTCCGGCGAGCTGAAGATCCGGGGGATCGACCTGCGCCGGTCCGACACGCCGCCGCTGGTCGCCGAGGCCCAGCAGCGCATGGTGGAGGTCCTGGCGCGGGCGGACGACCTCGCCGGATTCGCCGCCCGGATCCCGGAGGTGCTGGAGGTCTTCGTGGAGTACGCCTGGCGGCTGCGCGAGGGGCAGGTGCGCCTCACGGACCTCACCATCAAGCGCACCGTCTCCAAGGAGGCGACCGGGTACCAGACCAACAGCCACGTCGGCCTGGCCAGCCGCCAGATGGCCGACCGGGGCGTGGCCGTCCACCCGGGGGAGCGGGTGCGCTACGTGATCACCGACGCGGATGCAGGCAATGCTGAGGCGCGGGTTCGGGCCATCCCCTTCCTGGCACCCGACACCCCCTACGACACCAAGAAGTACCTCGATCTGCTCTGCCGGGCCGCCGAGACGCTGCTGTGGCACCACGGGTACGACTGCCAACGGCTGTCTGCCATTCTTGAGCAGCGAGGCGTGTTACCTGGGGAAAAGCGTTCGACCGTTTCCGCCTCTGGCGGATTCGGTCGTTCGGTTGTACCAGAATAGCCGAGCCCCCGATCCCTGGCCCCTGGCCCGCTGTAGTCCCGCGTCAGCGGGATTCGGTGAGCCGGCGCGGGTCCAGGACCTCGGCCGCCTCCGCCGGCGTGAGCAGTCCTTTGGCCACGACGACCTCGCGGACAGTCCGACCCGTCGCCCAGGACTCCGTGGCCACGGCCGCCGCCCCCTCGTACCCGATCCGGGGGCTCAGGGCCGTGGCCAGAGCCACCGTCTCCTCGGCGTAGCGGCGGCACCGCTCCGCATCCACCTGGATCCCCGCCACGCAGCGTGTCGTGAAGGCGGCGATCCCCCGCGTCAGGATCTCGACCGATTGGAACAGGCTGTGGGCGATGACCGGCATCATCACGTTGAGCTCGAGCTGCCCCGCCTGCGTCGCCATGGCAATCGTCAGGTCGTAGCCGATGACCTGGAAGCACACCATGTTCAGGGCCTCGGCCAAGACTGGATTGACCTTGCCCGGCATGATGGAGGAGCCGGGCTGGATCGCGGGCAGGATGATCTCGGCCAATCCGGTCCGCGGACCCGAGGCCATGAGGCGCAGGTCGTTGGCGATCCGCGTCAGGTCCAGGGCCAGCGTTCGGAGCGCCCCGGACAGGGCGGCAAAGGGCCGCATGCTCTGCATGGCATCGAAGGGATCGGGTGCGGGAACGAGGGGCTCTCCGCTGATCTCCGCGAGGGCAGCCGTCACCAGGCGGCGGTAGTCTGCATGGCTGTTCAGGCCCGTGCCCACGGCCGTCCCGCCGAGGCCGATGGCCCGCAAAGACCCGCAAGCCTCCACGATGGCCGCACGGTGGGCCGCGACGGCCGTGGCGTAGCCCTGGAATTCCTGGCCGACGCGGATTGGGGTCGCATCCTGAAGGTGGGTCCGCCCCGCCTTCACCACGTGGTCAAAAGCGCGGGACCGATCCCGGAGCGCGGCCTCCAACCCCTCTAGCGTCAGGAGCAACGGCCGGGTAAGGGCCAGGGTCGCGAGACGCATGGCCGTGGGAAAGACGTCATTGGTGGACTGGGACATGTTGACGTGGTCGTTGGGGTGCACGCGCGAGTAGTTGCCCCGTGGCTCGTTCAGGATCTCCAGGGTGCGATTGGCCAGGACCTCGTTGGCGTTCATGTTGTGAGAGGTACCGGCGCCCGCCTGATACACATCCACCACGAACTGGTCGTGGAAGCGTCCGGCGATCATTTCGCGCGCAGCCGACACGATGCCCTTGCCGATGGTGCTTTCCAACCGGCCGAGGGCCATATTGGTCTGGGCCGCCGCCAGCTTCACCTGGGCCGTGGCGACGATGAAGGCCGGGTGGGCTTTCAATCCACTGATGGGGAAATTTTCCACAGCCCGCCGTGTCTGGATCCCGTAGTAAGCCTCCGCCGGGACCTCCCCCTCTCCCAGGGCATCGCGTTCCACTCGAGTCTGCATGGCCCCCTCCTCTTCCACCCACCACCGCGGGCGACCAAAAATACCAAGGGGGAAATCCTGGCTCAGGATTCCCCCCCGGTTGCCGAGCAAATCAGAGCAGTGTCGGATTACTGAATCGGCGCCACTTGCACAACTTCGCCCCACCACTTGCAGGTCTGATTTGGCAGGCACTGGTCAGCCTGCGACGCCTCGACATCCCCCCTGGTCGTCGTCTCGGCCGTTCCCCGATTCAGCGAGTAGCCCATGTGGCGCCAGGTAGCGAAGTGCGCCCCATTGATCCGCGTCTCCTCCAGAGCCGCCTGCGTGCGCGCTGAGCAGGCCGACAAAGCCAGTAACAATGCGGCCGCCCCCAACATCCCCACCCATCGATCTTTTCGCATGATCCTAGCCTCCTTTCTGACGGCCATGCTATCCCGGGTAATCCAGGGGTGTCAATACTCCTTCAGTCCTAAGTTTGGCCCTATGTGCCGAATTCGACCAGCCGCACTGCCAGCCGGGAGTGGCGTCGTAACGTCGCGTCGTTCTTCACCGCAATGGCTACGGCCTTTTTCATCCCCGCCAGAACCAGCAGCCGCTTCGCCCGCGTGATCGCCGTATACAAGAGGTTCCGCTGCAGCATGGGGTAGTGCGTGGTGTGTACCGGCAGAATGACGACGGGGTACTCGCTTCCCTGGCTCTTGTGGACGGTAGCGGCGTACGCCAGCGCCAGCTCGTCCAGCTCGCTGAAATCGTAGGTCACCGCGCGATCGTCCACGCGGACGGTCACCTCCTGCTCCTCAGGGTCCACCCGCACAATGCGGCCGATATCGCCGTTGTATACCTCTTTGTCGTAGTTGTTCCGGATCTGCATCACCCGATCGCCGGCCCGGAAGATTCGCCCGCCGCGCATGACCTCCAGGCAGCCTGGGCTCGGGGGATTCAATTCCGCCTGCAGGACGGAGTTGAGCTGCGCCGCCCCGATCACCCCGCGGTGCATGGGGGTGAGCACCTGAATGTCCTCGACGGGATCCATCCCGTAGCGCGCCGGGAGTCGGCGGGAGACCAGGGCCACGATGAGCTGCTGGAGGCGCTCCGGCTCCTCCTCCTGCAGGAAGTGGAAGTCGCTCGGCTCGCCCCGGGGGGGCCGGGAGAGATCCGGGAACTCGCCCCGGTTCACCTGGTGGGCGTTCCGGATGATGCGGCTTTGCTGCGCCTGGCGGAAGACCTCGGTCAGGCGTACGGACGGCAGGCGGCCGGAATCGAGGATGTCCTTGAGGACGGTCCCGGGCCCGACGGACGGCAGTTGATCCGCGTCGCCCACCAGGACCAGGGTGGCAACCAGGGGGACCGCCCGGAGGAGGCTGTTCATGAGGACGATGTCGATCATGGAGGCCTCGTCCACGATGAGCAGATCCGTCTCCAGGGGCCGCCGGGCGTCCCGCTGGAATCCCGCCTGGGTGGGGCTCCACTCCAGGAGGCGGTGGATCGTTGCCGCGTCGCGGCCCGTGGCCTCGGCCATCCGCTTGGCGGCTCGGCCCGTGGGCGAGGCCAGGTGGATCCGGAGGCCTTTCTTCTCCAGGATCCGGATGATGCAGCGGAGGATGGTGGTCTTGCCGGTGCCGGGCCCGCCTGTGATGACAAGGGCCTTGTGGGAGAGGGCCATGCGGATGGCCTCGCGCTGCTGGGGGGCGAGTGCCAACCCCGTGACTCTCTCGACCCAGGCGAGGGCCTTCTCCATGTCAATCGCGACGGGAACCCGCGGCGCCCGGAGGAGATCGGTGAGCCGCCTGGCCACCTGCTCCTCCGCCACATGCAACGCCTTGAGGTAGATGCCCCGGCCCCCACCCGGCAACACTTCTGCCACGACCTGATCTTCCGAGGCGAGATCACCAATGGCCCGCGGCAGCAACTCTCGGGGAATCTCCAAGGTCGTCTCCGCCTCGCGCAGGAGGTCCTCCTCCGGCCCATACACGTGCCCCTCGTCGGCCAGGGCGTTGAGCACGTGGATGACGCCCGCCTGGGCCCGCAGGGGAGAATCCTTTGGCACTCCAAGGTTCTGGGCAATGCGATCGGCGGTCTTGAATCCGATCCCGTAGATGTCCCGGGCCAGGCGATAGGGATTGGCCCTGACGGTGGCGATGGCCGCCTGGCCGTAGGCCTTGAAGATCTTCGCCGCGTAAGCCGAGGAGACGCCGTGGCCCTGCAGGAAGAGCATGACTTCCCGGATCTCCCTCTGCTCCGCCCAGGCGTCGGTGATGCGCCGGAGGCGAAGCGGGCCGATGCCCTTCACCGTCCGGAGGCGATCGCACTCGTTCTCGATCACCCGCAGGGTGTCGAGTCCGAAGGCATCCACCAGCCGCTTGGCATAGACGGGACCGATGCCCTTGATCAGGCCGGAGCCGAGGTAGCGCTGGATGCCGGTGAGCGTGGCGGGGGCGACCGTCTCATACCGCTCGACCTGGAACTGGTCGCCGTACTTCTTGTGATGGATCCAGGTGCCATGCAGCCGGAGGGTCTCGCCGGGGGTGAGCGAGGGGAGATTGCCGACGATGGTGGCCAGGTCGCGCCGTCCTGGGACGTCCAGGCGTGCGACCACGTACTGGGTTTCCTCGTTCACATAGGTGATCCGCTCGACGGTTCCCTGGAGGGTTGTGTAGGGCCGTTGCATCCGTGGTAACACCGGCCTTGTTACATTGCTTCGAGGCGGGCCGACCGTCGAACCTTCAGCAGGGGGGATCACCGACATCACACGTAGCCTGCGGAGACGCTGGCCGCCTTCCGGAGGCCAAAGGGGCGCTCGTGCCTCAGTCCGCAGGCGTGCGCGTTCCCGTCCGGAGCCTCAGGTAGCTTCGGAGCTTCCTCCGCCTGCCCTCTCCATCCGGCCCGTCCACACCCTGGCCCTTGGCCCCGTGTTTCCGAAGATAGTACTCGGGGTTGTTCAGGAAGCTCTCGAACTCTACACCGGTCTCTCGGATCCCGTTCCCGATGTAGAGTTCGGCATAGTATTCGAGTTCTTCATCCGACAGACGTACTGACGACCGTCCGTTCTGGGATCGGGTCATACCCCTCCTTTTCCCCCGCTCGCGGGTGAAGATCGTTCCAAGCTTGGCGGAATATAGCACCCTGACCGGGACCACACAATGCTATTCCCCCGTCCGTCCCCCCTCTGGGCTCCCCAGAGCTGCCGAACAGCCGACTTCGCCCCGCTTCGCTGGGCGGAGCGGGCATTGCCGAGCGCATCTTGCTTTGGAGATTGTTGCCCCTCTCCACATGCGAGGCTATACTCTTGCCTCTTTGGACAAGGAAGCCTTCCATGGCCTATCTGATCGTCGCAGATCCCAAAGGACAGATTCTCGACCATCCCTCCCTCGGGATGGCCGGTCGGTCGGGTCCCGATGTGGTCGAGGCCCCCGCCGAGGACCTGATCCGCATCCCGGAGGGGACCAAGCTCTTCACGATGCCGGGAAGCCAGCCGAATGCCTGGGATGGCCGGCGGCGCCAATTTCGGGCGGTACCGCGTGTACGCGTCGGAGGGCGAAGCTTTGCCTGTGCCACCGTGGCGGCATTCCTGCCCCCGGGCTACACCCGGACGCTGCTTCCGGCCGCGTCCTATCCCACATCCCAGCCCCCTCTTCCCCTTTGGCCATACACCGCCGTGGGCTGGGATGGGGAGGCATTCGTCGCCGCCGCCCTCCGCACCGACCCCATGGATCACTCCGCAGCCCATCACTACGATGATCGGGAGCTCCTGCCCCTGATCGAGGAGCGGCTGAACCGATCCCCCGCCAACCCGATCCTGCGCCAGCTCGCGCGCTGCGCCACCCAGTACCACTGCCTCGCCGCCAAGAACCTCTTCCTGGGCCGGTGGGAGGCGCCCCTGCCCGTGGCCAACGCCTGCAACTCCGCCTGTGTCGGGTGCATCTCCTGGCAGCCGTCCACCGCCGCCCCCGCCTCCCACGAGCGCATCCGCTACGCGCCCAGCGCGCAGGACATCGTGGACGTGGCCCTGCCATTTCTCTCCAGCGTACCCGAGGCCATCGCCAGCTTCGGCCAGGGGTGCGAGGGAGAACCCCTCCTCCAGGCGGAGATCCTTGTGGAGGCCCTTCGCCTGATCCGGGCGGCGACCGATCGCGGCACCCTCAACTGCAACACCAACGGCAGCCTGCCCGGCCGGGTCGAGCAGATGGCCCGGGCCGGTCTGGACAGCATCCGGATCAGCCTGAACAGTGTCCTGGGGCCGACCTACACCGCCTACTATCAGCCCCGCTACTACCGCTGGGAGGACGTGCGGGAATCCATCCGGCGCGCAAAGGCCCTGGGCCTGTACACGACCATCAACTACCTGGTCTTCCCCGGCGTCACCGATCGCGAGGAGGAGCTCGAAGCGCTCCTCGAGCTGATCCGCGAAACCGGCCTGGACATGATCCAGATGCGGAACTTGAGCATCGATCCGGAGCTGTACCTCCGGACCGTGCCATCCCCCGCGGGAAAGTGCGTCGGCATCCGGATGCTCCTGCGGACGATCCGCCGGGAGTTCCCGCGGGTGGAGATCGGATACTTCAACCGCCCGAAGGACCTTTTCGGCACCTGCCTCTGCGAGACCCTCGTCTTCTGATCTCCCCGGCTGAATCCCTCCGGCAAAATACCGTGGCAGAGCGGGATCTTCCGCGAGAACGAGTACGTGGGGGAACGGGTGATGGACTCCATCGATCTGGAGCGGGAGAAGGGCACCACCATCATGGCCAAGAACACGGCCGTCACCTACCGCAGGACGCACATCAACATCGTGGACACCCCGGGGCATGCCGACTTCGGCAGCGAAGTGGAGCGGACACTCAAGCTGGTGGACGGCGTCCTGCTCCTGGTGGACGCCGGTGAAGGTCCGCTGCCCCAGACCCGCTTCGTTCTGCGCAAGGCCCTGGAGGCGAACCTCCCGCCGATCGTGGTTATCAACAAGATCGACCGTGGGGATGCGAGGCCCCGGGAAGTGTTGAACGGACTGTACGACCTGTTTATTGACCTCGACCCGGGCGAGGAACAGCTCGAGTTCCCGGTCCTCTACTGCAACGCTCGCAGGGGGCTCGGCCGCACAAAGGTGGACGGGCCCGATGAGACCCTCATCCCCCTGTTCGACGAGATCCTGCGGGCCGTCCCGCCACCGGCCTACGACCCCTCGTCGCCCCTGCAACACCTGGTTACCAACCTCGACTACGACGATTACGTGGGGCGCCTGGCCATCGGGCGGGTGTGTAACGGCCGGCTGTGGATGGGGCACGCGGTAGCGCGGTGTCGCCCTTCCTCTGCCCCTCGGTTTCCCTTCTCTCCTGCACAGCGGCCGCCTACTTCCTCATTGACACACCTCCCTATGGTGGTACCATCCAATCACCTCGATGGCTTTCCTCGGGCTGGCGGGAGGGGAGCGGCCAGGTTGGCCAACGGGGTCCTGGCGTAGGCAAGCAGGCCGAGAGCCTGTTTCTGCTGGCGTGTGACCATTTTCTATCCCCAGGAACCCCGCCCTGGATCTCCCTCCTTCGATGGCCGGGATCGAACCAGCCTGAGCGATGGGGCACCGCTCTCCTCCAGAGAGGGCACAATTGTACATGCCTTTGACATGGGATGACACCTACGACATCGCCGTGCTGCTCAGGCGGACCCATCAGGGGGTGGATCCGGCGACGATCAGCCTTTTGATGCTCCGGGATTGGATCAAGAAGCTCCCGGGTTTCAGCGAGCCGCCTGACGCGGCACCCGAGAGGAAGCTGGAGACGATTCGGTCCATCTGGCTGGCTCTGGCTGAGAGCGGGGGCGCCGCTGGGCCACCCGCCATGTGAGGTCACGGCTTGAGGCCCATCCAGGCCGTGCGAGAGAGCGGACACCGTGGCCTGGCGCGCCCTGGCATGACCGACAGCCCCGGGGGAGGTTGATGGATATGCAGGGGTCCATGCTTCTCGACCGGACGACGAGGGAGGCGAGCTACCTGCAGCTCGGGGTGGCGGAGCTTCGGCGGCGGGCCGCCGAGGCCTTGGAAGGCCTCCGTGCCTGCAAAGTCTGTCCATGGGAATGCGCGATTGACCGGCTGGCGGACCGGCGGCATATCTGCCGGACCGGCCGGTACGCGCGCGTGGCCAGCTTCTTTCCCCACTTCGGCGAGGAGGATTGCCTACGCGGCTGGAAGGGCAGCGGCACGATCTTCTTCGCCTGGTGCAACCTGCGCTGCGTCTTTTGCCAGAACTACGACATCAGCCAGGAGGAGGCGGGGGTCGAGGCTCGTCCAGAAGGCCTGGCGGACATGATGCTGGATCTCCAGCGTCAGGGCTGCCACAACATCAACTTCGTCACCCCCGAGCACGTCGTGCCCCAGATTCTCGAGGCCCTGCCGTACGCCGTCCAGGGCGGCCTGCGGCTGCCGCTGGTGTACAATACCAGCGCCTACGATTCCCTGGAGAGCCTGCGCCACATGGACGGCGTGATTGACATCTACATGCCGGACTTCAAGTTCTGGGATCCGGTCCACGCCAAGCGATATACCAAGGGCCGGAACTACCCCGATGCCGCGCGCGCCGCGATCAAGGAAATGTACCGGCAGGTAGGTGACCTCGTCTTCGACGAGAGCGGCATGGCTCGGCGGGGGCTACTGGTGCGCCACCTGGTGATGCCCGGCGGTCTGGCCGGGACCCGGGCTGTCATGCGCTTCCTGGCCCAGGAGATCTCACCGAACACCTACGTGAACATCATGGCGCAGTACCATCCCGCGGGGCAGGTGGGCGCAGAGAAGTACGCCGAGATCAACAGGCAGGTCACATCGGAGGAGCACGCTGAAGCGGTCCGCGTGGCCCGAGAGGAGGGGTTAACCCGCTTCGACGAGCGCCGGCCGAGCCAGCGCCGCTGGCTGTTCCTCTAAAGTTGAATGGTGCGGCGGGCCATGGCTCGTTCCCACTTCTTTTCGTAGTCCGGGTCGAACACCAGCCCCTCGTCGGCCGGCACCACGACCCAAGCCCCGGCGGTAATTTCGCCCTCGAGTTGACCCGGGGCCCAGCCGGCATAGCCCAAGGCAACCAGGGAGAGGCGCGGCCCGGCGCCGGTACCGAGGGCGCGGAGAATCTCGGTCCCAACGGTGAGGGCGATTCCATCTTTGACCACCCTGGTACTCTCGCTCGTGTAATCGGTCGTATGCAGCACGAAGCCCCGCCTCGGCTCCACCGGCCCTCCGTAGTGGAGGCGGATTCCTCCTTTGACCCCGTTGCCTTCGATCCCAAGCCCCTCCAGCAGCGCAGCCAGCGGAGTCTCACCCAGTGGTCGGTTCACGACGAGGCCCATCGCCCCGCCCGGGTCATGGTGCACCATGTAGATGACGGTGCGGACGAAACGAGGATCCTTCAACTCGCTGGTCGCAACCAGGAGCTGGCCGGCCAGACTCCCACCCTTGGGACGCGGGGACGGAGCCTGCTCAGCCTTCGCCGAGGTGCCGGATACCCCCCACGCGAGCAAAGCGAGAACAACCACAAGGCTCACTATATGCCGCAGCCTCATGCCGGCTCTCCCTTTGACGGGGAAACCTCTTCCCGTTCGCGGCATGTTCCCCAGGTCTCCCTGGAACGGATACAACGTAGCGCCTGACATCGGGGCCTCAGGCTTGTCCGCTTGGCAATCAGGAGCTCCAAGTTGCCGCGTACCGGGTGCCCTCCGGGTGAGGTGCGTCCAGGTTGCCGCGCCGCCGGGATCTCTTGGCGGCCTTGGCGCCTTGGCGGTGAGAGATTCTGCATGGGGCTAGATGCTGTCTCCCCGTTGGCGGCTGAGGAACTCCTTGATCGCTTCCACGGCGGCCTGGATCTGGGCGAGGTTCGGATTGACATCCAGGGCGCGCTGGAAATACGGGAGGGCCTGCTCGGGCTTCTGGAGCTGGAGATAGTTCAGGCCGAAGCCGGAGAGGGCGCCGAAGTGCACGGGGTTCCGCTTGATGACTTCCTCACAGTCGGTCAGGGATTTCTCGTACTCGCCAATCAGGTAGTACAGGGTGGCCCGCTTGTTCCATCCCTCGGCGAAGTCCGGCTTCCGCTGGATGATCTCGTTGAAGGTCTCAACCGCTGCCTCGGCCTCTTGCCGGTTCATCCGTTCCAGCCCAAGCTGGAAGAGGCTGTCCACGGCGGGATCGCCGGACCGGCTCCAGACCTGCCACAGGGAATGCTCCGCCAAGGTGCGAACGACGTCGTCCGGGTCCCGCAGCGCCTCGACCAGGGCCGGGACATCCGCCATGAGGCCGGTCTGCCCCAGCCATTCCGCACCCTGCCGTCGGGCCCCGGCGTTGTTCCCGTCCTTCAGGGCCATGAGCGCCTCCTCGCGATTGAGTGGCTGGGCGTGGGCAGATGCAACCAGGCCCAGAAAGAGATGCGCAAGGATGAGAAGGCTGACCTTCCGCATGACTCAAAGGTCAGGGGCAGGCCCGCGGGGCGCGAATCCGCACCTCGATCAGGCGCTGGCCCCGCGCAAGACGTGCAATTCCAGGGCCTCGAGGATGCGGGCGGGGGCGGTGGCCTTGTTCAGGACGTACAGGTGCAGGCCGGGCACCCCGGCATCCAGAAGCTCCCGGCATTGGCGGATGGCGTGGGCGACCCCGATCTCCAGCTCCGCCTCGGGATCATCCTGCTTCGCCTCCAACTGGGCCACGAGCGACGGCGGGAGCATGGCGCCGCACAGGGAAGTAATCCGCCGGATCTGGGTAAAGTTGATGATCGGAAGGATCCCCGGAACCAAGGGAACCCGGATACCCGCCTCTCGATAGCGGCGCTGAAACCCAAAGAAGTCCCGGTTGTCATAGAAGAGTTGCGTGATCACCACGTCGGCCCCGGCCTCGACCTTGCGCTTGAGGTTTGCCAGATCCACCTCAGGGCTGGGGGCTTCCTGGTGGGTCTCCGGATATCCCGCCACGGCGATGCTCAACTGAGGGAATTCCCGGCGGATCAGCGCAACCAGCTCATCGGCGTGCGCCGGACCAGCGTCCGCCGGGACGAAGCGGGTCGCTCCGCGGGGCGGATCACCCCGCAGCGCGACAATGTTTTCGATGCCCTGCGCGCTCGCCCTCCTGAGCCAGGCACGGAGATCGTCGTACGAGGACCCGACGCACGTCAGGTGGGCCGCCGTACTGACGCCGAACCGCTCCCGAATCGCCACGGTCAGCTCCAGCGTCTTCTCGCGGGTGGAACCGCCCGCCCCGTAGGTGCAGGTGACGAAGGACGGACGGAACTGCATCAGGGCTTCCACCGTGGCGAACAAGGCCTCATCTCCGGCCGGGGTCTTTGGCGGGAAGATCTCGAAGGACAGCCCGAACTTCCCTTTTCCATAGGCCTCGCCAAACCTCATCGTGTCGATCCCTTCGCGCGGCGGCGCCCTCCTGGTGCCAGCCCCTTCCGGAACAAGGCGCTGGTCACCTCCTCGCCCCGCTCCCGGCGCGCGGAGTATAACAGACATTCAGGACCCGGACACTCCCAAAATAGCGCACTCCGGATCTCCCCCGGGATCTGCGGCGGTCCATGGGGCAGCGCATTATTCTCCAACTTCGCAGGAGGCGACCGGAAGACCGAAGAGCTTGCGGTGGGATGCGAGGGTACGAGAGCCACCGTTCGGCGAGCCTGGGAAAAGTCCGCGGACCTGGTTCACCATTGGCTGCGATGTTCAAGAGCGAGGACCACCTGGCGGTGGTCCTCACCCCTTGAGCATCTTGCGGAGGACCGTCTGAAGGATCCCGCCGTTCCGGTAATAATTGATATCGACCGGGGTATCCAGCCGCGCCGTCGCGACGAAGGAGGTCTTCGTCCCGTCGGGTCGCTCCACCTCGACCGTGACGTCCTGGCGCGGCGTGAGCTTGCCGCCGATCCCGGTGATGGTCAGCCGCTCCTTGCCGGTCAGCCCCAGGGACTCCGCATTCTGGCCCGGCTTGAACTGCAAGGGGAGGATCCCCATCCCCACCAGGTTGCTCCGGTGGATCCGCTCGTACGTCTCGGCGATCACCGCCCGGACCCCCAGGAGCAACGGCCCCTTGGCGGCCCAGTCCCGGGAGGAGCCGCTGCCGTACTCCTTTCCGGCCAGAACCACCAGGGGCGTCCCCTCCGCCTGGTATCGCTCCGCGGCGTCGTAGATATCCATCCGCTCGCCCGAGGGCACATGGATGGTCACGCCCCCTTCCACGCCGGAAACCATGAGGTTCTTGAGGCGGATGTTGGCAAAGGTTCCGCGGACCATGACCAGGTCGTTTCCACGCCGGGCTCCATAGGTGTTGAAGTCCTTCTTCTCCACACCTCTCGACTTGAAGTACCGGCCGGCTGGGCTGTTCTCGGCGATGTCGCCCGCCGGCGAGATGTGGTCGGTGGTGATGGAATCCCCGAGGATCACCAGGATCCGGGCCCCCCGAATGTCGCTGACGGGCGGCGGCTCCAGGGTCAGTCCCTGGAAGAACGGCGGCTCGTGGATATAGGTGGACTCCTCCTGCCACCGGTAGAGGTCTCCCTCGACGGCCGGGATGGCGTTCCAGGTCGGGTTGCCGTCAAAGACATTGGCATAGGAGGCGGCAAACATCTCGGCGCCGATGGCCGTCTCGAGGTCGGCCACTTCTTTTTGGCTCGGCCAGATCTCCGAGAGCATGACGGGCCTTCCCCGGCTGTCGCTCCCCACCGGGTCCTTCGTCAGGTCCACGACCACCGTCCCCGCCAGGGCGTAGGCGACGACGAGCGGGGGGGAGGCCAGATAGTTCGCCTTGACAAGCGGGTGAATCCGCCCCTCGAAGTTTCGGTTGCCTGAAAGGACGGCCGCCGCCACCAACTTCCCTTCGTTCACGGCCCGGGCCACCGGCTCCGGCACCGGCCCGCTGTTCCCGATGCAGGTCGTGCACCCGTAGCCCACGACGTGGAATCCCAGGGCTTCCAGATCCGGCAGCAGGCCGGCTTTCTTCAGATACTCGGTCACCACCTTCGATCCCGGGGCCAGGCTGGTCTTGACGTGGGGCGGGACCCGAAGGCCCCGCGCCGCCGCCTTCCGCGCCAGGAGGCCCGCGCCCAGCATCACCGACGGGTTCGACGTGTTGGTGCAGCTCGTGATGGCCGCAATGATCACGGCGCCGTGGCCGATGTCGGCCTTGTCCCCGTTCAACTTCACCGCCGCCGTCCGGCTCAGGTCCCCGGCGCCGAGTCCAAAGCCCCGCTCCTTCACCGGGGCGGTCAAGGCCTGGCGGAAGGCCGTCTTCATCTGGCTGAGGGCCACCCGGTCCTGCGGCCGCTTGGGACCCGCCAGGCTGGGCTCGACCGAGGAGAGGTCCAGCTCCAGGGTGTCGCTGAAGACCGGGTCGGGCATCGCATCGGTGCGGAAGAGCCCCTGCTCCTTTGTGTACCGCTCCACCAGCTCCACCTCGGCCGGGGTGCGCCCCGTCCGCCTGAGGTAGCTCAGGGTCTCCGCGTCCACGGGGAAGAACCCGATGGTGGCGCCGTACTCCGGGGCCATATTGCCTATCGTGGCCCGGTCGGGAAGGCTCATCTGGCTGATGCCCGGGCCGTAAAACTCCACGAACTTCTCGACCACCCCTTTCTTCCGGAGGATCTGGGTCACGGTCAGGACCAGGTCCGTGGCCGTGACACCCTCGCGCAGCCGGCCCACCAGCTTGACGCCCACGACTTGCGGCGCGACCAGGTACAGCGGCTGGCCCAGCATGGCGGCCTCGGCCTCGATTCCCCCGACGCCCCAGCCCAGCACCCCCAGGCCGTTGATCATCGTGGTGTGGGAATCCGTGCCCACGAGGGTATCGGGGAATGCGACGGTCGCCCCGTCTTCCTTTCGCGTGAGAACCCCCTTGGCCAGGAATTCCAGGTTCACCTGGTGCACGATGCCCGTCGCCGGCGGGATCACGCGGAAGTTCGCGAAGGCCTTCTGGCCCCAGCGGAGGAACTCGTAGCGCTCGCGGTTCCGGTCGAACTCGATCTCGGCGTTCCGCTTCAGCGCCTCGACGGAGCCGAAGTAATCCACCTGGACCGAGTGATCGATGACCAGATCCACCGGGACCAAAGGGTTGATCTTGCGGGGATCGCCCCCGAGGCGTTTCACCGCCGCCCGCATCGCTGCCAGGTCCACCACGGCCGGGACGCCCGTGAAATCCTGCAGGACCACCCGGGCCGGCATGAAGGGAAGCTCCAGGTCGGCGGGCGCCGGGGCATTCCAGCGTGCCAGGTTCCGGACGTCGGTCTCGGTGACCAGCTCCCCATCCACGGAGTGGAGAACGGCCTCCAGGAGGATCTTGATCGAAAACGGCATGCGGTCCAAGCCAGAAGCCAGGCCCGCCTTCTCAAGCGGACTGAGCCGGTAGATCGTGACCGGGCCCTGAGACGTCGCCAGGGTGCCACGGGCGCCGAAGACGTCAGCTTTCATGGTTTTCCCCCCGAGATCGAGAGCCCAATCGCTCCCGCATGGAAGATGGCCCAAACCAGTCTATGATCAGATAAGTCCCCTGCGGAATTCCGCGGGACGACCGAGCTGCTTCTAAAAACATGATAGCCCAGGTGGTCAGCGGGGACAAGCGGGCTCTCACCGTTGGTATGGAATCCCGAAGGAAGGGGGGCTCCAGTCTCTGGGCCTGCCATTGCGTGCTGTGGGGAGTTGGATACCCAGCGGCCTAACTCGCGGAAAAGAAAAGCTTGCTTGCTTCGGAAAAGTGGGGGAAAATCTGTATCTCCGTGGATCTTCCTGGGCGAGGGGTGACTGCGGGAACGGACGGGTGGGGGATGGGAATCCGCGTTCTCTTCATTGATGACGATCCCCTGGTCGGGAAGCTGGTCCGGGATATCCTCGAACAGGAGGGATTCCAGCCAACCGTCGCCACGTCGGGACAGCAGGGCTTGGATCTTGCCCGGGCCCACCCACCCGATGTGATTCTCCTGGATATCATGATGCCCGGCATGGACGGCTTCGAGGTCTGCGAGGCCATCCGCCGGGATCACACCCTGCACAAGATTCCCGTGGTCATGCTCACCGCCATGGAAAGTCAGAAACTGAATGAACGGGCCTTCGCGGCCGGGGCCGAAGTGTGCATGACCAAGCCCTTCTCGCCGGAACGCTTGCTCAATGCGCTAGACCTCGCCCTTCAGAACGCTCGCCGCAAGCGGAACAAGAGCCAGAAGAAAAAGCAGAAGGCTCCTTGACCCCCACCTGGCCATCGTCTGCACGCCCGGGAGGATGAGATCGTGCCCTTGGCCCGCGCGGAGATGATCCGTGACCGGGGCGGTGCGGCGTTGTGGGAGGTTCCTGACGGTGATCACCGGCTGCAATTGACCCCGATCCGAAATTCCGCTGACGCCGAATGTCCTGTGGCCTCCGGCCCAGGCTCCGCCCCCGAGGGGCTTCTGCCCCGGAGGAGGGCTCTCCCGCCCGGAGGGGGAGGCCGAGAAAGTGGCGGAGAAGCCAGAGGTCAGCGGGGGCCTCAGGACACCGATAGGGGGCTGCGGATATTTCTCTCCACGGGAGCTCGCGTAGAGGGGAGATGTCGATTCTACTCTGGCCCCTTTTTCGGATCGGGGTTGATTGACGGGCCGGCGCCGTTCGAGCGGATCAAGCGGACACTCTGGTCAGGCTGACCCCGAACAGGAGTTGCGGGGCATTCACCGAGAATGGAACGCAGGATGCTACGGATTGACGAGGTCCAGGCCATCCCAAGCGGCCTGGGCTTTCGCTGGGCGGCCGTGGGCCCGTTCCGCCTCATGGATCTGGGGGGACTCGCAACGTTCCGGTCGATGGCGTCCTACTTGTATCCGGAGCTGTCCAGAGACCAGGAACCTCAGCCCACGCCGGCAAGCAAGATGGCAGCGCGCGAGACGGGGGTCGCGACCCGCCAAGGCTTTTACGCCTACCCGCCGGGAGGCGCGGAAGCGGCCCTCGCCGCCCGGGACGCCAGGCTCTTCGAGCGACCAGAGGTCGCCGCATTGGGCAGCGTGATGCTCCTTGGAGAGCCGACTGGTCGGAAGTCAGACGCTGCATAACCTTCCGCTTCTTTTCCGCGGTGCCTCCGAAACATCGCAACCCGTCGAAAACATTGACTCGACTACCATCGAGCCCCATGGGGCTGATGGCATGGTGCTTGCTTCTACGTGGACCGGTTTCTCCCCGCCGGGCAATGATCCTGGCCGAAAATCCGCTCGTGGGCAGGAGTGGGGCGGGAGACCGGAGGGAAGTGAGAATGGCCAACTATTTCTTCCGGCGAAGGAATTTCGTCCCGAACCCCCGATTCCAGTTCCTCCTGGCGGGTAAGGGGGTGAGCTATGTCTTCCTGTATGGCGCCGTCATCGTGTACACGACCCTGCAGTGGATGGCGGAGACGCTGTACATCCTGCCGTTCAATTGTCTCACGCCGGAGGTGAAGGCCAGGATCTGGGTATTCCCTACCGAGGCCCTGCTCCTCAGCCTGCTTATCGGCCTGGTGGTCGTGCTGCAAATCATCCAGTGGTCCCACCGGGTTGCCGGTCCCGAATTTCGCCTCAATCGAATCCTGTGTGAAATGACGACTGGACAATATCCCGAATCTGTGAGACTTCGCAAGCACGATTGCCTGCAAGGGCTCGCGGAAAACCTCACGCTCCTCGCTCGCGTTTTGCGCGCGCGCCGCCAGGCGCATGCTGACCAGCTGGCCCAGCTTCAAGGGAAAGTCGAGGAGTGCGCCACCCACGTCCGAAATGGCGTCCGTCCAGACGTGGTCATCGCTCACCTCGAGGGAATGGTAACGCAGATCTGCAGCCTCAAGCAGGCGCTCGTGGAAGGGAACGAACCGGGGGGTGCGGATCAGAATATGCCTGCCCCGGCCTCACGGCGAGCGGATTCCGGATCGGTCCCAGTCTCTTGCGGCAGCGTCTAACGAGGCTTCACCACCCCATCGCGTAGCCGTCGCGGCGGGGATCGGCGCCGCCCGCCATCGCCCCGCTCTCCGGATCCACCCACACCCCCTGCCCGCCGCCGACCACCCACGACCAATCCGGGAGCTCACGGATCGCGTGGCCACGGGCCGCGAGGGCCGTCCGGACCTCTGCCGGGATGCGCGCCTCCGCATCCACGACGAAGTCCCGGTACACGCGGACGCGCGGGGCCTCGATCGCCTCCTGGATGTTCATCCCGTACTCCAAAAGGTTCAAGAGCATCTGGGGCGTGGTCTGGGGAATACCATAGCTGCCGGGGGTCCCGAGGGCGGCGAGCACTCGGCCATCTCGGAAGACCTGGACCGGGGCCATCCGGGTCTCGACCACCCGATGGGGAGCCAGCACGTTTGGACTGCGCGGATCGAGGTCGTTCCACATCAGGAGATTGTTGAGGAGGATGCCGGTGTCGGCCGCGATAAATCCCGAGCCGAACGGACTCCCGAGGGTCTGGGTGATCGAGGCGGCGTTGCCCTCACCATCCACCACGCTGAGATGGGTGGTGTGCTCCCGAGCATAGCCGTAGGGGTCGCCGGGCAAGGCGGCGCCAGGGGGGATCTCCGCGCTATACCGCTCCCCCATGCTCACCGCGGCGCGCCCCACGTCGATGCGGGCCCGCTGCTTCGCGGCGTAGGCCTTGCTGACCAGACCCGCCGTGGGAGGGTCCGGGAGAACCTGGTAGGCAATGCGATCGGCCATGGCCAGCTTCACCGCCTCGATGAGCAGGTGAAGCGCGTCGGCGCTGTTGTGCCCGAGCGCCTTGAGGTCGAATCCCTCCAGGATGTTCAGCGTTTCCAGGACTTGGGTCCCGGCGGCCGGCGGCGGGACGCTCGCCACCTCGTCCCCGTGGAACCTCGAGACGATCGGCTTGAGCCACTCCATCCGAAAGGCGGCGAGATCCTCCGGGGTCAGCCAGCCGCCGGCGGTCTGGACCGCGCCGCAGATCCGCCTGCCAAGCTCCCCGTGATACAGAAGGTCGGGGCCCTCGGAAACCAGCCGGCGAAGCGTGGCGGCGAGCATCTTGTGGGCGAGGATCGTGCCGGGGCGGGGCACCTCCCCGCCGGGACAGAACAGCTCGGCCGCTTCTGGCGCCAGCCGCCCGCGGTGCTCCGCAAAGAAGGCCGCTCCCCGGTGCGTGAAGGGAAATCCCTCTTCCGCATGGCGGATGGCCGGTGCGAAAACGACCTCGGGCTCGAGGCGCCCGTGGGCGCGCAGGGCCTCCCACCAGCCCGCGAAGTTCCCCGGCACCAGGCAGGACCTGGGCCCCTTCTGCAGGTCCGCCTCCGTGCACGCCTCGGGTCGCGCGGCAAACGGGGTTCGCCCCATGAAGTTTAGGACCTTCCGCTGGCCCGTCCGCCCCAGGGTGAGCAACAGCATCCCGTCGCCACCGATCCCGGACATGAATGGCTCGACCACATTCAGGGTCGCCGCGGCCGCGACGGCGGCATCCACGGCGTTGCCGCCTCGCCAGAACATCTCCAGCCCCGCCGCGCTGGCCAGCGGGTGCGCGGTGGTCACCATCCCGCGCCTCCCCATGACCGCCGGCCGGTACATCTGGCGTTCGCTCATTGTCGCTCCTCTTTCCCCTGGCAAGCTCCCGATACTTTGCCGCGTAGCGGGAAGGCCTCTGTCTTATATCTCATAAAGTTGGTAAGGCTCCCACGTCCTTTGGACAACAGCTTGCTCCGTATGGGGCACCTATTTCACACACGCCCTCTGGCGTTGACACCGTGTCGCAGAAGTGCTAAACGCACAGAACAACCTAAAGGAGGTGGAATCAAATGCCGAGTGCCCTGCCAAGGATCTCTACCGTTGTCGAGCGGCGGCTCTATGAGGCGATCGCGACGTTAGCGAAGAAGGATGGGATGTCTCTCTCTCAAAAGGCCAGGGATCTTCTTCTTGAGGCGTTGGAACTCACCGAAGATGCCGGCCTGGAGGCGATTGTCGAGCGGCGCCGCAGGAACAGGGCGCCCTCCATCTCTCATGGAGAGCTGAAGAGGCGACTCAGAGTCAAGTAGGCAATGCCCCTCTACAATGTCGAATACCGGCCGGAGGTCTCCAGCGAAGACTTCCGCAAGATCCCACGAAATCTCCAGAAACGGATCCTCCCTGCGATTGAGAAGAGACTAATGACGAAGCCGACCAGTTACGGTGTGCGACTCAGCCAAACTCTCACCGGTCTATGGAAGATGCGCGTCGGCGACTACCGAATCGTCTTTGAAATTCACGGACACGACGTTACCGTTTGGGCGATCCGGCACCGAAAGGACGTTTACCAAGAGGCAGAACAGCGCTGGATACTTGAGTGATGTGGGCAGTGTGCCTGGCGGGACGCATCCTCACATCCGGCGGGCCGGAGGCCGGATCCGACGCGGGTGGTGACTCCTTTTCAAGCAAAAAGTACCCAACGTTGCCTTGCACTTGGAGGTACCCCACCTGCATCCTCTTGCCCCGTCCGGTCTGATGCCAGCCTCTCACCCGCTCGTTCCACCAATGCGTTCGCAATTGCCCGGGCGACCGCGAGCCTACTCAAGGGCAAGGTCCGCCCTTAGTTGGCCCGCTCGATGGTGAATTTTCCGAAGGCAATCCCGATGTCGATGCCGCGACCGGTCCCTTTGAGGGCCAGGGAAACCTCGCCCTTTGTCATGGCCTGCACGTCGGCCGACTTGCCGACGCCGGCGTGCGCCTCCGCCAGGGCGTACGAACCGAACAGGTCGCTGATGTCGCGCGCCCCGGTGAACAACCCGGTGCCGGCGATGATCTCGGACTTCCCGAAGGTGAGTCCGCCGCCCTCGACACGAATCTTGACCCTGGCGCTCTGGCCGTTGCTGCACGTAATCGTGCCGCCCCCCGTTGCCGTCCTGTAAAAGGCGGACCAGCCTTTGAGAGTGTACGTCATCTTGCAGGCGGCGAGCTTCGTCTCCCCGCCCTCGGCGGGACGGCGGGCAGGGGCGCCAATCGAAAGGACGAGCGTGGATAGCAGGGCGGCCATGACGATTCTCACAGGCTCATTGATCCGCCTCGCATACCCACTATCTTACAGCGCCCGGGCCACCGCCAGCAGCTCTTCGTCGGTCGGGAACTTGTCGATGCCGGCCAGGCCTTCAAGGGCACATTCGATGTTGGACCATCGCACAATGCCGTCTCGGTCCACCAGGAATTGTCCGGTGAATTGGATCTGGTGCCGCTGGAATTCTACGTTCTCGCTCTCGGTCACCTCGAAACCGTCCAACCGGCCGACGGCGTCGCGAGCCTGATCGTCTGGCACGTCGAGTTTCAGCTCGCGCGCGAGATTACGATAGGCCCCGTGGATAGCCTGCATGATCTCGGGCGTCACGGCGCTCCGGGGCACCCCGTAGGCGCGGTGCGTGATCAGCTCCGGGTCGGCGCCCACCGGGTGGCGGACCGGACGGAACCGCAAGTAGAAGCGAGCGCGCTCCGCCATCGAGCCAACGATTGCCAGTGTCTCGACACCCACCTGCTGAAGCTTCTCCGCTGTCGTCCCTAGCTGCACAACGTGCCGCCGGCAGAACGGTCAGTAGAGCCCGCGATACAGGGCCAGCAGCACCGGACACTTGCCGCGGTAGTCGGCCAGCGACACGGATCCTTCCCGGTTCGCCGCTGGCAGCATGAAGTCCGGGGCACGCTCCCCCGGCTGCACCGGTGGTCGCCGATCACCAGTCGTCATCGATAGTCCTCCTCACGTACTGCAACCTCCCGGGCCAAACCGCTAGCTCCGAGCCCGAAACGGCTTCAACGCGATATGGAACACGTACTGGTTCTCCGCACTGCTTCCCGGGCGACGCGACGGTTCGATGATCAGCCGCTTCTGCTCGGCTTTGGAAATCGAGTTCAAGAGGAAGTCGTCCCGATTGTGCTGCTCGCCGGCGAAGTACATCTGCGTGACCATCATGTGGAAGAACCCGCCGTGTACCTTGAAATGAATATGGGGCGGCCGGACCCAGCCTCCCGGCACCGGGTAGCCGCCGGGCTTGATGGTCTTGAACGAGTACATCCCGTTCTCGTCGGTGATGGCCTCGCCAAAGCCGAGGAAGTTCGGGTCCTTCGGTGCCGGACTCGGATCCGCAACGTGGGCATACCGGCCCTTGGCGTTCGCCTGCCAGATCTCCACCATCGCGCCCTTGAGGGGCCGGCACTGCTCGTCGGTGACCCGCCCCGTCACGTGGATGATGTCGCCCTCGGGCAGGCCGGTCGCGCCCGGCACCGCGGTCAGGTCGTTGCTGTGGGGGACTGGCCGGGTGCGATCGTATCCATTCAAATAGAACGGCCCCTCGTCCTGGTGGGGCGTCTGCCGACACTGTTGTGCATATGCCCAACTGGGGACGGCGAGTGACGCCCCGGATAGCAGAGCAACCCGCAGAACGTCCCGCCTTGAGATCTGTCGATGCATCACCATGGTCCTCCCTCCCTGGCTGACGGCTGATAGGAAATTGCTTTTGGGGGCAGGCGCGGCTGGCCAGTCGCTCCCGGGAGTGTCCGCTTCTCGGGAACCTGCAATCTGTGCGAGCGGAGCATGCCTCGCCCCGATGCCGATTGTCAAGCCGAATCCTTTCACCGGCGGCAGGAAGGACGGTGAGGACGGGGTGATCTCGTGGGGCGGCCGAGATGGGGCCCTATTTGGCGTTGACACCGCCGTGGGTGATGATACCATCCGCACACCTGGACAGCCCCCCGCAATTGCTAGGGGACAAGCGCATGGTGATCTCCGGGGGCCCGTGGAGATCGGCTGTTGTCTTCCCGCCTCTATCTTGACACTTCTGTGTTCGGAGCCCTCTTCGACAAGGAGGACCCGGAGCGTATCGCCCTCACCCGGGCGGTCCTCCGCAGGGTGCGACACGAGCCATATGAGGCATTCATCGGCACTCCGGTTTACGAGGAGGTCGCGCTAGCCCCTCCTATGCTGTGACGCGCCCTGGAGCAGCGCATCATGGAACTCTTGCCGACGTTGATCGAGGAAGGTCCGGCGTCGCTCCGGCTCGCGCAAGCGTACATGGCGGCGCGGCTTGTCCCACCGCCGAAACGCAACGATGCCAGGCACATCGCCCTGGCGACAGCCGCTGACCGCGATGCCATCGTTTCTTGGAACTTCCAGGACATGGTCAACATCCGGAAGAAGAGAATTGTGCATTTGGTTAACGCGAAGTTCGGCTATCGCCTGGTTGACATCATCTCGCCCTTGGAGGTGCCGCGTGAGTAGCGGGAAGCCACGGAAGGAACGATGGGACCATGCGTCTCTCGAGTGGATCCACCGCGCGCGGGCACAGATATACAAGGAGGAGAAGGGCCGGCCCCTGACCGAGATGGTGGCCAGACTCTCCTCGCGGGCGCGGCCCATTGCCCAACGTCTGAAGTTGAAGACGATTCGCGCCGGGGACCTGCCAATACGGCGGCGTCGCACCGGATGAGTGAATGCGCCTAGGAGGGCGGCCACGGCCACGTTCACGTTTCCTGAGAGACTACGCGGCGGCGACCCGTTGCAAAGAGGCCGGCAACGGGTACCCCGCCGGAGGGCCCTGGGCGCGGACCGGCCAGAGCCTGAGGTGGGTCGGGGAACGCCGGTCGGAGTACCGACCGGCGTTCCGGTGAACATTAATGGAGATGACTGAGCCCGCTTGCGGATGTCCGGGCTCTCGGTGCCCTCAGGCTTCCGGGCTTCGAGAGGGCCTCAAAAGCTCACGACGTTGGACTCGGAGACCATGGTGGCGAACTTGATGGGATCAATGAACGAGGCGTTCAAACTCTTCAGGTCCTGCTCGGTCACCCCACGGGCGACGCTGCAGGCACCTCAGACGTACACCGGAATCTTCGCCTTCGTCACCTTCTCGATCAGTTCGGACAAGGGCGGGAAGCCAACGCCGTGAACGCTCTTGGCGACTGCCTCCTTGACAAGGTACACCCCCTCGCCGACCAGGGCGATGCTGACCTCTTTCCCCGCCCCGATGGCGCCGATGGCAGTGATGAAGGCCAGGGTGCTCTTGGTCGGGTCATCCGACGCATGAGTCGCCACCGAAAGGATCTTTCCCATGACCCCCCTCCTTTCCCCCCGCTACCGGGTCTTGTGGATGAGGAAGCGGAAGACAGGCTGGTCCCCATCCATCAGCTCACATGGGTAACCCAGCTCCTCCATCAATGCGGGAATCGTCTGCCGGGCCGGATAGTAGTCCGTCACCACCTCTAGGATCTCCCCCACTCGCATCTCCATGAGTGCCTGGCACGCATCCCCCGTAGGGTATGGACACACCTTCCCGCGAACATCAAGCCTGCGGTCCACCTTGACGGACACCATCGCCTCACTCTCCGAGAGCCGCCGCCAGGGAGTCCGAGCCGCGACGGACTTGCCAAGTAGGGTGGAGCATGGCCCACGGGGCCCGGGAGTGTCAAGGCAAAAGCCGGTGCAGGGGCTGACCGGGGGGCGGCGGGCGGCGACGGAGGCTGGGAAAGCGGTCTTGGCGGCTTGGCGGTTAGGAAATTCGGGGTAATGTCAAACCGCGAGGTACTTGTGGAGGATGGCTTCGTTTTCCCAAATGGCCGCCATGGTCCCCTCGAACTGGATGAGGCCCTTTTCCAGGATGTAGCCCCGGTTCGCCACCTTCCGGCAGAACTTCACGTTCTGGTCCGCCAGCAGGATGGTGACACCGGCCTCCCGGATCTGCCGCAGCGCTTCTCCGAGGTGCTTGACCACCAGGGGGGCCAGGCCCTCGATGGGCTCATCCAGGAGGAGAAGCTCGGGGTTTTGCATCAGGGCCCGCCCGATCGCCAGCATCTTCTGCTCCCCGCCGCTCAGTTGGTTGCCCTTGTGGTCCAGCAGGTTCCGGAGCACGGGAAACAGCTCGCATACCTGTTCCACCGTCCAGCGGCCGGAACGCCCGGCCACCCGGCGTGCCAGCTCCAGATTTTCCTCAACCGTGAGATCCGGGAAGATGCGTCGGTCGTCTGGGACAAAGCCGATGCCCAGCCGCGCAACCTGGAAGGGGGATTTCCCCTGGATCTCTCTGTCCAGGAACGTGATGTCGCCGGAGCGGACCGGGGTGAGACCCATGAGGCTCCGCAGGGTCGTGGTCTTTCCGGCCCCGTTCCTTCCCAGAAGGCAGGCGATCTCCCCCCGCTCGACGGCCAGCGAGATGCCGTGGATCACCACGCTCTGCCCGTACCCTGCCACCAGGTTCCGCACCTGCAAGACCACCGCTACACCTCGGTTCCCAGATAGACCTCGCGTACCAGGCGGTTCTCCCGGATTTCCCCCGGGCTGCCGTCGGCCAGCACTTGCCCCTGGTTCATCACGATGATCCGTTGGGCGAGCGCGAACACCACGTCCATGTCATGCTCGACGATCACAAAGGTCGTCCCGCCCTGGCCCGACAGCCTCCGAAGAAATTCCAGGATCCCCTGCCGCTCGACGGGGTTCATCCCAGCGCAGGGCTCGTCCAGGAAGCAGAGTTGAGGCTGTGCCGCGACAGCGATGCCCAGTTCCAGGAGCCGCTGGTCCCCGTGGGACAGGACGCTGGCCCGCGTGTCTCGCTGCTCCCACAGGCCGATCTCCCGCAGGAGCTCGTCAGCCTCCCGGATGGCCTCCATCTCCCCCTCGACTCGGGTCATGGCGCGATGGGTCCGGCCGCGCCGGGAGAGAACCGGGAGCAGGAGATTCTGTCGAACCGTCAACGTGGGAAAGATGTTCATGATCTGAAAGGATCGGGTCAGTCCCCGCCGGACGCGCTCGTGGGAGGGCAGGTGGGTGATGTCCTCTCCCTTGAATCGAATGGTGCCAACATCGGGAGGAAACATTCCTGTCAGCAGGTTGATGAACGTGGTTTTGCCGGCGCCGTTGGGACCGATGATGGCGCTGAGGGTCCCTTCCGCCAGGCCGAGGCTCACCCCGTCCACCGCCGCCAGGCGGCCAAAGGTCTTGCGCAGACGGGTCGTTTCTATCAGCGGAGCGTTCACGGCTGGTGCGCCTTCTCCTGGCGGATCCGCCATTGACGGACCAGGACGCTGGCCACCCCGCCGCGGAACCCCATCACCAGGATCACCACGAGGATCCCGAGCCAGATGAGCCAGTATTCGGTGAACCGCACGATGATGTCCTTCATCATGTAGAAGAGGAAGGCACCGACGATGGGTCCGCCAAACACCTGTACCCCGCCCATGAGCGTGGCCAGGACCGGCTCGGCCGATGTGCTCCAGTGGGCAATGGGGGGGGTGACCGTGTTCTCCAGAGGAGGCAACAGCGCGCCGGCGAGACCGGCGTAGAGGCCAGCGATGACGAAGGAGATGAGGCGGTAGCGGCGAACGGAGACACCTGTGAACGCCATGCGGCTCTCGCTATCCCGGATCCCCTGAAGGGTGAGCCCCAGGGGCGAATGCACCAGGCGATACATGGCCACGATGGCCAGGAGCGAAACCACCAGGACGATGTAGTAGTACCGCTCCATGCTGGCCACGCCGAGGCTCACAAGACCTGGGATCTCCAGGGGGGCCCGTGGGATCCCCACCAGGCCGTCATCTCCTCCGGTGAAATCCCGCCACTTCCAGGCGATGGAGTAAATCATCATGCCAAAGGCGAGGGTGAGCATGGAGAAGTAGATCCGGGTGTGCCGCACGGACAGGACGCCCAGGATTACGGCCGCGATCCCCGCCGCTACGACCCCTCCCGCCAGCCCCAGGAGGAGATTCGGAACGGCCAGCAGGATCTTCGCACACCCGTAGGCGCCGACGGCGAAAAAGCCGGCCTGGCCGAAGGAGAGCAAGCCCGTGTACCCGAACAGGAGGTTGAAGCCCAGCGAGAAGACCGACAGGATCAGGATATGGATAGTGAGGTAGACCGGGTATCGCCCCGCCACCAGGGGCAACAGAAGCAGGACTACCACGGAAGCGCCGGCCAGCGCTGCAAGCGGGGGGAAGAATCGGTCAGGCACCGTCAGGCCTCAGCGGGCGAAGAGCCCCTGGGGGCGAACCAGCAGCACAACGCCCATGATCACAAAGATGAAGAAGAGCTCGAAGACCGGAAAGAAGAGCGTCCCGTAGGCACTCAAGATTCCCACGATCAGTGAACTGATGAAAGCGCCCTTGAGGTTCCCCAGACCGCCGATGACCGTGATGATGAAGGCCTGGATGATCATGGCCGCCCCGATCCCTGGGGCGGCGACGCGCACCGGCGTCCCCAGCGCACCGCCCAGGGCGGCCAGCATGGCCCCGAACACGAAGACCCCTGAGAAGGTGCGTGGGACGTTGACCCCGATGGCGTTAGCCATTTCCCGGTCCGAGGCGGTCGCCCGCACCGTCCTCCCCCACCAGGTCTTCTCAAAGAGCGCCCAGAGGCCCACCGCAACGAGCACGCCCACCCCGATGACGAAAACATTGTAGATCGGAAACGGCCGACCGAACACCCGCCAGGCCCCCTCCAGGAAGGCGGGAATCGGCGGAATCCGGAAGACGCCTCCCCAGATGATCTTCACGGCGTCGTCCAGAATCAGGATGAAGCCAAAGGTGAGCAGGAGCTGGTAGGCCTCGTCGATGCCATAGATGTGGCGGAGAAAGCCGCGCTCCATCACCAGGCCGAGCATTCCCACCCCCAGGAGACTCAAAAAGATGGCCAGGCTGAAGGGCAACCCGAGCTGGCCGTAAAAGGTGTACGCCAGGTACGCCCCCACCATGAAGAGACTCCCGTGGGCGAAGTTGATCACCCCCAGGACGCCGAAGATGATGGTCAGCCCGGCGGAGATCAGCCAGAGGTACATGGCCAGGGAGAGGCCGATGAGACCCTGGAAGGCGATGGTCTCCATCATCGATCGCGGTCCCCGAGGGCAGGATGCGGGACGGCTGCGGGAGAAACGACGAGCCGGGGAAACGGGGCGAGACCCGATTCCCCCGGCTCGATCAGACGAAACGCGCTACTTGGTGATGGCGACGGGCGTAAAGGGCGGATACCGGTAGTAGTCCTTGACCGGAACCACTTTCAGATCGCCCAGCACCGGAATGGGATACTTCGGATCCAACATCACCCGCCCCGCGGGAACATTATAGAGGAACTGGTGATCCTCTGCCCGGAAGGTGCGAACGCCAGCCGGCGTCATGATCTGCATCCCCTTCATGGCCTCAAGGACCTTGGCCGTGTCCAGGCTCCGGGCCTTTGTCACGGCAGCCCGGGTGATCTGGATCGCTGAATAGGTGGTCTCGGCCGAGTAGTTGGGAAGGCGGCCCCAGCGCCTGTCGAAGCGCTCGACGAAGGCCTTGTTCTCCGGCGTGTCGGGCCAGTTGTGGATGTAGCGCGCTGTCGCCCAGAGCTTGCCCTTGAACTTGTCCACATCCCGGCCGATCGCCTCCAGCACGTCCACCGAGCCGCCCATGGCCTGCCACCAGCCCTGGATCTGGTCGAAGACCCCCTGGAGCTGGGCCTGCCGCAGGAGCATCACCGCCTCGCCGGCCCACGGGGTCGCGAGGATGACATCGGGCTTCTGGGCCATCACCGAGGAGATGTGGGGAGAGAAGTCCATGGTCCAGAAAGGCGCCCATGCCGCGGCCACGAATTGGGCATCCGGCCGGAACTTCATCATGGTGTCCTTGAACATGGACCATGTGGCGTAGCCGTATTCGTAGTCAGATCCGATTGTGGCGAATCGCTTCAGTTCCGGCCGGTCCTTGAAGACCAGCGCCGCCAGGATGGAGTCCTGGTAGACCGGCACGCTCACGCGGACGATCTCCTGGATTCCCTTCTGGGCGACCAGCTCTTCCGTCAAGCGGTGTGTGGCCGCGTGGGTGAAGAAATTGATCCGCTTCAGCTCGGGAAGGACAGGCCCGATGGCCATGGCGGAGCCGCTGGAGTCCACCCCGTAGAGGAAGTGGGCGCCCCACTCCGTCACCAGGTACCGGACGTTCTTCACCGCCGTGGCCGGCTTCAACTCCTCGTCCATCATCTTCATCTCAAGCTTGCAGCCCAGGATGCCGCCGGCCCCATTGATCTCCTCGACGGCCATGGTGGCGCCCATGTTGATCTGCCGCCCGTAGTCGGCGTGGGCCCCGGAAAGGGAACCTTGCACGCCGAGCTTGATCACCGGAACGCCCAACTGGCATTGGGCGTGGCCTGGTGTAGGCCAGGCCAACACCATCCCCAAGAGGAATACCGACAAGAAGCTTACATACCGTTTCATGGCCTTCCCCCCTCCGAAAGCAATCCCCGCGCGTCGCCACGCCAGCCCCATGCCTGCGCGGACGTGCGGCACGTGTGTACTCCTATCAGCGGATGATGAGCGATGTCAAGGTCCGAATGTGAACCCGCCTTCTACTCCGGATAATTCCCCAACCCCATTCCTCTCCCCCACTGTGGGGAGAGGGGAGGGTGAGGGGGGAGTTGGTCATTGGGATTTGGTCATTGGTCATTGTCACGCAGTCTCCCACGCCAGCCGCTATCCGCGGAACGCCTGCGCCAGCCACGACAGGCCGTAGAGCCCAAGGGCCAAGAGCGTCAAGCTCCGAATCCCCCAGGCCATGGAACTGTATTCCAGGATTCCGCCGACCAGGGCCCCAAACATATTGGCCGCCAGGACCCCGCTGGCATCCCGGACCCGTCTGAACGAGGTGGCAAAGATCATTCCTGCGAAGAAAATAGGAAGGGACGTGGCCAAGGCCCCGATGGCCGCTCGCCAGGCGAACGGCCCGGCGTTCAGCCATCCCAGCCCGACGAGGTACGGGACGATCAGACTGGCGCCCAGCCATGTGTAGGTTGCTCCCCGGTTCACCTCCGCGCGACGCGCCACGACGGCGTTCGCCGCCAGGATCATCAGCAGGATGCCGGAGAATGCTGCGGAATTCACCAGCCACGTGGAGCCGAACAGCAGGGACAGCTCGGCGATGCTTTTCACCTCGACCAGCATGAAGGCCGCCATCAGGGGGAGGTTCTTGAAGTAGGCGAAGACCCGGACCTCCGAGGCCAGCCAGCGGATCGCCACCAGCTCCAGGTACAGGGCCAGGAAGCTGACCAGGAACAGCTCCCAGGTGAGGCGCAGGCGTCGCTCAGGCGTGGCCCAGGTCATGCACCCTCCCGACATGGCCGAGCTGGTCGAAGGCGGCGCGGATTCTATACCGGGCGGCCCCCACCGGCAAGCGAATCCGGCACGATGATGCGGTCTCCACTACCAATCAGCAACACCAAGGCCCCGACGAATGAATTCACCGGGGCCCATGAGGATTGCGGGAAGGGCTGTGATTCACCCACCCATCGCCGCCACTAGAGTCGAGAGGAGCAGGCGCTCCACCGGCTTCCCACCCACGATATGCTTGTCCACGATCTCTTCGACGTCCTTCATGCCAACCTGCCCGTACCAGATCCCCTCAGGGTACACCACGACCGACGCGCCAAAGTTGCACGGGCCCAGGCACGTCGTCCCGTTCACGGCCACCCGCTCCCAGAGCTGTCGCTTCTCCACCTCTTCCTGGAATTTCTGGAACACGTCCCGGGAGCCCTTCGAGGCGCAGTCTCCCTTGGGATGGCCGGGCGGACGCTGGTTGATGCAGACGAAGATATGATGACTGTATTTGAGCACGGGAAGGGCTCCTTTCCGTTACGGAAATCCCCCGTCCGCTCCCCCACGGAAGGGGTGGAGGATTTGCGATTTCCGATGTCCGATTTGCGATTGATCCGGTCAATCGGCAATCCACAATCGAAAATCGAAATGGCGGAGGGCTTCGTCGGGAACTCAGCCGAACGGCCGGGGTGGGGGTCAAGGAGATTACCGGGCCCCAGGTCGGGCCGCCTCAAAGCTGGGGTTCATCGCCCGCAATCGCGTGACCTGTTCGACAACCCGGTCGCAGACATAGTCCACCTCCTCCTCGGTGTTGCCCCGGCCGAGGCCGAACCGGATGCTGCTGTTGGCCAGATCCTCGCTGAGGCCCATGGCCCGCAGGACATGGCTTGGCTGCATCGTGGCGGACGTGCATGCAGCCCCCGAGGAGACCGCCACTTCCTTCAGGGACATGAGCAGCGACTCCCCGTCCACGAACCCGAAGCTCGCGTTCAGGTTTCCGGGTAGCCTCCGCGTGGGGTGGCCATTCAGGTGGACGTGGTCCAGGCGGGTCGTGATCCCCACCCAGAGTCGCTCCCGCAGAGCAGCGAGGCGCACGGACTCGTCTGCCATGAGCTGCCCGGCCAGCTCGCACGCCTTGCCGAATCCCACGATGCCCGGGACATTGAGGGTGCCGCTCCGGCGTCCTTTCTCGTGGCCTCCCCCGTCCATTTGAGGAACCAGCTTAACCCGCGGCTTCCCCATGCGGACGTAGAGCGCCCCAACCCCTTTGGGGCCGTACAGCTTATGGGCGGTGAGGGACATGAGGTCCACCCCCAACGCATCCACGTTCACCGGGATCTTTCCGATGGCCTGAACGGCGTCGCTGTGGAGCAGAACTCCCCGTTCCTTGCAGAGCCGCCCGATCTCTGCCAGCGGCTGGATCGTCCCGACCTCATTGTTTGCCAGCATGACCGAGACCAGGATCGTCTTGGGGCTGAGGGCCTTGGCCACATCGTCCGGATCCACCAGCCCAGTCCGGTCCACCGACAGGTAGGTGACTTGGAATCCCTCTTTCTCCAGCCGCTTGCAGGAATCCAGGACGGCGTGGTGCTCGATCTGAGAGGTGATGAGGTGTGTTCCCCGCTCCCGGTAGGCGTGCGCCGCGCCCTTCAGCGCCAGGTTGTCCGCCTCGGTCGCCCCTGAGGTGAAGGCAATTTCCCCAGGCTTGCAGCCGATCAGGCCGGCGATCTGGGCGCGGGCCGCCTCCACCGCGGCCTCGGCGGCCCAGCCAAAGGCGTGCGTCCGCGAGGCGGCGTTCCCGAAGGTCTCGAGGAAAAAGGGCCGCATCGCCTCGAAGACCTCGGGGGCCACGGGCGTCGTGGCGTGATGGTCCATGTAGATGGGAAGCTTCACGGGCATGGCTGCGGTCACTCCGCTGCCCCTATGCTAACACCCGAGCCGTTAATCGCAAATCCCCAATGTCCAATGAAGCAATGACCAATGTCCAATGACCAAATCCCAATGGGAGCTCAGAACCCATTGGTCATTGAAAATTGGTCATTAGTCATTCGGGGTTACAACCCCAGATAGGCCGTGCGGACCTGCGGATCCCGCAGGAGCTGCCGGCTCGGACCTTCGGCCACGATCTGGCCGTTCTCCAGGATGTAGCCGCGGTGCGAAAGCTTGAGGGCGCGGAAGACGTTCTGCTCCACCAGGAGGATCGTGGCACCCCCCCGGTTGATCTCCTGGATGATCTGGAAGATGGAGGTGACGAGCATGGGCGAGAGGCCGAGGGACGGCTCATCCAGCATCAGCAACCTGGGGCAGGACATCAAACCCCGCCCAATGGCTACCATCTGCTGCTCGCCCCCTGACAGGGTCGCCGCGACCTGATACCGCCGTTCCCGCAGGCGGGGGAAGAGGTCGAATACCTGGTCCAGGGTTGCGACCCGAACCGACCTGGCGTGCCGGGTGCCCGCCCCCATGTTGAGATTCTCCTCCACCGTCATGGAAGGGAAGAGTTGACGGCCCTCCGGCACGTGCCCCAGCCCGGCCTCCACGATCTCGGCCGGCTTGAGCCGGTCGATGCGCCGGCCGTCGAACTCGATCGCCCCCCGGCGCGGACGCAGGACGCCTGAGATGGTCATCAGGGTCGTCGTCTTGCCGGCTCCGTTACTGCCGATCACCGAGACGATCTCGCCCGGGCGAACCTCCAGCGTGACACCGTGAAGCGCCTGCAGGTCCCCGTAAAAGGTCTCGAGGCCGCTCACCCGCAGCATCGGCCGTTCGTTATTCTTCGACATCGGTGGAATCCTGCCCCAGATACGCCTCGATCACCTTGGGGTCCCGCACGATCTCCTCGGGTCGGCCTCCCGCGATCAGTTCCCCATAGTTCAGCACCAGGACCCGCTGCGACAGGGCCATCACCGCCTTCATCACGTGCTCAATGAGCAGAATCGTGATCCCCCGACCATGGATGCTGCGGATGAGCTCGATGAGCCGGCTCGTTTCCGTCGGGGTGAGGCCGGCCATAACCTCGTCCAGCAAGAGGACCCGCGGCCCCGTGCCCAGGGCACGGGCCAGCTCCAGCCTCTTTCGATCCGGGATAGTCAGGCTGTTGGCGAGATGGTCGGCTTTCTCGGCCAGGCCGGTGAAGTCCAGAATCTTCTCGGCGATCCCCACCGCCTCCCGGCGATGCGCGACACGTTCCAGGGCGCCGACCACGACGTTCTCCAGGACGGTCAAGCGCAAGAACGGCCGGGCGATCTGAAACGTCCGGACCATCCCGCGCTGGCAGATATCGTGGGGACGGAGCCCTGCCAGCGATTCCCCGCGGTAGATGATCGTGCCTTCGTCCGGGCGGAGAAAGCCCGACACCACGCTGAACAGGGTGGTCTTCCCCGCCCCGTTGGGCCCGATGAGGCCCAGGATCTCCCCCTCGGCGAGGTCGAAACTCACCCGGTGGACCGCGCGGAGGCCCCCGAAGACCTTGCTCACCCCGCTGACGCGAAGGAGGCTCACGGACGTCTCCCGGGCGCCCGCCGCATCCATTGGGCCAGGGTGGGATAGATGCCGCGGGGCAGAAACAGCACCACGATGATCAGCAGGATTCCATAGGTCACGATGCTCAACCCGGCTGTCGCCCCCGCAAAATAGGTCCGGGAGAACTCGCCCAGAAGCTCCAGCAGAAGCGACCCCAGGATCGGGCCCAGGATCGTGCCCATCCCTCCCACGATGGGGCGAATCATGATGTCCACGGAATGATTGAGGTTCAGGACCGTGTTGGGCTGGAGGTAGAACTGGAAGTAGGCGTAGTAGGTCCCGCCCAGGGCCGTCAGGGCCGCGCTCAGGGCGTAGGCCGTCATCTTGTACCGGAAGGTGTCCACCCCGAGGGCCTCGGAGGCCTCCTCGTCCTCGCGGATCGCAACGAGGTACGTCCCCAGCTTGGACCGCTCCAGCATCCAGACGACCGCCGAAGCAAACACCAGGAACCCCAGGGCGATGAAGTAGTAAGGGATCTTCCCCTTGAACTGGAACTGCCATGGGTTCGGGGTGAAGTTGATGAAGAGGCCGGTATATCCGCCGAGGATCGGCAGGTGCAGGGCGACGAGGCGGCAGATCTCCGCCGCCGCCAGGGTGAGCAGGATGAAGTAAAACCCGCGCAGGCCGAATCGAAACCCCAGGTACCCGATCCCCAGGCTGAGGAGGGCTGCCAGGGCTGCTCCCAGAAACATCCCCACCCAGGGAGAGACCGCGTAGTGGATCGCCAGGACCGCCGAGGTGTAGGCACCGATGGCAAAGAAGGCCGCATGTCCCAGGGAAAGCTGGCCGGCATAACCACCCAGGATGTTCCAGGCCTGGCCCAGATAGGCGTAGTAAAAAACGATGATGAGCAGGTTCTGCCAGGTGGAGGAGACCCAAAAGGGGAGGGCAAGCAGGGCCGCGCCGATCATGGCGCCGAGGAGAAGCCGCCGCATTACCGGCTGCCTCCCAGCAGTCCCTGCGGCCGGAAGAGGAGGATGAGGACCAGCAGGACAAAGGTGACGATCTCCTTGAGCGAAGGGACCAGGATCACGGCCCCCAGGGACTCGCTGACTCCCACCAGCAGGCCCCCCACGAAGGCACCCAGAAAGCTCCCCATCCCGCCGATGATGACGATATTGAAGGAGGCGATGGTGAAGAAGAGGCCGGTGCTGGGGGAGAAGGGCAGGAAGGGCGTCATAAGACTCCCCGCCGCCCCCACGCACGCCGCCCCGATCCCGAAGGCCAGCGTGAAGACCTTCAGGATGTCGATCCCCACCAGGAGGGCGCCGATCTGATTATCGGACGCAGCCCGGATCATCCGCCCCAGGTCAGTGTTCTTCAGGAAGAGGTAGAGGGCCAGGGCCAGGGCCAACGCGATCCCGAAGGTTGCCGTCCGGGGGAGATCGAAGACGATGGGACCCAACCAGTAGGTGCTGAGGGCATAAGCAGTCCCAACCCGCCGGGGGTCCGGCCCGAACACCATCAAGGCCACATTCTCCAGAACCAGAGCGACCCCCAGCATGAGCAGGATCTGCATCTCGTGCGGGGCATCCAGGATGCGGCTGACGAGGCCCTTCTGGACTGCCGCTCCCATCAGGAACACCGCGGATCCGGTCACCAGGATGGACAGGTACGGGTCCACGCCCGCCGTGATGAACAGCCAGTAGGACAGGTACATCCCCCACACCATCATGTCGCCGTGAGCAAAATTGATGACCCGCATGACCCCGAAGATGAGGCTGAGACCCAGGGCCATGAGGCTATAGACCCCACCCACCAAGAGCCCATTGACGATGGCCTGCACGTACAGCGTCACGGGAAACTCCCAAAAAAGAAGTCAGAAGACAAAAGTCAAGAGGATTGCCTCCTCCCCTGGACTCCTATCTTCTGACCTCGACGCCTGAACCCCGGACCACTTATTGGATCTCGAAGCCTGCTCTTTTTGTTGCCCTTCTTCTCGGCTCTTGGCTCTCCTACCCCCGCTCCCAGAGCTGGGGCACGGGGTACTTCAAATCAACCTCGGCCATCTCCTTGGGCAAGACCACCCGCGACCGTCCTTCACGAACCTGGATCATGGCCGTGGACGCCCCAATGTTGTCGCCGTTCTCGCTGAACTGGATGTTCCCGCCCGAGATCACGTGGTCCTTGATGTTGGTCTTGCGTGCCGCCTCGACGAACTTATCCGGATCGGTCGTTCCGGCTCGCTCCAGAACGTCGGCGATGACCATGACCCCCTGGTAGGACCAGGCGGAGTCGGTGGTGAATTGCTCGCCGTACCGCTTCTCATAGTCTGCCGCCACCCGCTGGGTCAGGGGCGCCTTGGGATTGTACCAGGGTACGTTGTCCAGGGTGTACTCCGCCAGCTTGCCCAGCGTCCTGGCGAAGTTGGGGTGGTAGAACCCCGGATTGCCGGGACCCATGATAGCCTGCACCTCCACCCGCTGCTTGTACATCTCCTGGACCAGCAGGATGGCATCGTTGAGGCGCGTCACCGCCAGGAGCAGGTCCGGCTTCGCGGCTTTGGCCCGGGAGATCTCGGTGGACAGGTCCTGGGTCACGGTGGGATAGCTGATGATCTCGACAAAATCGAAGGGCGCGTTGAGCTTCTTGTGCCACTCGAGCGTCCGGTCTTTTTGCACCTGGCCGAACAGGTCGCTGACGTGCAGCAGCACCGCCCGCTTCGGGGTCACCCCGCTCAACCTGAAGATCTCCAGCATGTACTCGATCCCCTTGCGGCCGAGCGTCGTGGTGGTCACGAAGGACCGGAAGACGTACTTGACCCCCTGCTGGGTGAGCTGGTCGGCCGCCCCGATGTCGATCACAAAGGGGATCGGCTTGGTGGACTGCTTGATGGCCTGGATCATGGCATTGATCGTGCCGCTGTCAAAAGCGCCCGTCAGGACATGGACCCCCTCTCGCATCAGCCGCTCGGTCTCCGCCCTCGCCACCTCGGGCTTGTACTGCGTGTCCCCGGGCATCAGTGTGAGCTTGGCGCCGCCCATGGACTTGATCCCGCCCGCGGCATTGACGTGATCCACGGCCAGTTGGTTCCCTTGGCGCGTGGTCTTCCCGATGGCGGCCAGCGGGCCCGTCATGGGCTGAATGGACCCGATTTTGATCTCCTTCACCTGCGCCCGGAGGATCGCCGGAAACCCCAGGATGCCCACCGCTCCCGCTGCGCCCATCCCTTTCAGCATCGCCCGCCGATCCACTGCTCCTCGCTTTTCCCGTGACCCCATGTTCCTCCTCCCCTCATCCTGATCCTCAGGCTGGAACCTCCCACCTCGCGTTTACCTTCCCCCAAATAAGAAACGGCGCAGAGCCTACCGGAGTGCCCATGAAAGTGTCAAGCCCGTGTGACCTGGAGCGTTGCGAGTTACAGACCCAGGTCGGCGACCTTGGGTTCGGGGCCGGAATAGTCGTAGAAGCCCCGGCCGGATTTCTTCCCGTAGAAGCCGGCCTGGACCATCTTCTTTAGGAGGGGCGGCGGCGCGTACCGCTTCTCCCGGTACTCCTCGAACATGATGTTGGCGATGTAATAGGTCGTGTCCAACCCGACGAAATCCAGCAGCGTGAGCGGCCCCATGGGATGGCCGCAGCCCAGCTTCATGCCCTTATCAATGTCCTCGACCGAGGCCACCCCCGCCTCCACGGCGCGGATGGCATCCAGCAGGTAGGGCACCAGCAAGAGGTTCACGATAAAGCCGGAGTTGTCTTTGGCCGCGACCGGTTCCTTTCCCACCGACCTGGCGAACTCGAAGGCGGCCCGGAATGTCTCCTCGCTGGTCCGGACGGTCCGGACGACCTCCACCAGCTTCATCACCGGCACCGGGTTAAAGAAGTGCAGGCCGCACACCCGGTCCGGCCGGCCCGTGGCCATGGCCATCTCGATTACGGTGAGGGAGGAGGTATTGCTGGCCAGGATCGTTCCCGGAGGGCAGAGCTTGTCGAGAGCGGCAAATAGCTTCTTCTTCTCTTCGATGTTCTCGATGATCGCCTCGATGACCAGATCGCAGTCCTTGAGGTCGTCCAGCGAAAGCGTCCCCCGGAGGTTCGCGGCCGCCTTGGCCTTGGCCTCGGCGGTAAGCTTCTCCTTCTCCATGGCGCGGCCCCAGTTCCGCTCGATCGCGGCGAGCCCCTTGTCGAGGAGCTTCTGCTCGACCTCCCGCACGATAACTGGGTATCCGGCCTCGGCCGTCACCTGCGCGATCCCGGATCCCATCAGGCCACAACCGACCACACCCACCTTCTTGATGGACATGATTGCTCCCTCAATGACCAATTACCAATGACCCAATGATCAATGCGCTCTCCCCTCACCCCGTCCCTCTCCCCCATCACCCGTTGCATTGGGAAGAGCAACGGGTTCCCGGGAGAGGGGAAGGAGAGGGGGGATTTGGTCATTGGACATTGGTCATTTGCATTGAATCCATTGGTCATTGGGTGATTGGTCATTGGGATTTCCGTGGTCGAAGCCTTCGCGTCACGCTAAGGATTCCACGATGACCGTCACCCCCTGCCCGCCGCCGATACAGGCCGAGGCCAGGCCATATCTCCCGCCGCGCCGCCGCAGCTCGTAGAGGATCGTCAGGGTCAGGCGTGCGCCGCTGCACCCCACCGGGTGGCCGAGGGCAATGGCTCCACCGTTCACGTTGGTCCTCTCGCGGTCGAGGCCCATCTCTCGTTCCACAGCCAGGTACTGCGCCGCGAATGCCTCGTTGATCTCGGCGAGATCCATCTGGTCCAGGCGCAGTCCGGCATTCCGGAGCGCCCGCTGGGACGACGGCACAGGACCGATCCCCATGATCTCCGGCGGGACCCCGGCCAGCCCCCAGGCCAGGAGCTTGCCGATCGGCTTCAGGCCCCGATCCTTTGCCGCCTGGCGCGAGGTCACGACCAGGGCCGCGGCCCCGTCGCAGATGCCACTGGCATTCCCGGCTGTGACGACGCCGTCCTTTTTGAAGACCGGGGCCAGATTCGCCAGAGTCTCAGGTGTCGTTTGGGGGCGGAAGTGTTCGTCCCTGGCAAATTCCACCGTCGCCCCTTTCTTTCCCTTCAAAGGAACGGGGACCACCTCTTCCGCCAGCCGGCCCGAATCCCACCCGGCCTTGGCTCGGACCTGCGAGGCCAGGGCCACGTCATCCACCTCCTTGCGGGTCAGCCGATACTTTTCCGCCAGGTTCTCCGCCGTCATGGCCATGCCGTACCCGATGTAGGGATCCTCGAGGATGGTCCAGAGATAATCCTCGAGAACCTGATGCCGCATGGGCAGGCCGGATCGCGCCCCGCGGATGACGTGGGGCAACTGGGTCATGTTTTCCGTCCCGCCGGCCAGAACGATCCGGGCCTCGCCCAGGAGGATCTGCTCGGCGGCCGAGATGATGGCCTGGAATCCCGAGCCGCACAGGCGGTTCACGGTCAGGGCGGGGGTGTCGATCTTGCAGCCGGACTTCAGGCCGATGTGGCGGGCCAGATAGATGGCATCGGGACAGGACTGGGCCACGTTGCCGAAGATCACCTGGTCCACATCCTCGGCAGGCACGCGCGATCGCTGCAGGGCCCCCTGGCTGGCGATGACGCCCAGGTCGATCGCCGAATGGTCCTTCAGGCTGCCGCAAAACGTCCCGAAGGGAGTCCGAGCCCCATCCACCAAGACAATGTCCTTGACGTCCATGTACTCTCCCTCGGATCCAAAAATGTGGGAGCTTCTTTGCGTCCTTTGCGTTCTTTGCGGTTGAGCTGCACTGTTCGGGGTGAGCCGAGGATATACCAGGATTCCCCAGGGCAGGCAAGCCCTTTGGCCGGAAGGTCAGCTCAGCCGAGCAGGTGGCCCTTCAGCGCCTGGTAGCGTGGGTCGCGCAGGCGGTCCAGGTCAGCCCGGACATAGCCCAGCCCGTACACGCACAGCTCGAAGTTCTCGGAGAGCTTTCGGAAGAGCGGGGCCTCCGGGCCGTATCCTCCATAGGTGAACTCGGAAACGATGCGGTAGGATCGCTTCCCCACATGGATGAAGTCCAGCAGGGCATCGGGGGAGACGATCACCTTCGAGATCTTCAGCCGCCGCAGAAATTCTGGGAAGATTCCGGCCATGAACAGCGTGTAGTTTCCGATATGCCGGTGCACCTCCCGCTCGCGCTCCACGCTTTGCGCCCGGTGCAGCAGATCCCCCTCGGCGAGCATCTCCGCCACCTCTTCCACCGGCCGCCCCTGGGCGTTCCGGATCTTGTAGAGCTGGTCAATGTGCACGAAGTCCGTCAGGACGTCAGTGATGTACCCGATGACCTCGGCATCCGGCCAGCCAAGGCGCTCCGCAAAATTCTCCGCCGTCAGACTGGCGAACAACCTGGTCAGGGGATGCTCCCTGGGAATCCCAACCGCCATATCAACCCTCCACAGGAACACCGATTAGGAACCCACTATTGATCCGCAGATTACACCCCCACCCGAACCCTCCCCCCGGGTACCCCGCCGTTGGCGGGGTGCGGGGGAGGGAGGGGGAGGGGGGTGTACGTAATCTCTGCATAAAGTAAGCCCTTGCACTGGCCCCTTACGCGGTCCCGCCTCACTACGGGCGGGAGCGCGCACCCCCGGACTTCTGCCGTTTCTGCGGTTGTGCACTGCCCAAAAGGGAGGCGCGAGCGATGGCGTCGGCGCCGAACCGGTCCCGGATGACATCCACCGTCCGGGCCAACTTCCGTCGCGAGTCGGACGAGGGCTCGAACAGCCCCATCTGCCCTCTCGGCGAATCGGCAGCATGGAGCAGGCGCGTGGCGGTCACGCCCAAGAGGCGGACGCGCTTTCCTGTCCAACTGATCCGCTTCAGCAGGTTCCATGCCTCCCGGAAGAGGTCGTCACCCACGTCCGTCGGACGCGCCAGCAGCGTGGACCGGGTGGTCGTGCGAAACAGGTGGTTTCGAAGCTTCAACGTGAGCCCACCGGCAGTGTAGCCTTCGTGTCGCAGCCGGCGACCGACCCGGTCGGAGAGGTCCAAGAGAGTCCTCCGGATCTCCTCGAGATCCTCGGTGTCCTCCTCGAAGGTGGTCTCGGCCCCGATGGATTTGGCCTCCTCCTCCGGGACCACCGGCCGATCGTCCCGGCCGTGAGCCAATTCCCACAGGTCGCGGCCCCCCCTTCCCAGGGACGTCTCCAGGGCCTCAACCGGCATCCGGGCCACGTGGCCGATGGTCTCGAGTCCCATCCGCTTGAGGCGGACCTCGGTCTTCGGCCCCACACCCCACAGGCGCGAGATCGGCAGTGGGTCGAGGAACTCTCGCTCCATTCCCGGGATAACCACGATGAACCCATCAGGCTTTCCCAAGTCCGACGCGACCTTCGCCAGGAACTTGTTGGGGGCAATCCCGATGGAGGCCACCAGGCCCACCTCGGTTCTGATTCGCGCCTTCAGCGTCCGCCCGATTGCCTCGGCCGGACCGAAGAGACGCTGGCTGCCCGTCACGTCCAGGAACGCCTCGTCAATGGAGAGCGGTTCCACCAGGTTCGTGTATTCCCGCAGGATCGCGAAAATCCGTTCCGACATCTCGGAATAGCGATCGAAACGGGGACGGACGTAGATCGCGCGGGGGCAGAGCCGGTACGCCCGGGAGATCGGCATGGCAGATCGGATGCCAAAGGGCCGCGCCTCGTACGAGCAGGCGGCGACCACGCCGCGGCCCTTGCCGCCCCGAGGGTCGGCGCCCACCACGACCGGCTTGCCCCGATAGGCCGGGTGGTCGATCTGCTCCACCGACGCGTAGAAAGCATCCATGTCGAGGTGGATGATGGTCCTGGCGGGATTCATGGCCGGTCCGAGATTACTTCTACTCCGATGGGGGCGATACGTCGAATTCGCGGAGCAGTTTCACCCATGGGAGCTGGCCGCTCACCTTCCGGTGCAGCAGCATGTCCGTGGTGACGAGCTCCACTGCTAGACTCTCCGCGCTGGCGAGGAATGCACCGTCGTAAACGGCAACCCCAAACTCTGTCGCAAACCGAAGCGCCTGTGACACAAGAACGCGGGCGGGCAACCACTCGATGCGGTCAAATGGAAACCGCTCAATGTGCCGCCGTGCTTCCTCCTCCCGCAAAATCTTGCGGCTGACATACTTCCAGAGGACATTAGCAAACTCGATAGCCATGAAGTCGGGTGCCACCAGCCGGTAGGTTCCTTCCACTGCTGAACGAAAGAGGGCGATGGCTTTCGAAGAATCCTCCTCCTCCACAACCACCTTTACCAGCACCCCAGTGTCAAGCGCGACCGGGATCACCGATCCCGGTCCTCACGGATAAGCGCTGTGCTGTCCGGAAACTTCCTTCCCTCCCTTGCCCATCGCTCACGCTGCTCAGTAACCCAGTCGAGCCAGGCTTTGAATTCCGGATCGGGCTTCGGACGAGCGGAAAGGAGGCCGAGGCGGAGCAATCGAACAGCTTCTTGACTGATACTCCGGCCTTCTTCTGCCGCACGCTTCTTCAACCGCTCGTAGAGCTCGTTCGGTATGTCTCGGACATAGAGGGTCGCCACTAGAGCTCCTCCGTTTCGGATAGATCCAGGAGTCAGCTAGTCATTCGCTAGCATTATGCAAGCAATATAACACCCTGTCAATGCAGAATTTTGTCGGTTATACGGTGAGAAGAACCCCTGACAGGATCTCCAGGGCCAGATCCACCTCCCGCTGGGTCACGTCCAGAGGGGGTAGGAAGCGGATGGCCTTGAACCCGCAACCAAGGAGGAGCAGCCCCCGCTCCAGGCACCCCCGCAGGGCCCGGTTGCGCCGCTCCACCGTGTCCAGCTCCATGGCATCCATCAGGCCTAGGCCCCGGACGTCCGTGACGAAGTCAAATCGCTTCTGGAGTCCCTGGAGTCCCTGGCGCAGATGCTCGCCCACCTGCGTAGCGTGCTCCAGCAACCCATCCCGCTGGATGATCTGGATGGTGGTGTACCCGATGGCCGAGCTGAGGGCGTTTCCCTCACCCCAGGTGCTTCCCAGGCGCATCTCCTCCTTGGGGAAGAGTTCGGTCCGTCCGACCGTGGCCCCCACACGCAGGGCCTTCCCCGTCACGATGATGTCCGGCTGGATGTCGAAGTGCTCGCTGGCCCACCAACGGCCGGTCCGCCCCATGCCTGATTGCACCTCGTCGGCAATCAGCGGGATGTGGTACTGCCGGGCGACCCGGCCGATCTCCGCCATGAACGCTCCCGATGGAATATAGTAGCCCCCCTCGCCTTGGACCGGCTCGATGATGATGTAGGCGACTTCGGCCGGATCCAGGAGGCCACGCACCGGATCCAGAAACTGGGCCAGCCGGCTCATGGAGCCGATCGGGCCCAGCCAGAAGCCGCAGTGACAATCCCCGGCACACGTGCAGTAAGGCAGATTGACGATGTTCGGGATCTGCGGGTACCAGGAGCGATGCAGGCGCTTGCTCCGGTTAAGGGACAGGGCGCCCAGCGTCCGGCCATGGAAGGCCCCCAGGAAGCAGAAGCCGTAGCCGCAGTTTCGTCGGGCGTCGTAGCAGATCTTGATGGCGTTCTCGACCGCCTCGGCCCCCGAGTTGGAGAAGAAGGCGGTCCCGAAGTCATAGCGCGCCGTGATCTCGAGGAGTTTGTGGTGCAGGTGGGAGGGGGTGGGGATCTCGACCTGCGCCGGGTCGTGTCCGTAGGCGGAGATGAAATCCGTCCCCGCGTACCGATCCGGGTCAATGGACTTCAAGCGCTGGCTGACGGCCAGAAGCTCCGGGTGGTTGTAGCCCAGGACACTGGTGCCGACGTGGGAGGCAAAGTCGAGGAAGACATTCCCGTCCGGGTCGGTGCAGAACGGGCCGATGGCGGGAGCCGCCCGGTCCCATACGAAGCCCTCGACGTAGGTGGCGCGGGCGGCCGCGGCGCGATGGTAGGCGATCCACGCGCGGGCCCGGGGGCCCGGGGGCGTGATCCGGATGGCGGGCGTCGCGCTGCTACGCTGCATCTCCCTCGGTCAGCTCCTTCAGTCGGGCGCGCAATGCACCCAGCTTCGGTAGGATAGGTCGGCTGACCCAACGGCTGGGATCCAGCACCCCGACCTGTTTCAGGCCGTGGCCGCTCACGGTGCAGACCACAAGCTCGTCCGATCGGATTTTTCCCTGGGCCCTGAGCTTGAGCGCCGCGGCCACCGAGACCACGCCGCCCGGCTCGCCAAAGATCCCGGCCGTGCGGGCCAGGAGCGATTGCGCAGCGCGGATCTCCTCATCGGTTACCCCGACGGCCGTCCCGCCCGACGCCTTGACATCCCAGAGAGCCCGCGTGGCCATGGGAGAAGATTTCCCGACTCTTATGCTCTCCGCGATGGTCTCGCCGGCCTCGACTGGCGTGACCTCTTCGGCGCCCGTTTCGAACGCCCGAACGACCGGCGCGCAGGCATCCGCCTGGGCCGCCACCATTTGCGGCAGCTTCTCCACCCAGCCCAGGCCTTTCAGCTCGCGGAAGCCCTTGTACGCCGCGACCACGCCCGCGCCGCCGGCGATGCAATGGAACATCCAGTCGGGCACCTCCCCCTCCAGCTGCTCCCAGACTTCGAAGGCGTAGGACTTCTTGCCCTCCAGGCGATACGGGTTGGTGGACAGGGAGTCGTACCAGCCGAACTCCTCCAGGGCCGCCCGGTAGATGCTGGCCACCTGGTCGTACGTGCCCTCCACCGGGATGATCCGGGGCCCATAGATGGCGATCTGGGCCACCTTCTGCGGCGACGTGCCGGCCGGGATGATCACCACCGCCTGCATGCCGGCCACGGCCGCATAGGCCGAGACCGAGACCGCCGCATTGCCGGTGGAGACGACGGCCGGAGTCGTCACACCGAACTCTTTCCCCTTGGAGATCCCAACGGCGTTGCTCCGATCCTTCAGCGAGCCCGTCGGCAGCAGGGTGTCGTTCTTGATGTACAACCGCTCCAGACCCGTCGCCCGCGTCAGCGCTTCGGTGTGGATGAGCGGGGTGTAGCCCTCGCCCAGGCTCACGACGCAGGACAGATCTTCCACCGGCAGGAACTCGTGCCATTTCCAGATCGTGGGATCCTGCCGCCGGAGCAGCTTGTCCTGGAAGTCCGCCGACAGGTGGCTCAGGTCCACCTGGACATCCAGGACCATCCGGCAGTCGGCACACAAGAACTGCCGCCCCGCCGGCGGCACCTCCCGCTGACACTTCGGGCACGCAAGCGTACGAACTCTACCCATCAGTTTGGCGCCTTTCTCCCCCCATGTTCCTCCCCAGCCTTCTGCCCGCCGCCTGCTGCCACCTGCCCGCTGCCTCCCGGGTCCGGCTCCTCTGCCCCGCTGCCCGCTGCCGCCTGCCTGTTGCCCGCTCCCATCCATCCACCAGGACAGGACGCGATGCGTTCTTCAGAGACTGGACGAGCCTCGCGCGCACACCCAGGATCGTCAAACCCACGACCTCCTGCTTCTTCTCGTCATACCGGATCACGACCCCCTGGCCGATATCGACACCGGTCGCCTTTCGTGGCTTGCCGACGCTGAGATAGAGGACATCCGCCTCCTCGTCATAATCCCAATCATGCCGTTCCCTCCTCTCCAGGATCTTCACCGCGTCCAGAGCCGCTCCCTCCACGCTACCAGGCGTATGGCGAGGAGAGGAAACATCTTCGAATGATTCCTCCGCTATCGGACGTTCAGCATACACGACCGGCAAGCTCCTGGCCAGACCTTCTTCGACCGCATGTGGCGTGGGGACCCTGCTGGCGCCTGCGGGTATGTCCATTGATCAACCTGTCCATCGCCAGTCGATTTGGTTAGAGCACCTGGCGCCACCACCCGCCTCCTCGCCATGTTCTTCGGACCATCCGCTGGCTGAGAATCAATCCCGCCGCTACCAGCCTACCCTTCAAGAAAAGCCACAAAAGCCGTGACGTCCGCTTCTCCTGGTTGCTAGTTCCCGGGGTCTCTGCTATGCTGCGCTCTCGGAGGTGCCCACATGCGTGGGCGGATTGGCTCATGCGAGCGACGGCATTCTGGAAGACCGTGACGATGGACCATACCGGGCTCCTCGACCGCCTGATCTCCCTACTGGAGGCCGAGGGAATCCGCTACTGCGTCGTTGGGGGGCAGGCGGTGAACGCCTACGCAGAGCCCGTTGTGAGCCTGGATCTCGACGTGGTCACCGCGCTGGACCAGCTCCCGCGCGCTCAGGCGCTCTTGGCGGCCACATTCCGGATAGAGCGTCACCCCCACAAGCTGAGCGTCTCCCAGGCAGGTTCCGACCTCCGCGTCCAGATCCAGACGGATCCGCGGTACGCTGCCTTTCTGGATCGTGCCACGGTCCGAACGCTTCTCGGACTCCCCTTCCCCGTCGCCGCCATCGAGGATGTCCTGCAGGGCAAGGTCTGGGCGGCCACGGATCCCACCCGCCGGGCCAGCAAGCGCCTGAAGGATCTCGCCGACATTGCCCGCCTGCTCGAGGTGGCCCCCCATCTCCGCGCTCTGGTGCCGCCCGAGGTCCTGACGAGGCTCGCCTGATCTGTCGCCGGAAAGACATAACGGACAGCCAGTTCGGCTCAACGCGATGTCGGGCGTCCCCCGCCGCCGACTCTTGGAGGCCGTCTCGCAGTTCCAGCCAGCACCGCCCGGCCGGCGTGGGTATCACAGAAGTTGGCGTAATTGGCAACATCCCGCAATACAAATATCTCACCACGGCCCGCCTCCTCGCCATGTTCTTCGGACCATCCGCTCGGTGAGTATCAATCCCCCCGGCACCGCCTGCAGTTCGGTTATAGCCGAAAGCAAATTACCAAAGCCTGACCCCCATAACCCAAGACAAGACAGCCGGAGGCGATCCCTTCTGGCGAGTGCGCGCGAGAATTCGAACTTCTCGACCTGCACTCCCCACTACGGGATATTCAGATCGAGAGAGGTGCAAGGATAACTCGGAAGCAACGTCCCGTACTCCCGGAACCAACGTCCCGTACTCGTCCCGCACTCCGGAACGGATTTGCTCGACTTTTGCCGTTCCTTATCTACATCTGGGTGACTAATCTCTGGAGACCGCTAAGGAAGCGTCCTATCTCGTCAAAGTGTACCGCCCCCGATTTCCTGGACACCGGGTTGAGGGTATTCAGTGCAGAATCCGGGCGAGAAGTGGTGCCGTAGGCCGAGGGGCGAAAAATCGACCTCACCATTTGCCCTAGAATCGACGATCGGC
>Ga0209172_10001128_pt1 | contig 61409 bp, 36 predicted proteins | sample LarsenN4metaG_FD_184113 | JGI IMG/M metagenome (GOLD analysis project Ga0209172, IMG submission 184113) | Hot spring sediment bacterial and archeal communities from British Columbia, Canada, to study Microbial Dark Matter (Phase II) - Larsen... ...
CTTCGCGCTCGCCGTCTACACGGCGTCTGCTAGGCGCGCATGAAGTCACCCTTGTCGAAGAAACTCTCTCTTCGAGCTTTACCAGCAGACGGCCGGAGCGGCTGATTGGGGATAAAGCCTAGAAGAGCGATCCTCCTCAGCGGAAGCTTTGGCAAGAGCAAGGTGTCGCCGATGATCGCTCCTCACAGAGAAAACCGAAAGAGACCTCCAACGCCGTGTGGCCCACCCCTTGCGGCGGACGGCTGCCGGCGCTGGAAAGTCGAACCTGCCTGCCGGCCTCTCAGGCGGCTACGGCCTGGCTGCAAAACTTCCGCCGACTGGGGATGCGGGATGCGAGCGCCATGTCGAGAACTTCCTTGGTTTCGTGCACCTTGGTTGTATCGTTATCTTACTCAGATGCTATTTATGAGACTGCTTCTAGTGAGTTGTTTCGGTAGTTCCGAGGGATCAAACCGGAATCAATATAAACATTTATCGCTTCATTCCATATATAACTTCGTCCACACGGAGTGAAGATTGCCGATCACCGCTAGCAACATTCTCCCACGCTTCAAAACCTGTGTTGCCGACACGGCGCTCGTTCATCAATCGGTCATTGCCGCTCACAACACAGATGATTTTCCTGGATCGAGGAACTCTCATTGACCGATCCAACGGTTTGAAGGATTATGAACCGGCTTAGTTGCGAGGCCCAGCGAAAGTCGCATTCCGGCGGCCTCTGCGGCACCCTGTACTTTTTCCCCATCTCCTGAGCGAATTCCCCTGTTAGGCATAAGAGTTGCTCACCACCTCTCGTCCAGCCCCAAACCAGAACTCGGACGAGAAACAGTGGCAACAAGCAGCAACACGGTAAGCAGTTTTATTCCCGGTTTTGAGCGCTATTCGCATCTGGCAGTCCCCCTTGCCGTCGTTGGCATCTTGATGATCCTCATCATCCCGCTGCCGACGATACTGCTGGATTTCTTCATTTCCATCGCAATTATCCTCTCAGTAGTCATTCTCCTGGTGTCGATGTACATCCTTCAGCCGGTGGAGTTCTCCGTCTTCCCTTCACTGCTTCTGTTGATTACGCTCTATCGCCTCTCGCTCAATGTAGCCACGACGCGGCTCATCTTGCTCAACGGCGGAGAGGGGGTCGGCGCCGCAGGCCACGTCATTCAAAGCTTTGGGCAATTTGTAGTCGGCGGCAATACGGTCGTCGGCATAGTGATATTCCTCGTCCTGATAGCAATTCAATATATAGTCATCAATCACGGCGCAGTGCGCATCTCCGAAGTCACCGCTCGCTTCACTCTGGATGCGATGCCGGGCAAGCAGGTAGCCATCGACGCCGATCTGAACGCGGGAATAATCGACGAGCATGAAGCGCGCAGGCGCAGGCGCGAGGTGCAGAAAGAAGCTGAGTTCTACGGCGCGATGGACGGCGCCATACGCTTCACCCAAAGAGATGCTGTCGCCGCCATCATCATACTTTTAATCAATATCGTTGGGGGCTTCATTATCGGGGTCATGCAGCACAATATGACGCTCTCTGAGGCGCTCCAGACCTACACGGTATTGACAGTTGGTGACGGTTTGGTGACAGCGATACCGGCTCTGCTGGTCTCGGTTGCCGGCGGCCTGGTCACAACCAGGGCGGCATCGGAGACCAATCTGGGCGATGATGTAACCAGGCAGCTACTTTTGAATCCCCGCCCTCTCTATATCGCTTCAGCTATTCTGTTGGGCCTTGCGATAGTTCCTGGACTTCCCAAACTTCCCTTCTTCCTGCTCTCGCTCGGCGCAGGCGGCCTTGCCTATATCGTCTCTAAAAAGATTCAGCAGGAGCGGGCAGCGCAAGAACAAGCAAAGGCGGAGAAGGCGGCGGTGGGGGCCCCTCAGACAGAAAAGCTGGAGCAGCTCTTGAAGCTGGACATGCTGGGACTGGAAGTCGGCTACGGGCTGATTCAACTGGTTGAATCCGGCGGCAAGGGGGATCTGCTGAGCCGCATCAAATCTATTCGCCGTCAGATAGCGATTGAACTGGGGATCATTGTTCCTCCTATTCACATCACCGACAATCTTCAACTGGGGCCCAAGCAATATGCCATTCTGCTCAAAGGCGTAGAGGTAGCTCGCGGCGAGCTGATGGTTGATCATTATCTGGCGATCAATCCCGGATCGGCCAGAGAAGAGATTCCGGGCATTGTCACCAGTGAGCCTGCTTTCGGTCTGCCTGCATTGTGGATCAAAGCTTCTGACAAAGATCGAGCGCAGTTTGCCGGCTACACGGTCGTCGATCCGGTAACGGTAGTCTCAACTCATATCTCCGAAACTATCAAGCGCCATGCTTTTGAGCTGCTGGGCAGGCAGGAGACTAAATCGCTCCTGGACGCGCTGAACGAGACTCATCCCAAAGTGGTTGAAGAGTGTGTGCCTAAAGTGCTGAGCATCGGCGAAGTGCAGCGAGTATTGCAGAATCTGCTGCGCGAGGGCGTCTCAATACGCGATCTCGTGACCATACTTGAGACTCTGGCCGATTACGGCGCGTTGACGCGCGATGTCAATGTTCTGACGGAATATGTGCGCCAGGCGCTCGCCCGCCAGATCTGCAAGCAATATGCCGATGAGAACGGAGAGCTTCATTTACTTACGCTTAGCCCGCAAATCGACCAGTTGTTTTCAGAAGCCATCACGCAATCAAATCAAGGCACATATCTTGCTCTTGAGCCCAAGGTAGCTCAGGGCATCCTCAGCCGGATCTCTGAAGCAGTCGAAAATTCATTGGCTGGAAACACTCCTGTCCTTCTCTGCTCGGCGGCTGTGCGCAGCCATCTGAAGCGGCTGACAGAGCGTTTCATTCCCAATCTCGTTGTCCTGTCACACAACGAGATTACCCCAAATATCCGTATCGTCTCGATTGGAGTTGTTCAGTGAGGATAAAGAAGTACGAGGCAGAAACAGTCACAGAAGCTCTTGCTCAGGTCAAAAAGGAGATGGGGCCCGATGCCTTTATTCTCTCAACCAAGAAGATTACCAGGAGAGGGCGCTTCGGGTTCGGCACGCGCACCGTCTATGAGATGGTAGCAGCAGTGGAGCCGGAGGAGATGAAGAGCCAGGGAGCCAGGGGGCCAGGGAGCAAGGGGGCCAGGGAGATGGGGAGATGGGAAGATGAAGAGCCAGGGAGCAAAGATACCAGCAGCGCGGACAGATGGAAGGCCGAGTTCGGAGTTCAATCTCCAGATTATAGCGATGAAAGCAGCGGGCCGAAGCGCGAATTCCAAACATCCGCGCCCATATACTCCCGCGCCCATACGCTTCAGCACCCATACGCTTCAGCGCCTCAGCGCCTCAGCGCCCCTGCATCCCCGCACAACCCTGAGATAGCAAGGCTCCAGGAAGAGATGCGCTTAATGAGGCAGACCATCGAGAGCCTGATCCAGAACTCCCGGCGCGCCGTCATCGCGCCGCAGAATGGGCCCCTCGATCTTTCTGATCTCTGCCTTGATAGCAATCTCTCTCAAGGCATATTCGAGAGCCCATTCAATGAGCTGTATCAAGACTTCATAGAGACAGGCGTTGAGAGGACAATTGCTTTCTCTCTGGTCAAGTCCACTCAGGAGGGGCTGGGCGCTCAACCATCCGATGCGCCGTCGCTCACCGAGCAGGTGAAGAACGCGCTGGCGCAACTTATCGAGTTGCCTTCAGATGACGAGCTGCTGGATGATGAACCCAGAGTAGCTGCGTTTATAGGCCCCACAGGCGTGGGCAAGACCACAACCATCGCTAAAATCGCTGCCCGCAATGTGCTGAAGAAGCGGCGCAAAGTGGTGCTGGTTACTCTGGACACGTACCGTATTGCCGCCGTTGAGCAGTTGAAGATCTACGCGGAGATCATCGGGGCCCCAGTAGAAGTGGTCGCCAGCGTCTCCCTCCTCGACGAGACGGTGCGCAAGTATGCCGGCAAAGCGCTTGTCCTCATTGACACTGCGGGCAAGAGCCACAACGAGCTGGCCGGGTTGGCAAGCCTAGCTTCTTATTTGAAAGATTCGCAGTTCATACGCAAGTACCTTGTCCTGAGCGCCAACACCAAGCCGGCAGACACGGCTGAGATCATAACCAATTTCAACGCTTTCGGCCCCGATTGCCTCATCTTCACCAAGCTTGATGAGACGAGGACTGCCGGGAGCATATTGAACGAGCTGGTGAGAACCAGGAAACCGCTTGCTTATCTTGCCGTAGGGCAGAAGGTCCCCGAAGACCTTCAGGTTGCGACCCTGGGGCGGATCGCAGAGCTGGTGCTCCCTGCGCCCGCTTATATCAATTGAGAATCACAGCGCAGATTAGAAGAGATTAGAGGAAGGATATAGAACGATGGACCAAGCTACAACGTTAAGAGAGATGGCGCAGCCCTTTGGGGCGGAACGCCATCTATCTGAATCTAGGCGCCCGCGAGTAATCGCCATAACCAGCGGCAAAGGCGGCGTGGGCAAGACCAATGTGGTCGCTAACCTGGCGATTGCCCTGAGCGACCTGCGCTCACGAGTGACTATACTCGACGCCGATTTCGGGCTCGCCAATATAGATGTTCTCCTGGGACTGACTCCTAAGTACCACCTGGGACATGTCCTGTTTGGAGAAAAAGAGCTGAGCGATATTATAATCGAGGGGCCCCACGGGGTACGCATCATCCCGGCCAGCTCGGGCATTCAGGAGCTGTCGGAACTTACACCGGCGCAGCGGCGCGATCTGGTCAGCAAGCTCTCAGCCCTCGATTACGACACAGATTTCCTATTGATAGACACTGCCGCCGGAATATCCAATAACGTCATGCATTTCCTCACCGCATCAGACGAGGTGATAGTTATCACCACGCCTGAACCTACGGCCATTGTTGATGCTTACGCAATGATAAAGGTAATTCATGGGGAGACCCCGGATAAGGTAATAAAGCTCATAGTCAATTCAACTCAAACGGCGAAAGACGCCTCACAGGTAATGGAGCAGATAAATCTGGTAGCCAGACAATTTCTCAATCGTGAAGTCCAGTATCTTGGCGCAATCGACAAAGATGCAGCAGTCGCTAAAGCAGTGATGCGGCAATCGCCCGTGCTGGACGTCTACCCGGACGCGCCTGCCAGCCGATGCTTGCGCATGCTTGCCAGGCGTATCAAAAACAGCAGCCCCGCCGATCCGGAAAGCGATATGACCATGACCGCTTTCTGGAAGACATTATTTATCGGAGATAACTAGCTTGAACCCTAGTTACGCTCCACCTGCGCCGTTCAACGCGGAGCGTGGAGCGTAGAACACAGAACGTTTAGGAGACAGCCTATGCCTGCAAGAACCAATGTACGCGGAGCGGTCAAGGGATATGAACCGGTTCCATCCCCATCGCAGATGCGGGATCAGTTGATAGTCGATCACTTGCCGCTAGTAAAATATCTGGCCCAGCGCATTGCCGCGCGTTTGCCTTCCAGCGTTGAGGTCAACGACCTGATCAGCGCCGGAATCATTGGCCTCATCGATGCCGTAGAGAAGTTCGAGCCTGAACGCGGCATCAAGTTCACTACTTACGCCCGACGCCGCATCTGCGGCGCCATCCTCGATGATCTCCGCTCGCTAGATTGGGCGCCTCGCTCATTGCGCAAGAAGGCTAGAGACCTGGAAAGCGCATACTCCAAGCTTGAGCGCGAATTGGGCCGCGCCGTCAGTGACGAGGAAGTTGCCGGAGAGCTGGGTATGGAGATAGATGAATACTACCGGCTCATCAACGACCTCAATGGCATCACCATTGGCGGGTTCGAGACGTTGGGGGACTCGCAGGATGAAGGGGGGGCAAGCACCATCGATATGATCAACTACTTGCCCGATGCCCCTGAGCGCAATCCCTATTTTGTCCTGGAACTCAACGAGCTGCGCGAGCACCTGGCCGCCGCTATCGACCGCTTGCCGGAGAAAGAGCGACTTGTCATCTCGCTCTATTATCACGACGAGCTGACTATGAAAGAGATTGGCAATGTGCTCGGCGTCAATGAATCGCGCATCTCCCAACTGCACACTCGCGCCGTGCTCAGGCTGAGGACGAGATTGAGAATCACTCTCGATCAGAAGAAGAAGGGCCCCAGGCAGAAAGTAGAAAGCAGGCTGTAACCAAAGGAGCATTACCATGGGTGTTTATTTAGGGAATACCGACACGCGCCCGCCTTCAGAGCCCTGGACTGCGGTCGAACGCCGTTCCGGCATAGATAGACGTTCCGGCAAAGATCGCCGTGGCACGCTCAGTTCGGCATTGACCAGTTTCTATCTCTGGTGTCTGGGCAAAAAGGATGAGCGCTCGGGCAGAGACCGCCGCAACTACAAAGACAGGCGCAGAGGGAAAAGGGGATATTGAAACGTCTGACGTCTAACGTTCGATGCTCGACGTCTAATCCCCAACGTAGAACCTGAAACGTGGAACGTAGAACGTTTTTTGCCTTTTATGTCAAAGATTCTTACACCGGAAGAGATGGACGCGCTGCTCAGCTCGTCGCGCGCAATGCAGCTTGAGCAGGCCGAGGAAGAAGCCAAACGCGATGTCAGAGGCTTCGACTTCAAGCAGAAAGAGCGAGTATCGAAAGATCAATTAAAGTCGCTGAATCTGCTGTTCGATCAGTTTGTGCGCAAGCTCTCCGCCTCACTCTCAATTCAAGTTCGCGCAGCAGTCGAAGTTAGCCTGACATCGGTGAAGCAACAAACCTACGCCGACTTTATGAATGCTCTGCCCGACCCTTGCGTGATGGTGGGCCTGAATATGACCCCGCTGAGCGGCGTGTCTGTGCTTGAATTCAGCAACGAGACCATCTTCCCGTTGCTCGATTTGCTGCTGGGCGGATCAGGCCAGGTCCCCAGCATCTCCCGACCCATTACGGAGATCGAACAATTGATCCTCGACGGCATATTCAAGGCGGTAATTAAAGAGCTGCGCGAGGCGTGGAGCAGCGTCTATCCCATCGAGTTTGAATTCGCCTGGCAGGAGAGCAAACCCCAGGCGGTGCAGTTATATGCCCCCAGCGAAGCCGTCATCTCGTTCTCTTTCAACTTCCAGATCAATCAGGCGCAGAGCAACGTCAATCTGTTTCTGCCGATAGTCTCGCTCGAACCGGTGCTGGGATCGTCAAAAGGGGGTCTGGTCAAGAAGAAGAAGATAGCTCCCGATCAAGTCAAGAAATCTATGGAGAATCTGAAGAAGGCCTCCTTTGAAGTCTGCGCCGAGATACGCGGCACGACTATCACAATGAGGGAACTTCTCAACCTCAGCAGCAACGATATTATTCGCCTGCGGCGCAAGGTGGCCGATCCGATTGATATCTGCGTTGCCGGGCTGCATAAGTTCTCAGCCAACCTGGTTGAGATCAACGGGACAACGGTAGCTCAGGTTGCCGGCAAGCAAGTAGATTGAAGAAGGAGATTACTAAGTGAGCGACACATCCGCAGACAGATTGGCCGATGCTAGAAACATCGACCTGCTCCTCGATATACAACTTCCCGTAATCGTGCGCTTCAGCTCGATTGAGATGACGCTGCAAGAGATACTGGCGATAAGCACGGGATCCATTATCGAGCTGGATAAAGCGGTCAACGAGCCGGTCGAGATCTGGATCAATAACAAACTGCTGGCGCACGGCGAGGTGGTAGTCGTCGATGGTTTCTACGGCGTGCGCATCACCGAAATCGAGAGCCGTGATGCGCGAATCAGGTCACTGGCCTGAACCGAAAAATCGCTCGATGTCCAATGCTCAGCTCCAATTATTCGAGGTTGAATGGCGGATGCAGGGCGTGAGAGAAAGGAGATAGAAAGTTATGCTAGGTCTCCTGGTGGAGAAAGTTGCTGCCAATATTCAGACCGCGCTAGCTCTCCAGCTGGCGCTTGATCTGGTTTTGCTTGTGATCATCGGGGCGCTGCTATTGCGACTGTCAAAGCAGCGGCGCCAGACCGACCGCCTCTCAGAACTGGTCGCTACCGCTGTTGAAGAGAGTGAGCGCGGCTTCCAGCAGATAATGGGAACAGTAGAGGATCTGGAAAAGCGGCTCGGTCAGTTACAGCGCCGCGCCAAACTGAGCGCGCTGGCTCAGGGGGGCCTCGCTCAGGACCGTATGGACGAGGAAACAACGGCATCTATGGCTGCCCCGGATCAGATTGTTAAGTTCCCCCGGCGGACCAGCGGGCTTGATCGGCGCTATCAGGTGATGACGCTTCTCAAACGAGGGCTCCCTATGGACGAGATCTCCCGGCGGCTCAATATCCCCTACGGCGAGATCGAGCTGATGATCGAGATGATCAAGCATAACACTGCGCCGCCGGAGAAAGCGGCAATGTGATAGGCAATTATTTCCTAGCTCGTCACCGGCTCTCGCCGGAAACCGGCCAGAATAAAGGCTTTTCGGCTCATAAGCGAGCTGGCATATAGCTTGCTCTGAAAATGTACAGCCGTGGCGGTCAGCCTTGCTGATAGTGCACGACAGGCAGCAACCTAAGATGTACAGCAACCTGTCAGGTTGCTGATAGTGCGCGACAGGCAACAACCTAAGATGTACAGCCGTGGCGGTCAGCCTCGCTGATAGTGCACGACAGGCAGCAAGCTAACCGCCTTACATTGCAACGAGGACCAGACAGGAAAAAGTTATGGGCGACAATACACTTTACACAGTCTATCTCGGCCTGCAAGCCAGGCAGACGGCCGTTGATATTATTGCCAATAATATCGCCAATTCCAGCACTACCGGCTTCAAATCGGATGTCGCTCTGTTCCGCTCCTATCTCACTGCCGGCGCGAAGGGCGCGCTGGGGGACGTTGACAGATCCGTGCTGGCCGAAATGACCGGCACCAACTTCACCGAAGGAATATTTCAACGGACCGGGCGCGAGCTGGACATCGCCCTCAGAGGGAACGGCGGGAACAGCTTCTTCGCGCTCCAGACGGCGCAGGGCCCCCGCTATACTCGCAATGGGAACTTCACCCTCAATTCAGCCCGACAGCTTGTGGCGCAAGACGGCGCCCTGGTGATCGGGGCCAACGGACCGATCACCCTGCCCGTCGGCAAGATCACCATCGACGAGCAGGGGCAGATTTATGTTGATAACAGGCAAGTGGACAGGCTCCGAATCGTCTCTTTCAAGGACCCCCAGAAACTGGGCAAGGACGGAGCCTCGCGGTTTATGTCAGATCAGCAGAATCTGGACGAGCAGCCAAAAGCAATAACAGTTATGCAGGGCAATCTTGAGCAATCGAATGTCAATGGGATGAAAGAGGTCGGCCTCATGCTCAGGATGCTGAGAGAGTTTGAATCACTGGAGAAACTGCTTCAATCAATCGCGCATGATCTCAATGGAAGAGTTGTGCGAGAGGTAGGAAAACTTTAAACGTCCGATGTCTGATGTCTAACGTCCGACGTCAAAACATAGAACGTCTTCGGAGATATAGATTATGTCATCACGCGCTCTATTTACTGCTGCCAGCGGAATGCAGGCTCAGCAGCTCAACATCGACAACATAGCCAACAACCTGGCCAACGCAAGCACAGCAGGTTTTAAACGCAGCCGGGTAGAATTCCAGGACATTCTCTACCAGAACCTGCGGCAGCCTGGAACCGCCTCTACGACAAGCACCACCTTCCCGGTGGGATTGCAGATAGGTCTGGGCAGCGCGGCTGTCTCGACCGAGCGCATCTTCGCTCAGGGAGATTTCAGAGCGACGGAAAATCCGCTCGATCTGGTCATCCAGGGAGCAGGCTTCTTCCAGGTCCGCCTCGCCAATGGCGAGACTGCCTACACGCGCGCAGGATCATTTCACCGCGACGCTAATGGGACAATAGTCACCGCCAGCGGAGACGCGCTTGAGCCTCAGATCCAGATTCCTAACGACGCCATCGACATTACCATCGGCTCCGACGGCACAGTCTCGGTAGTTCAGAGAGGACAGACGCAGGCTACACAGGTTGGTCAGATACAGCTTGTGACTTTCGCCAATCCTTCGGGCCTGCGCGCCGAAGGCAATAACCTCTTCTCGCAAACCGACGCATCGGGCCAGCCGATCACAGGGGCCCCGGGCACAAATGGCATGGGAACCCTCAGACAGGGCTTCGTCGAGCAATCTAATGTCAATATCGTTGAAGAGCTGGTGAGCATGATACTCAGCCAGCGCGCCTTCGAGACAAACTCGAAGGTCATCCAAACAAGCGATGAGATGATGCGCCAGATCAATAACAGCGCGAGGTAATAGGATCAAGCTATGAGCCCAAACATAATACGATTGCGGGAACGTTCTACGTTCTACGTTATACGTTCTAGACGGAAGATTGCACATCGAACGTCAAACGTCGAACGTCGAACGTCGAACGTCGAACGTTTCTTGCCTTTTGCCTTTTGCTTCGTTCTGGCCCTACCCTGCTTTGCCGCAGATAGGATCAGCTTGAAGATTGCTCAGCAGGTCGCGGTTAAATCAGATGTGATTCGGCTGGGCGAGATAGCTTCAATCGAAGGCCAGGATGCTGAGATAGTGAGCCGATTGCAGAAGATTACTTTAGGGTTTGCTCCCAGCCCTGGAATGACGCGCATTCTGGAGCGGTCGGCAATTGCGCTGGCGGTTCAAGGAGCGGGGATTCAACTGGAGATGATAAACGCTTCTATACCGGATCAGGTCACCGTCTCGCGCGCTTCACAGACGCTTGAGGGAAAGATTATCAGCCAGGCGATTGAAGCCTACCTGGTAGAACGGGTCCCCTGGAAGTCTCAGACCGTTTCAATCAAAAGCATTGATGCGCCGCAAGAAGTGCTTATACCGCTGGGCAAACTCTCGCTCAAGCCGCACACAGGCGCGGGCATTAACTTCCTCGGCCAGTTCTATGTTGACCTTTCGATAGAAGTTGACGGTCGGGTGGTCAAGAAGCTGAGCGTGCCGGTAGAACTCTCAGCGCAGCAATCGGTAGCCGTCGCCAGAAAGCCGATTGAGCGCCTTGAACAGCTCACGCCTGATAATGTGTCGATGGAGCTGCGAGAGCTGACGCCAAGCCTCGCCAGCGCAGTGACCGATATTAACACGCTTGCGGGCAAAGCGGCTGCTCGCGCCATTCGAGAAGGCGAAGTAATCACACAACAGGCCCTCATCGAACCTTTGCTTGTCAAGAAGGGCGATACGGTCAACGTCATCGCTCAGAGCAGCCAGATACAGATCACAATGCAAGGCGAAGCCAGGACTTCAGGACGCATCAACGAACGGGTGCAAGTCTTAAATCCGATTACCAAGATCATCATCATCGGCGAAGTAATAGCTGAAAAGACCGTCAGAGTGCATTTTTAAGGATTGAAAATTATGACCGGAAAGATCATTGTCATCGGAACGTTTATCTCTTTGATCATTGCCAGCGGTTGCAGCTTCACCAGGCGGCCAGACAGGTATATTGAAACAATGGATAGATACCTGTCGCAATCGCGCGCCCAGCGTGAGGCGCTCATTCCTAAACCAGTGGCGCCCAACGGCTCGATCTTCGCTCAGTTGAGCGGCGAAGGCGGACGTTACACCACCGGCGGAGTAGGGCTGGGAAGCATCTTCTCCGACTTTAAAGCGCGCGATATTAATGACATTGTAACCATACAGGTAGTTGAGAGCACCAAAACCTCTATAACTTCCAACGGCAGCTCCGAGCGCAAGTCAGATTCTGAGGCCGGCCTTACTAATTTCCTGGGATTAGGGGGCCCCATCTTGGGTGCCCTTCCGAATCTGAATCCCGCTAAACTGACCAGCGGCAGCGGCAGCCAGACATTTGACGGCGCAGGCAGCGTAGAGCGCAACAGCGCGTTTACAACGGTACTATCTGCCAGAGTAGTGGAGGTCTTGCCCAATGGGAACCTGGTCATCGAAGCAATCAGAGAGGTCTGGGTCAATAGCGAGAGACAAACTCTACTGCTTTCAGGCGTGATCCGCCCCAAAGATGTCTCAACAGACAATGTAGTTCTCTCAACAGCAATCGCCAATATGCAGGTGAGATTGAACGGCAAGGGCCTGGCCACGAGTTCGAGCAATCCGGGGTTCTTGTTCAAACTGTTGCAGAAGATTTCGCCATTTTAATGCGTGATGCGTGATGGCGCGTGAAGTATAGCGGAGATAATTTACCAGACCATTTTTACGCATTACTTCAGATTCTTCCAGACCACTTTTACGTATCACGCATCACGCATTACTTTGGATCTCTTATGTCGAGAATCTCTTCCATCCTCATATTTGTCATTGCGCTGGCCATAACGGCCGCTGAGGCACCGGCTCAGAATCAAGCGCAATCTCAGTCGCCCGTTGCATCTGCGCAAACGCAACAGACAGCCCGACAGGCGCTACAGAAGCCTACCGGCGCGGAGAAATCTTCAACGCGGATCAAGAACATCGCGCAGTTTCTGGGCGTGCGGGAAAATCAGCTCATCGGCTATGGCCTTGTTGTCGGATTGAATCGCACAGGAGACAAAACGCAGCAGAACCTCTTCACCAAACAGGCGCTGCAAAATCTGCTTGAGCGCATGGGATTGACCGTCAGGGCCCAGGATCTGCGACCGGAAAATCTGGCTACCGTGCTGGTCACTGCCAACCTGCCGCCATTCGCCCGCCCCGGCAGTAAAATAGATGTGACCGTCTCATCCATCGGCGACGCGCGCAGCCTTCAGGGAGGAGTGTTGATATTGACTACCTTGAAAGGGATTGACGGGCAAATCTACGCTGTAGCGCAGGGCCCCATAACTACCGGGGGCTTTTTAGCCGGGAATAATGCAGCCAACAGCGTTCAGGTCAATCACCCGACCGTCGGGCGCATCCCCAACGGCGCGACTGTAGAACGCGAAGTTCCCTTCTCTCTCGATCAGCAACAGAACCTCACCCTGGTGCTGAACGAGGCTGATTTCACCACCGTCAGTCGAGCAGCGCAAGCTATCAACAAAACATTCGAGCAGCCAATTGCCAGGGCGCTTGACGGGCGCACAATCGTTATCGATCTGCCTGAGACGCAGCGCGCGCGACTGATTGAATTCATGGCGATGGTAGAGAACGTAGAGGTTGCCAGCGATACCAGGGCCAGGGTCGTAATCAACGAGCGCACGGGAACGATCATTCTCGGCAAAGAGGTGAAGATAGCTTCAGTAGCCATTACTCAAGGGAACCTCTCAATCAGGATTGGAACCCAGTTCTTTGTCTCGCAGCCTGCTCCATTTTCAAGGCAGGGCGAAACCAGAGTGGTGCCGGATCAGATTGTGACTGCAACTGAGAGCGAGGCTAATTCGGTAGTGCTGCCCGAAGGGGCCACCATCGAGCAAGTTGTCAGAGGACTCAATGCAGTTGGATTGACGGCGCGCGACATAATGAACATTTTGCAGGCCATCAAGTCGGCAGGCGCGTTGCAAGCAGAGTTAGAGCTTAATTGATTTAGCTTGAAAAAGCATGGAGCCAGGCGATGATAGATTCCATAGTACCCTATAGCGGAGCGTCCCAGATTGATTCTGATAGTAAAAACAACCAATCGACCCCGCGCAAGAACACGGAAGCGGAGCTGCGGGAAGCTTCAGCTCAAATCGAGTCTCTGTTTGTCTCCTATTTGCTCAAGACAATGCGCGAGACGTCCGTCAAGTCGGGACTGTTTGGCAACGGCGCGGGCAGCCAGATTTACACGGAGATGTTTGAAGTTGAGATCGCAAAGAAAATCTCTGAAAGCAGGGGCCTTGGTCTTGGCGACGCTGTTTTCAATCAATTGATACACCATATAGAACCAACTGAGCAGAAGTGACTTGACTCATGAAGTTCTTGCACTAATGAGCAAGATGTGGCAAACGAGCCTACTTAACTAGTGCATAGCAGTATACGGAATATCAATTCAACCAATAACAACAGAGCACTGTATCGAGCACCAGCAACCTAACCGCCTTGCTGTACACTCCCTGCCCAAGCGTGATAGCAACACCGTTCCTGCCCGCTCGTGTAAGAAAAGTTCCTACAATACAACTAGCCAAAATCCTACAAAAAAAACAGACATTCACCGATACCGGGAAAACAGTGTTTCGCCTATTCTGTTTGTGCCTCCTTCTATGCTCTGTTTGGGGAATAACTACCCGGAACAGGTAACGAAGCTGCTAAGAGTCGCAAGTGGAATCCAACTCTCTGGCTCATGGAGTGGAGGTGAAATGGACTGTGCTGGCTTAGATAAGTTCTAACGAAGCTGCTAAGAGTCGCAAGTGGAATCCAACTCTCTGGCTCATGGAGTGGAGGTGAAATGGACTGTGCTGGCTTAGATAAGTTCTAACGAGGCTACCAGGCCAACTTTACCTCTGTCCCTTCATGAGCCGTTCTTTTAGCACCTTTCCGGCTCCGATACGCATACTTCTGGGGTAGTTATTACGGAGGTCCCCAATAACCAGCAAGTTTTGCAAAGCAAGCAAGTTACTCTAGGAGTAACGGCATATTCCACATTTATCCACAATGAGGAGGGCAGTTATGGGTCTTATGTACACTCACAAAAGTATAAAGCATCGATTTGTGCTTGGCTGCTTGTGCCTGGCTGTGGTGTTGACACTGGGTCTACCGCAGAGGAGCAAGGCGCAACTACTTTATGGCTCAATCGTCGGTAACGTCAAGGACCCCAATGGGGCTGCTATCGCCGGGGCCACTGTTACTATTGTCAACCGGGAAACAAATCAATCCCGCGAAACTACCACCAATGACATTGGCGCTTTCGGATTTCCCACTGTCGCTACCGGGAGATATGAAGTGAAAGTCAATGCGTCAGGCTTTAAAGCTTTCGGCAAGACTGATGTCGTGGTCTCGGTCAATAATGCCACTCGCGTAGACATTACTCTAGAAGTCGGCGAAGTGGCGGAGACAGTTCTGGTCACTGCCGAGGCGGCTCAGTTGCAAACCGATCGCGCTGAGGTTCGCGCCGAGATCCCCAGAAAAGCGCTTCAGGATCTGCCGGTCCCCCCAGGCCGCAATTATCAGCATCTGTTCAAGACATTGCCCGGATTTACTCTTCCCGGCAATGCTCACTCAATTCCTTCTAATCCTTCGCGGGCGCTGGTTTTCAATGTCAATGGCACCAGCCGCAGCTCAAACAATGTCCGCGTAGATGGCGCCAGCCAGTATAACATCTGGCTCCCTCATGTGACCGCTTATGTCCCTGCACTTGAATCGATCGATACTGTCAATGTCGTGACCAACAGCTTTGACATCGATCAGGGGCTGGCAGGAGGCGCAGCAATAAATGTTCAGATCAGGAGCGGAACCAATGATCTTCATGGCTCTGTCTTTGAGTTTCACAACGACAACTCGACTAGAGCCAGGCCCACTTTCCTTCCCGCTACTTCAAGCCTGCCCAATGCTGTCTTCAACCAGTTCGGCGGCACAATAGGTGGGCCGATAAAGAAAGACAAGCTATTCTACTTTGCCAGTTATGAAGGAACTACCGACCGCCAGATGGCATTCCGGTTTCTGACTGTTCCAACTCTGGCAATGCGCCGGGGCGATTTCTCCGCCTCTGATAGGCCCATTTATGATCCAGCCACAGGTAACTCAGATGGCTCTGGGAGGACAGCATTTGCTGGCAATATCATTCCACAATCGCGCTGGGATCCGATAGCAGTCAAGATCATGAATCTCATCCCTCAACCGACTGACCCTAATGCGCTGACTAACAATCTGTTTGTCACCAAGCCGTTCAGCTTCACTCGTCACACTGTAGATGGGAAGGTGAACTGGAACGTCAGCTCCAAGTTCAGCATGTTCGGTCGCCTGAGCATTCTCGATTACAGCATGAGCAATCCTGAAGCGCTTGGTGAAATAGGGGGCCCATTTATCAGCAGTTTCGGTGGAAATTCTGGCCAGGGCTATGGCAACACATACAGCTTGACCTTTGCTGGCACCTATACTTTCACTCCCAACTTCATTGTAGACGCCAACTTCGGCTGGACACGGATGGATACCAATGTAGAGCAGAGCAGGCTGGATGAGAAGCTGGGGCTGGAATTCCTCGGCATTCCCGGAACCAATGGGCCGCGGCGGTTCGAGGGAGGCTGGCCCAGATTCATCATCAGCGGCTTCGCAACTCTGGGAGTGAATGATGCCTTTATGCCCTATTTCCGCAGCGATCCACAGTGGCAATACACATCCAACGCCAACTGGATCAAAGGCAGACACAACATCCGGTTTGGGGCTGACATTGGCATACAGCACTTGAACCATCAACAGCCTGAGTTCCCTGGAGCGACTCACGGCGGGCAAGGTGGGTTCAACTTCGCCAGTGGGCCGACACAGGTCAGAGGGGGCCCATCTGGCAACAGCTTTAATAGCTTTGCCACATTCTTGCTGGGACTGCCGACAACCATCGGCAAGATCCTGCAGGTGCCTGATTTCTACACCACTCGGACATCTTCCTACAGCTTCTATTTTGGTGATAAGTGGCAGGCGACTCCTAAACTGACTCTCTCTTATGGCACTCGCTGGGAGTACTTCCCGATCCCGACTCGCGGCGACCGCGGAATGGAGCGATATGACCTTGCCACCAACAAGATGCTTGTGTGCGGAGTGGGATCAGTACCCAGAGACTGTGGAGTAAAGATCAGCAAGAACGATTTTGCTCCTCGATTTGGACTGGCCTACCGAGTGAACGATGGCTTTGTGCTGCGGGCTGGCTACGGAATCACTAACGATCCATACAATCTGGCGCGGCCGCTCAGAACCAATCATCCAATTCTGCTGGCGCTCAATATCACTGCCCCGAATTCGTTCTTGCCAGCAGGCACACTGAAAGCGGGGATACCGCCGATTGCAGCACCCGATCTGGGCAATGGGATAATAGATATTCCGCCGCAAGTGGCAGTCAACACATTGACTGAGGAATTCCGGCGTGGCTACATCCAGTCGTGGAATGTGATGTTGCAGAAGAAGCTGTGGTGGGGATTTACGGCTCAGGCGGGCTATGTGGCAACGCGGCAGATTCGCCAGTTAGGGTTCCTCGACCTCAACGCCGGTCAGGTGATAGGAGCAGGGCGCAATGGCCAGCCGTTCTTCCAGAAATTCGGCAGGACAACTCGGACGGCAATTGTGGCCCCAGTCGGCGGCAGCACTTATGATGCGCTGCAGGTGACAGTCGAGAGGCGGTTCGCTCACGGCTATAGCGTCCAGTTGGCCTACACCTGGTCGAAGAACATCGGGATCGCAGGGGCCCCCAACAGCGACAACGAGCCGCGAGTGAGGATAGCCCAGTTCTATCATCTCAACCGCGCGCTGTCAGACCTGGACAAGCCGAATAATCTGGAGATCACCAGCATAGTGGAGTTGCCGTTCGGGCCTGGCAAGCGGTGGTTGAGCAGCGGAATCGGCGCGGCGATTCTGGGAGGCTGGCAACTCAACGGAATATTCAGCGCCGTCTCAGGAGATGTCCTGACAGTTACCTCTTCAGGCACATCACTGAACCTGCCGGGGAGCACTCAAGTAGCAGATCTAGTGAAATCGAAAGTGGAGATCTTCGGGCGCACCGGCCGCGGCGAGTCGTGGTTCGACCCATTCGCTTTCGCTCCGGTAACTGAGGCTCGGTTTGGCACTGCCGGGTTCAACATTCTCAGGGGCCCCGGCTATGTCAATCTGGATCTGGGGATCTTCCGAGAGTTTCGTCTAGCGGAACGATGGAGGTTGCAGTTCCGCATCGAATCGTTCAATTTCACCAACACTCCTCACTTCAGTAATCCGGGGACCAATCGCTCCAGTCTGCTATTGAACCCGGACAATACCATCAGGAACCTCAATGGATATACCGAGGTAACCAGCGTCAAGAGCGTTGGCCGTGAAGGGCTTGATGAACGGCAGTTCCGATTCGGACTGCGCCTGAGCTTTTAAGGCCAATTGATGTTCTTTTAAAAGATCGCAGTTAGTTCGGGCGGTTTTGAGGGCGCAAGAACTTCGGGCGTGCAACGCCCTCAAAACCGCCCGAAGTTCTTGCGCCCTCAAAACAAGTTTATTTTTGATCTGTTTTGAGGGCGCGCGGGCGCTCAAACCGGAAAATGTTTTTCCTAAAAGCTATAGCAACCAAATCAGGAGGATTCACATGAAGAACCCGTTATTTAGATTGATGAGTTTGATTCTCTTCATTGCAACACTTAGCTTGCCAGCCACTGCACAGGTCAGCTCAACGTCATCTCTTTCCGGCTCGGTAGTCGATCCTAACGGAGCGGTTATTGCCGGCGCAACTGTCACCGTCAAGAACAACGGAACCGGAGAAGAATACAAAGCGGTTACTGCTGGCAACGGTACATTCACTGTCCCGGCTTTGCCCGTCGGCACTTACTCTGTAATCGTTTCGGCGTCAGGCTTCAAGCAAGCGGCTGTCAGTGATGTCAAGATCAACGCAGCTACTCCGGCTACTGTTAATGTGACTCTGGAAATCGGCCAGATGACTGAAACAATTGTCGTCCAGAGCGGCGCCGAAGTATTGCAGACTCAGACTGCCAATGTCAGCACGACGATCACCGGGCGGCAGATCACCGAGTTGCCGTTCACATCGCGTGATGCGCTTGATCTGGTCCTATTTCTGCCAGGCACAACTACTCCTGGACGCCCACGCACTTCGACAATCAATGGATTGCCCAAAGTAGCGCTCAATATCACGATTGACGGAGTCAACGTCCAGGATAACACGCTCAAGTCCACTGACGGTTTCTTCACCTATATTCGCCCGCGCATAGATGCAGTAGACGAAGTGACTGTATCGACTGCCACGCCTGGCGCTGAGAGTTCAGCCGAGGGAGCGGTCCAGATCAAGTTTGTCACTCGTTCAGGCAATAATGAGTTGCACGGCAGCATCTACGAGTACCATCGCAACCCTACGCTCAATGCCAACTACTGGTTCAACAACCGCGACCTGCCACCTGATCCGGCAACCGGCAAGGCCCCACGAGATCGGATACTGCTCAATCAGTATGGCTTCCGGGTAGGGGGCCCGATAGTCGTTCCCAAGGTGTTCAATGGACGAGATCGCGCCTTCTTCTTCGTCAACTATGAAGAGTACCGGCTGCCAGAGCAGGTCACCCGGCAGCGAACCATCCTCAATCCGCTGACCCAGCAAGGTATCTTCCAGTACAATACATCAAGCGGAGTGAGGCAAGTTAACTTACTTGAGCTGGCCGCCAGAGTAGGATGCAGCGGCTGCACTACAACTCTTGATCCGACCGTTTCCAAACTGCTGGCCGATATCCGCAACTCGACGACCAGGACAGGTGGGACCGAGCAGCTGACCGACCCGAACTTGCAGCGATTCACGTTCACCAACAGCGGCGGCCAGGATCGTTACTTCCCGACTATTCGGTTTGACTTCAATTTGACCCCCAAGCACCATCTGGAAAACATCTACAACTACAACTACTTTGGCTCGACAGTTGACTTCCTCAACAGCAGAGACCCTCAATTCCCTGGCTTCCCCAACAAAGGCAGTCAGATATCGAATCGGTTCTCGGAGGTGCTCGCTTTGCGTTCGACGTTGACAAATACTATTGTCAACGAGGCGCGGTTTGGATTGACCGGCGGCACAGTGCTCTTCTTCCCAGAAGCTAGTGTTGCCGATTTCACCGGGCCGGTGGCCAATCAACAGGGCTTTGCCCTGAACATCAGCGCCGCAGGCATCACCAACGCGCACAACACTACTGCTCCCAGCCGCCGCAACGCTCCTGTGTGGCAATTCAATGACACTTTGACCTGGACGCGGGGGGCCCACAGCATGAGCTTCGGCACAAGTTTCACTCAAATCAACTTCTGGGGACAGAATCAGACGCTTGTGCCAAGCATCAGTTTCGGCATCGACTCGACCGATCCAGCCAACGCAATGTTCACGGCAGCCAATTTCCCTGGCGCGTCAACTGCTGACATTGGCCGGGCAAGGGGGATCTATGCAGTATTGACCGGACACGTCACTGCTATTAGTGCCAATGCTAGATTGGATGAAGAGACTTTGAAGTATACCTTTCTGGGAACCCTGACCCAGCGCGCCCGCCAGCGCGAGATGGGACTGTTCGCGCAAGACTCATGGCGCATGCAACCGAACCTAACTCTCAATTACGGTCTGCGCTGGGAAGTGCAGTTCCCGTTTGTCGCGCTCAATGATGTCTACTCGCAAGTCTCTTTTGAAGACCTGTTCGGCGTCTCCGGTCCGGGCAATCTCTTCAAGCCGGGCACGCTTACCGGACGAGAGTCGCAGTATACGCTTTATAAGTCCAACACTAATGCGTTCAATGTTGACTATAACAACTTTGCTCCCAGCTTCGGATTGGCCTGGAGCCCTAATAGGAAGAGCGGCTGGCTCAGTCGCATACTTGGAGACAACGGACAGACAGTGCTGCGCGGCGGCTATTCGGTGGCATTCAATCGAGATGGAATCAATGCCTTCCTTTCTCGTTTTGGGAGTAATCCCGGCGGAACGATTTCGGTTGACCGAAATCTGACGCTGGGCAATCTGGGCACATTGCCAGTACTGTTGAGAGAGACGAACCGGCTCGGCCCGCCTTCATTCCCAAGTGCGCCTACTTATCCCAATACCGGATTGATCACCGATTCGGTCAATGCCTTCGATCCCAACATACAATTGGGCTATGTTCAATCCTGGTCATTCGGTCTGCAACGGGAGATCAGCAAGGATATGGCGATAGAGTTCCGCTACGTGGGCAATCACAGCGTCAAGCAGTGGGGGGCGCTTAACCTCAATGAGACTAACATCATTGAGAATGGATTCTTGAATGAATTCAAACTGGCGCAGGCCAATCTCCGGGCCAATATTGCCGCCGGTCGAGGGGCCAACTTCCGCTACTTCGGCCCCGGCACAGGCACTTCGCCACTGCCGATCATCCTGGCCCACTTCAACCCAAGAGGGAACCCTAACCTTCCGGCCAGCTATAGCTCAGGCAATTTTGCCAGTACTACGTTCGTCAACCCGCTGGCGCTGAACAATCCTGGGCCGGTCGGATTTGCCAATACTCTGATCGGCAACGCGACATTTCGCGCCAACGCAGCAGCGGCAGGGCTGCCTGCCAACTTCTTCCGAGTCAATCCGGGCAAACTGGGCGGCGCGATTCTCGCTACCAACCTGACAAGCAGCTCTTACAACGCGGCTGTCGTTGAGCTGCGTCGTCGTATGTCTCGCGGGCTCCTGGTAGGAGCAAACTACACCTTTGCCAGGGGATTTGACAACTCGATACAGACGCTGCGCGCCGGAGGAGATGTTATGACTCCCTCACAGCTGGTTATAACCCACGCATTCAAGGCCAACTGGATTTACGAATTGCCGTTCGGTCGAGGCCGTTCGCTGCTGGGAAATGTCAGTGGAGGAGTTGACCGGCTGGTAGGCGGCTGGGAGTTTCATGGAATCGCGCGAATCCAGAGCGGAACCCCGTTTGAGTTCGGCAACGTCCGGCTGGTGGGGATGACGAGAAAAGAGCTTCAGGAGGCAGTGAAGGTTCGTTTCAGCGACACTGAAAGGATCGCCTTCTATCTACCGCAGGACATTATCGACAACACCAGACGCGCATTCAATGTCAGCGCGACCAGTGCGACCGGCTTCAGCGATCTTGGGGCCCCCAGCAGACGATACATCGCTCCCGCCAGCGGTCCCAATTGCATTGAAGCGTTTGCCGGGCAGTGCGGCAATATCACAACCATGCTCTATGGGCCAAGCTTTACCCGGTTCGATATGAGCATAATCAAAAAGACCAGAATCAGCGAGCGAGTTCATTTCGAGTTCCGCGCCGAGTTCTTGAATGCATTCAACAACATCAACTTCATAGTGGGGAACCCGGCCAGCGATGTGAATAACATAGGCGGCTTCGGCAACGCTACCTTTGGTCAGTTGACGCAAGCCTATCGTGACACATCAACGACTAATGATCCGGGCGGGCGACTTGTCCAGTTTGTCGCGCGGATCAACTTTTAATCAATCTGACAACCGGGGGGCCATCAAGGTCGGGCCCCCTCTTTATCCATACATCATGAGTTAATGATTCATGTTACGCATATCTCTTTTATAGCTGCACGAGCGGCGTCACAGAAGCGAGAGAGGACGTGAAGCATCTGGGACAATGGAATAAGCCAACTGCTTTTGATCTGAGATGCGCCCCCCCTCACCTATTGGGCCAGAAAGTTCAATCTGGAAGCTATCGGCCACGAGCGTGTCTGTTGCTTCGGTCAGCCAATCGCTCAGTACAACCTCTGATGCTGGCCTGTGAAAATTAATCTGAAATTTCAAATTGTTGCTTTCTGTCTCGAATCTTCACTCTGGCCATGCCCGACGGCTGTGAAAATTAATCTGAAATTTCAAATTGTTGCTCCGATCAAGAGTCGCTCAGCCCAATTCTGATGCCAGCCCTTGAAAATTAATACTGTTTTCGGTTTGTAGTCGGGTCACGGGGAAGCGGCCCCGGGCGCTTTTAATTTGGGCTGGAGCCAGAATGAGTTCCTAACCCGACTCCAAACAGCATCACCTCTGGCCACCATCTTATCTGCGCGCTGCCGACTCAGCTATAAGGATTTGCCTCTTCTTCTGCGTAATATCAATTAATGATTCTGCCATGATCTGGTGGAATTATGGATGTTATGCAGATGTCCGCAACCGTCTGCCGACGTCGGATATACGTCCTACGTCTATCCGTCCTACGTCCGACGTCCGTAAACAAAACAGACGTCGGACATCTGACGTTTTGGACGTCGGATGGATATTAGAACAACAGCTTAAGCCCGAACTGAATCTGTCGAGGCGTGTTGGCCTGCGAAGTAATCACTCCGAATGAGGAAGAGGTTACACTGGTGTTGGGGCCGCCGAATCTCGGAGTGTTAAAGGCATTCAACAGCTCGACGCGAAACTGTAGCTTCATACTTTCTCCGGGCTTAAAGACCTTCAATAGAGATAGATCGAAGTTGCGCACTCCGTCAGTGCGTATATCAGGCAGCGTCGCGCTCAGGTTCCCGAAGGTAAATGGCGCAGGCTGACTGAAAGCAGTGATATCGAAGTATCTATCCAATCGCTCATGCACCGGCCCCGTGAGTTTGCCGCTCCTGCCGGCGCTATTGGCTCGCGTCGTCTGGTTGAACATTCCCGCAGTAGAGTTTGCCGAAATGCTTATTGGGGTTCCCGTCTGGAAGATGGTAATTCCATTCAGTTGCCATCCTCCGATTATGAGATCCAGCGCTTTCGCAGAGTCTGAGCCAAATCGCCTGCCGTGGCCGAAGGGGAGCTCATAGAGATAACTGATCACAAACCGATGAGCAATATCGGCGCTGGAAAGTGACCGGCTTGAACGAATGTTGAAGCTATCCTGGTGGCTCGTTCCCTCTTCTATCCACTTTGCCCAGGCATAGGAGCCTTCCAATTGCAGTCCTTTCGATATGCGCCTGGTGAATGTGACCTGCAAAGCGTGATAGTTGGAAGAGGCGCCGCTGGAGAAGAGCGGAATGACATCGGTAAACTGCGGGAATGGCCGCAATAACTGCGCTCGACTGACCCTGGGATTCGACAGCACGGTGCCGTTATTGATGATCCCAAAGAACGGATTATCAACAAGCTGATTGAGCGCCGAGCCGAGAGCGTAGTGCTGCGGATGAAGTTGATTGAGAGTGAACCCGCCTTCGCCTCCGCGTGAAAGCTGCAAGCCTCGTGTGCCTACGTAAGCGACTTCCAGAGAGACTTGCCCAGGCAGCTCGCGCTGGATATTGAGATTCCATTGCTGGCTCCAGGGCACAACGGTATTCTGAAGCGGCGCCTGCAAGTTAGCTCCCACTTGAGTTAAGAGCCCCTCAGAAGCCCCTGGCGGCGTCCGGAAGCCCTGGGGATATGGATTGCTCAATAGATTAAACGGCGTAATGCCATCGAGCGATGTTACCCAGGGATTCTCTATGCGAAATCCAAAGGGCCCCACCGTGCCTTGAGCCGCTTGAGGCGAAGGGCCGAAGATATGCGCGTAGCCGGCGCGAATCACCGTCTTCTGATTGAGCTGATAGGCCAATCCCAGGCGCGGCGCGAAATTGTTCTTGTCCCACAGATACTGGTGACGGCTCCGCCCATCTACACCTACAAACACGAGGCCGCCGCGCAAGTTGGGGAATGCCGAGACTTTCTGAGCCAGCGGAGATGGCGCCTCCGGATCGAAGTAATTTACCCGGTTATATCGTTCCGTCCTTGGACTCTCTATGTCATAGCGCAAACCGAGATTGAGAGTCAGCCTTGAAGTCGCTCGCCAATCATCCTGGATATAGCCGGCATAGTAAAAGCTTTGCGACGCGACATTCTTCCATGCCTGAATCAGGTTGCCGGACGATCCCGTCCCCAGCAGAAACGATGCCAGCCCGTTTCCCGCGCTGCTGCTGGCGCGCGTTGGATCGGGCCCCTGGGTGAACGCCGCGCTGAAGCTGAACGAGCCGGCATCGCGCGCTTCCCAGACATTGACCCGGATCAGTCGCCCTTCAAAACCTACTTTGTAAGTATGTGTGTTGCGAATCTTGGTGAGATTGACCACCGCCGTGTAACTCATAAATGCATTGTAGCGATGGTCATTTCCGCCCAATCCCTGATAACCGGATATGCTGAAACGGGGGAACATCTGGCGATCGACCGCCGCATCAATGCTGGCCGGCAGCCCAAGGCTTGAAGGGAGAAATCCCAGCGCCTGGTTGGAGAAGACAAAAAGCGTGCGAGCAAAGCCGAGCCGCCCCGTCAGTATAGTATTTGGCGAAAGCGTGTGAGTGTAATCGGCCACGATGTTGCGGGCATGGTTCTCTTCGATTACGCGCCCTTCGGCAATGGTGAGATCTTCAGGAAACGCTTTGAGCGGCACATCCTCGGTATAGCGATGCGAATAACGGGCAAAGAAACTCTTCCGCTCGGAAAAACGGTGATCAATGCGCACATCCATATTGTCTAGATTAATAGCGGCGGAGCCGCTGGCAGAGTAGTTATTTCGATTAGTGATCGGCTCGCCAGCCTGGTTCGGCAGGGGATAAAACTTTATTACATTGAGCGCTACTTTATCCATCATCGGCTGAGGAATGATATTGCCGGGGAATTGATCGCGGATGAAACCGGTTCCTCCGGGAGCGGGTCGCGTGGTGAATGGATTGAAGATGCGGACCAATTGATTGCTCTGGTTAAAGGTCTGGGAAAAATCGCCTCTCCTCTCAAGCAGCGTCGGGACGGTGAATGTAGTGGTCCTGAAACTGCGCTCACGCAAAGCTTCGTAGGAGCCCATGAAGAAAGTCTTATCCCGCTTGATGGGGCCCCCAATCGTGCCGCCAAACTGGCTGCGCTTGAAACTGCCCAGTTTCTCCCCTCGCCTGTTTGCGAAGAAGTTATTGGCGTCGAAGACCGAGTTGCGCAAGAATTCGTAGGCGCTGCCATGCAGATTATTGGTGCCCGATTTGTACACGACATTGAGCACGCTGCCAAGGCTGCGTCCGAACTCTGCCGGATAAGTTGCGCCCATCACCTTGAATTCCTGAATAGCGTCAACTGAAGGGAAGACAGAGATTCCGGCATCGCCATTCACGGTGGGGAACATCGCAGTCACGCCATCGATGAGAGTATCCATAGTCCTGGGACGCGCTCCATTGACAGAATAGCGCATCTCGCCGTAGGCATTGCCAATGCTGCCGGCCACGCCCGGAGTCAGGAAGATCAGCGAATAGACGTTGCGCGTGTTCAAAGGCAAGTCGCCGATGCGCCGATTATCAACCACCTTGCCCAGTGTAGAACCGGTTGATTCCAGCAGCGATGCATCTGCCACAACCTCTATCTTTTCCGAGACTGCTCCGATTTCCAGGATGAAATCGACGACAGCATTCTCCTGGACCTGAAGCTGAATACCGCTGCGCACTGCTCCTTTGAAGCCCGATAAACTGGCCTCAACGCGATACTCGCCTACCGGAAGCGGAACCGAAGTATAGAGTCCTCGCTCGTTGGTAGTGGTAGTCACTTGCCGATTCGTCTTCAGCTCGGTGATGGTGATCTGAGCGCCTGAGATAACTGCGCCTGTGGGGTCTTTGACCGTCCCTGATATTGTGCCGGTGAAAGACTGGGCCCCCACCAGGGAGAGAGCTCCGCAGGCGATAATGAAAAGCAGAAAGGTAACGAAGTTGCTCTTTTTCATGATCCACCTCTTTCTGTAGATTAAACTCTGATTCTTAAGCACTGTGGCCGTTAGGCCGGGAAGGAGTAATTCACTTAATTTCACATCGATTGCTGTTGCGTAATATCAAAGCGCAACTTCAAAGCCGCCGCGATTATATTCTATTGCCGGTTGCTGTCAAGGCCGCGGAAGCAAAACTTGCTGAACATCGTTATAGTCGGTTCTGCTTGTTCATTACCGTCGCGGAAGCTATTAATGGATCACCCACTTCGAAATAGCCTTCCATCCAGAGATGTCCAAGCAAGGCCCCCTCAGCCATGAACTCTTTAACCCCTTGCATATCAGCCGCTCGCCGAGCCTGAGTATAGCCATTCTCATCACGGAAGAGCACCCACAGTTCTTCCGCCTTAAGGCCATTAACGAAGAATGGTGAATGAGTTGTAACCATCAATTGCGTGTGTGCAGACGCGCAGCGGCATTCTTCCACCAGTTCTGGCAACAATCGCGGGTGGAGATGATTCTCCGGTTCCTCAATCCCAATTAGTTGAGGTGGTTCCCTGTCATAGAGCACTGTCAAGTATGCCACCATCTTGAGCGTTCCATCGGAGACGAACCTGGTCAGGATTGGCCGTTCAAAGGGAGCATCCTTGATCTGCAATAAAGGGCTGCCATCTGCCATAAGTTCAGCATCCGACTTTCCCCAGTCGGGGGACCCGGGCGCGTAAAGTCTTCAGAATCTGTTCCAGGCGCTCTGGGTGCCGCTCCTTAAGATATTGAATTACATTTGGCAAATTATCACCGGAAGCTGATAGCCGTTCTCGTGGTCCCGCTTCGGGAACCGAACGTGTGTTGTCTGCTGTCAAATAGGAGAGATACCAGCCGGTGATGAAGCGGCGGAGCGCGCCCACTCGCGGGATAGAGGGCTTGGTTAATTTGTTCATCTCAATTCTCCGGAGAGATCATTTCGATAAGTGATATAAGAATCCTTTTGAGGCAGGATTTCCCTTCAGTCTGAATTCTATCACGTCGCATTAGACAGAAGCTGATTCTCCGCGAAGCTAAAGTGGCCCCCCTTGCCAACGACAATATGATCCAGGACGCGAATATCCACAGTGCGGGCAGCGTCAGCAATGGCGCGGGTGAGCCGTCGGTCTTCCATCGAAGGCTCAGGATGGCCGCTCGGATGATTGTGTATGAGTATCAAGCCAGAAGCATGACGGGCAAGGGCCGATTCCACAACCCGCCTGGGGTAGACTACTGCATGATCTACTGTCCCCTCGTGAATGATCTCGTGATCAAGGACTTCATTTTTGGTATTCAAGTAGATGACCATGAACGCCTCGTGAGGCAGGCCCGCCAGCTTCAACCGCGCGAAATCCATCACTGCCTGGGGCGAGCAGAGCGCGTCTCTGCGCTGCATCCTCTCTGCCAGGTAGCAGCAGCAAAGCCCTTTGACCAGCCGTATCAGCGTTGCCGACGCCGGGCCGAGATCAGGGGCCTCTTCAAGCTCTTTGTGACCGGCATCGAGAACGCCAGATAGTCCCCCAAAGCGTTTAATCAGATCTTTGGCGACAGGCTTGACGTCTTTTCGCGGAATGGCGTAAGTCAAAAGAAGCTCAAGCAGCTCATAATCGTGCAGCCCTTCTGTCCCCGCTTTCTGGAACCGCTCTCTTAAACGTTCGCGATGGCCTACGTAATGTGGCTTCTCTGCCATATTTTCCTACTCCACTGCCGAATGAAGCAGCGCCCATAGGATGCACGATGTCCCTCGATTCTTCAAGCCTCTTTTCGTGGTTTAATAACGCGCTATGTCTCAGAGATTGACCATTACTATTTTTAATGAAGGGAATTAAAACAATCAATTAGACGCATTATTGCTGTCTCCATATAATGAAGTCTCAGTGGCGAGCGAAAGGCCGGGCGATAAAAATGCAAGGAGGTTATTATGCCAGCACCTTTCAAGCCGAACCACCATACTGAACCATCGCTTGCCTGGCAAACTGCCGGAGAGCAGCGCGCTGCTGCGCCGGTCTCACCGGTCGCACCGGCAGGCCGCGCGAAAGGCGCTCCCAGAGCATTTTCTGAGGCGCATACTAATGTACAGCAAGATGGTTAGGTTGCTGGTGGTGTGCGCTATCAACAAGGCTGACCGCCTTGTTGTACATCGCGTTTTCATCATTTCAGGGCGTCGCTCAAGGCGACATGAAAAACTCCATAGAAGGAGTTTTTCAGACGGTCGGCGACAACGCCCGGAAACAATGAGAACAGCGCAGTTGGAAGAAGCCTGCCTACTGCCTACTGCCTACTGTTTTCCGAGGAGGGAAGATGAAAAGAAGAAAGAATGTGACCAAGCATTATCTATTCGCCAGCGACTTTGATCAAACATTGAGCTTTAATGACTCTGGCATTGTTCTAAGCGAGATGCTGGGGATTCCCGGATTTCAGGAGAGAGTCGCTGGGCTATCCTCTATTAACCTCGTTCAACAGGGCGCAGAACTGGCCTATCTGTTGCGACACGATCCAGAATTTCGCTGTGTTCGCAGAGAGCACTTGATCGAAGCAGGCAAACAGATTCGCCTCAAGCAGAACATCGGCCTGCTGTCCCGCTTTCTTCAGGATGGCATCGCCGGGTATCGCTTCTCATTCTATGTAATATCGGCGGCCCCTGAAGAGGTGATTCAGTCGGCGCTGGAAGGCATCATTCCTCCAGACCATATCTTCGGCACTCGGTTCCGATACGACCCATCGTCAGGAGAGATTCAGTCTATTATGCGAGTTCCCGCTGGCTACGGCAAAGTTGCTGTGCTCGATTATTTGCAAGCGAAACTTGAGATCAGCTCTGACCATATCGTCTACGTAGGTGATGGCAGCTCCGATGTTCACGTGATGCTGCATGTGAACCGGCGCGATGGATTCACCATAGCTGTTTCAGAAGCAAAATACATCGCGCAAATCGCCAAGCGGACTATTCTAAGTAATGATGCCCTGAGCGTGCTGGTTCCAATCCTGGAAGATATAGCAGAGTGGGACGCTGGGCGCATTCGTTCTCTGTTTGAGTCGCATGGATTGCAGATTCAGGAGTGGGACAAAATCCGGACCGACTGGCTGACCATCAAAGAAGTCCCATCTGATGTTGTTACTGAGGTTGCCACGTTGCTTGACAGCCCTCTATCCCAACTGTAAGTTTAAACATCTCCTCTGGCTAATGAATGTGGAGGTTATAAGATGAGAGAGACTGTCATTATAAGCGCTGTTCGTACCCCAATTGGCAAGTTCCTGGGGGCGCTCAAGGGGCTCTCGGCGACAGAGCTGGGCGCCCTTGTCGTGCGCGCCGCTGTCGAGCGCGCCGGAATTGATGCTTCATCAGTTGATGAAGTGATCATGGGCAATGTAATACAGGCCGGTCTGGGCCAGAACCCTGCCCGACAGGCGGCTCTGAAAGCGGGCTTGCCCGCTGCTGTGGCCGCTCTGACGGTGAACAAAGTTTGCGGCTCAGGTCTGAAAGCGGTGATGCTTGCATCTCAGGCGATTCAAGCAGGCGATGCTGAAGTGATCGTCGCCGGCGGAATGGAATCAATGAGCAACGCCCCTTATCTGCTCTACAAAGCGCGCGAAGGCTATCGCCTCGGACACGGCCAGCTTGTCGATTCAATGATTCAAGATGGGCTCTGGTGCGCATTCGATGACTCTCACATGGGAAACACCGGAGAGTATATTGCCGAAAAGTACTGCATCTCGCGCGAGCGCCAGGATGAATATGCATTGAACTCTCACCGCAAGGCGATTGCGGCAATAAAAGCGGGCAAGTTTGACGCCGAGATTCTGCCGGTAGAGATTCCGCAAAAGAAAGGCGCGCTCGTTCTCTTCAAAGTTGATGAGGGGCCCCGCGAAGATACCTCGCTGGAGGCATTGGCCAAGCTCAAGCCGGTCTTCAAAGAAGGGGGCACGGTGACGGCGGGCAACGCCCCCGGAACCAACGATGGAGCCGCCGCCGTCGTAGTCACATCGCTTAAGAAAGCGCGCGCGCTGGGTCGATCTCCGCTGGCGCGCATAGTAGCGCAGGCAACCAGCGGGGTTGAGCCGAAACTTGTCATGATGGCCCCCGTGACGGCGATCCAGAAGCTGCTGGCAAAGACAGGCTGGAAGCTCGATTCAGTAGACCTTATTGAACTCAACGAAGCCTTCTCTGTCCAGGCTTGCGCCATTACCGATGAATTGAAACTGGACAGGGAACGAGTGAATGTCAATGGAGGCGCAGTGGCGCTCGGCCACCCTATTGGAGCAAGCGGCGCGCGGATACTTGTGACATTGCTCTATGAGATGCAGCGAAGAGGGGCCCAGCGCGGCATCGCGGCGCTATGTTTGGGCGGCGGCAATGCCGTGGCGATGGCCGTTGAACGTTAAATGTTCGATGCTCTACGTTCGCCCTCCAACCATTCCTCGCCTAATCCAGGGCCGATTGTCAAATATTTGACAACAAATTCACTCAAGTATTTCGCCTGAAAATACGACTAGAACAATAGAGAGAAAAGTCTCGGAGGGAATTTGAATGTTTATTGAGAGGCGTCAGCATTCGCGGGTTAAAACAGTAGTTCCCGCTCAGCTAACGGAAGTATGCGGAGGGTTGAGGGTGAAGCCGAAGCTTGCCACCTGTCGAAACCTCAGCGCCGGAGGGGCGCTCTGTATATCATCAGAACCTCTGGGCGAGGGACTGCTCATAACAGTTGAACTGCACTTGCCTGATGCTGTTTTGCGCGGTCAGGCGGTAGTGGTCAGGTGCGAACAGTCAGAAGAGACCGGGATGTATCACGTCGCTACTGCGTTCGTAGAACACTCCCAGGAATTTAAGAATCGCTTGATCGGCTTCGTCCGCGCGATGGCCGCCGAGGCGCAGTAGCGTTGATCTGTCAGCTCATCGCGGAATCCGAACGGTCAACTTGCTCGTCCCTACATTAGCATTCCTATCGGAGCAACGAAAAGCGATTGAATGCTCGCCAGGAGACAGATTGATTGAAAGGGTATAACTCTCCTGGCGCGAATCGGCGATGCCATCGTCAGGAAAGATCAGTTTCCATTCTCCGCCATCTATGCTGTAATCGGCCTTGCGAATAGCAGTCGTAGTATCCGCCACAGCGAAGCTCACAGAGACATTATTGCCTGATATTCGTGGGGCCCCGGCGCGAACTTCAGGGGGCGTGTTGTCAATCTCCACCTCTTCGGAGATCCGCTCGCCGGTGAGCGCGCGCCCCTGCGGATTGCTGGGAGAGTCGCTGGCTACGATGCGGAAGAAGTACGTCCCATCAGGAAGCGCATCGGCATCGATGCTGTAATAATTGTTGTTTATATCTCCCTTGAGCAGGTGCCACTCCTGATCATTGATTGCCCGGTAGTATATCTGGTAGCGCAGATCGTCGCCGTTGAGATCCTCTGCCCGCCACGACAGAGAGCGAACGCCCTTCTGGAATACTTTGCGAGGAGGAATGTTGGCCACAAGGCCGAAGACCTGCGGACTCAACCCGGACGAGGCAATGCCGGGATCGACCGGCTGCTGCGGCATCTCCTGTAGTGCAACTCCCGGCGGCAACACTTCAATAGAGATAACTTCAGGCGCAATGTTGCGCGGCAGATAAGCAACTCGAACCGATTGAAGCTGAGGCTTGACTGTCGGAGCATCCTTGAGAGTGGCGCGCCACTGGAGGAAGCGAGCGGGCGGGCTTGCGATGCGGGTCCCCTGCGAATTGGAATAAGTCGGCGACCAATCGCTCCAGGTGACATCAGGCGTTTCCGTATTGCCGCTCCTGGTCTGCAACTGCACTCCCGCGCCGCGCCAGGATATGTTCCCCCAGACGGAGACGAATTTCGCGTCTCTGACCGGAGATTCATAAGCGCCGGTCTGGCCGGGGCCCTTGCCCAGGCGAAAGAGTTTGCCCAAATTGCTTGATGTCGCATAGAGGTTCTCTCCGCTCCTGAGCAGAGTCGAAGTTTGATCTTCGGTTGACTGCACCAGCAGAGTTGAAGAGCGGTCCGGAGCAATCGCGTAGATGCGCCCTTTCGCGCCTGTGCCCACAAGCACTCTGCCATCATTTGCCAGAGCGATTCCGAACCCCACCATATCACGCGAGTTCCAGAATATCTCGCTGCCGCCATCAGGAGCAATGCGATGAATCACACTCTTGGAATTAGCAGTATCATTGCGGCTCTGATTGGATGATGGTTTGGACGCGCTTCCTGATTGGACCTCTATGCCGCTTTGATCATCATCGACCACGGTGACGGTGATGCTCGGCGCAGACACGGCGCTCACAGCAGAGATTCCTGCGCTCAAACGCTCTCCGGCGGCAGCGCCGCTTATGCCAAGCGCATAAATTGACCCATCCTGGCCTGAAAGGAGAGAGTGGATCTCTCGCATCGGCGAATCAAGCAGAGCGAATGTCTTGCCCTGCTGGTCTACGCGCAGCACCAGTCCTGAAGGCTCCGTCCCGGCAATCAAGTAGCCGCGATTGTCCAGGGCAAGAGCCATAATATTTGTTTCGTTAGTGTCGGCGAGCACTTCGCCTTTGCCATTCTGATCTACTTTGTAAATCTTTCCTTTATCGCCTGTGCCGGCATAGAGAGTGTCTGATGAATCAAAAATGAGCGACCAGATGTACTTGTCTTCGGGATCAAAGAATACGCTGCTCTTGCCATCTGCGCCGATGCGATAGACTTTGCCATCGGGCGATGTAGCGGCGTAGAGATTGCCTTTGGAATCGACGGCGAGAGCGGTAACATCCAGCTCTTCAGTATCGACAAGAAGGCTCCCTTTGCCGCTTGCATCAACTTTGTAGATGCGCCCTTCGTGGCCGGTTCCCAGATAGATATTCTCTGCGCGGTCGGCGACGCTTGACCAGACATAAGCCTGACCGGTGTTGAAGATGGCGTCGAACGCGGGGGCGAGCGTGATGTTGCCGTTCTCGGCAATAGAAACGCCCTGAGCGTCGCCTTTTTCTATCTCATCTCTCTCCGAAAGCTCCCAGAAAACAGGGCCCCCAGCGAGGCTGGTGGCTGTCAGTAGAATCGCTGTGATTAGTGAAAGTAGTAAAGGTTTCAATTGCTTCATCTCCATTACAGAACTTCAGATTTGCAGATCTCTGGCGAAATCGCAAATCTGAAGGGAATCGATGACTTGCGCTGAATTTGGTCTTTTTCTCACGAACGTGCCGTTTTATCTCTTTCAATGACTTTTTATACATGATCTCAATATTTTGATGTAGCTCGAATGGCTCTTGGACCATCGGTTCAATGGTATCAAGATTAATTTCATTTACTTTAAATAAACCAGCGAGCCCGATTCGGATATACCCGAGTTTGCCCGGTCCGTTTTTCTTCAGCAGGATTAAATAACGAGTGTTGCCGTCAAGCGCAGGTAAACTACTGCCCTGGGTGACTTCAACCCCGTCGATATTCATAGTTCCCCCGTCGATACTCAAGTAAATCTCGTTTTCCGCAGGTTCAGGTATTTCTTTAGGCAAGTCACTTTTACTTGGGCAACAGCCTCTCCTTGGTTCCGATATAACTTCAAGAATCTCCATCAGGTAGTAGGTTGTTATATGATAAGGGTCAGATAGTACAAAGTATCTGTGTTTTGGCTTTGCAATCATCACAGTGTAATTATCCAATGGTTCCTCTAGTGAGAAAATCATAGGGTATTCTCCTATAGGAGCAGGATAAGATACTTTGGTTTCACCTTTTTCTTTAGCTGCTTCAACATAAGCTCGAATAGAACCGCTCTCTTGGACTCGTTTTCTTACAGCCAGGCGACTTGGCTTACTACTGTTTGTTGCACCAGCAAACAAAGCCAACAAGCCCATAAACACAAAAACACTGACCAACACAACATTCTTTTTCAGGTGACTCTCCTTTTTTCTGTTTTAGATTCCCACCCTCTAATAGAAATAAGCCTCCCCATAGAAGAAAGATTCAACTCACCGGCAGTTTTTGATCATTTGGAACCTGTTGAGGGGAACCGAGGGTCAATAACCTACGGGTACTCTAAAAGCTTCACACAACCCATAGATCAATTCTTTCCACAACAGAAATAGGCTTAACTTTCCTTTTACCTGGTAACCTCTATCGTTATGATCCGCTGGCCTGAGATGACAAACTCCGCTGGCGGCAGCTCCTGCTCGAATCGTGATACAAGATTGAGTGGAGTAAATCCTCCCGCAGTGCGCGATGAACCGAGAGTCGCAAGCACCGACGGCGGCAGCGACGGCATCTCTTCATTATTGATGATCGCTCCATCGCCCGGATGCAAGAGCTTCACATAAAGCCTGTCGTTCTTGCGCCGCTTGTTGATCTCGCGTATCAACTGACTCAGGCTCTTGGGAGAGAAGAGCAAAGAGGGCGACAGCCGCGATTCCAAGGTATTGAGGCTCGCTCCATCGCTGACTACTATGTGAAGCTTGCCCAGCGGCATATCGAGCGGTATCTCCAGTGGAATCCGCTGCACGAACTCATTGCCATTATCATTTCTGGCGAACGCTTGCACTTCAATGCGCTCGCCGCGCTTGACTTCTGTCTTATCGATCCAGATACGATCTAAACTCCCTGAGTTGCGGCTATCAACGGAATCGATATTGACTTCAATCCCGGCAATATTCACATCGCGGAAGCCGCTTGAGAGGAGCAATCCCACCGGCTGAGAGACGGACAGCATTGCCAGGAAAGGAGCATTTGACAGCGCCGAGAAGCGATTCTCAATAGTTACATCAGGCTGCCCCTTTACGCTGATGCGACCGCGCACGCGAAGAGTAGATTCGCCAATGCCGCGCTCGGTCGAAGTTATAGTAGAGAGCATAGTCACATTCATCAGCAAGGGCGTAAGCACCGGATCCGACATGACCTCATACTTATATGTCCTCTGCTTATTCCGGCTGGTGTTGACATTAACAGTTACCGGGATCATCTTGGGCTCGACGCCTAGCTTGCCAAAGACGCCCATCGAGCGATCCTGGCTGATCGTGCCAACCGTATTGCCCCCTTTGGAGAGTTTGAACGGACTGGCGACGTTGGGAATGACAACTACTACAGAAGATTCAGCCATCGGCAGATTGACTTTTCCCATGCCGAAGAAATTATGGCCGAAGGCATAAATGCGATCTCCATCACGATGAGTCACCGTCCCGGCTGCGTCGATAGTGAAGTCGCCGCGAATCAGTTGAACACTCACCGATGAGCCGGGCGCGAGCGTCTTGTCATCAATCGGACCGAGTGGCCCCAGATGGGAGCCTCCGCTGACTCCAACTACAGGCCGAATGCCGAGCGCCTCAAGCTGCGGCGCAAACTGTTGCAGCGCGGCCTGAGTGATCCCGCTGAACGATACCGGTGTGGCAATAGGCACAAGCGCCTGTCCAACATAAGGCGCAAGCGAAGGATTGGAGGCCCACTGCGCTCCTATCGGGATAGGCTCGCTCTGTCGGCCGGGCAAAGATTGAGTGAGGTTAGAGCCGGCAAGCTCCTCAAAACTGTATCTCCTCGGCCCCGATTGTTGCGCAGGGGGACTATCATTCTGCTCGAACAATTCAACCATCTGAGTGATGGGAGTAATACCGGCGATAGGCTCCTTAGAGAAAGGGAAACCATAAGCCACTGCGCCCAGAAGCTTGCCGTCGATATAGACCGGGCTGCCGCTGATTCCGGCAAATACGCTGTAGCGATCTATTCTCGGCCCGCTCAAACGAGCGATGATCGTCTTCTGCTTAGGGATAAGGGGGAAGCCTTCAAGGACGCCTAAGATTTCAACGCCGAACTCTTCTATCTGTGTGCCTTCAAAGACAGTTTTGCCTGTGCCCTTCATCCCCGGACGGACTTGCTCGACGGGAAAGAAATTGCTGTTAGTTGCGCTGTTTTTGTCTTTATCATCAGCGGCTGAAATGGCTGCGCTGAGAAGGAGCAAAAAGAGGACCAATGAGATCCATCGCTTCATAGATTTTAAACCTTTCAACAACCGGCGCATCGCCTAATTCTTTTGCTGCCTAAACTAAGGCAATGGCGCGCAATATTTCCGATGAACAAACTATATTTTACGCTCCCGGTAGTGTCAAGGAAAAAGCCCGACCCGGATAGGTGATAACAACCGTTTGATTTCCATCCTTTGATATGCCGGCGCAACGCAGCACTGACTTATACCGGTTCGGCGGCTCCGGCAGCTCCCAGAACTCCTCAGAAAACAGAAGGCAGTAGGCAGTAGGCAGGCGAGCTTCTTCCAACTGCGCTGTTCTCATTATTTCAGGGTGTCGTCGCCGACCGTCTGAAAGACTCCTCTGGGAGCGCCGCGACGAGAGAGGGTGGCGCTGCCTTGCCTGCTCAGCCTTGCACTACCTGGCAAGGCGGGCCTCTCAAGGAAACTAGTGCCCCCAGGCTTTTCATCATTTCTCTCGCGTCCTCGCCGACAACATGAAAGACCCCTCAGAAGATGTACAGTAAGGCGGTTAGATTGCTGCCTATCGCGCACTATCAGCAACCTAACAGGTCGCTGTACATCGCATTTTCATCATTTCCGGGCGTCGCACGAGCCGTCTGAATGACTCCTGAGAAAACAGAGGGCAGAAGGCAGGCTTCTTCCAACTGCGCTGTTCTCATTATTTCTCTCGCATCGCTCAAGCCGTCTGAAAAACTCCTCAAAACTCATCTGAGGCGACTATAGCCACAGAGCATTTACCTTCGGAAGAGAAGCGAAACAATACCAATTATAGACTTGCAATATTTTTCAGCTTTGCTATTCTAATGACTGAGAAATCGGTTGAAAATCTGCTCTTTGAGGACTGGCTTGCTGCCGGTGAAGCAGCCAGATTAGCCAAAGGAGGCCCTATGAAGACACTCTACAGCGTAATTCTATGGGTGGTCGGGTTGGTTTCGGTCGCCCTGACCGCCTACTACTTCTTTGAGTTTACCAAGGGTCAAGTTGCATTGTGGATGCCGGTGCTCTTCTTCGTAATCTTCTGCATCTGCGCATTTCTCTATTTCTTCACCAGACCGAAAGAAGAAGACATCAGCATTACCAAATGAGGAGCAGTTAGCTATCGGTAAAGATGGTGAGTGATGAACGCGGAATAGTGGATTGAATCCGCGTTCATCACTCAATGTTCCTCGTTTGATTGTCAGGCTCCTGAGAGATATTGATTAAAACTTTGCCAGAACAGTTATATCCGCGCGTGATCGCGCATCTGCCAGCCATTTTTCTATCTCAACATTGATTCGCTCTTCAAGCAAAGTCATCTCAATTTGGCTTCGCATCGCTTCATCCAATGGAGGAGGTACTTCGCCTCGCCCCCGGATCCGAGGCGCAAGCTGCGTTCTGTAATATTCCTCTATCTCTTGCTGAGTTATAACCACAAAAGACCTGAAGCGAAAATCGATATACTTGAGAATCTCCAACCGATGGAGCACAATACCGCGCAATGCCTCAGAGGTCAGGCCCACTGTTTCAAGTCGCCGACGGAATGCTGCTTCCGACGGAAATCCGGCGATCAATTGCCGGATATGCTGGCTTATCTCTTCATCGGTTACAGTGATAGTCGGCAGCTTCTCAGCCTCTTGATGAATCAAGCGCTGATCGATCACTTGCTCAAGCATCTGCTTGATGATTTGAGCATCAACTCTACTGATGGGGGCTTCGGGAGTGAGCGCCAGATTCCACATAATATCGCTTTGAGTAATAGGCTCCCCATTCACGGTGGCAATGATGCGATCCACCACCTCAACAGAGAAGGAAGAAGGAGGAAAGGATAAGGAGAAAAGAAGATTTAAGAACAACACAATGATGGCGTAATGAATAATGGGCAATGCGTAATGCGCAAATGGAACCGGCCACCGATCACTGATCGCTGACCACCGGCCACATTGCTTTTTCCCTCTTCCCTCTTTCTCTCTTCTTTTCATATCAAAACGCTTGTCCGAAGCTAAAGTGCAAATGATTGCGCTTGAGGCCGGGGGCCGGATTCTGAAGGAGGAAGCCGAAATCAAAGCGGATCGGCCCGATCGGAGTCTTGATGCGCAGACCGAAGCCTACCGTTTCGGTCAGCCTGGAGAAGCGAAAATCGGATATTCTGGTGAAGACATTTCCTGTATCTGAAAAGAGCGCGCCGCTGACCGGTCCGAGTATCGGGAACCGCAGCTCGTTATTGATCACCAGGAGCATATTGCCTCCCAGCGGTTGATTGGTCTCCGCGTCGCGGGGCCCCGCCTCTTCAAACTCGAATCCGCGCAGCGTTGTCCCGCCGCCGGAGAAGAACCGCTCGGCGATAGGAAGCGTAGTTGCCCCGCCATAAGGCTTTGCCAGTCCCAATCGAAGCGATGTTGCATAGACAGTGCTGCGGAGGCGAGGCAGGCGATAGTATCTTTGATGCTCGGTCAAAAGCCTCAAGAACTGTTCGTTGCCCCCCAGGAACTTTGAAGCCAGCGAAATATCTCCTGAAAAGAATGTCCCTTCGGCAGCATCGAGCGCATTATCGCGCGTGTCGCGCACATAAGAGGCGGAAAGGCGGCCCAGCCGCACCGGGCGATCATTGCGATTGATCTCCGCTGCCGAAACCCTCAAGTTGAAAGCGCGAATGTCCTCGAAATTATAGCGGAAGAAGGCCACGCTGTTTTGCCCGATCCGCCGCTCCACTTGAAGCAGCGCCACAAACCGGTTTGCGTCGAATGCCTTCTCCATCTGCCTGCGATAGAGCAAACTTGTGAGCGTGGGCAAATCGCGCTCAAATGGGCGCAGCATTGTGTGCGAAAGTTGAAACACTTGATCGCGGCGGCTGCCGCGCAGGCGAATGCTGCCGGTATGCAGACGACCGAACAGGTTGGTGTTGGAAATCTCAAAGATCCCGCGCGGCCCATCATCGCTGTGATAACCGAAGCCATAGACGATAACGCGCGGCTTGGCCTCCACTACATCGACATAGACATTGCGTTGAGATGCTCCTCCATCTGGCGCGCGCCCCGCCGGCTCGGAATGAATGGTCACCTGCCTGAACGCCCCCGTCTCATAAAGCAATTGCTCGCTCTTTCTCAGCTCGTCGAGTTTGAGCAGTTGGCCTTCGCGGAACCGCAACAGCTTTCTGATGCTGTCTCCGTTCGTCTTCAGATTGCCGCCGATGATAATGCGATTGATGTATACCTTTTCCCCTTCGTTGATGTTGTAGACTATTTGAACTTGCGAGGGGCCCAGATCATTGATGTCTGTAGTCACATCTGAATCAGCGTAGCCCTTTGAAGCATAGTAGGCGCGGATTGTGTCGGCATCTTCGCTCACCAATCTGGGAGAGAAGTAAGCGCCCCGGTTCAATTGAAGCTTGCTCGCGAGTTCCTCGCCGGAGATAGCTCTATTGCCGTTGATTATAACTTCGGCCACCTGAATGCGCGGCCCCTCATCGACGACGAAGGTAACTATCAGGTCTTCTCTGTCGGGAGATATGCCGAGGCGGCGCTCTGTCACGCGCGCTCTGCGATACCCCAGGTCTTGCAATTTCCTCTCAATAATCTCGCTGTCGCGCAGCAGCAGCTCGCGGCTGGTCAACCCGCGCGACATAAAAGAAGCCTCTCTAGAGCGCAAAGTTTCGGCGACCTGGGCGAAGCTGATAGCATCCGTCCCTTCGATCTTAATAGCTGCTACTCGGTAGCGTTCTCCTCTATCAACGTTAAAGGCGATGTGGATAGACTCCCCCGGCGGAGCTGAGCGTTCATCTTTATTAAATGAAACTTCAGCGAAGAAGTAGCCCTCTCGCTGCGCATAATCGAGCAATGCGCGGCGAGTCTCTTCCAGGATGAAATCATCCACACCGCCCTGGCGCAAGATAGGCAGCGCCTCCTCTTTATCTTTGCCAGGAATGGCGAAACCATTGACCTCTACCGTCACTAGGGGCCCCGAATCGACGGGAAAGGTCACATTCACCAGATTGGTTCCCGGACTGCGCTTGATCAGCAGATCGCCGATTTGAGGATTGAGATAACCTGATTCAAGATGGAGCTTGCGAATCCGCTCTACATCTTCCTGGGCTTTAATCTGATCATAAGGCGCGCCGGGCTGGCTCTTGAGCTGGGCTTTGAGTCTGGTCAGCGGGAGCTTAACATTGCCGGTGATCTCCATCGAGTTGATGCGCGCCTGCTCGCCTGGACTGATTGTGTAGATGACAACTGCTCGCGCAGTGGCAGCGTTGACCTCTCTTGACGGTTGAACGGCGACATCGAAATAGCCGCGCTCGTGGTAAAACCGTTCGATCTCTCTCTGGCCGCGCACTATAGCAACCTCAGAGAGCTTTGCGCCTGGATCAAGCTCGTTGAGTCGCGCAATGAGATCGGCTTCAGGGAAGATCAATTGGCCGCGAAGCGCCACCTGCTCGATTCTCAACTGGCGAGCGATATTGTAGCGAAGCGCGACGCCGCCTCCCGTCAGCTCAGCTTCAACGCTCACATTCGACGTCTGACCTGATTGATAGAGCGCGATAATCGATTCTCTGATTTTGATGGCCGAGTATTCCTGCCCCTCGGCAATCTCAATCAAGCTGCGCACCTGCTCGACCTCGCCGGGGGACGCATCGGCAGCGCCATCGAAAGCGACGTCGATCTTAACAATGCGCTTGCCCGCATAGGCGCTGACATCGGCGGAGATCGATTGAAAAGCATGCGCAGGAGAGGCAAATAAGAGGCAGAAGGCAGAAAGCAGCAGGCAGCAGGCAGCAGGCAGCATGTTCTCCATCCGCGCAAGGCGCTCTTTTGGGCAACGTAACAAGCTATAGAGTTTAAGAAAAAGATTGCCGTCGGTTCGGGCGCTCGGCGCCCTCAAAACAATTCTATATCTACACAGAGGTAACCGGTCGAGCGGGATATTCGACGTTCGTGCGCTCAGCGCCCTCAAAACAATTCTAAAAATAACCCGTTTTGAGGGCGCTGAGCGCACAAAGTATTTGCGCGGAAAAAAAACCTGTTTTGAGGGCGCTGAGCGCACGAAGTATTTGCGCGGAAAAAAAACCTGTTTTGAGGGCGCTGAGCGCACGAAGTATTTGCGCGGAAAAAAAACCTGTTTTGAGGGCGCTGAGCGCACGAAGTATTTGCGCCCAAACGGGAAAGTATTTTTCTTGAGAGCTATAGCCCCCTCATTCTTCCTCTTGACTTCTGCCTGTTGCATTCTGCTTACTATAGATTTCAAGAAAAAGCTCTTCCGATTAGAGTCGCTACTTTCCGTCACCCTTCCAGGGCTTGGAGGCTTGAATGCCGCGTCTACCCAGGGCTGACGGTGACTGGGCTACTCTCCCGCCGCCCGCTTCGCGGGCTCTGCAAGGAAAGCATTTTCTATCGCCCTTTCAGGGCTTGAGTTGAACGTCGCGTCTACCCTTACGCCCTGGGCTACTGTCTCAACGCCCGCCTCGCGGGCTCTACATGTGTTGAATGCCGCGTCTACCCAGGGCTCACGGTGACTGGGCTATTCTCTGAACGAGAAGCTTCGCCTCTCTCTACGAGGAAAGACTTTCTCTTAATCTCTATACTTTCCTCCGCCTACTGCCCGCTGCTTCTCTAGAACCGCTTCTTGAATCTCACGTCAAAGCCGAACTCTCCTTCCTGGTCGCGCACGCCGACAAAGGAGATTCGGTCACTCAGGCGATATTCTATAATCACAACCTGCTGTTCGGTCTCGGCCACATTAACTGAATAGAGTACGGTGATGTTCTTTGTCAGTTGGCGGCCAAGCGTGATGCGCGCGCCCGGATTGGAACTGCGACCGGCGAACAGGGGGTCTATTTGGAAGCGACTGAGGCCGAATAGGCGATTGGTCCTGCGTTCAATAGTGCGCGAGATGCTCTCAGAGAGAAGGCTCGCCGCCAATCCAACACTCGATTGGGCCCCCACCTGTCCTCCATTAGCAGCAGGCGCAAGGTCGCCGGTGGTGATCAGGGCGATAACATCAGAAGTCGGCAGCGCCGGCTCCGAGCGGAGCACTGTGTTGAACTTCCTGAGCGTGCCGTTGAAACCTACTACGATTCGATAGCCGCGTATATCGCTCTCCGCCTGGATATTGAAACTGGGCTCGGCAGTGCGCAGTCCGGGAAACTCTATGATCCCTCTGGTGATCTGATATTGATCATTGCGGAATTGCAGTGTGCCGCGAGTCACCGTTGCTCGGCCTGAGATTATCGGATCGTTAATGGGGCCCCGAAGCTGCAATGATGCGCTGCCTACGGCATCCGTCAGGTTGTTACGCACAACAAGTGTATCGCGGGCGTCTACCTTCACATCGAGTCTGACCGAGCTGCCGAACGCGGGCTCGGCGCCTGTGGGGGCCTCGCGCGAGAGCAGCATCTCGGTGAAATCCACGTCTTTTGTATATTCCGCGCGGCGAATGAGCACTGTGCCGGTCAAGACCTGAACTTTCTGATTGCCCTGGAGTATCAATTCGCCGTCGAAGACCGAGCGGACATCGGCGGGATAGAGCGCCCGCACCTGATCCGCCTTCGCTTCAAAGCGCCAGCGTTCGGGTCTGAGGCCGGCGAAGATCACGCCGCCTGTTACATTCAACCTCCCGCCTTCGGCTCTGGCAGTGAAGCTCTGAATCTGCGCCTGGTTGGTAGTGAAGATGATGCGGCCTGTGCCTTCCTGAATAGAGATGGGGAAGTTGATCGAGCGCAAGCTCGCATCCTGAATATCTGCCGCGCCCGTCAGTCGGGGGTTCCCTCCCGTGCCCCCCACTGAGATTTTCAGCCGCGCCAACCCGCCAGCATACAGCTCCTTCACCAGCGAGCCGATCACGCGCAGATTGACCTCGCCGTTGATGTCAAGCGAGTTGCGAGCCTCGCCGCCAATGGCAATTGCGCCGCTGACAGACAGATTGGTCCCATCCCCTTTGAGCTTGAACGGGGCGAAGCTGATCTGCTGCGGCGTCAGAGTAAACGTGACGGGGCCCTCATTGGTCAAAGGGTATCCGCTGCTCTCTGAATCGAACTTGAGCACCGGCTTGACGCTGTTGAGTTCCGCTTTGATGTGCAAGTTCTCGGCGCCAAGCAGGGGGCCATGCAGATGAACGAGCCCGCTGGCGACGCCCTCGATATTGGAAGGTGATTTGGTGACGAGGCTTATATAAGGAGCGATAGGAGCGTCCCGGAGATTTGTATGCACGTCGATAGGCAGGTTATCTTGATCGCTCAGGTCTATCTTGCCGGTGATCGTTTGAACGCTATTTAAAAACCCGATAGTGCCGTTGACATCGGCGTTGTTATCGGCGGCGCGGATGGTCAGCCTCAAGTCGGTCACCTTCTCATCGCCTATGGCTACATCTCTGCCTTGCAATTTGAGGTCGAATTGAAGTTCGTTGAGCTTGCCTGCGCCGGCAAGCTCGAGGTTGATGAAGCCGGTCAATTTCAATCCCTGATTCATCTTGCCCTCGGCAAGCTGCGATAGATCCAGGTTCGTTGCTCTGGCATTGAGCTGATAGCTCTCCGTTCTGGTGTTGAGTCGGCCTGAGCCAGAGATTGCGCCCATTGGCGACCGGACCGAGACGTTGTTAAATTCAACCTTATTCTCAGAGAAGGCTATATGCCCGGCCGCTTCATCAAAACGATTCCCACGGATCTGCCCGTTAGTGGCTCTTATATCAACGAACCCGCGCATTTTGGCAAGACCGCGCAGATCGGCGGTAGCTGACAGGCCGCTCAATTGAACCTTCCCTGAGATGGCGCCTTCGAGTGGAGCGATCTTCTCCGCTTCTTCCGGCGCAGCAACTTTGACAATGAACGGCAGACTGAGATTGTGAAGCGTCGCATCTATGCTGACAGCGTCCTTGTCTTCCAGCGGAGCGAAGAGCGAAAGTGAAGCGCGCGATCCGTCCGGCCTGGCAATCAAGGCATTGTCCAATCTCAATGCATTCTCGCCATAGAAGAGGTCGCCGACGAAGCGCCCAATGTGTTCGCCTCTGACCGTTACTGTCTCCAATTGCGCTCGGCCCGACACTTGAGGATTGTTGAAGGGGCCCTCCACTCTGCCTTTGAAACTGCCGGGGCCACCCATTGAAAAATTGAAGCTGCGCTGCGCCTCTTGGGGTAGGAGCGCGAAATCTTTCAGTATTTGATTGATCCTCGCCATATCGCGCGAGGCGAATTCAACGTCGAGCGAGACGGTCTTGAGGTTGGAGATATGGCCCTTTACCAGGAACTCTGAAGCAGCCGAAATAACATGCCCGCGCTGCACATCCACTTCGCCCCTTCTTGCCGTGAGATCAACTTCGCCTTCAAAAGGCGTGGCAGAAGCGCCTTCCTGAGCAGGAAGGGCCTGCCCGCTGAATCTGGATGTGACAACTCCGGAGACTACTTCAAAGTTCAGGCCGGGCCAGGCCAGCTTCAGCATGGCATCGGCTGTCCCGATGATTGAAACCTGTTTCTGGGAAATCAGCGCGGCTATGCGCTCCAGCTTGAGATTGCTGAGCGTGACTTCGGCGCTCGATCTGCGCTCGCCTCGCTCAAACTGTATTGTTGCCGCGCCGCGAGCTTCGCCGCCGAATAGATTGGCGGTGAACTGGGTCAGAATGGCAGACTCATTGTTGCCCCGGAGATAGCCGCGAAAGCCCCCCAGCGGAATTCCCCTCAGCGACGCTGCCGTCAGGCGGTCCCAGCGTATCTGGCTATCGAAGCTCAGATCGAGCGCGTGGCCGTCGAGGCCCCCACTCAGAGCAAATCCACTGATCCTTATTCCCGCTGCCGCCAGATTCTTCGACTCAACGCTGCCATCGATCCGATAGCTGGTTCCTTCCCCGTCAACTCTGCCTTTGAAAATGGCCGTTCCCGCCAAGCCGGAGGCGGGAGCAAATATACTGGCTGCTGCGCCGAGATTGATATTGGCGTAGGCATTGAGGCGATAATAGAACTTCTCCCAATCATCGAGCTGCCCGTCCAGTTTGGCTTCCGCCAGCGGGGAAGCTATCTCCAGGCTGTCGATCAATGCTCCTTTTTCGTTGACTCTGGCCTGCAACTTCACATCGATTGCTTCGACTTTGCGTCCATCAAAAGAGAGATTGCTGTTCTTAAACGCCAGGAGAAATTGACCGGGGAACCAGCCATCAGTTGTTGGAGAGATAGCAGCCTGGAAATTCTTCACCTGCCCATCTACTCTATGAGCCGTATCGGTATAGAAGATATTCCCCTCTTTGATCGAGAAGCGAGCAGACTCAAATGCCACTTCGCGCCGCCCCGTCTTCTTCTCTTCGGGCAGATGCAGAGTAGACAGGTTCGAGTGCCCTTGCTCGTTGAAACGGACCCACACCTGCGGCCTGGTTACAATCAGCTCTTCGAGCCTGACATTCTGTCTGAAATAATCTGTAATAGAAAATCGCGCATGGATCTCTTCAATTGATGCGAACGGATCGTGAGAGTCGAGCGAGTAGAGAGTTAATCCTCTCAGCGTTACGGTAGAGCCGCGAATCCCCAGGCGAGTATGTTCTATCTTCGCCGTTGCGCCAACCTGAGCCAGTTCGTGGATGATTTGATTCTGGAGCCAGAGATCGAGCCGTCCACTTCGCACCCACCACAGGACTAACAGGCCGGAGATAGTAATTAGAAGCAGAAATGAAGCTAAAACAGAGAGTACAATCTTTCTTCGCATTTTATCAACTGAATAACAGGCGCAATCTGACCGCCTTGCGCTACAAATATGACGACAAATAACTTGTGGTATTCTTTGCCACAAAAGACACAGAAGAAAAAAGAAGACGATTTGCGCGGTTGATAAGTTGTCTCCGGTCGTTAAAAAGCCGGTTGTAAAAGTGCTTTCAAGCCTCTTCTGTTATTACCGTTTTATAAATATTCTTCTCGCCATCGCCGGACGCGCTCTTATCTGCCTGTCTATCTGATACTCTCTCTTTGGCGATTGGCACGCGCTTGACTATCTCAATGCCGAATCCTTCGAGGGCAATCAGTTTGGGCGGATGATTTGTCAGCAACCTTATCTTGCTGAGGCCGAGATCATGCAAAATCTGCGCGCCTATGCCGTACTCGCGGCTATCGCCGTGCATAATCACCTTTTCACTCTCGTCGACCTCTTTGTCGCTGTCCATTGCAGCATAAGCTTGCAGATGTTTGACCAGCCCGAAGCCGCGACCTTCTTGCCTCAAATAAAGAATCACTCCACAGCCTTCTTCAGCGATCAATTCCATTGCCCGATGCAATTGCCAGCCGGTATCATCGCGCAGACTGCCAAACACATCGCCCAGCACGCACTGTGAATGGACGCGCACGAGCACATCTTGTTGTTTTTTAACATCGCCCATTACCATTGCCAGATGCACATCGCTATTGATCTCATTGGTGTAAGCAATAGCGCGGAAATTGCCGTAAGCGGTAGGCACATCGGCCTCAGCGGCTCGCCGGACGAGAATCTCATTCTTTATGCGATAGCGAATCAGATCGGCCACAGAGATTATTTTCAGATTATGCTGACGAGCAAACTCCACCAGTTGCGGCAAGCGCGCCATCGATCCATCATCATTCATTATTTCGCAGATGACGCCAGCAGGGATGAGCCCTGCCAGTCGAGCTACATCTACGCTTGCTTCTGTCTGGCCGGGCCGGACCAGCACTCCGCCCTTGCGCGCTCGCAGAGGGAATACATGCCCTGGACGAGCTAGGTCCGAAGGCTTCGTCTTTGGGTCTATCGCTGTCAAGATAGTAGTGGCGCGATCGGCTGCCGAGATCCCTGTTGTAATGCCTCGCTTCGCTTCGATGCTAATAGTGAAAGCGGTGCCGAAGCGGGAAGTATTGTTTGCTGCTTGTAATGGCAATTGAAGATAATCGCATCGCTCCTCGGTCATCGGCAGGCAGATGAGCCCGCCTCCGTATTTGCGCATAAAATTGATTATCTCAGGAGTAACTTTCTCCGCTGCGCAGACAAGGTCCCCCTCGTTCTCTCTGTCCTCATCATCTACGATGATGATCATACGCCCTTCGCGTATGTCTTCAACTGCATCTTCGATTCTGGCAAAAATCGACATAAAATCTCATCATCTCCTGAAGGAATGCCGCCCCCGGCTATTGTTATCGGCTGATTTTGAAATGCTACCAACAGCCTCTCTATCTGATTACCGTAGCCGTATATGCTAGCACACGCGGGAAAAGGCTCTCAAGAATAGTAGACTGCTAAATGGATTCGGGCGCCGAGCGCCCTCAAAACGATTTTAAATTTAATCGCTATATTCACTTTATGTGTCTCGTATCGAAAATGGTCGCGCGCCCAACTCAAAACGATTTTAAATTTAATCGCTATATTCACTCTCTGTGTGTCTGAAGTCAAGACCGATCTGGACTCCTCAAAACGATTTAAAATTTAATCGCTATATTCACTCCGGGCAGCAGGAAGCTGAGCAGTTACCATAATTGCAATACTCAATTGCGTCCTCATAAGCGTGTGGACGGAGGAGCCGGTTTGGTGTATCATTTGCGCCGCGCGAGTATAAGGCCAGGTCGGTTAAACCAATAATATTCTCAAAAGGAAACCCATTGAAAGCTGCTGAGACTAAGCTGGCAAACGTAGAAGCGCAGGATGAATTCTCATCTTCTTTGAAAGATTCTCCTCAACGATGGTGGCTGGCGGTTCTTCTGGTCATTGCTATGATCTTCTGCTACGGGCAACGCGGGGCCCTCTCGGTAGCGGCGCCGTTTATGATAGAAGAGCTGGGCCTCTCGCGGGCAGTGATGGGCATTCTGCTGTCGGCATTCTTCTGGTCCTACTCGTTTATGCAGATGCCCGCCGGCTGGCTGGTGGATAGGTTTGGCGTCCGTATAGCATACGGATTCGGTTACGCCTTCTGGTCGATCTTCTCTGCGATTACTGGATTTGCCAGGAACCTGGGAATGCTCATCATCATTCGCATGTTTTTGGGGATAGGCCAGTCGGTGGCTTTTCCCGCAAGCTCCCGCGCCGTAGCCAACTGGTTTCAGGATAAAGAGCGGGGGACAGTGACCGCCGCCTATCTGGCCGGGGTTCGCCTGGGACATACCATCGTCGTAGCATTGGGGGCCATCTTTATAGCTGCTTATGGATGGCGACTCTTCTTTTTTTTGACTGGAACATTTCCAATGCTCTGGCTCCTGCCCTGGTTCTGGTTTCTGGGAAGGTGGGAGAAGAAGAGCGAAAGCCCTACTGCTACTAGCTCCAAGATAGCTTCGGGAAAGAATCCTTCATTTATCAAGAGTCTGGCTCTGCTGAAGAATCGCACTGTGCTTGGCATCTTTCTGGGCTTCTTCGCTTACGACTATGCCTGGTTCGTCTATTTCAACTGGCTGCCCGGCTATCTGCGCATAGAACGCGGGTTCACGCCGGCAGAGATGGGGCTCTACAGCTCAATTCCTTATATCGCCATGTCGATTACCAGCTTAGCATCGGGAATTCTCAGCGACTGGCTGATCCGTCGCGGTTTTGCCGAGATCCCTGTGCGCAAGATCTTTATTGCCATTGGCTTTGTAATCGGCTGCTTGATCGTCCCTGCTGGCTTGGTAGAGGACCGTGTGATGGCCGTCTGGCTGCTTACTATTTCGCTTTGCGGACTGGGTATTGCTTCTCCTAATTGCTGGACTCTGACTCAGGCTGCCTGCTCTAAAAACATTGTAGGCACAGTCGCAGGCATACAGAATTTCGGCGGCAATGTAGGGGGCATAATTGCTCCCGCGCTTACAGGGTATATTGCTCACGCAACCGAATCATTTGCCCTGGCGCTGGGGATCACCGGCGCAGTGCTGATACTTGGGATCTTGCCTTATTTTTTCCTCATCTCGCAAAAAGTGGAGTCAGAAGAATAGGCCCGGGAGCATAGGCTGGAATTGAATTACTAATACGGTTTCTTGGCGACGATGATGCATTTCCAACAGTTTACTGTTGATTTGGAAGGGCTTCAACACTCCGAAAGGCACAGCGCCCACTAAGAAACCGTATAAGAAAAAGATTGCGTCGTTTCGGGCGCTGAGCGCCCTCAAAACAATCCTACTTCTTTAATCTGTTTTGAGCTGAATGCGAGCGTTAACTTTGGCAAAGGCATCGCCCTCAAAACAATCCTACTTCTTTAATCTGTTTTGAGGGCGCTCTCGCGCCCGAACCGGAAAACGTTTTTCTTAAAAGCTATAAGCAACTGAAGTCAAGCGTCCAACGTTTTTTATCCGCCAGCTTTCGCTTTTGTGATAACTGCCGGGACGTTCTGATCCCGCACCAGGCGATTAAAGGCCGGCAGGTCCGTGCGTAAAGTCTGATCAAGCTTCTGCAACTGGGCATTGATCTTGCTCACCAGCTCTTCATACACAGCCTGAGACTGATTGGTCGGCGCAGCATCGGCGCTGCCAACCACTCCGGCAAGCGCAGCAAGTTTGTTATTAAGCTTGATCGGATAGTTCAACGGATCCTGATTGCTCTGGTTCCTGGTCTGATACAGTTCCTCTTCAATTGCCGTCAGCTTGGCGCTGAGAGCTTTTGCCGCTTCAATGACGGAACCGCTGTTGGGCTGATCTTTCACGCGGCCAGCTATCTCATCCACCTGCTTGCGAACGTCGCGGATCTGGATGATAGCGTTATGCGTTTCGCTGAGCTTATCGCGGATCTTCAAAAGCAGATCGAACTGTTTGGCGAACTCCGCCGGAGTCGTCTCAATACGAGGGTCCTTCTTGACCTCGAAGCTCTCCGTCAGTGACTTGCCGCCGACAGTCAATTTCACCTGATAAGCGCCAGGCACAACGAGGGGCCCTCTGGTCTCTCCGGCCCACAAAATCATTCCCGGGAACCGCACTGCATCGGGGTAGCGGAGATCCCAGACAAAGCGATTCAATTCCGTTTCTGCCGAAACGCGGCTCGGCCCCCCGCCACCGCGGAACGATGGCTCTTCTTCATCCGAAGGCGCCGCTGCTTGCGTTTCCTGCGCTCTGCTGGTGAACTTCCTTATCGACTTCCCGGTAGAATCGAGAAACTCCAGAGTCACTTCATCCGACGGCTTATTCTTCAGGTAATAATAGACAACGGCGCCGTTAGGAGGATTCTGCCCAACGGTTGCGTCAGCTCTTCGGGGGCCACCTCCTCCGGGCATGCGGTAGGGGTCTTCCGGCTTGAACAGGTGCACATCTGCTTTAGCCACTGCATCCGACATCTGGTGCAGCACCGGCAGATCATCCAGTATCCAGAACGAGCGGCCTTGCGTCGCTGCGATTAAATCCTTCTCCCGCTTGTGAACTGCCAGATCGGTGATCGGCACGACCGGCAAGTTAAGCTGTAACGACTGCCAGCTCTCGCCATCGTCAAATGAAACATACATGCCCGTCTCGGTGCCCGCATAGAGCAGTCCTCGACGATTGGGGTCCTCGCGGATGACGCGGGTGAAGGCTCCATCAGGTATGCCGCCGGTGATCTTCTTCCAGGTCTTTCCGTAGTCAGTTGTCTTGTAGAGGTACGGCCTGAAGTCGTCCGACTTATACATCGTTGCGGCTATGTAAGCAGCGCCCGCCAGGTGCGGCGAAGCATCAATTGAATTGATCTGGATCCATTCCGGCATCTCTTTGGGAGTGACATTCTCCCAGTTCTTGCCGCCATCGCGGGTGACATGCACAAGGCCATCATCAGAGCCGGCCCAGATGACCCCTCTTTGCACTGGCGATTCCATCACGGTGAAGATCGTGCAGTAATATTCGACGCCGGTATTGTCTTTGGTGATCGGACCTCCTGAGGGGCCCTGCTTCGATTTGTCATTGCGAGTCAGATCGGGGCTGATTGGCTCCCAGCTCTGCCCTTCGTTGGTCGTTTTAAACAGTATGTTTCCGGCAGTGTACAGGACGTTAGGATCATGGGGCGAGAAGACTATAGGGAAATTCCACTGGAAGCGGTACTTCATGGCTTCGGCGCCCGCGCCCATCGGGTTATCAGGCCAGACATTGATGTTGCGCAATTGCCCGGTGCGGTGATCATAGCGGGTGAGCAATCCGCCATAGGAACCGGCGAAGACGATATTGGAATCCCTGGGATGGGGCGCTACCCAGCCGCTTTCGCCGCCACCGACCGGATGCCAGTGCGTCTGATCAATGCCCCCTTCAGTAGTGCGACTGGCAATCTTCACCGTCGAATTATCTTGCTGCGCGCCGTAGATGTTATAAGGGAAATCATTATCTATGGCGACGCGATAGAACTGCGCCGTCGGCTGATCCTGTTCTGTCCAGCTTCTGCCGCCGTTGAAAGAGACATTTGCGCCGCCATCGTTGCTGTTGATCATTCTCAGCGAATCATTAGGGGCAATCCAGAGATCGTGATTATCGCCGTGGGGCACAGAAATAGTAGTATAAGTTCGACCGCCGTCATTGGATTTGTAGAAGCCCGTGTTCAAGACATAGACGGTATCTACATTCTGCGGATCGGCGTAGATGCGCGTGTAGTACCAGGCGCGTTGCCGCAGCCGTCGCTCTGAATTGACCCGGCTCCACGTCCTGCCGCCGTTATCGGAACGAAAGACCCCGCCATCTTCGGCCTCGACAATTGCCCAAACCCGCTCAGGATTTACCGGAGAGATGGTGACGCCGATCTTGCCTATCAATCCCCTCGGCAGTCCGGGATTGCGGGTGATCTCAGTCCAGTTGTCCCCGCCATCGGTGGATTTGAACAGTCCGCTGCCGGGGCCCCCACTCTCCAGGCTGTAAGGCGTGCGAAACACTTCCCAGAACCCGACGTAGATGACATTGGGATTGGTCGGATCGAGTATCAGATCAATGGCGCCAGCTTTGTTGCTTCGATAGAGCACCTTCTGCCAGCTCTTTCCACCGTCGGTGGTGCGAAAAACCCCGCGCTGCTCATTGGGGCCGAAGATATGGCCTAGAGCCGCGACGTAAGCGATGTCCGGATTGCGCGGATGGACGCGGACCCGGCCAATGTGGCGAGTATCTTCAAGTCCTACTCGCTTCCAGGTTTTGCCAGCATCAGTTGATTTATATACGCCATCGCCATGCGAGACATTGCCGCGAATGGGCGATTCTCCCATGCCAACGTAAATAACATTGGGGTCTGATTCAGAGACGCCGATAGCGCCGACAGAGCCGGTCCCGAAATACCCATCTGAGATGGGCTCCCAGTTACTGCCGCCGTCAGTAGTCTTCCAGACGCCGCCGCCGGTCGCGCCGAAGTAGTAGACGTAAGGCTGAGATGTAACGCCAGCGACAGCCGTCACGCGCCCGCCGCGATAGGGGCCGATTGAGCGCCATTGCAATCCTTTCAGTGGAATAGTTCCACCTTCGCGTTGCCAGGCGCGAGTTGAGCCCTCTGATAGGAAGATTAAAATGGTCAGAGCTATTAATAATGCGACACTGCAGCAGCACTTTTTATTCAGTCTCATTGCCATGATGCAGCTCCCTCCGGTTTCTAAGTTTTACTCTATTGTGAAAGTACCCCTCTTCAGCTAGGAATACAACGAACAGGAAAAGGTCAAGAAGGCGACTGAGGATATTATCACAGGACTTTCAAAATCAGAACCGGATCCGGTGCAGCAGTTCCGGCTCAAAATTCTAAGGCAAGCAGTTCAATTGCTGCTGAGTAACGCAGTTACAACGCTAGTTATAGTTCGGGCGCTAAGCGCCCTCAAAACGATCTATGCTGGCGCAGTATAGTCTTGGCACCAAGCTCCCTCAAAACGATTTAGATTACATGTTTTGAGAGCGCCTAGCGCCCGAAGAGATTGATCGCGCACCTGAAGCATAGAAACAGGCCGAAGCAGTTCTGGCGCTACCTCGGCCTGTGTTGTTTACCCCGATTAGAATTCAAATCGGAGGCCGACCTGAATAGCCCGCGGTCCGGCGAACTGCCCGGTAATTACGCCGAAGGCAGCCGGGTTGAGCAGGCTCATGCCAGGATCAGCGAATTCTACGCGATTGAAGGCATTGATCAAATCAAACGAGAAGACGGTTCTCGCGCTTTCAGTGATAGCTGTCTTCTTGCCGATCGAGAGATCCACATTCCAGCGCGGAAAGCCGCGCAACACGCCGCGCCCGTGGCGAGCATCCTGGCTGATCAGGACATGGCGGAAGCTCTTGAATGCCTGCTCAGGATTAGCAAAATAGTTGAGTCCTGCGCCTCTTCGCGCCGGATCGCCATTGACGCCGACTCCGCCCGAACCTATCACGCCGGATTTGACAGAATTCTTGAAATCGATCTTGCCCACAGGAATGGCGCCGGCAGTAATGGCAAAGTTGAGCGGATCGCCACCGAAGACCTGGGGATGCTGGTCTACAGTCAGCGGCAGGCCGCTATTGGCAGTGAAGATGCCCGATAGATACCAGCCGCCGATCACTTTGTCCAGCGCGTTGCCGCTGCTCAATCCCCCCTGGCCGAACGGCAGGTCGTAGTACCAGCTTCCATTGAATACATGCGTGCGGTCCCACAATGCCGGGCCGTAGTCGAGACCAAGGTCAAAAGCAGAAGAGCTTACGCCGATAAACTCCTGATTCAACCCGTACTGGTCAAGCGTCTTCGACAGTGTGTAGTTCAAGGTGAAAGTGAGCCCGTGCGAGAATCGCTTGGTCACACTGGCGAAGAGCGAATGATAATTGGAGATCCCTCCGTTGATGCGCACCCAGATATCCTGAATCTGAGTGTTGATGATGGGGCCCCCCGGGCGATTGGAATTGATCAAACTAAATAGATTGTTTACTTGACCTTGCTGGAAAGCTGCCGATTGGCGGCCTGCCAGCGCCGCTGTGCACGAGGATGTGCCGCACAGCGAGCTGCCCCTGAGCTGATTCTCAAACCATGCCTGGGGGGTCACGGCGCTCGCCGCCACGCCGGAGCGCAACTGCTGGGCGACCAGATCGAATGCCTGGGCAAATGTCTGTCCCGAAGCTGGATCCTTCATAAAGAAGGGAACCGAGCTGATCTGCACGCTCTGCTGGAGGTTGCGGCCCAGACGGCCAGCATAGCCAACTTCCAATAGCATGTTGCCAGGCATCTCGCGCTGGATGGTGAAATCAATGCTGTGCGATTTGCCGATGGTCAGCTTGGGATCGATTGAGAATGACAGAGTTTCGCTAAACGGAGATGCAGGCACTATGGGTGACTTGACCGGGCCAATTGCCGGCAATGGCACAGTAGCGCCATCCACGCCAATACGAAAGGCATTGGTAGGATCGCTGCCAATGGCGCAGGTCCCATTGGTCCGAGGGCCGGTGCAATTGATTGTTTGAGCGAAGCCAACGCCGAGAATTGGGATCATAACAATGCCCACTCCATTCGTCCGATCAAAGGTAAGCGAGTAGCCTCCGCGAAACACTGTCTTGCGGTCCCCAAATAGCTTGCGGAAGAAACCTTCTCCAACCGATGGGTTCCAGGCAGCAGCAAGGCGGGGCCCGAAATTGTTCCAGTCAATGTCGTAGATATACTTACGACCTGACTCTCTTATCGGCACGTAAGCGAGCGTCGGGTTGAAGACCTGCCCCTGCAAAGCTGCGTCGCGGCGACGGGCAATGTAATCCCTGGCAGTAATCAACTGCCCTGTAGCACTATCAGTGATAATAGTCTGCGCGCCGTTCTTGTCCACAGGTGGGGTCTGCACTATATAAGTGAGACCCAGGCTGAGGGTGAGAGAAGGACGGACGCGCCAGATGTCGCTGGCATAAAACTCGACTGAATGATATTTGCCATCGACCAGCATCGGCGTGCCGAGTTTTTGTGGATTCAAGCTCGGATCCCTTGTCAGCAATACTCCTGCTTTATCTACTATTCCCAGCGCGCCGGCAAACAGATCATTCCAGCGACCGACATCGCCCGATTGCAGACAGTTGGTAGTAACACCGCCTCCACAAGTAGGCGGACGATTGGTAGCAGCAACAGTAGCAGCAGTCCTTGCGTTCAGCTCGTAGACCAGTGAAGCCAGTGAGCCTACTACCTTATCATCGCGCACATGGTAGACCGGGATGTAGCGCCAGGTGCCGCCAAATTGCATATTGTGCCCGCCTTTGACCCAGTAGAGATTATCTCCAAACTGGTAGGGGGCATCCCACCAGACGCGACTGCGAGCGCGTTGAGTGTCAACGTCAATGCCCTGATCCAGTGTCCCCAGCGCGATCATCAAAGCTCCGGTCGTCCCGCTGACTTGAGGGAATGGATTGACGCGCTTGTAAGCCCACCAGTTGCGCGCCCAGCCGAAGTTAAACTCATTTGTCAATGTGGGAGTCAGTTGCCCGGTCAGTTGCGCACTGACGAATCGTGGCTCGACTGGTGTGGCAGCAGTGGTCTTGGGCTGTCCGCGAGTAGCGCCGGGCGTCAGTCCGGCAATATCTACCTGTGTGACATCCAGAACCGACTGCGAGCTGAAACGGTAAGTGGCATTCAGTCGCCACCGATCATTGAAGTGATGGTCGAGGCGAGTAACTACAAAGTCCATATCCAGCGAAGCATCGGCGGGGGCGACGAACCCGATGCTATTAAGCCCATCACCAGTTGACGGATCATTTCCTTCAGGGAATTTGCTCCAGAAATCGCGTATCACCGGGCTCAGGCCGATATTGCGCGGATCGAAGCTCTTGATGTCATAGCTGACAACGTTGCCAGCAGCATCGCGGAACCGCAATATACCCTGCCTTAGCGTGGCGCTAGGCACAAGGCGAGTGATCTGTTGTGATCGAGGAAAGCGCCGCCCTTCATAATGCCCGAAGATAAACGTCTTGTCTTTGATGATTGGCCCCCCTACCGAGAAGCCAAATCGGTTATCCTTAAGCTCAGGTTCTTTGATTCTCAGACGGTTGAAGGTCCAGCTATTGGCATTGAGGTTGTCATTCTGATGATACCAGTAACCGGACCCGTGAATGGCATTGGTGCCGCGTTTGGTCACCAGATTGACCTGGCCGCCGGCAGAGCGCCCGAAAGTAGCATTGGGGTTAGTGGTCCCCACACGGAACTCTTCTATGCTCTCGGCCGGCACGGGGATCATCGGCGTGGGCCCAACCCAGTCGATTGCCCCTGCCGTATAGTTGCTGGTGCCGGCAACCTGGTCGGTGGCATCGGCTCCATCGAGGTTGAATGTGCTTTGATCGCTGCGCGCCCCGGCTACCTGCCCGCCGCCGAGAACTCCTACTCCGCGAATGGGCTGAACCATCGGCTGAAGAGACAGATATGAGGCAGCGCTGCGGTTAATGCTCGGCATGCGCAGGAGCTGTTCACCCTTGATTACCGCTCCGACGGTAGCATCAAGCGTTTGCAGCTCAACGCCGACTCCTGCGGTGACCTCAACCATCTCGGTTACTCCGCCTACCTCCAGGCTGAGGTTAAGCTGATAGGATTTGGCAACGTCAACCTTCAGGGATTGAACCACTGCCTGACGAAAGCCCTGCATTGTGACCGTTACTTTATAGCTCCCTGGCAGGATTGAAGGGAAAAGGTATTGTCCGGAAGCATTGGTAACCTGCTTGCGTGATTGGTTAGTTGAAAGATCGATTAGCTCAACTTCTGCCCCGGATACGACTGCACCCTGGGGGTCAGTTATTGTGCCTGAGATCGTCGCTGTGGCTGCGGTCTGTGCCTGTATAGACACAACAGTACACAGAAATAGAGATAACATGACCAGAAAGGTCTTTAAACTTCGCATAGCCGAAATCCTCCTTGTCCTTGGTTAGACTACTTGGGTTGTTGGTTAAAGTATTAAAAACAATAGCGACCAGCTAAAGAGAGCCGGTTATAAAGACCAATGTACAACAAGGCGGTCAGGTTGTTGCTCTCTCCGCCTCGCAGGGTGTAGTTAGATATAAAGGCGCTGCAGGCGCATGAGCAGCGGCAACCTGACCATCTTGCTGTACCCACTTAGTTCGAGTAAGGACTGACCTCTATTCTGGCCAATAAGCATAAGCATAAAGTATATCCACAATAGACTGTTCCATTTTAACCAGCCCGGCGACCCGGTCATTGCCTTCAATCACCAGATATTCATCGACCGCATGCGCTCTCCCGCCATGGCCGAGCCCCCCACTACAGGCAGGGAGATTGAGCGGAGGCCGCGTGTATTGTGCCTGGGGGCTCGATCCGGCAGAGCGCGGCCAGATGGCTGGCTCAATCCCATAGCGTTTGTAAACCGAAAGCACAGCCTGTACTACCGTCGCTTTCACACTTGTGCGCGACCATTCGTCGCCGCCGCCGAGCTTGGTCATCTTTATATCGCTGAAGCCATGCTTGTCCAGGTGCTGGCGAATCAGTTTGATCTGTTCATCAATGACTTGATTGGGGACCAGCCGGCTGTCTATCTTCACCGCTGCTTTTTCCGGCAAAATAGTCGCTGCGCCGGGGCCAGTGTAGCCTCCCCAGATGCCATCGATATTGAGCGTGGTATCAAATGTTAAATGGCGAATGGCTTCGGCAGCCGACCAGTTGTTTGCCCACACTTTCACATTCTCTCGCTCTGAAGCAAATGCCCTATCCCCAAATTTGGCGATCAGAGTGCTGATAAGCATCTCTTCTTCTTCAGTGGGGGGCACAACACGGTCGTAGTAGCCATCAATCAAAATCTTGTTGCCTGTCTCATCTACCATTGATGAAAGCGCCTTCACCAATCGCCAGACAGGGCTATCGAGAATGGCTTTGCGGCTGGAGTGGATTGGCATCCGCTGTGGCCCTCGCCCCCAGTATCTGCCGTGGCACTCTAGTTCGACGTAAGCAATGCCTTTATTGCCCAGGCTCATCTGGACGAACCCATCTCGATTTTGCGAGGGGCCCGCTCCCAGATGAGCGTTGCACTTCCTCAACCTGTCTATGTATGGATGCAGCACCTGATGAAAATGAGGACTTCCCTGCTCTTCCTCGCCGTCGCAAGTGAACATGATATTGACCGGCAGCTTGCCTTCTACGGCGATGATCGCTTCGCAGGCATTGAGGAAAGCGCGATTGGGGCCCTTGGAGTTGATTGCGCCGCGAGCGATTATGACCTGGGGAAACGGATCCATCTTCACCAGGTTGGCAGCCAGCGGAGGCGATGACCATTCCTTCTCATCGAAAGGTTGTGTGTCATACATCATGTAGTGCGAGATGGTCTTCTTCGCACCCGTATCGTACCAGGCCCAGACGCCAGGGAGGCCATCCGTTTTGACCAGTTCCGCCTCCTTGCAGCCAAGCTCCTTGAAGGATTGCTTCATCAATTCGGCCATCTCAGTGACGCCTCTGTTCCAACTGCTGACAGATGGTTGCCGAAGATCGCGCTGGATCTTGGCAATATGCTCTGCTTTGTGATCTTCGATGTATTTGTGAATTCTCTTTACTCCGGGCGAATCGAGAATGTCCTGAGTCAGTCCGCCAGGTTCATCGAGAAAGTTGAAGAAGCTAGGAGCGACACTTGCGCCCAGTATCGCTTTGCCGCTGAGATCCACGAATCCCTTTCGCGTCATCTTCATGGCCAGCCTCCTTATAAAAGGTCTGCATTAATTTATGTTCTATGTTTCTAGAACAACCACCCCGGCTAAAGAGCGCCGGACATAAAATAGCGGAGGAGAATTTAATCTGAATTTCGAATCAAGCGCCTGCTATAAAGACAATTAAAAGTGAATATAAACCCCTACTGCACAATACAGCTTGTTTTTAACACTATTGCCCTTTTTAGTCAAGTGTAGAGTATGGGAGGCGGCAATATTTTAGCCCGGTGCGCTCCTCAAAGCCGGCGCCGATCAAAATAGCGCCCTAACCCCAACTCGCTCTCTCAGCAATCCAGTACCTGATCATCAACCACAGCGGAATGCCGTGAACAATTACTAGCTGCAACGTCCCCCATAACCAACTGAGCGGCGCCTGCTCAACGACGAAGTAGGGAAAACAGTAGAGCGCCAGAGCAGTAGCCGAAAAGGTAATTATTATCCATTGCAGTCGGTCTGATTCAGCCATTGCAGCAAAGGGAATCAGCCAGGTGACGTACCAGGGGAAGAACCAGATTGCATAGCCAATCAACAGCCCCAGCAGAATGTGCCCCATCTCCCGTGCCAAACTACAGAGATCGCCAATCCGCCACAACTGCCATAAGCAAAAGAGCAAAAACAGAACGGCAAATATCTGCCGGTCCGCTAAGAAGACAGACTCGTAAGACACATCCAGCCCCAGTCCTATGCCCAGGATCTGCGCCAGAATAACCAGCAATCCATGTAGAGAATTTTCACTGCCTAACCAGTAACTGCTGATAGGATTCAGGAGCGGCTCGACGCCGGGAAGCAACTCGATCTCCAACACAATCATGGCTGCCAGGCCGCCGAGCAAGCCGTAAATCAACCCCCTCCACTGCCGCTGTCGAATTAGAAAGGCCAGTACCCCCATTAGTAGAAGGGCCCCAGGCAACTTCACCAGAGCGGATAGCAGGGCCATCCACAGAGCAAGGCTGTGCTGCCGCCGCTGTAGTGATAGAATCGCCAGCAATCCAAAGAGAATCATAAGTCCATCATTATGAGCGTTGATCACCAGCTCTAACAGCATCAACGGATTCAGAGCAAATAGAAATAGCCCGTATGCCGGATCGGGCCTCAACGGCTTGAGTATCCGGTACATCAACCAGGAGCTGCAACCGTGAAGGAGCAGCCAGATCAGCTTTAAAGTATAAATAGACGCAATCAGGCTGAGCTGAGACACCACCCCCGCTAGTATGAAAACCGGCAGAACAACCGGCCCATAAGGCATGGGGCCATCAAACCAGGCATAAGGGGAATAAAAGTCATCGAACTCGGAATAGACATGCAAGTAAGGACTGGCCGCATATAGTCCGGCTATTCGGCCAAAACTGATGTAAGCGAAGACGTCAGCCGAATTGCCGGGAAGAACGATCCAGGCTATGGAACCCGCTGCCAACCCGGCCCAGATCAGGTGACGCAAATTCAGCTTCAGCCGCTTCCAGTTGAGCAGACTGAGAAGATAGAGCGCAAAGAGATAGATGAAAGTCAGCGCCTGCAAAATCTCGGCGACCGGGCGCGAGTCCTTGCTGGCCCCCAGGTCGGGAGGATATGTCCCCTGCAAAAGCCAGGGCAGACTGTGCCACGTGTAGATTAATAACAGAGCCGCGTAGCCAACTGCATGCAGCAATACGAAGCAGCGGTGATTCGATAAGACGGCTGCAAATCTATCATTGAGGGCCCCCGACCACGATGCGCAATTATCCCAAACAATCATGATAATTACTCCTGCTGGCGCAGAACATAGATCCTATTTGACGCCGCCCAAAAAGGCGCACGCCAGGAGATCTCTCTTAAAATTTCATGGTCGGGCAGAGGAGTATTTGAGATTACATAAGGTGGTTGTCTATCTGAAGTCACAAACGGCACATCTTCAGCCGGACTCCATCCTTCAGGCAGGTTTTCCGGATGAGCGTAGAGCACCCAACCGTTGATTGAATATCCCCCGTCTATCTCTGCTGCTGCTATTCCAGAAGTTCGCAAGTAATTGTAGCCATCGGCGCATGCCTGATTGAATCGCAACATATCCCACGTCCCTGAGATTGAAATCAGGCTCAATAGAGATATACAACCGAGCGCTACTGCTCTTGATAGCCCTGTTTCAACAGCGAGTCTGGCGGCAAAGTAGATCATTCCCGGCAGCAGCGTCAGATAGTATCGGTCGTTGTAAAACCACATTGCGTTAATGATAACAAGATGCACAAGACTCAGTGTAACAATGACCATAGCCGGGCTGCCCATCAAACGGACGCGAGCTTGAGAGAGTAAGTGCGCCGCGCCAAAGAGCAGGACCGCTACTGTGATCAACCTCAGCAGGCGGAGCGGATAGGAGAGATGAGCTGCCAGAGCAGGCGCAGTCAATGTCCCCTGTATGAGCCCGCGCACCCCTGCAAGATCCTGCAAACTCCGGACAACCTCTTCATCAGACGCCGGAGAAGGTATCTCACCATAGATCAGGCGCAGCAGCAACGCTAAGATAATGACGGCTCCGGCAACAGTAACCGGCCGCCATCGGGGACTTAATGAGATGTTATAGAGCTTAAGAAAAAGATTGTCGTCGGTTCGGGCGCCAAGCGCCCTCAAAACAGGTCTTTTTCTAACCTGTTCTGAGGGCAGTTGGTGGTCGGTTCGGGCGCCAAGCGCCCTCAAAACAGGTCTTTTTCTAACCTGTTCTGAGGGCAGTTGGTGGTCGGTTCGGGCGCCAAGCGCCCTCAAAACAGGTCTTTTTCTAACTTGTTCTGAGGGCAGTTGGTGGTCGGTTCGGGCGCCAAGCGCCCTCAAAACAGGTCTTTTTCTAACTTGTTCTGAGGGCAGTTGGTGGTCGGTTCGGGCGCCAAGCGCCCTCAAAACAGGTCTTTTTC
>Ga0209172_10001131_pt1 | contig 61384 bp, 60 predicted proteins | sample LarsenN4metaG_FD_184113 | JGI IMG/M metagenome (GOLD analysis project Ga0209172, IMG submission 184113) | Hot spring sediment bacterial and archeal communities from British Columbia, Canada, to study Microbial Dark Matter (Phase II) - Larsen... ...
CGCAAGCGGTCGTCCCGGGCGTCCTGGATCTCCACCCTCCTACGGGCTTCCTTCCAGGCGCCGGCCGCTGCCGCATCGGGTGTAGGATCCAGACGCCCCGTCACGGGCAGCGACAGGCGCATTATACCCCGCCCCCGCACCCTGGGGATAACCCGCCCCACGGTTAACCGCCCGGCCACGGGTCGGATCGCTGCGGTATGTGGGGCCTCCGCGCTCCGACCCGTTGCATCACCGTCCCGCAAGGGGCAAGGGAAGCATCAACCGAGGGCGGAGTTCTCAAGCTAAGCGTGGTCCGGAGAAGCTGGGCTGGTCACCGGCGCGAAAAGCTTGGCGGCAAATCGTTTGCTCGGCGCATGATGGCGCGAGCGATGCGCGACTTCGTCGATCACTGGCTCGTCGGAGATCGCGCGAAAGCCCAGCGCCCTCGCGCGCGTCTGCCCGCAAGCCCTGCCGGCGGCGCCGCCTCACTCCGCCTCGAAGCGGCCGCGGCGCAGCGACTTGAGGGCGGAGCGGCGGCGCTTCTCCTCCGCCCGCCGGCGCCGCGCGGCGGCCGTCGGCTGCGTGGCGCGGCGCGGCTTGACCGGCATCGCCGCCTGGCGGATCAGGGCGAGCAGGCGCGCGAGCGCATCCTCGCGGTTGCGTGCCTGGCTGCGGTAGCGGTCGGCGGTGATGACGATTACGCCGTCCGCGGTCATGCGCCGGCCGGCGACGGCGGCAAGCCGCAGCCGCACCGCCTCGGGCAGCGACGGCGAGCGGCGGGCGTCGAACCTGAGCTGCACCGCGCTCGCCACCTTGTTGACGTTCTGCCCGCCGGGCCCGGAGGCGCGCACGAAGCTCTCCTCGATCTCGTCGGCATCGAGGGCGATCGCGCGGGTGACCTGGAGCTTGCTGCCTGCCATGGGAGTGCGACTTGCCGCCCGTTCGTGCTATCAGACGCGGCCCCTGCACGCCACCGCCGGACGGCACGGATGACCGCACAGGCCCGCAAGACCATCGCCGACCTCCTCGCCGTCATGGCGGCCCTGAGGACGCCCGGCAGCGGCTGCCCGTGGGACCTGGCGCAGGACTTCAAGACCATCGCCCCCTACACCATCGAGGAGGCCTACGAGGTGGCGGACGCCATCGAGACGGGCGACCGGGCGGCGCTGAAGGAGGAGCTGGGCGACCTGCTGCTTCAGGTGGTCTACCACGCGCGCATGGCCGAGGAGGAGGGGGCTTTCGACTTCGCCGACGTGGCCGATGCCATCGCCCGCAAGATGATCCGCCGCCACCCGCACGTGTTCGGCAGCGCCGAGGAGCGCGCGGCCGGCGCCGCCCCGGGCTTCTGGGAGCGCATCAAGGCCGAGGAGCGCGCGGACAGGGCCTCCGCCCGGCGGGCGAGCGCGCTCGACGGCATCCCCGCCGCCCTGCCGGCGCTCACGCGCGCGGTCAAGCTGCAGGACAAGGCCGCCCGCGTCGGCTTCGACTGGCCGTCGCTCGAGCCGGTGCTGGAGAAGCTCGAGGAGGAGCTGGCCGAGCTCAGGCAGGCCGCCGCGGGCAGCGCCGGGGCCGATCGCGGCCGCATCGCGGAGGAGCTGGGCGACGTGCTGTTCGTCCTCGCCAATGTCGCCCGCCACCTCGAGGTCGACCCGGAGGGCGCGCTGCGCGCCACCAACGAGAAGTTCGTGCGCCGCTTCCGGCGCGTCGAGGAGGGGCTGGCCGCGCGCGGACGCACGCCCGCCCAGTCGACGCTCGAGGAGATGGACCGCCTGTGGGACGAGGCCAAGGCCGAGGAGCGCAAGGCGTGATGCCGACCGCCGGCGTCGCGAGCGGCGGGATTGATCCAGCCGTGAGCGCGGCCCCCATCGCGCCGCTCAGCTTGTGGAGGCAGGGTTGGAGGAGGGAAAGGGCATGGCAGAGATCGAGATCATCGGCGCACCGCAGAGCAACTACGTCTGGTCCGTGCGCATCGCCGCCGCCGAGAAGGGCGTGGCCTACAAGTACACGCCGGCGCGCCCCCACACGCCCGAGGTCGACGCCATCCATCCCTTCGGCAAGATCCCCGTGATGCGCCACGGCGACCTCGAGCTCTTTGAGTCGCGGGCCATCTGCGCCTACATCGATCGCGCCTTCCCTGGGCCGGCGCTGGTGCCCGCCGATCCCCGCGGCGCCGCCCTGGTGGAGCAGTGGGTGAGCTGCGTCAATACCCTCGTCGACCCTACCTGCGTGCGCCAGTACATCGTGGGCTACGTATTCCCCGGCACCGCCGACGGCAGCCCCGACCGCGCCCGGATCGAGGGCGCGCTGCCGGCCATGGAGCGCCAGCTTGCCGTGCTCGACCGCGCCGTGGCCGGGACTGGCCACCTGGTGGGCGACAGCCTCACCCTCGCCGACATCAACCTGTTCCCCATCGCCTTCTACCTGCAGCGCTTCCCCGAGAGCCGGACCATGATGGAGGCGCAGAAGAACCTCACGCGCTTCGTGGAGCGCATGCTGGCGCGGGAGAGCGTGCAGGCGACCAAGCCGCCGCCCCCGCCCAAGAAGCAGTAGCCGAGCCTCACAGCAGGGCCCGGACCGCGCGCCGCAGCCGCGGCAGCAGCTCGCGCTCGAACCAGGGATTGGCCGCGAGCCAGGCATTGTTGCGCCAGGAGGGATGGGGCAGGGGCACGCAGCGCGGGCGCCGCTCGGCCTCCATCAGGCGCTGCCAGCGCCGCACCGTGTCGGCCATGCCGCCTCCTGCCTCGGCCCCGAGGTGCCAGCGCTGGGCATGGCTTCCGACCGCCAGAATCAGCTCGAGCTGCGGCATGGCCGCGAACAGCCGCGCGTGCCAGGTGGCCGCGCACTCCCGCCGTGGCGGCAGGTCGCCGCCCGCCGCGTCGTGGCCCGGAAAGCAGAAGCCCATGGGCACGATGGCAATGCGCCGCTGGTCGTAGAACTCCTCCGGCGCGAGCCCGAGCCAGGCGCGCAGGCGATCGCCGGAGGCATCCGTGAAGGGCGTGCCGGAGGCGTGCACCCGCACCCCGGGCGCTTGGCTGCAGATGGCCACGCGCGCCGTGGCGCTGGGGCGCAGCACTGGCCTGGGCTCGTGCGGCAGCCGCGGCCCCGCCGGGTCATCACGGCAGATGCGGCAGGCCCTGATGCGGCGCACCAGGGCGTCGAGCCCGGGCGCATCGGCGCCGGCGCCGCGACCGGCACGGCGTTCATCATGAATCATCGTCCTTCGCGCAGCCCCGTTGCCCACAGACCCGCCTGCCTGCTATTTTCAACCCTAGATGGCAGAAAGTATTCACCTCGCGCCGTTAGCTAGCGGCGCCGCATTCATACCGCACCGGGGCGGCCCCCGCACGCCGCCGGCGCCTATTGCCAACGACAGCTATGGCCCAGGCCGTCACCCGGCACACCTCCCCGCCGCCCGTTGATCCCGACGCCTCGCCGAGCGACGGGCGCTGGGGGCTTGTATGCGTCGCCTATCTCATTCTGGCGGCCGTCGGCGCGGTGGCCATGCTGATCCACACCTGGCCGGTCGCCAACGAAAATGCGGAGGTGTGCGCCAAGCTGCTGGGCGGCCTAAGGGAAGCAACCGAGCGCGCCGCCGACAAGGACCAGGCCGCCAAGCTCGCCGACGCGCTGAGGAGGAGCCTCGAGGGCCGCGGCCTGGCGTGCGCGCCCGAGTTGCAGCGGCTGGGGTGGCTGGGAGAGCGCATCGACAAGGACCAGGCGCTGCTGATCCTGGTGGCGATCGCCGGCATGCTGGGCTCGCTCGTCTACTGCCTGCGCTCGGCCACCTGGTATCTCGGCAACCGCGAGTTCAGGCGCAGCTGGGCCTACTGGTACTTCGCCCAGCCCTTCATCGGCGCAGCTCTCGGCGCCATGGTCTACCTCGTGCTGCGCGCCGGGTTCATCAGCCCGAGCTCCGGCGCTGCCGTCAACCCGTTCGGCTTTCTTGCCGTCGCCGGCGTGGTCGGCCTCTACACCGAGCAGGCTCTGTCGCAGCTCAAGCTTGTCGCCGAGACCATTCTCAGGGCGCCGCCCAAGGGCCGCAACGCCACCCGCCATGAGCGGCCCGGTGAGCGGCGCCGGCCGGGCTCCGGCGGGGCGCAGCCGGGCGAGGGCGGCGAGGAAAGCCGCGGCGTGCCGAGCCAGCCACCCTGATGCACCACCCCGGAGAGGCTCAAATGTCGAGAACCAGCCCGTCCTCGGCAAACAGGACGCGCGGGTCGGCCACCTCGCGGCGGCGCGCCAGCATGGCATCGGCCATGTGGGTGAGCATGACGCGGCGGGCGCCGATGCGGGGAAGCTCGGCCTCGATCCGCTTCCAGCTCATGTGGTAGCGCGGCTCGCCGTCGTACTGGTAGCACTCCATGAGGTAGAGGTCGGCACCGCGCCCGGCCGGCACCAGGGTCTCCGTCCATTCGGTGTCGCCGGTGAAGCTCAGCACCTTGCCCTCCGCCTCGAAGCGCAGCGCAAGCGAGGGAGCCCCGGAGGGGTGCTTGACCTCGAAGGCGGTGGTGCGCACCGGCCCCACCTCGAGCGGCGTCTCGAGCGCCAGCTCCTGGAAGCTCAGGTCATAGCGGCGCGGGATGGCGGTGGAGCCAGGGAACAGCACCTCGGCTGCCGCCTCGAAGCGGGCGCGCACGCCGGGAGGGCCCACCACCGCGAGCGGCTGGGTGCGCTTGGCCACGTGCTGGGCGTGCACCAGCCACCACACCAGGCCCGCGAAATGGTCGCCGTGCAGGTGCGAGATGAAGATGGTGGCGACGGCGTTGGCGTCGAGGCCGGTGCGGCTCAGGCCGATGAGCGCGGTGGCCCCGCAGTCGATCAGGAAGCGCGTGCCGGCCGCCTCCACATGGTAGCAGGTCTGCAGCCGCCCCCCGGAGCCGAACGCGTCGCCGCATCCCACGACAGTCAGTTTCATGGCACCCGTGTCTCGTTATGGGCCCTCGCCACACCCTGCGGCCGGCCGGGGCGCCTGTCTGTTCCCTGGGAAACAGTCAATTCCCCAGGGAACAGCCGGGACTTCAGGCCTTGGCACTGGCCCGGGCCGAGACCTCGCCGTGCCAGCGCTCCAGGTTCCTCAGGCCCTCTGGCCGGGCGATACGGGCCGGCTTCATGAAATCGACGGCCACGAGCGCGGTGATGTCGGCGATGGTGAAGGTCTCGCCGGCAATGTAGGGCCGCTGCGCCAGCTGCTCGTCCATGAACTTCAGAATCTCCTGGGCCTTGGGCTTGTTGGCCTCGCCCCAGGCGGCCACCTGCGGCACCTCGAGCTGGCTCATGGCGGGGTGCAGGTGGCGGAAGGCCTGCGCGACGCTCTGGAAGAGTCCGAGCTCCATGCGCCGGTTCCACATCTCCACTACCGCCCGCTCCTTGGCACCTTTCCCGAGCAGGGCGGGTTCCGGTTTCGTTTCCTCGAAGTAGCGGCAGATGGCCACCGTCTCGGCGATCGCCGTACCGTCATCGAGGATCAGGACCGGAACGCGCTGGAACCAGTTGAGGCGCGTGAACTCCGGCGTCTTGAGCTCGCCCTTCATCAGGTCGAGCTCCTCGTAGGGCACCTCGATGCCCTTCTCTGCCAGGAAGATGCGCACCCGGCGTGGATTGGGCGCCGTCCTCGTCTGCAGGATCTTCATCGGGCTTCCCTCTCGCGCTTGTCCCCCCGAGAACTCGTAGAGGAGCCGCTGTGCGCGCGCAAGCACGGAGCCCGGCGGGAGAAACTGGCCCATGCCCGGCCACCGCTAAACCCGGCGTTAGGAAATTGCCGCGAGATTTGCCGGACAGCCGCGCCCATGCCCGGGCGCGGGCATTGCGGGCGAGGAGAGATGCACGGCGGCAGCGACACCGGCCCGGTCCCCCACCGCACACGCGCCAAGGATGCCCGCGCGGCGGCCCAGGCCCACATCCGCGAGCTGCGCGCCCGGCTGACCCAGGGCACGGCGCTCAAGCCCGAGTTCGAGTACGAGCTCCTGTCGATGTTCGTGAAGAACGAGCTGTCGGCGCGCGTCACCCTGCCCCTGCTCGCCGTCCTGTTCTCGCTCGCCTCCATGTTCTGGGCGCCGGTGCTGCAGGCCTCGGCGTGGCTCGCGATCGTCATCTCGACGAAGTTCTTCATGATCGCCGCCTGCCGCAAGTTCCTGGCCCAGCCGCGCAGCGAGGTCCGCGTCGACGTGTGGCGGCACAAGCTCACCTGGCTCGAGCTCGGCAGCGGCATCGCCTGGGGCGGCATGGCGGTCATGGGGCTCGACACCACCGACGCGGTGAGCCACGTCTTCATCCTGGCCTCGCTCATCGTGCTGCTGGCCATCCGCATGACGTTCGCCTCGGCAGTGATGACCATCCTCTACGTCGGCACCGTGCCCATGACGCTCGCGGTCTGCGGGCGCCTGCTGCTTCAGGGCCATCCCTTCTATCTGGCGATGGCGGCCATGGCGGTGGGCCTGCACGTCTACTTCGTCTTCCTGGCCAAGGGCCTCAACTCGACCGCTCTCGCCATGCTCGAGTTCCGCGCCGAGAAGGACGCGCTGGTGGCCGAGATCGAGGAGGAGAAGTCGATCTCCGACGAGGCGCGCCGGCGCGCCGAGGCCGCCAACGTCGCCAAGTCGCGCTTCCTCGCCACCATGAGCCACGAGCTCCGGACCCCCCTCAATGCCATCCTCGGCTTCTCCGAGGCGATGAAGTGCGAGCTGATGGGGCCGATGCGGAACGAGCACTACCGCGAGTACGCCGCCAACATCCACGACAGCGGCCGCCACCTGCTGCAGCTCATCAACGAGATCCTCGATCTCTCCCGCATCGAGGCCGGCCGCTACGAGCTGCACGAGCAGGCGGTGCGCCTGTGCGACGTCGTCGAGGACTGCCTGCGCCTGCTCAAGCTGCGCGCCGAGAGCAAGGGCCTGCAGGTCGTGCTCGACTTCGGCAAGGACCTCGAGCAGCTGTGGGCGGACGAGCGCGCCATCCGCCAGATCTGCCTCAACCTGATGTCCAACGCGCTGAAGTTCACGCCGCGCGGCGGCCGCATCACCTTGAGCGTGTCCGCCACCCCCGAGGGCGGGCAGATGCTGGTGGTCAAGGACACGGGGCCCGGCATCCCCAAGGAGGAGATCCCGCGCGTCATGCAGGCCTTCGGCCAGGGCTCGCTGGCCCACCGCACCGCCGAGGGCGGCACCGGGCTCGGCCTGCCCATCGTGCAGAACCTGGTCGGGCTCCACGGCGGCACCTTCGAGCTGCGCTCCGAGCTGCGCAGGGGCACGGAGGCGGTGGTCCGCCTGCCGGCCAGCCGTGTGCTGCGCACCATGCCGCCCCTGCAGCCTTTGGGCCAGGAGCGGCACCGCCGGCCGATGACCACCCTGGCGCGCCGCAAGCCGCTGCGCGCGCCTGCCTCGACCGAGGAGCCGGCGCCGGCCCGCAGTGGCGAGGAATCCACAGCGGCCGGCTGAGAAACGTTGCCATGCCATCGGAGCCTACCTACATTCCGCCAGGCGCGGGACCGGCAGCCTCCCGCCCGATGGCCGGCGCGCCGGAGGCCGATGGAATCCCCGTGCACCAGGATCTGCGTGATTGACGCCGACACACAGCTTTGCGCGGGCTGCGGCCGCACCCTGGCGGAGATCGCCGCCTGGTCGGCCATGACGGACGTCGAGCGCCGGCGTATCATGCGCGAGCTGCCGGGGCGGCTGGCGCGGACGCCGCCAGCAGTGAGGTGACCGCATGGGAGCCTGGATCGCCCTGACGCTCCTCGTGATCGCCGGCTTGGCGCTGCTGCTGCGCGCCGATGCGGGCTCGATCGCAGGCTTCGACCCTTCCGACTTCGCCGTCGCCGTCGCCAGCGTGGCGCTGCTCATCTTTCTCGGCTCCTCGATCGCCGGCAGCTATCGCGGCCGCTCGGGCCAGGCCGTGCGCGACATCGCCACCTGGACGCTGGTGGCTCTGGTGCTGGTCGCCGGCTACAGCTATCGCGAGGAGCTGCTGAGCTTCGGCCACCGCGTGGCGGGCGAGCTGCTGCCGCCCGGCACCGCCCTGCGCGTCGAGAGCCAGGTGGAGGGCGAGCGCTCGGTGCGCATCCGCCGCCGCCCGGACGGCCACTTCGTGGCCAAGGCGCACGTCAACGGCCTGCTCGTGAGCATGCTCATCGACACGGGCGCATCCACCGTGGTGCTCAAGCGCGACGAGGCGCACCGGCTCGGCTTCGACGTGGACCGCCTCAAGTACTCGGTGCCGGTCCAGACCGCCAATGGCACCACCTATGCCGCCCACGTCCGCCTGCGCAACGTGCGCCTCGGCCCCATCAGCCTCAACGACGTCGAGGCGCTGGTGGCCAAGCCCGGGGCACTCAAGGAGAACCTGCTCGGTATGAGTTTCTTAAGCCGCCTGCGCTCATATGAGTTCACGACCGATACGCTGACATTGCGCAGCTGAGGCCTTCCCCCGGCCGGCGCTTATCGGGTGAGCGTAGCATGGCGGTTTCATTCGGCGCGCGGCAGGCCGCGGCGATGGCAGTGGGCTGGACGGTGGCGGCCGGGGCGGCCGCGTTCAGCCTCGTCTACTTCCAGGAGATCAAGGCGGCGACGCGCATCGTGCTCGGCCTCGAGGCGCCCGCGCCGGTCGCAGCGGTCGGCGGCCGCCGCGGCGAGGCGGCGCTCTCCTCCGCAGCCGGCCGGGTGGTGGAGATCAAGGCCGGCGGGCACGGCCACTACTACGCCAGCGTCGAGATCAATGGCCGTCCCGTCAACGTGCTCATCGATTCCGGCGCCTCGTTCGTGGCGCTCACCTGGGACGACGCGCGCCGTGCGGGCCTCTTCCTGCGCGACGCCGACTTCACCCAGCCGGTGAACACCGCCAACGGCGTCGCCCGCGTCGCCCCGGTGGTGCTCGACCGCATCAGCATCGGCGACATCACCGTGCGCAACGTGCAGGCGGCGGTGAGCGAGCCAGGCCGCCTCGGCACCTCGCTGCTCGGCATGTCCTTCCTCGGCCGCCTGCAGCGGGTGGACATGCGCGGGGGCATCCTGGTGCTCCAGGAGTAGCGCCCTGCTCGGGGCCATTGACCCGCCACGGTCCATTTGTCACATGCACCCGCCCAGCGCGTTCGCCGTTTCCCACCCGCGGGTGCACTAGCTGCAGACCATAACGGGGGACCCCATGACGCTGCCCAAGCCGCGCGCCGACTTGAAGCCGAACACGCCCGACTTCGAGCGCCTGCCCCTCGTCAAGCCCACCGGCTTTCGCGAGTACGACGCGCGCTGGCTCTATCCCCAGGACATCAACCTGATGGGGCTTGGCGCCATCGGCATGGGTCTCGCCACGCTCGCCGCCAGGTCGGGCAGGCCCAAGCGCTTCGTCGTCGGCCACGACTACCGCTCCTACTCAGGCGCCGTGAAGCAGGCGCTCGTGGCCGGCCTGCTCGCCGGCGGCGCCGAGGTCTGGGACATCGGGCTCGCGCTCTCGCCCATGGCCTATTTCGCCCAGTTCGAGCTCGGCGTGGAGGGCGTGGCCATGGTCACGGCCAGCCACAACGACAACGGCTGGACCGGCATCAAGATGGGCTTCATGCGCCCGCTCACCTTCGGGCCGGAGGAGATGGGCGCACTCAAGGAGCTGGTGCTGGCGGGCGAGTACGGGCCCGCGCCGGGCGGCCGCTACACATTCGTGCCCGATCTCGCCGCGCGCTACGTGGCAGACCTTACGCGCCGGCCCAGGCTGTCGCGTCGGCTCAAGGTGGTGGCGGCCTGCGGCAACGGCACGGCGGGAGCGTGGGCGCCCGAGGTGCTGGAGCGCATCGGCTGCGAGGTGGTGCGGCTCGACTGCGAGCTCGACTACACCTTCCCCCGCTACAATCCCAACCCCGAGGACATGAGGATGCTGTCCGCCATGGCCGCGGCGGTGCGCTCGAGCGGAGCCGACATGGCGCTGGGCTTTGACGGCGACGGAGACCGCTGCGGGGTGGTCGACGACGAGGGCCACGAGATCTTCGCTGACAAGGTGGGGGTCCTGCTCGCCCGCGATCTCTCGGCGCGCCACCCCGACGCGCTGTTCGTCGCCGACGTCAAGTCGACCGGCCTCTTCACCACCGACCCGGTGCTCGCGGCCAACGGCGCGCGCACGCTCTACTGGAAGACCGGCCACTCCTACATGAAGCGCTACACGCACGAGCAGAAGGCGCTGGTGGGCTTCGAGAAGTCGGGCCACTTCTTCTTCCAGCCGCCGCTCGGGCGCGGCTACGACGACGGGCTCGTGGCGGCGATTGCGGTGTGTGACATGCTCGACCGCAATCCGGACAAGTCGCTGTCCGATCTCGTCCGCTCGCTGCCCAGGACCTGGGGCTCGCCCACCATGTCGCCGCACTGTCCCGACGAGGCCAAGTACGCCGTCGTCGACAAGATCGCAGCGCAGTACCGGGAGGCCGCCGCCAACGGCGCCAAGGTGGCGGGGCAGAGCATCCGCGACCTCGTCACCGTCAACGGCGTCCGCGTGGTGCTGGAGGACGGCACCTGGGGCCTGGTGCGCGCCTCCTCCAACAAGCCGGAGCTGGTGATCGTGGTGGAGAGCCCGACGGCGGAGGCCAACATGCGCGCCATCTTCGCCGACATCGACGCCCGCCTCGCCCATTTCCCCGAGGTCGGGGAGTACAATCAGAAGATCTGAGGCCTTGCCGGGCGTCGCAGGGACGCCATCACGGCCGCTCGCTCAGCGCCAGCCGCACGCCGAAGCCGACGAACATCGCCCCCAGCAGCCGCTTGAGCCACTGCCGCGTGGCGGCGACGGGCGTCGTCTGGGCAAGCCGTCCCGCGCCCCAGGCGACCGCGAGGTTCCAGGCCGTGCCGGTCAGGTTGAAGACGAGGCCGAGAACGATGAAGGCGGCCACCTTCGAAGGCGCGGCCGCGTCGATGAACTGCGGCAGGAAGGCCAGAAAGAACAGCGCCACCTTGGGATTGAGAACGTTGGTGAGGAAGCCCTGGCGGAATGCGGAGCGCAGGGAGGCGGAGGCCCCGGGCGCCTCGCCGGCGGGGGCCGGCGCGGAGCCGCGCGCGGCAAGCAGCATGGCAAGGCCGATGTAGACCAGATAGCCGGCACCCACCCACTTGAGAACGGTGAAGGCAGTGGCCGAGGCGGCGAGCACGGCCGATACGCCGGCGGCCGCCGCCGCGATGTGGACGAAGCAGCCGGCGGCCACGCCGAGCGCAGCCGCCACGCCCGCCCGCGCGCCGCCGCTGGCGCTGCGGGCGGCGATGAGAGCCATGTCGGGCCCCGGCGTGACGTTGAGCAGCAGGCCGGCGGCGAGGAAGAGCCAGAAGTCCTGGATGCCGATCATGGGCGCAAGCATCGAGCGAGCGTCGTCCTCAACGCGAGTGCCTCTCAGGCCCGAGCATCTGCATCACCCTGCGCATGGCGCGGTGGAAGCGGGCGCGCCCGACCAGGCTGTGATGATAGGTCAGCGGGAAGATGCCATGGATTTCCTCGATCGCCTCCGCCGGCAGCGCGCGCCGGCGCAGATCGTGGGCGGCCGCCGCGCTGCTGTCCGCCTCGGGCGGGCCGAAGTCGATCAGCACCACCAGCAGCGCCGCGCTGACGACCGCCGCCCCCACGACCGCCAGCAGCATGGCCTCGGTCCAGGCCACCCACAGAGCGAGCGGGACCGCCGCCAGAATTATCCCCAGCAGCGTAATGGCGCCCGATCGCAGCGCATGCGCCAACCTTCGCCCCGTCGCTGGCATGTGAGCACCTCGCCGTGAAGCAGCGGCCGATTGTGTGCGCCTCCAATCCCCTACTTCTAACGCCCCACGCCGCCGCCGGCCACCTCAGAGTCCCGCGGCGGCAAAGTTGTTATCGATACCGCCTCCGCCGTTGCGCCGCCCCTGCCCGAGGGTAAGGTGCGCCGGCGCCGGCCCGCCGCAGCCCTGGGCCGCGGCGGGTGCGGAGCAGACAGCAGAGGGAGTGCATGGACAAGATCAACCAGCGCATCGCCGGCGAGCTCGGTGTCGCCGTCGGTCAGGTCGCGGCCGCGGTCGAGTTGCTGGGCGAAGGCGCAACGGTCCCCTTCATCGCCCGCTACCGCAAGGAGAAGACCGGCGGCCTCGACGACACGCAGCTCAGGAAGCTCGAGGAGCGGCTGGCCTACCTGCGCGAGCTCGAGGAGCGCCGGGCCAGCGTGCTCAAGAGCATCGAGGAGCAGGGCAAGCTCACGCCCGAGCTGGCCAAGGCCATCGGCGCCGCCGCCACCAAGGTGGAGCTGGAGGACCTCTACGCCCCCTACCGGCCCAAGCGCCGCACCAGGGCGCAGATCGCCCGCGAGGCGGGCCTCGAGCCCCTCTCCGACGCGCTGCTCGCCAACCCCATGCTGGACCCCGAGGCCGAGGCCGCCAAGTTCGTCGATGCAGCCAAGGGCGTGGCCGATGCCAAGGCGGCGCTGGAGGGCGCCCGCCACATCCTGATCGAGCGCATGGCCGAGGAGCCGGCGCTGGTCGGCGGGCTGCGCGAGTGGCAGTGGAGCGAGGGCGTCCTCACCTCCAAAGTCGCCCGGGGCAAGCGCGAGGTGGGTGCCAAGTTCGCCGACTACTTCGACTTCGGCCAGCGCATCAAGGACATGCCCTCGCACCGTGCCCTCGCCATGCTGCGCGGGCGCAACGAGGGCGTGCTGACGCTCGACCTCGACGTCGCCCACGAGGAGGGCAGGCCGCACCCCGGCGAGCTCAAGGTGCGGGCGGCCTTCGCCATCGCTGATCGCGGCCGGCCGGCCGATGCCTTCCTGTGCGAGACGGCGCGGCTCGCCTGGAAGGCGCGTCTTGCGCCGGCCATCGAGGGCGACCTGCTCGCCCGGCTCAAGGAGCGCGCGGATGCCGAGGCCATCGGCGTGTTCTCCCGCAACCTCGCGGACCTGCTGCTGGCCGCGCCGGCCGGACCGCGCGCCACCATGGGGCTCGATCCGGGCTATCGCACCGGCGTCAAGGTGGCCGTCGTCGACGCTACCGGCAAGCTCGTGGACACCGCCACCATCTATCCGCACGAGCCCAGGCGCGACTGGGCCGGGGCGCTCGCCACGCTGGGCGCACTCGCCGTGAAGCACAAGGTCGAGCTCGTCAGCGTCGGCAACGGCACGGCGAGCCGGGAGACCGACAAGCTTGCCGCCGAGCTGGTGGCAAAGCTGCCGCAGCTGAAGCTCACCAAAGCGATGGTGTCGGAGGCAGGCGCCTCGGTCTACTCGGCCTCGGAGCTGGCCGCCAAGGAGTTCCCCGATGTGGACGTGTCGCTGCGCGGCGCCGTGTCCATCGCCCGGCGCCTGCAGGATCCGCTGGCCGAGCTGGTCAAGATCGAGCCCAAGGCGATCGGCGTCGGGCAATACCAGCACGACGTGGACCAGGCGGGGCTCGCCCGCTCGCTCGATGCGGTGGTGGAGGACTGCGTCAATCGGGTGGGCGTGGACGTCAACACCGCCTCGGCGCAGCTGCTCGCGCGCGTCTCCGGCCTCAACCAGACGCTCGCCGCCAACATCGTCGCCTACCGCGACGAGAACGGCGCGTTCAAGACCCGCACCCAGCTCAAGAAGGTGCCCCGCCTCGGCCCCAAGACGTTCGAGCAGGCGGCGGGCTTCCTGCGCATAATGGGCGGCAAGAACCCGCTCGATGCCTCCGCCGTGCACCCGGAGGCCTATCCGGTGGTGGAGCGCATATCGCAGGCAACCGGCCGTCCGCTGGCCTCGCTCATCGGCGACGGCGCCTTTCTGAGGACCCTGAAGCCCGCCGCCTTCGCCGACGCCAGCTTCGGCATCCCAACGGTCACCGACATCATCGCCGAGCTGGAGAAGCCCGGCCGCGACCCGCGTCCCGAGTTCAGGACCGCCGCCTTCAAGGAGGGCGTGGAGAAGATCTCCGACCTCAAGCCCGGCATGCAGCTCGAGGGCGTCGTCACCAACGTCACGGCGTTCGGCGCCTTCGTCGACGTGGGCGTGCACCAGGATGGGCTGGTGCACGTCTCCGAGGTCGCCGACCGCTTCGTCAAGGACCCGCGCGAGGTGGTGAAGGCGGGCGACGTGGTGAAGGTGCGCGTCAAGGACGTGGACGTGGCGCGCAAGCGCATCGCGCTCAGCATGCGCTCGGGCCCGGCCGGGAGCCGCGAGGGTGCGGGCGCGGGCCAGCGCTCCCCCGGCCCGCAGCCATCGGCTGCCCCCTCGGGGTCTCCGCCACGCCCTGCTCGACCCGCGGCCGAGAGCGCCCTCGCCGCCGCCCTGCGCCGCGCACGGGAGCAGAAGTAGCGGTCGGCTCTCCGGGCGCGACGAGGAGCGGAATGGCCGCAAGCGCATTGCGCCGATCGGGCGGGCGGGTAGTCTCGCCATGCCGGATGGCGTTGAGCCGCCGGCGGTCCGAGCCAAACAGCACCCTGCGGAGCGAGCAATGAGCGCGCCTGCTGCCTACCGCGTCGAGGCCTACAACATCTCGCACGCCTCCGAGAACAAGATCCACGACGATGCCACCGCCCGCAGGCTCGGCTTCTCGGGCGGGCTGGTGCCGGGCGTGGAGGTCTATGCCTACGCCTGCCATCCGGTGGTCGAGCTCTGGGGCCGCGACTGGCTCGAGCGGGGCCGCCTCCAGTGCCGCTTCCTCAAGCCCGTTTACGACCGCCGCATCGCCAGCGTCAGCGCCGTCGAGGCCGACGGCGGCCTGGAGCTGAAGGTGGAGAGCGAGGGCGCCCTGTGCGCCACGGGCCGCGCGAGTCTCCCCGGCGCGGCCGTCCCGCCCGATGGCGGGGCCTACGAGCTGCGCCTGCCCCCGGACCCCGCAGCGCGTCCGCCGGCCGACGAGACGAGCCTCGCCGCCGGCACCTGGCTCGGCATCCGTCCCCAGCCGCTCACGGGCGAGGAGCACGCCCAGTACCTGCGCGATGTGCGCGAGACGGACCCCATTTATGCCCGCGAGCAGCTGGTCCACCCAGGCCAGCTCCTGCGGCTGTGCAATCTGCTGCTGCGCCAGAACGTGGTGCTCGCGCCCTGGATACACACCGGCAGCAAGGTCGAGAATTTCTCGGCTGCGCGTGTCGGCGAGACGCTTGCGGCCCGCGCCCGCGTGGCCGCCAACTACGAGCGCAAGGGTCACCGCCTGGTGGACCTGGACTGCCTGCTCCTGGCCGACGGCCGCGTGCTCGCCCGTGTGCTGCACACGGCCGTCTACCGCCTGCGCCAGCTCGCTGCATAGCGCGGCCCGCCGGCCGGGCCGCGCGCCTTTCGCACGCTGCGTTGGGGCGGCAGATAGACGCGCTGGCAGGGCATGATCCAGTGCGCGCTGGCGATGCGCCGGCGGTTGGCGGCCCAGATGCGCCTGTAGCGCACGCCCGTCCCGTAGTGACGCTGGGCGATGGCCCATAGCGTGTCGCCCTGCTTCACCACGTACCAGCCCGGCAGGCCGATATCGCTGCCGGCCCCCTCGCAGCCCGTCCCGCCGCGATAGCTGCGCCGCCGGCCCTCGCCGGCCCGCGCGGCCTTGGCCCTCGGTTGGGCCCGGGTAGCCTGCGCACCGCGCGGAGCAGCGCGCGCCTTGCCGTCAGCCGCCCGCTTGGCCTGCGCCGAGCGCCTCGCCTCGGCTGCCTTGCGCGCCTCCTCCTTCTTGATCTCGGCAGCCTTCCTTGCCTCCTCCTTCTTGGCCTCGGCAGCTTTCCTGGCCTCATCTCTCTTGGCCTGGGCCGCCTTTCTCGCCTCGTCCTGCTTGGCCTGCGCCGCCTTCCTTTCCTCCTCTCTCCTGGCCTCGGCGGCCTGCTGGTCCTTGGCCGCTTGCGCACCCTTGGCGTCCGTCTCCGCCTTCGGGGCATCGGCGGCCTTGGCGGCCGCAGCACGCTCCGCGGCGCGCTTGGCCTCATCCTCCTCCTTGGCTTTCTGCTGCTGGCGGCGAGCCTCGACTCGGGCGCGCTCCTCCTCCTCGGCCTTCTTGGTGGCGGCGGCGCGCTTGGCCTCGGCGGCCTTCCTCGCCTCCTCGGCTGCCTTGGCCTCAGCTTGTTTGCGGGCAGCTTCCTCCTGCCGGGCCTCGGCGGCCTGCCTCGCCTCCTCGGCGCGCTTGGCCTCTGCCATCCGTCTCGCCTCCTCGGCGGCCTTGCTTTCCGCCTGCTTGCGCGCGCCATCCTCGCCCGCCTTGCGCGCCTGCTCGGCCTTGAGCGCCTCCTCGGTCCGCTTCACCTCGGCCTCGCGCCTGGCGGCATCGGCACGGCGATCCTCGGCGAGGCGCCGCTCCTCATCCGTGCTGCGCTCCACGGGCAGGGCCGCCTTGGGCGGCTGCGTCTCGGCGCTGACCGGAGCCTTGGGAGCCGGCGGCTCGATCTTGGGTGCCGCCTTGGCCTCCTCGGTCGCCTTCCTGGCCTGCGCCGCGGGAGCCTCGGGCGAAGGCGGGGCGGCGCCGGCGGCGAGCCGGCGCATGATCGACTGGAAGCGCTCGCTCGACCAGGCGAGCCAGTCCGCATCCTCTCGCGGCCGCTCGCGGGCCGGCTTTGCCGCCGCGGAGGGACCGGGCTTGGCCGCCGGCGCACCGCCGCTGCCGACGCCGCCCTGACTGAGGTGGCGGATGATCTCCTGGTACTGCCGGCTCGAGTACTCGAGCCACCTGATGCCCGCCGACCAGGGGTCGTCGCCGGCTGCCGGCGCCGGCGGCGCTGGGGCGGGCCTGGTCTCGGCCTGAGCCACCTGCTGGCCCTTCAGCACCTCGCTGAAGCGGCGCGAGGCCGCCTGCGCCAGGTCCTCAGCGCGCCGGCGCACCTCCGCTCCCGCCGGCGGGTCTCCCGCCGAGCCTTCCGACCCTGCCGCCGGCAAGGCGGCGGACGCGAGCAGCAGCGCTGCCGCCGGCAGCGTCGAGCGAGCGGCCTTCATGGGACCCTGGCCTCCCCTACTAAGAACAGAAAGCGTCCGCTTTTCCTTATGTTGGCACAGATTGCTGCAACCGCCCCTCAGGTGTGCGCCCCAAACTTAACCAACTCGTGCCGGCCCCGCAAACGCAGGCCCCGGCCGCGTTTCCCATCGGCAGCGTCACGCCCCACCCTGGCGCCGCAATTTGGCCGTCTCGCGCCCGCAAGGCTGGCGGCTGCCGCTTTACGCCTTGCCGGTGCGGCGCATGACAAGCCCGCCCTGTGAGGGGCAAGGTGTGGCAGGATGGGCAGCTCATGCGTCGGGCACTCACAACGACAAGGACCTCATGCAACAGAAGACCCACAAGACCAACGCAAGAAGCGACAGGACCACCGCAAAGACCGACAGGCCCAAGACCGCCAGAGGCACCCGGCAGACGCGCGTGCGCAACATCTGCGTCTATTGCGGCTCGAACATCGGCACCAACCCTGCCTACGCGGCGGCCGCGCGCACGCTGGGCCGGGCCATGGCCAAGGCCGGCATCGGCCTCGTCTACGGCGGCGGCGGCCTCGGCCTGATGGGAGAGCTTGCGCGTGCCGTGCTCGCCGGCGGCGGCCGCGTCACCGGCATCATACCCGCGTTCCTGTCGGAGAGGGAGCGCATGCTGCGCGATGTCGACGAGCTGATCGTGGTGGAGGACATGCACCAGCGCAAGAAGCTGATGTTCGACAAGTCGGATGCCTTCGTGGCCCTGCCCGGCGGCATCGGCACCCTGGAGGAGCTCGTCGAGCAGCTCACCTGGGCCCAGCTCGGCCGCCACAAGAAGCCCATCGTGCTGGCCGACATCGACGGCTTCTGGGAGCCGTTGCGCGCCCTCTTCCGCCACATGAGCGAGGAGGCGTTCATCCGCCCCGACATGGCCGTGCAGCCCATCATCGTGACGCGCGCCGAGGACGTGCTGCCGGCCATCCAGGCCGCGGCGGCTGCCGTCCCCGACCGCGCCGAGCCCGCCCCCGCCCTGGTCAGCCAGAAGTTCTGAGCCGCCGCTTACGCGCCCGGCCGTCCGGCCGCCGTTTTGGCGCGTGCCAGGATGCGCTCCGCACGCACGACGTGGGCGCGGTCCACCATCTGCCCGCGGATGGCCACCACGCCGGCCTCCGGGTTGTCGGAGAACACCTTGACCACCTCCTCGGCCCAGGCCACGTCGGCGGGCTTGGGCGTGAACAGCTCGTTGATGGCCGGCACTTGGGAGGGATGGATGGCCATTTTGCCGGTGAAGCCATCGCGCGCGGCGGCAGCGGCCTCGCGGCGGAAGCCCTCCGCATCGCGGAAGTTGACGAATACCGTGTCGATCGGCTGGGCGCCGGCCGCCACCGCCGTGAACAGGCACAGGCTGCGCGCCAGCATGTAGGGCGGGGTCCAGCTGCCGTCGGGCTCGCGGTTGGCCTCCGCCCCGACCGCGCCCGACAGGTCCTCCGCACCCCAGCTCAGGCCGGCCAGCCGGGTGCTCGCGCCGACGAAGGTTGCCATGTTGAGGACGGCGATCGGCACCTCGGTGGCGAGCGGGATGATGCGCGTGGCCCCTGCCGTGTGGCCGGCGCGCTCCTCGGCGTGGTGCAGCGCGATCGACAGCTTGTGCACGTCCTCGCCCGAGCGCGCCTTGGGCAGCACGATGCCGTCGGGCCCGGCCGGCATGACGCCGGCGAGGTCGTCCTCCCAGTAGGGCGTGTCGAGCGCGTTGATGCGCACGTAGAGGAGCGGCCGCACGGCGAGCGCGCGGGTGGCGGCGACATAGGCGGCGCAGATGGGCCGCGCGGGGGCCTTGCGCGCGGCGGCAACCGAATCCTCGAGGTCGAGGATCAGCGCGTCCGCGCCCGAGCCCACGCCCTTGGCAAGCTTGCGCTCATCGTCGGCCGGGATGAAAAGGAGGGAGCGCATGGGCTCAGGCCTTTGCCGGGCGTTTGCGCATCATGGCTTGGCGCCGGCATTCGGCGACAAGCTCGCCGCGCTGGTTGAAGGCGCGGTGGACGAACTCGACGATTCCGGCATCGGCGCGCGAGCGCGTCTCCCGCCGCGAGACCACCTCGGTCGTGACGCTGATGGTGTCGCCGTGGAACACGGGCTTTGGGAACTTGACCTCGGTCATGCCGAGGTTGCCGATGGTGGTGCCGATCGTCGTGTCGTTGACCGAGATGCCGATCATCAGCCCGAGCGTGAACATGCTGTTGACGAGTGGCTTACCCCATTCGGTGGCGGCGGCGAAGTGGTGGTCGATGTGCAGGGGCTGCGGATTGTGGGTGAGGCAGGAGAAGAGCATGTTGTCCATCTCCGTCACCGTGCGGCGGATGGCGTGCTCGAACTTGCGCCCCACCTCGAAGTCTTCCAGATAGAGTCCCGGCATGGTGCCCTCGCCTCGCCATCTCGTGAACGCTCCCTGGCCACCCTAGCCGAGATCGCCCATGGGCTCCACCGCCGCGCCGGCCGCGCGTCGCCGGGTGCGGCGGGCTCAGTACCGGAACTGCTCGGAGAGGATGCGCTCCTCCAGGCCGTGGCCGGGGTCGAACATCATGAAGAGGTCGATGTGGCTCGCCTGCTCCACATCGACGAGCCGCACGAAGCGCGTCTCGGCGTGGTCGGCCACCGCGCTCACCGGGCGCTTGTCGGGCTCCAGCACCTCGAAGCGGATCTTGGCCGCGTTGGGCAGCAGCGCGCCGCGCCAGCGCCGCGGCCGGAACGGGCTGATGGGCGTGAGCGCCAGGAGTGGCGCGCCGATGGGCAGAATCGGCCCGTGAGCGGACAGGTTGTAGGCGCTCGAGCCGGCGGGCGTGGCCACCAGCACCCCGTCGCAGATGAGCTCCTCGAGCCGCACGCGCCCGTCGATGGAGATGCGGATCTTGGCCGCCTGGTACATCTGGCGGAAGAGCGAGACCTCGTTGATGGCGAGCGCCGTGTGCTCGCGGCCCTCGGCATCGACGGCGCGCATGGACAGGGGGTGGATGATGCTGGTCTCGGCGCGCGCCAGCCGATCCTCGAGATCGTCCTCGCTGTAATCGTTCATGAGAAAGCCGGTCGAGCCCCGGTTCATGCCGTAGATCGGCACCCGGTCGTGCATGTGCCGGTGCAGGGTCTGCAGCATCAGGCCGTCGCCGCCCAGCGCCACGATCGCCTCCGCCGCTCGCGGCTCGACGTTGCCGTAGCGTGCCGCGAGTCGCTCCAGCGCCCGCCGCGCCTCGGGCACATCGCTGGCGATGAAGGCGATTTTTGCGAACTTCTTGGGTATCTTTGTCATCGCGGGGTGGGCCCCTGCCCTTGCCGGGGCCGCCCCCGGGTAAGCCAAGCTTCGCGCATATGTCCGTCGTAGAGACGAGGGGTATCGACCCCGCAGCCGGAGGCTCGCTCACTTGCAAGAAAACGACAAGCCCGTTCTGGTCTATTCGACCTTTCCCTCGCCCGAGGAGGCCGAGCGCATCGGCGGCGCGCTGGTCGACCGGGCGCTCGCCGCCTGCGTCAACATCTTCCCGGCCATGACCTCCATCTATGTCTGGGAGGGCAAGCGCGAGCGCAGCGCCGAGACGGCCATGCTGATCAAGACGCGTCGCACGCTGGCCGAGCGCGTCGTCGCCGAGGTGCGGGCCCTGCATCCCTACTCCAACCCTGCGCTGCTGGTGCTGCCGCTGGAGGGGGGCTCGGCCGACTTCCTGCGCTGGATCGGCGAGCAGACGGCGGCGGCCAAGACGGCCGACACGTGAGCTCAACGCACGCCCCCGGGCCGCCGATCTCCATCTCTTGCGTCGGGTCACGGCGCGTTGTAGCGCACCGTGCCGAGGCCGCTGACGTCGTAGCCGGTGAGCTTGCGTGCGCGCTCGGCAAAGCGGGCGGTGCGCGCGAAGGCCAGGAGCCGCTGCATCGGCGGCTCGAAGTAGGCGGCGCGCCACACCGCGAGGTCGTAGCGCTCCTCCACCAGAGGCACGAAGCCGAGCCGGGCCTGGTGCGCCACCGTGGCGATGCCGAGGCCGGCGTCGGCCCGGCCCTCGGCGACGGCGGCAGCGACGTCGAACTCGGTGAGCGCCGGCGTGTCGGCGAGCTTGAGGTCGCCGGGCCCGAGCCCCGCCTCGGAGAGCAGCTTGGCGAGCAGCACATGGGCGCCCGCCTCGCGCTGGCGCCCGATCACGCGGCGGCCGGCGAGGTCGGCGGCACGGGCGAGCTTCAGAGGATTGCCGGGCCGCACGATCAGCCCCTGCTGGCGGCGCGCCCATTCGATCAGCACCACGGGCTGGCCCGGCAGCGCGCGCTTGACGTGCTCCACGTTCCAGCCGTCCTCGCCCTCCTCGGGCAGGTGAACGCCCGCCATCTGGGCCTGGCCTTTGGCGAGGCGCTCGAGCCCGGCGAGGCTGCCGCCGAAGCTCACCGCCAGATCGGTGGCGGCCTCGCGCAGGGCCCAGTCGAGCAGCGGGTCGTGGCTGCCGGCGCAGATGTTGGGGCGCGCCTGCAGGCTCTCGGTCCCGCCCCCGTACTCGGCGTGGCGCGCGAGCCAGGCCTCCACCAGCGCCCGCGGGAATAGAAGCTTGCCGGTGACGCGCACGCACGGGATGGCGCCGGTGGCGACCAGGTCGTAGACCTTGCGTTCCTTGAGGCGGATGAGGTCGGCGACCTCGCGCGTGGTCAGGTAATCGGGCAGAGCCTTGGCCATGGCGCTCTGGCATATCGCGCCGGGCCGCCACTGCCTAGGCCGGGCCGGCTCGGGGCGGCAGGCTTTGGGCTGGAGCCGCCCGCTCGCGCTCGGCGCGCGCCGAGCGCGAGGACTGGATCATGACCAGCTCAGCCAAATTCTCGGCGGTGATGTAGCCGACCAGGCGCTGGTCGCGGTCGACCACGCCGACGATGCGCTGACCGGCGCCGCGCAGCCGCTCGAACACGTTGTCGAGGCAGGCGTTCTCCGGCACGGTGATCACGTCGCGGGTCATGAACTCGAGCACCGGCGTGGCCCCGCCCCGCTCCTGCAGGGCGGCGATGAGCCCTTCGCGCGTGACCATGCCGCGCAGCACGCCGGCCCCGTCCACCACCGGAAACTCCTGCTGGGTGGTGCGCAGCAGGAGGGCGGCGGCGTCATCGGCGGTGGCGGCGGGCCCCAGCGTCTGGAACCTGGTGATCATGGCGCTTGAGGCGAGATAGCCGCGGGTGTAGTCGCGTGCCTGGACGTAGCCTGCCTCCCCGCTGGCGGCCAGGAAGATAAAGATGGCAACCAGAACCAGCAGCGGGTTGCCGAGCAGGCCCAGGAACCCGAGCAGGATGGCCAGGGCCTGCCCGATCGAGGCCGCCACCCGGGTGGCGCGCGTGTATCCGAGCGCGATCGCCAGGAGGGCACGCAGCACGCGGCCGCCGTCCATCGGGAAGGCCGGGATCAGGTTGAAGACGAACAGGACGGCGTTGGCGGCGGCGATGCGGCCGACCATGCTCGACTGCGCCTGCTCGAGCTGGGCCATCTGCGACAGGTCGAACTGGGCGCCGAGCACGAAGACGAGCGCCAATGCGATGACGAGGTTCACAGCCGGACCGGCAAGCGCCACGAAGATCTCCTGGCCGGGCTTCTCCGGCATGCGCTCGAGCGAGGCGACGCCGCCGATCGGCAGCAGGGTCACATCGGATGTGCGGATGCCGTAGCGGCGCGCCGCGATGATGTGGCCGAACTCGTGCAGCACCACGCAGGCGAACAGGGCGAGGATGAAGATGATGCCGTCGGCCGCCTCGGCCGGCCCGCCCCGCGCCCAGTGGATGGCCGCGATCCATGCCAGCAGCAGGAAGAAGGTGACGTGCACGCGAACGGCCGTGCCGCCCACGTCGAAGAGTTTGAATGACCAGCCCATGCGCCAGCCTCCGGGTCGCCGCTCGCTCGCCCCATGGGACCACGGTTCGCGCCGGCCCACAATGGGCGCGCGGCGCCTCGGCTCGCGCGCGCAGGCACGCCCGCTCGCGCAGGCGCGAGCCTCGCGCCTCGCTCAAGCTGCCTCGGCTGCCCTGGGCCGAAGCAGCGCCGCGCCCGGCCACTGGGCCGGCGAAAGACGCGCATACTGCGGTGGGAAGGCGACCGCCGCGCCCAGCCGCTCGGCCGCGTGCCACACCCAGCGCGGGTCGTCCAGGAAGGCGCGGGCGAGCGCCACGCAGTCGGCCTGGCCCGTGGCCACCACCGCCTCCGCCTGCTCGGGCGCGACGATGAGGCCGACCGCGCGCGTGACGAGCCCGGTGCCGGCTTTCACCCGAGCCGCAAGCGGCACCTGGTAGCCCGGCGCCACTGGTATCTTGACGTGGGGCACGGCACCGCCGCCCGATACGCACACGTAGTCGAGCCCGGCGTCCTGGAGCGCCGAGGCAAAGGCCACCGCATCGTCGACCGTCAGTCCGCCTTCGGCCCAATCCGTTCCGGTGATGCGCGCGCCGAGCGCCATCCGCTTCGGCACCACTGCACGCACGGCTCTGGCCACCTCGAGAGGGAAGCGCATGCGCCCCTCGCGGCCGCCGCCGTAGGCGTCGGCGCGCTTGTTGGAGAGGGGCGAGAGGAACTCGTGCAGTAGATAGCCGTGGGCGCAGTGCAGCTCGACGACGTCGAAGCCGAGCCGGACAGCGCGCTCCGCCGCCTGGCAGAAGGCGGCCGTGACGCGGGCCAGCCCCTTGGCGTCCAGCGCCTCCGGCACCGGCCCGCCCTCGGTGAAGGGAATGGGAGAGGGAGCGACCGTAGGCCAAGGGTCCTCGGCTGGCCCGAGCGGCCGTCCGCCCTCGAACGGCCGCTGGCAGGAAGCCTTGCGGCCGGCGTGGGCAAGCTGGATGGCAAAGCGCGTGTCGGGGGTCGCCACGCGGCGCGCGGCATCGACCACGCGGTCGAGCGCCGCCTCGTTGGCGTCCGAGTAGAGGCCGAGACAACCGTGGGTGATGCGGCCGCGGCGCTCCACGGCGGTAGCCTCCACCACCACCATGCCTGCACGCGCCAGCGCGAGCTGCATCAGGTGCTGGAGGTGCCAGTCGGTGGCGCTGCCGTCCTGGGCCGAGTACTGGCACATGGGCGCTACGACGATGCGGTTGGGCAGCTCGATGGGACCCATGGCGAGACGGGAGAAGAGGTGGGACACGGGGGCGGTTTCCTGCGGCTTGAGGCTCGGAGCGGGACTGCTGCATCCAGCCAGCGCAATGCCATTGCGCGGGCGCGAACGCAACCTCGCGACGCAGCGCCGGCCTGCTGACAACGCGCTGTCAGGAGAACCGCGCTGTTCAAGTCATTGTTAGTCGACGCCTCCATGCCGGAAACGTATCAATGTCATGGCAAGCCGTAATGAAGCCGCCGGCCCACGTCCTTCTATCGTTCGCACATCATCGACCACGGTCTCGACCATCGGTTGGAACCCTCCACACCCCACCGAGTTCGAGCGCCAGGTACCATTGCACGCCAAGACAGGGGCAAACTCACCGTGACAGCAGCAATCGAGCTTCCAAGCGACACGGCCGGTGTCTCGCCGCTGATGCGGCGCCTGGCCGAGACGCGCCGCCTGAGCCTCTCCCTCGCCGAGCCGCTGAGCGCGGAGGACCAGGTGGTGCAGCCGATGGACGACGCCAGCCCCACCAAGTGGCACCTGGCTCACACCACCTGGTTCTTCGAGACGTTCGTTCTGAAGCCGCATCTGCCGGGCTACCGCGCCTTGGACGAGCGCTTCGCCTACTGTTTCAACTCCTACTACGAGGCTGCGGGGCCGCGTCAGCCCCGGCCCAAGCGCGGGCTGCTGACGCGGCCTTCGCTCGAGGATGTCATCGGGTACAGGCGCCACGTCGACATCGCCCTTGAGGCCCTCTTCGAGGCGGGCGCGCCCCAGCGAAACCGCGACGTCGCCGACCTTGTCGAGCTCGGCATCAACCACGAGCAGCAGCACCAGGAGCTGATCCTCACCGACATCCTCGCCCTGTTCGCCGCCGAGCCGCTGCGGCCGGCCTACCGCTCCGCCCGGGGGCCGGCCACGGGCGGCGCCGCGCCCGAGCTGCGCTGGATCGACTGTCCGGGTGGCATCCGTCACGTCGGCCATGCCGGCGGCTCCTTCGCCTTCGACAACGAGGGCCCGCGCCACGAGGCCCTGCTGCGCGAGCACCGCCTGGCGAGCCGCCTCGTCACCAACGGCGAGTGGCTCGAGTTCATCGAGGATGGCGGCTACGCCAAGCCGGAGCACTGGCTTTCCGACGGCTGGGCGACGGTCAAAACGCAGGGCTGGAGCGCTCCCGGCTACTGGGAGGGCGAGCCCGGCGCCTGGCGGCAGATGACGCTGGGCGGGCTGCAGCCGGTGGATCCTGCGGCACCGGTCACGCACGTGAGCTACTTCGAGGCCGATGCCTTCGCCCGCTGGGCCGGCAAGCGTCTGCCCACCGAGTTCGAGTGGGAGGCGGCGGCAGCCGGCCTCCCGGTGCGCGGCAACATGCTGGGCTCGGGCGCGCTGCAGCCGCTGCCCGCGCCGGCACGGTTGGCCTCCGGCATGCCGGCGCAGATGTTCGGCGACGTGTGGGAATGGACCCAGAGCGCCTACGCCCCCTATCCCGGCTTCCGCGCCGGGCCGGGCGCCCTCGGCGAGTACAACGGCAAGTTCATGTGCGGCCAGTACGTCCTGCGCGGGGCCTCGTGCGTTACGCCCGAAGGGCATTCGCGCGCCACCTACCGCAACTTCTTCTACCCTCACCAACGCTGGCAGTTCACCGGCGTTCGCCTGGCGGACGACCGATGACCCCGCGCGCTCAGATCATGCGCCGGGAGCGCCCGGCTGCGGGCGCGGCCGGCGACGCCTTCGCCGCCGACGTGCTCAAGGGGCTGTCGGCACCGCGCAAGCGGCTGCCCTGCCAGTATTTCTACGACGCCGCGGGCAGCGCCCTGTTCGAGGAGATCACGGCGCTGGAGGAGTACTACCCCACGCGCACCGAGACGGCGATCCTGCACGAGTGGGCGGCGGCGATGGCCGCGCCCTCCGGGTCCGGCGCTGTGCTGGTGGAGTTCGGCTCGGGCTCCAGCCGCAAGACGGAGATCCTGCTCGCCGCCCTCGATGCGCCGAGCGCCTACGTCCCCATCGACGTGTCCCATGCGGCGCTGACCGAGGCCTGGCCCCGCATCGAACGACGCTTCCCGGGCCTTGAGGTGTTGCCCGTGCACGCAAGCTTCTGCGACACCGGCTTGCGCCTGCCGGCGCGCACGGCGGGACGCGCCAGATTGGGTTTCTTCCCGGGCTCCACCATCGGCAACTTCGACCCGCCGGACGCCGGCCGCCTGCTCGCCCACTTCGGCCGCCTGCTGGGGCCGGGCGCACGGCTCATCGTGGGGGTCGATCTCGCAAAGGACGTGCGCCGGCTCGAGGCGGCCTACGACGACGCCCAGGGGGTGACGGCTGCGTTCAACCTCAACCTGCTCGCTCGCATCAACCGGGAGCTCGGCGCCGACTTCGACCTCGCCGCCTTCCGGCACCGCGCCGTCTACGACCGCAAGCTCAGGCGGATCGAGATGCACCTTGTGAGCCGCAAGCCGCAGACCGTGCACGTGCTCGGCCGCACCTTCGTTTTCGCCGAGGGCGAGTCGATCCACACCGAGAACTCCTACAAGTACTCGATCGACCAGTTCCGCGCGCTCGCGCGCGGCGCCGGCTGGGATGCGGCAGGGACGTGGACGGACAGGGCCCGCGACTTCAGCGTGCACGAGCTGCGCCTGCCACCGGCGGACGCGCTGCACTCAGGCCGGCGGTGATCAGACCCGCGCGGCCTCGGACCGGCGGGAGCCCGCGGCGCCATGCTCGTGGTGCCCCGGCGTCCTGACGGGCCCCAGCTCGCCGGCGATGGCGCGCCTGAGGCAGGCCTCGGCCGCCGTCAGATTGGGGGCAAGCCCGCTCGCCTCGGCACCCAGGTAGCAGCGCCAAACGTAATTGGACGGATCTGCGGCCGCGGCGACAGAGCCGACGGCGAGCAGTGGATCGGCCCTGGTGTAGAAATTGACGACCCCGGTGTGGGGGCAACGACTCTTCGAGAGCATCCCAGCCTCCTCGAGCTCTCTGTTGCTCCCCCCCTGCTGAGATGACCCTTAGCGTAGGGCCGTGACGTTAATATGGCGTATATGTTTCAAGTCATTACAAGGGACGTGAGCGAGCGACAGCGCGGCCGACGCGGCACAAGGCCAGCGGCCGCGCCAAGGACGCGCCACCAAGAGGCCGGCGAAGCCAGCAGGCCTAGGCCGCGGCCTTCAGGCGGGCGAAGGCGCGTGCGTCGCGCTGGCGCTCGATCGACATCAGGGCATCGAAAACGGCGCGCGCATCGAGCCTTGGATTGCCGACCGCGAGGCAGCGCTCGAACTTGGCCCACAGCTCCTCGCGCGTGAGCGGCAGCTCCGGCGAGCCGCGCTCCTCGGTGATGCGGCGGCTCTCCAGCCTGCGGCCGTCATTGGTCTCGATCACCACCAGGTCCCAGGGCGCCGCTCCGGAACGCTTGGGATCGGGCCGGTCGTCGGGCTCGACCGTCACCTTGGGCAGCAGCGCCTGCACCTCTGGCCGCTGCACGAAGGCGTCGGTGAGTTCGTCGAGACCGGCGCGGCGGGCGACAATGGCGCTGGCCATGGCGAATTGCATGCTGAACTTGGCCTCGAGCCCGGTCTGCGGCCGGTCGTTGCGCAGCACCTTGGTGTTGCGCCGGCTGGTCGAGACCCGGATGGACTTGACGTCCCGGGCGCTCACCGGCTGCTCGGCGAGCAGATCGAGCACGCCGTCGAGGGCGCGGTGGGTGCAGTAGCACAGGGGATACTTCTTGACGCTCAGGCCCTGGCGCAGGATCCGCCACTCTCGCCCGGCGGTCGCGGGCGAGGCCCGATCGACCTTGCCCGTGGGCGAGACCGCCGACAGGAAGCCCTGCGGGTGCTCGAGCGCATCGGGCGAGGCGGTGAGCCCGGCCGCGGCAAGGCGCGCGGCCATGACGCCGGCGTGGGCCGAGCGGCCGGCATGGAAGGGCTTGGTCATAGTGCCGAAGTTGGCCATCAGGCCCGCGCTCTGGGAGGCGCCCAGCGCGATGGCGTAGGTGGCCCGTTCGGCGTCGAGGCCGCGCAGGAAGGCGCAGGCGGCGGCCGCGCCGACGGCGCCGTAGACGCCCGTGGGGTGCCAGCCCTTCTCGTGCAGCTGCTGGGGCTCGCGCCACTCGAGCTCGGCCCAGGTCTCGTAGCCCGCCACGTAGGCGGCCGCCATCTGTGCCCCCGTGGCGCGCAGCGTCTCCGCCTCGGCCAGGATCGCCGGCACCAGCACCGCGCTCGGGTGCCCGCGCAGGGCCACGTCGTCGAAGTCGAGCGCATGTGCGGCGGTGCCGTTGATCCAGGCCGCCTCGGGTGCTGCCACCCGCGGGCCCACGAGATAGAGGCTGGCCTCGCCCGGCGGCGGCGCCAGCGTCTTGTGGACGATAGCCGGCGCCTCCTCGACACTGCCGGCGATCAAGGTGCCGACGCAGTCGGCGAAGCCGGTGTGAACCCAGTCCAGCGCCTCGCTGGGAATGGCCTCAACGCGCAGCTTCGACACGAACTCGCCGAGCGAGCGGGTGAGTCCTTGCGACATGACGCGTTTCCTCCTGCGATGCCGGCGGCCGCCGTTTGCCGCCACTATAGCCACGCGCGGCGCGGCGTCGATATGCTGGTCCGCGCTACAGCACCGCTTCGGCCGCAACGCGCAGGGCCTCGGTCGTGGCGCCGCCGAGCAGCATGGTGCCGATGCTGCCGTCCCTGGCCGCGGCCTTCCACGCCTGCAGGCGCTCCTTGATGCGCTCGGGCGGACCCACCAGTGCGGTCTCGTCGATGAAGGCGTCGGGCACGGCGGCCATGGCCTCCTCGCGCCGTCCGCCGAGAAAGGCGTCCTGGATCCTCGCCGCCGCCTCCTCGTAGCCCATGCGCCTCATCTGGTCGTTGTAGAAGTTCTTGGTGCGCGCACCCATGCCGCCGATGTAAAGCGCCATCTCCGGCTTGATGGCGTCGCGGCAGGCCTGCAGGTCGGGCCCCATGGCCACCCGCACGAAGGGTGCAACGTCGAAGTCGGCAAGCGAGCGGCCCTTGCCGGCGGCCGCCATACCCTCCAGCACCGGCCCCGTCACCAGGCTCGCCTGCTCCGGGCTCATGAAGATCGGCTGCACGCCGTCGGCCACCTCGCCCGCCGTGCGCAGCCCGGCCGGGGAGAAGGCGGCTGTGTAGATCTTGAGATTCGGGTCGGGGTGCAGGATGCTCTTGAGGGGCTTGCCGAGGCCGGTGGCCCCCGGCCCCTTGTAGGGGATCTGGTAGTGCTCGCCCTGGTGCTCGAGGGGAGCCTCGCGGGCCAGGATCTTGCGTACGATGGCGACGTACTCGCGCGTGCGAGTGAGCGGCTTGCCATAGGGCATGCCGTGCCAGCCCTCGATGACCTGGGGGCCGGAGGGGCCGATTCCCATCAGGAAGCGGTTGCCGGACATGGCCTGCAGGGTGGCGGCGGTCATGGCGGCGCAGGCGGGCGTGCGCGCCGACATCTGCATGATACCGGTGCCGGCCTTGATTCTGGTCGTGCGGGCGAGCACCCAGGCAATGGGGGTCACCGCATCGGTGCCGTAGGCCTCCCCTGTCCACACCGCGCTGTAGCCCAGGCGCTCGGCCTCGAGCACCTCATCCATCCTGGGCCCGCCGGCCTCGCCCTTGTAGCGGAGCAGAATTCCGAGCCTCATGTCCGTCCTCCCTGGCACTGTCGCGATCATCGGCTCCAGCCTCGCGCGCCCGCGGACGGGAGGCAATACGCCGCAGGCGGGGCGCGGGCGGGAACGCGGCGGGCCGAGCGGGCGGCGAGGAGAGACCCGAGGCCGCGCGCAGCGTCAGCAGGGGAAGGCGTGGCGCAATATGCCCAGGGCTGCCCTGCCCCAGGCGGCGGGCAGCTATTGGCGCCGTCATCCGGCCGCCATCGGCGGCATCAGCGGTAGGCGCGCCGGCCCGGGTCGCCGCCGACGATCAGGCGCTTGGCGAGGTAGCCGAACAACGCAAAGAGGACCGCGATCGGCACCACCGCCGCGCTCTCCATGAACATGCCCTGCAGGGCGGTGGCGCTGGGCATGCCCCAGCCCTCGAACAGCAGCGTGAGGATGAGCACGCCGAGATAGGCCGCCGCACCGCCCGACGCCAACGCTCTGATCAGCTCGGAGGAGCGGAAGCCGACGATCACGGGCCCCGCGGAGGACAAGGCGAACACCGCCAGCTCGAACGTTCCATACTGCATGGCCTCTGGTTCTCCCGTTGGAGGGGACGTCCGCGTGTACAACAAAGGTGTTAAAGAGGGCCTCCTGCGCTAAGTAAAACTCCCGTCAACGACCCGGCAACTTGTCTCTATCAGTTGCCTGCGCATCCGAGGAGAGGCGATGATCGAGTTTCGCCCCGAGGCCGCCTGCCCACTCGACGGCATCGTCGTGCTCGACCTGTCGCGCCTCGTCGCCGGCAACATGGTATCGCTGCAGCTTGCCGACTTCGGCGCCGAGGTGATCAAGATCGAGGATCCCGGCGAGGGCGATCCCCTGCGCCACTGGCGGGTCGAGGGCCGCTCGCTGTTCTGGAAGGCTTATTGCCGCAACAAGAAGAGCCTGACGCTCGATCTGCGGAAGGCGCGCGCCAAGGAGCTGCTGCTCGCGCTGGCCGAGCGCGCGCACGTGCTGATCGAGAACTACCGGCCGGGCACGCTGGAAAGGATGGGGCTTGGGCCCGATGTGCTGCATCGCCGCAGCCCGCGCCTGGTGGTGGTGCGGGTGTCGGGCTGGGGCCAGACCGGGCCCTACGCGCAGAAGCCGGGTTTCGGCACGCTGGTGGAGGGCATGTCGGGCTACGCCGCCAAGACCGGCTTTCCCGACCGCGAGCCGGTGCTGCCCCCGACCGCGCTCGCCGACATGGTGGCCGGCCTCTACGGCGCCTATGCCGCCATGGTCGCGCTGCGCGAGATCGAGACCAAGGGCGGCAAGGGCCAGGTGATAGACCTCTCGCTGCTCGAGCCGATCCACTCCGTCATCGGCGCGGACGCGGCCGCCTATCGGGCGGCCGGCATCGTCCCAAGGCGACAGGGCAACCGCTCCAATGTGACGAGCCCGCGCAACATCTACCGCACCCGGGACGGGCGCTTCCTGTCGATCTCGGCCTCGATCCAGTCCATGGCTGAGCGGCTCTATGCGGCGGTCGGCGTGCCGGACATGACCAGGGACCCGCGCTTTGCCAGCAACAGCGCCCGCTTGGCCAACCCTGACGAGGCCGAGCGGCCGATCCGCGAGTTCATCGCCCGGCGCGACCTCGCCGAGTGCCTGGCGGTGTTCGAGGCGGCTGAGGTGACGGCGGCGCCGGTCTATGACATCGACCAGTTCGTAGCCGACCCGCACGTGCAGGCGCGCCAGATCGTGGTCGAGGTGCCGGACGCGGAGATCGGCAGCGTCGCCGTGCACAACGTGATACCGCGGCTGTCGGCCACCCCCGGCGCGCTGCGCCGGCCGGCGCCGCGGCTGGGCGAGCACACCGCGGAGGTCCTGGCGCGCGTCGGCGTCGGGCCGGCCGATCTCGAGGAGCTTCGGGCGCAAGGAGTCGTGTGATGCAAGCCACCCGCCGCGAGCTTCCCGCCTGGCGCTCGCTGCTGTTCGTCCCGGCGATCCGTGAGAAGTTCGTCGCGAGCGCCCACACGCGCGGCGCCGACGCCATCATCCTCGACCTCGAGGACAGCGTGCCCGAGGCTGAGAAGGAGCGCGCGCGCTGCCTGGTGCCGGCCGCCGCGGCCCAGGTCGGCCGCGCCGGCGCCGACGTGCTCGTGCGCATCAACCGCCCCTGGCACCAGGCCGTCCGCGACATCGAGGCGTGTGTGGGGCCGGGTGTGGCCGCCCTCATGTGCCCGAAGGTGGAGAGCGCCGAGCACCTCGGCGTGATCGCCGAGCTCTTGGACGCGGCCGAAAGCTCGCGCGGCCTGCCGCACGGCCACACGCGGTTGGTCGCGCTGGTTGAGACCGCCGGCGCCTTCTTCCGCCTGCCGGAGATCGCGCGCGCGAGCCCGCGACTGGTGGCCCTCTCGCTCGGCGCCGAGGACTTCGCCCTGTCGGTCGGCATGGAGCCCACCGGCGAGGCGCTGCAGATGCCCAAGCAGGCCATGATCATCGCCGCCCGCGCCGCCGGCATCCTGCCCCTGGGTTTCATGGGCACGGTGGCCGAGATCGGCGACCTCGAGGCCTTCCGTGCGCTGGTGCGGCGCTCGCGCACCTTCGGCTTCGCCGGAGCCACCTGCGTGCACCCGAGCCAGATCCCAATCCTCAACGAGGAGTACGGCGCCGCGCCGGCCGAGGTCGATCGCGCCCGGCGCATGATCGCCGCCTACGAGGAGGCGATCGCCGGGGGCGTGGGCGCCGTCACCTTCGAGGGCCGCATGATCGACGTCCCGGTAGTGGAGCGGGCCAGGGCCCTGCTGGCGTTCGCCCGGCGGCTCGAGGCCCGGGAGCGGCGAGAGAGATAGGCCTGGCGCCGTCAGATCGGCACGGTGAGGGCGTCGTAGGCGAAAAGCCAGTGGTAGCGCTCCTCGATCCTCGCCTCGCTCCACTCGGCTGCGATGTAGGCCTCCGCGCCGCGCTCGTCCGCCAGCCGGGGGTTGTGGAAGCGGCGGGCGTTGTCGGCCGAGCCTTCCACCACCCGTGTGGTGCGGGGAATGCGCGCCGCCTCGTAGCGCGCAAAGGCGCTCGCATGGTCCTCGCCGTACTTCTCGAGACAGCGGGCGAGGACGAGCCCGTCTTCGATCGCCATGGCCGCGCCCTGTGCCAGCATGGGCAGGGAGGCGTGGCAGGCATCGCCCAGCAGCGTGACGCGGCCGTTGCTCCAGCGGGCCATGGGCGCGCGCGTCATCAGCGCCCACTTGTAGGGCACGTCGATGGCCTCGATCAGCGCGTGCACGTCCGCGTGCCAGCCGGCGAAGTCGGCGAGGCATTCCTCGCGCGTGCCCTGTGCCGTCCAGGACTCCACCTGCCAGTCGTCGCGCTCGACGATGCCCACGAAGTTCAGGAGCTCGCCACGCCGCAGCGGATAGTGCACGACGTGCCGGCCGGGCCCGATCCAATTGGTGCCGGCGAGCGGCAAATGGGAGAGGCGTTCGCGCGGGATCACCCCGCGCCAGGCCACCAGCCCCGTGAAGTTCGGCCGCCCTGCACCGAACACGGCCGCCCGCACCGCCGAGTGCACCCCGTCGGCGCCGATCAGCAGGCGCCCCGCCAGGCGAGCGCCGTCCTCGAGTTGCAGGACCACGAAATGCCCGCTCTGGTGGATGCCAGCGCAGCGCGCCCCGAGCCGGACAGCGCTCTTGTCCAGTGCAAGCACCGCCTCGCCCAGCACGCGATGCAGATCTGCCCGATGCACGAACAGGTAGGGAGCGCCGTAGCGCGCCTGCGACACGACGCCGAGATCGAACAGCTTCCACGTGCGCCCGCTGCTGAAATGCCTGATCTCCTTGGCGTCGGGACACACGGCGCAGGCCGCGAGCGCACGTTCGAGACCGAGCGCATGGAGCACGCGGGTCGCGTTGGCGCTGAGCTGGACGCCGGCGCCGATCTCGGCCAGAGCCGGCGCCTGCTCGCATACAAGCGTGTCGATGCCGCGCTGGAGCAGCGCCAGCGCGCAGGTCAGGCCGGCGATGCCGGCGCCGACGACGATGACAGGGTCTCTTGACACGCCTCAGCTTATCAGAGGTGCTATTGCGCGCGACAATGACTGAGATTTTCAGACGGAGGGGATAATGACCAATCGACGCGCCTTGACCAGGCGCCAAGTGGTGGCCGCCGGCCTCGGAGCGGCGGGGGCGCTGGCAGCGGGTGGACTGCCGGCATTGGCCCAAGGCGAGGCCGCGCAGTACCCGAGCAAGCCCATCCGCATTATCGTGGGGTTCGGGCCCGGAGGCGGCAACGACATCCTCGCGCGCATCGTCGCCCAGAAGCTGAGCGAGCGCCTGGGCCAGCCGGCGCTGGTGGAGAACAAGCCGGGTGCGGGCGCGATCATCGCCACCGAGCACGTGGCCAAGGCCGCCCCCGACGGCTACACGCTGCTGGTGGGCGCGACCGGCGCCATGACCATCAATCCGGCCGTCTACAGCAGCCTGCCCTACGACACCAAGCGCGATTTCGCGCCGATCGCGGTAATCGCGTCCTTCCCGCTGCTGCTGTGTGTGGGAGCCGAGGCGCCGGTGAAAAGTCTCGCCGAGCTCGTGGCCTACACCAAGGCCAACCCCGCCAAGGCCAACTATGCGAGTTCCTCGGCCGCCTTCCAGCTCGCCAGCGAGCTCTTCAAGCTGAGGACCGGGGCGCCGCTGCAGCGCATTTCCTACAAGAGCAGCGGCGAGATGCTGACCGCGGTGGTGGGCGGGGAGGTGCTCACCGCGCTCGTCGATGCCGCACCGGTGGCGGGCCACGTCAAGGCCGGCCGGATCCGAGTGCTGGCCATCACGTCGGCGGAGCGCTCGCCCGAGTACCCGGACGTGCCGACCATGAAGGAGGCCGGCGTGCCCGACCTCGAGATCCGCCTGTGGTCCGGCCTCTTCGCCCCCGCCGCGACGCCTGCCGCCATCGTCGGCAAGCTCGAGGGCGAGGTCAGTGAGATCCTGAAGCTGCCCGACGTGCGCGAGCGGCTCAAGGGCATGGGCGTCGACCCGGGCGGCGGCCCGGCGCGCGAGCTCGCCGACCGCATCGCCGCCGAGATCCCGCGCTGGACCGAGACCGCCAAGGCGGCCAACATCAAGCTCGACTGATGGCCAGGAGCCGCAAGCCCGCACCTCGGCCCGCCACCGGCCTCGCGCCGACGGCGGCCGACGCCCTGCTCGCGTGCCTGCGCCGGCACGGGGTGGAGAATTTCTTCGCCAATCCCGGCACCGACTTCCCGGCCGTCATCGAGGGCTTCGCGCGCGCCAAGGAGCGGCAAAGTACCGCCACGGTGCCGCGGCCGGTTCTGGTACCGCACGAGAACCTGGCCGTGGCCATGGCGCACGGCGCCCATCTCGTCACCGGCGCGCCACAGGCGGTGATGGTGCACGTCAGCGTCGGCACTGCCAACACCATCAACCTGCTGCTCAACGCCGCGCGCGACCGCATCCCGCTGCTCCTGCTTGCGGGGCGCTCGCCGATCATGGAGGCGGGCGCCTTCGGCGCGCGCAGCCGGCCGATCCATTGGGCACAGGAGATGTTCGATCAGGCCGGCATGGTGCGTGAGCTCGTCAAGTGGGATTACGAGCTCCGCGATCCGGCCCAGGCGGCGGCGGTGGTCGCGCGGGCGATCGAGGCGGCGATGGCGCCCCCGCGCGGCCCCGTCTACCTCACCCTGCCGCGCGAGCCAGTGTCGGCGCCGGCCGGCCCCGCGGCTGAGCCCGCCGCCCCGCGCAGCCCGCCGACGCCCGCCCATCCCGACCCGACCGCGATCGCCCGCCTCGCCGACTGGCTGACGGCCGCCGAGCGCCCGCTCGTCATCGCCTCGAGCCTCGGCCGTGCGCCGGCGGAGGCCCTGACGCTTGCCCGCCTCGCCGAGCGCTTCGCGCTGCCGGTCGCGGCGCACTCCCCACGCTACGTGTGCCTGCCCACGGACCATCCTCTTCATCTGGGCTTCGATCCCCATCCTTGGCTCGAGGAGGCCGACCTCGTCCTCGTCCTAGAGGCCGACGTGCCCTGGCTGCCGAGCGTCAGGCCTCCGGCCGTGGGCGCACGCGTGGCCCACATCGGCGAGGACCCGGCGTTCCTGCGCTATCCCATGCGCTCCTTCCAGAGCGACCTGTCGATCGCGGCGGATGCGGGAGCGGCACTGGCAGCGCTCGCGGCGGCGATGGAGGAGCGGGCGGGGCGGGGGCGCGGGCAGCGCGAGCGGCGCCTGGCGTGGGCGAAGCGGTGCGCCGCCGCCTACCGCGAGCGGCGCGATGCGCGCCTCGGAGCCGATGCACCCCATATCACGCCGGAGTATCTGAGCCGCTGCGTGGGGGACATGGCCGGTCCGGAGGGCCTGGTGTTCAACGAGTACCAGCTGCGCCCCGACCATTGCGAGCGGACCCGGCCCGGCACCTACTTCGCCCTGAGCCCGGCCGGCGGCCTCGGGTGGAGCGTGGGCGCCGCGCTCGGCGCCAGGCTCGCAGACCCCGACCGGCTCGTGGTCGCCACCATCGGCGACGGGGGCATGATCTTCGCCAACCCCACCGCCTGCCACTGGGCGGCGGAGGCCCATGGGCTGCCGATCGTCATGGTCGTCTTCAACAACGCCCGCTACGCCGCCGTGCGCAACGCAACGATGGCCATGTTCGCATCGGGCGCGGCCGGCCGCGACAACGCCTCGCTCTTCGCCGATCTCTCGCCCAGCCCGCCGTTCGAGCGCTACGCGCAGGCCCACGGCGCCTTCGCCGCCCGCGTCGAGCGGCCCGCCGACTTGCCGGGAGTGCTGGCCGCCGCCCGCGACGCTGTTCTGCGCGAGCGACGGCACGCGCTCGTCAATGTCGTGACGCCCTACTGAATGACCCTGTCCAGCGCGACCGCAGCCGGCGCAACGCCGGCGCCGGCCCTGCCCCGCCTGCGCGCACAACCCGGAACCCCGTTCACCCGCGGGGGAAAGCTCTATACTGTCATGGCTGTGCACGCCGCCGAGACCGGAGACCTGCGCCTCCTTTGCGCAATCGAGCCGAGGCCCCGCGCGGGGTAGCCCCGAGCCGCCCCCGGCGACGGCCGAGGCGGGCGCCGCAGCGGAGCCGCCCCGACGCGGAACGCAAGGCCCCTTGATCGGCGTCAATTTAGGCCTCGCGGGTGATGTCGGCTACGCCTGCGCCGCCAGGCAGCCCCATCTCTGGCCGCGGCGCGCATCGAAAAAAGGCCCAGGTGATGACCTACGCGGCACGCACGCAGGAAGTCGAAATGCCTCCGGTGGGCCTGCGGGGTCTGCTGGCGGTGCCGGCCGGTGCGCGCGGCATCGTGCTGTTCGCCCATGGCAGCGGCTTCAGTCGCCTCAGCCCGCGCAACACGCGGGTGGCGGAGGCCCTGGACGAGGCGGGTTTAGGGACATTGCTCGTCGACCTGCTGCTGCGGCACGAGGCCGAAGACAGGCGCAAGGTTTTCGACATTGGCCTGCTCGCCGGCCGCCTCTTGGAGACGCTCGACTGGATCGCGGAGGAGGAGGGCACAGCCGGCCTCCCGATCGGCCTGTTCGGAGCGAGCACCGGCGCGGCGGCGGCCCTGTTGGCGGCAGCCAAGCGGCCGGACCAGATCGCCGCCGTGGTGTCCCGCGGCGGTCGGCCCGACCTCGCCTCCAACGCGCTCGCCGGCACCATGGTGCCGACGCTGCTGATCGTCGGCGCGCTCGATACGGTGGTGATCGAGCTCAACCGCCGGGCGATGGCGCGGCTTGCCTGCCCGGCTCGGCTCGAGATCGTGCCCGGTGCTTCGCACCTCTTCGAGGAGCCGGGCGCGCTCGAGCGCGTGATCGAGCTGGCATCCGCCTGGTTCCTTGAGCACCTGCCCGCGCGGCAGGCGCAATGAGCCGGCGCTGACGGCCGCTCAGCTCGATGGCCGCCCGCGGGGCGTCTTGGCGCGGCGCTTCCCGGACTTGACGGAGATTGCGCAGACCCGCCCGAGCGCTGCCGGCCGGCAGCCGCATCGCCTTTGGACCGGGCCTGCGGGGGAGCGGGGCCCGCTCACATCGTTACTGACAGTGCTGCCTCGAGTTGCACCAGCCGCGCCGGCTCTGCCCCTGCACGACGGTGGGAGGGCCGGCCTCCACGCCGCGAGAGGACCTTATGTCAGGTCGCGCGGCCGCCGACCGGCCCCTCGACCTGCGCCTCGGTGACGGCTGCGGAGTCGGTCGCCGCGGCCGGCATCTCGGGGGCGCCGTAGAGGTCGTAGAGAAGGTCGAGCGTGTCCAGGAAGGTTGCGACGAGGTCGAGCAGGGTGCCGAGGCGGATGCGGCCGGCCAGGAGGTAGTCCTCCCCCACGGCGAGCTGCGCGAGGCCCTCGAGCCCTGGGGCGTCGCGGGCGATAAGGCCGCGGCTGCGCAGGAAGGCGGAGGCGGTGTCGCCGGTCTCGAACTCGTGCGCCGTGGTGTCGCCCAGATCGCGGGCGGCGTCGGCGAGGGGCGCGGTGCCGGCAACGAACAAGGCGATGAGCGGCTTGAGGCGGCTCTCGCGGCGCTTCAGGTCCTGGGCCAGCCGGCGGGCCTGCAGCAGGCGCGCAATCATGGTGAGCTCAAGCGTGCGCACGCCGGTGAGGAACTCGCCGAGCTCGCGGTTCTGCCGCACGAGGCGGGCGGTGGTGAGCCGCTCGGTGTTGTCGGCGAGGGCCACCCTCTCGGTCATCAGGTCCTCGCCCATGGCGAGGGCGGCATCGAGGTTGTCTCCGAGTAGGAACAGGCTCGGATGTCGTGCCTGCGCAGTGGCGACCATGCGACCCTCCCGTCCTTCGCGCGCGAGGACGACACGGTTCTCGCCCCGCCCCGGTTGAAGGGCGCCAACTCAAAACCGATTCGATGGGCTGCGGCTATCGCCCGCGCGCCTTATCAACCGGCGCCGGCCGCCTCAGGCGGCGCGGCTCGCCTTGGCACCGGCCTGGCCGGAGGCGGCGATAAGGCGGGCCAGCGCGCTCTGCGCCTCGGCCTCGGTGGCGAAGGTGCCCACCACGTCGCGCGGCCCTGAGGAGGGCACGCCGCGCGCATCGACGGCGACGCGCGTGATGGTGAGCTGGCCCGACGGATAGCGCACAAGCTCGTAATTCGAGAGTTCCATGACCTTGCCCCCTCCGCGAGATCCGAACTAGCGAATTGCCACGCACCCGACTTGTGCCGCTGGCGAGCTGGACCTGAGCCGGCCCGGCTGGCGGCAGGTGATAGTTCCCGCGGGAAGCAAGGTCAATGCTCCCCGGTGATAGGTGGCCCACTTGTTCCCACCTCAGCTGCAGCCGCTGGTGCCGCCGCAGGTGTCGCATTTGAGGCAGGTGCCGTTGCGCACCAGTGTGAAGTTTCCGCACTCGCGGCAGCTCTCGCCCTCGTAGCCCTTGACGCGGGCTTCCGCGATGCGGTCGGCCTCGAGGCTGTTGTCGCGGCCGATGCGGGCCTTGGCGCGTGCGTCGAGCTGCTCGGCGAGCTGGCGGGCGAGCTCGGCCACCGAGGCTTCTTTCCTGGCTTTGGCCGGAGTGGCGAGGGCGCGCACAGTCTCCTGCTGCAGGCCGGAGAGCTCGGCCATGCCGGCCTCCATCCGCGCCTTGTCGCTGCGCGGCAGGGCGATCGCGGCCTCCTGGGCAAGGCCCGCCTGCAGGCTCGCCTGCAGCGAGGCGACCGGGCTCGCCGGATCGCCCTCCACCGCCGCCACCGCCACCGCGCTCACGCTCGAGCGCAGCGCCAGCACGCGGCTCTCCTGGCCGCGTAGCAGGCCGCGGGAGACGAACTTGGCGGCCGGCGGCGGCGCGCTCTCCTCCTCGAGCTGGGCGTCGGAGGAGCCGAGGCCCGTGTTGACGATCTCGGCCGGGTCGACGTGAGCGAGATCGTGGCGGCCGAGGTAGGAGACGGCAAGCTCGCGGAAGATGTAGTCGAGAATGGACGTGGCGTTCTTGATGGTCTCGTTGCCCTGCACCAGACCCGCCGGCTCGAAGCGGGTGAAGGTGAAGGCGTCCACGTACTCCTCGAGCGGCACGCCGTACTGCAGCCCCAGCGAGATGGCGATGGCGAAGTTGTTCATGAGCGAGCGGAAGGCCGCGCCCTCCTTGTGCATGTCGATGAAGATCTCGCCGAGCCGGCCGTCATCGTACTCGCCGGTGCGCAGATAGACCTTGTGGCCGCCGACCGAGGCTTTCTGCGTGTAGCCCTTGCGGCGGCCGGGCAGCTTCTCGCGCTCGCGGGCGCGCTCGACGATGCGCTCGACGATGCGCTCGGCCGCGGCCTGGGCGCGCGCCGCCTGCGGCTTGTCGGCAGCGAGCTCGGCCACCACCTCCTCCTGCTCCTCCTCGTCATCGGCGAGGAGCTGGGCGTTGAGCGGCTGGGACAGCTTGGAGCCGTCGCGGTAGAGGGCGTTGGCCTTGAGCCCCAGGCGCCAGGACAGCATGTAGGACTGCTTGCAATCCTCCACCGTCGCCTCATTGGGCATGTTGATGGTCTTGGAGATGGCGCCCGAGATGAAGGGCTGGGCCGCAGCCATCATGCGGATGTGGCTCTCCACCGACAGGTAGCGGCGGCCCTTGCGCCCGCACGGGCTCGCGCAGTCGAACACCGGCAGGTGCTCCTCGGCGATGTGGGGCGCGCCCTCCAGCGTCATGGCCCCGCACACGTGCTCGTTGGCGGCCTCGATGTCCTTGCGCGAGAAGCCGAGGTGAGCCAGCAGGTCGAAGGCGGGGTCCATCAGCTTCTCGGCGGGCACGCCCAGCTTCTCGGTGAGGAACTGCTCGCCCAGCGTCCAGCGGTTGAAGGCGAACTTGATGTCGAAGGCGGTCTTGACCGCCTCGTCGAGCTTGCGCAGGACCGCGTCGGTGAAGCCGCGCGCCTTGAGCGTGGCGTGGTTGATGGCGGGCGCCTGGGCGAGCGAGCCGTGGCCCACGGCGTAAGCCTCGATCTCGGCGATCTCGGCCTCGCCGTAGCCCAGCGTGCGCAGCGCCTCGGGCACGGCCTGGTTGATGATCTTGAAGTAGCCGCCGCCGGCCAGCTTCTTGAACTTGACGAGCGCGAAATCGGGCTCGATGCCGGTGGTGTCGCAGTCCATGACCAGGCCGATGGTGCCGGTTGGCGCGATCACGGTGGCCTGCGCGTTGCGGTAGCCATGCTCCTGGCCCAGCGCGATGGCCTGGTCCCAGGCGCGGCGGGCCGCCTCGATCAAGCTGTCGTCCGGGCAGGCGGCGGCATCGAGCGGCACCGGCAGGATGGAGAGCCTCTCGTAGCCCTCCTTGAGGCCGTAGGCGGCGCGGCGGTGATTGCGGATCACCCGCAGCATGTCGGCCTTGTTGGGCCCGTAGCCGGGGAAGGGGCCGAGCTCCTTGGCCATCTCGGCCGAGGTGGCATAGGCGACACCGGTCATGATGGCGGCGATGGCCCCGCAGATGGTGCGGCCCTCGCGGCTGTCGTAGGGGATGCCGGAGGCCATCAGGCAGCCGCCGATGTTGGCAAACCCCAGCCCCAGCGTGCGATAGCGCCAGGACAGCTCGGCGATGCGCCGCGAGGGGAACTGGGCCATCATCACCGAGATCTCGAGGGCAATGGTCCACAGCCGGCAGGCGTGCTCGAAGGCGCTGACGTCGAAGCGCTTGTCGGCGTCGCGGAACATCATCAGGTTGAGGGACGCCAGGTTGCAGGCGGTATCGTCGAGGAACATGTACTCCGAGCACGGATTGGAGGCCCGGATCGGCCCCGACTTGGGGCAGGTGTGCCAGTCGTTGATGGTGGTGTGGAACTGGATGCCCGGATCGGCCGAGGCCCAGGCGGCGTAGCCGATCTTCTCCCACAGGTCGCGGGCCTTGACGGTCTTGACCGTGCGGCCGTCGAGGCGGGCGGTCAGCGCCCAGTCGCCGTCCTCCTCCACGGCGCGCAGGAACTCGTCGGTCACGCGCACCGAGTTGTTGGAGTTCTGGCCCGAGACGGTGAGATAGGCCTCGCTGTCCCAGTCCGTGTCATAGGTGGCGAAATCGATGTCCTTGTAGCCCTGGCGCGCGAACTGGATGACGCGGCGGATGTAGTTGTCGGGCACCAGATCGCGGCGCGCTTCCTTGATGGCGCGCTTGAGCGCGGGGTTCTTAGCCGGATCAAAGCAGGCCTCGCCCTCGGCCTCGCAGTTGACGCAGGCCTTCATGATCGCCTTGAGGCGCTTCTGGCAGATCTTGGAGCCGGTGACGAGGGCCGCCACCTTCTGCTCCTCCTTCACCTTCCAGTCGATGTAGGCCTCGATGTCGGGGTGGTCGACGTCCACCACCACCATCTTGGCGGCGCGGCGCGTGGTGCCGCCCGACTTGATGGCTCCGGCGGCACGGTCGCCGATCTTGAGGAAGCTCATGAGCCCCGACGACTTGCCGCCGCCCGACAGGCGCTCGTTCTCGGCGCGCAGCTTGGAGAAGTTGGACCCGGTGCCGGAGCCGTACTTGAACAGGCGCGCCTCGCGCACCCACAGGTCCATGATGCCGTTCTCGTTGACGAGGTCGTCCTCGATGGCCTGGATGAAGCAGGCATGCGGCTGGGGGTGCTCGTAGGCCGACTGCGACTGGGTGATCTCGCCGGTCTCGTGGTCGACGTACCAGTGGCCCTGGCCGGGGCCGTCGATGCCGTAGGCCCAATGCAGCCCGGTGTTGAACCACTGCGGCGAGTTGGGGGCGCCCATCTGCATGGCGAGCATGTAGCGGTGCTCGTCGAAGAAGGCGCGCGCGTCCTCCTCACTGGAGAAATAGCCGCCCTTCCAGCCCCAGTAGGTCCAGGTGCCGGCCAGCCGATCGAACACCTGGCGGGCGTCGGTCTCCCCGCCCGTGCGCTGCGCCTCGGGCAGATCGGCGAGCGCCCGCTCGTCGGCCACCGAGCGCCACAGCCATGATGGCACCTGGGTCTCCTCCACGCGCTTGAGGCGCGCCGGCACGCCGGCCTTGCGGAAATACTTCTGGGCGAGGATGTCGGCCGCCACCTGGCTCCAGTGCTCGGGCACGGCGAAGCCTTCGAGCCGGAACACGACCGAGCCGTCGGGGTTCTTGATCTCGGAGGTGGCGCGGCGGAAGGGGATCTTCTCGTAAGGCGACCTTCCCGCCGTCGTGAACCGCCGCTTGATCTGCATGAGGTGCCCCCCGCTGGACGTTTGCGCGCACACGCCGGTGCGAGGCGCGCCTGGTGTTTCGAAGCTCCGGCGCGGGCGCACTACGAGACCGCGCGCAGTCAGGTGAGACTGACGCGAACAGACGCGCGCTGCGGAGCCCTTCCCCTCCGCCTCGCGGGAAGCGCCCGCGGGTACGCGCGGACGACACCGTTTTCACTGGGTGGCGCACGAGCCGGTCGGCCGGCGCCCGTGATGGCCAAAGTATGACGATTCGAAGCAGCCGTCACGAGTTCTAGTAGGTGTAACGGCCACCAAGCCACTATATGTAGTGGGTACGCCAACTCTGGGCAGAAGGTGTGGATGAGGTGCCGGCGAACCCACGCCCCGCCTGGCCTTGGCGCGGTCCGATCCCGGCCCGTGGCCGGCGGGAGCGAGCGAGCCGAGCAGCCTGCCGATGCTATGCCGATTCCGGAAGGCCTCGTCTGTGGCAGTTCTGCCGCGGCCGGTATCCATGGACAAGTTGCGCCCCGGGATGCCAAATGCGCGCCGGTCGAGGCCTCAGAGCGACGGCATGGGCATCCTGAGCGAGATCTTCAGCTGGTGGGGCGGGAACACCTGGTCCAACCGCATCTACACGGCGCTCCGCGGGCGGCTCGTGGGCACCGACGCCATGGGCAACCGCTACTACATCCAGAGGAGGGGCGTGGGACCGCTCGGCGTCCCGCGCCGGTGGGTGATCTACAGGAGCCTCGCGGAAGCCTCGCAGGTGCCGCCCGAGTGGCACGGCTGGCTGCACTACATGGTCGACACCCCGCCCATCGAGGAGGCCTACACCCCCCGGCCTTGGGAGAAGCCGCACCGCATGAATATGACCGGCACGAGGGAGGCCTATCGTCCGCAGGGCAGCATCCTGTCGACCGGCCGGCGGCCGCAGGCCACGGGCGACTACAAGCCATGGCGGCCGAGCTGAGAAGCACTGTCACGCTGGCGCCACCTTGTGTTGGTCCACCTGCGCCGTGGCCCAACTCGCGGGAACGCGACACGCAACAGGAAATGCCCCCTGCCGAGCACCATCTCTACCGAGCCCATGTGCCGCGCATCGCGACGGCTGCCCTGGCGCTGCCCGTGGCGGCGATGCTGGGGGCGGCCCCGGCTGCCGCCCAGCGCATCGAGAACTCGGTGGCCGTGTTTGCAGCCCTGGACAAAGTGACGGCGAAGATCTCGCGCCTTGAGGTGCCGCTCAACCAGACCGCCACCTTCGGCGCGCTCAAGGTGACCCCGCGCGTGTGCTACACGCGCGCGCCCACCGAGCCGCCCAAGACCACCACCTTCGTGGAGGTCGACGAGAAGCTGCTGGACGGCAAGGAGAAGCGTATTTTCGCCGGCTGGATGTTCGCCGACAGCCCCGGCCTCAACGCCCTCGAGCATCCCGTGTTCGACGTGTGGCTCACCGACTGCGCGCATCCGCGTGCGACCACGCAGCGCCAGGCTCCGCCGGCGGCCGGCGTCCCACCGGGCGCGGGCGAGCCGCCGCCCGATGCGCGCGAGCCGCCGCGCCGGCGCCGCGTCCCGCGCTGAGCCCCGCCTGCGCGCTCCTTGCGCAGGCGCTTCGGCTTGTTAATCCCCCGCGCATCGCTACCATCCGGGCGCACACCCCCCGCCAGGAAGGCTAAAGCCCCATGACCGCCCCAGCCGACAGGTTCCTCAAGACCGGCATCTTTCTCGCCCCGTTCCACGCGCTGCGCGAGAACCCGCTGCTGGCGCTCGAGCGCGACATGGAGCTGCTCGTCCATCTCGACCGCCTCAACTACCACGAGGCCTGGGTCGGCGAGCACCACTCGGCAGGCTTCGAGATCATCGCCTGCCCGGAGATGTTCATCGCGGCCGCTGCCGAGCGGACCCGCCACATCCGGCTCGGCACGGGGGTGGTCTCGCTGCCCTACCACAACCCGTTCACGGTTGCCGGCCGCATGATGCAGCTCGACTACATGACGCGCGGGAGGGCGATGTTCGGCGTGGGGCCGGGCTCGCTCGTCTACGATGCCGTCAAGATGGGTCTCGACGCGGCCGACCAGCGGCGCAAGCTCGATGAATCGCTGGACGTCATCATGGAGCTGATGCAGGGGCGCATGGTGACGAGAAAGACCGACTGGTTCGACCTGCGCGAGGCGCGCCTGCAGCTCAAGAGCTACTCGCAGCCGATGATGGAGATGGCGGTGGCCTCCTCGCGCTCGCCCACCGGGGCGCTGGCGGCCGGCCGGCACGGCATCGGCATGCTGTCGATCGGCGGCACCTCCGACGAAGCTCTCAAGGCGCACGCCAGTAACTGGGGCGTCTACGAGGAGGCCGCGCGCGCCGCCGGCAAGACCGCGGACCGCCGCAAGTGGCGCATCGTCACCTTCGCCCACGTGGCCGAGACCCGCGAGCAGGCGCGCGCCGACGTGCGCTTCGGCCTGGAGGACTTCAGGCGCTACTTCGCCGAGGTCGCCACCTTCCCCATCATCCCGCCCGACGTGACCGGCGACCCGGCCGACTACCTCGTCTCCACCGGCCTTGCCTGCATCGGCACGCCCGAGGACTGCATCCGCCACTTCGAGCGGCTGTGGAAGGGCTCCGACGGCGGCTTCGGCGGCGTGCTGCTGCTTGCCCATAACTGGGCCGACTGGCCGGCCACCAAGCGGAGCTACGAGCTGATGGCGCGCTATGTCCACCCCCACTTCCAGGGGAACGCCAACGAGCTCAGGGTGTGGAGCTACGACGACGCGGCGGCCAAATACGCCACCGCCGGTCAGCAGTCCAAGGCGGCGGTGCAGGCGGCAATCGACCGCTATCAGGCGCGCAAGGGCTGAGTGGCCCGGCACCGGCGCACTCACGCCCGCCGGCCGCGGGCGACGATGGCGAGCACGCGCTCGGCGTCGGCGTCGGGGGGCAGGGCGTGGAAGTCGGCCTCGTGGGCCAGCGCCCTCTCCAGCAGGCGGTGGAACTCGGCGCGGTCGATCTCGATGGTGCCGAACTGGCGCAGGTGCTCGGTGACGAACTGGGTGTCGAGCAGCGAGAAACCGCCCGCGATCAGCCGCGCGCAGAGGTAGATCAGCGCCACCTTGCTGGCGTCGCGCTCGCTGGAGAACATGCTCTCGCCGAAGAAGGCGCCGTTGAGCGCGACGCCGTAGAGCCCACCCACCAGCCGCCCCTGGGCCAGTGCCTCCACTGTGTGGCAGTAGCCGGCGTCGAACAGGTCGCGGTAGAGAGCGCGGATCTTGCGATTGATCCAGGTGGTGCGGCGGCCGGCCCGCGAGGCGGCACAGCCGTCGATGACGCCCTCGAAATCGGTGTCGATCCTGATCTCGAAGCGGCCCTGGCGCACGGTGCGCGCCAAGCGCCGCGGCACGTGCACGCGCGACAGGTCGAGGATGCCGCGTTGCTGCGGCTCGATCCAGTAGAGGGCCGGATCGTCGGCGCTCTCAGCCATCGGGAAGATGCCGCAGGTGTACGCCTTGAGCAGCACCTGTGGCGTGATCTCGATGATGATGTCGTCACGCGAGGCCATGAGCCAGCTTGACCCGATCAGCTCCCAGGCGGGAACCCTCTCTCTCGATTATGGTTTTTGCAGGAATTTCTCGAGCCAGTGGATGTCGTAGAGCCCGTTGGCGATGTCGGGCTGCTGCACCAGGTCGGAGAACAGGGGGATGGTGGTCTCGATGCCTTCGATCACGAACTCCGAAAGGCAGCGCTTGAGACGCATCAGGCACTCGGTGCGGTTCTTGCCGTGCACGATAAGCTTGCCGATCAGGCTGTCGTAGAACGGCGGGATGCGATAGCCCTGGTAGGCGCCGCTGTCCACCCTGACGCCGAGCCCGCCGGGAGGATGCCAGTAGGTGATCTTGCCCGGCGAGGGCATGAAGCTCCTGGGGTTCTCGGCGTTAATGCGGCACTCGATGGCGTGGCCGGAGATGGTCACGTCCTCCTGCGTCACCGACAGCGGCGCGCCGGAGGCGACGCGGATCTGCTCGATGACGAGGTCGAGGCCGGTGATCATCTCGGTGACCGGGTGCTCCACCTGCAGGCGCGTGTTCATCTCGATGAAGGCGAAAGCGCCGTCCTCGTAGAGGAACTCGACCGTGCCGGCGCCGCGGTAGCCGAGCTTCTGCATGGCCTTGGCGACAGTCGCACCGATCGCCTTGCGCGCCTCGGCGTTGAGCGCCGGCGAGGGGGCCTCCTCCATTACCTTCTGATGGCGGCGCTGCAGCGAGCAGTCGCGCTCGCCGAGGTGGACGGCGTTGCCCTTGCCGTCGCCGAACACCTGCACCTCGATGTGACGCGGCTTCTCCAGGAACTTCTCCAGGTAGACACTGTCGTCGCCGAAGGCAGCCTTGGCCTCCGCGCGCGCGGTCTTGATGGCAATGTCGAGGTCGTCCGCCGTGCGCGCCACCTTCATGCCGCGCCCGCCGCCCCCCGCCGCGGCCTTGACCAGCACTGGAAAGCCCATCTCGCGGGCGATCTTGCGCGCCTGCGCTTCGTTGGCGATGGCTCCCTCCGAGCCCGGCACCACCGGGATGCCGAGCCGCCTCGCCGTCGCCTTCGCCTCGATCTTGTCGCCCATCAGGCGGATGTGCTCGGAGGTGGGGCCGATGAAGGTGATGCCGTGCTCCTCCAGGATCTCGGCGAAGCGGGCGTTCTCCGACAGGAAGCCGTAGCCGGGGTGGATGGCATCGGCGCCGGTGATCTCGCAGGCGGCCAGCAGGCGCGGGATGTTGAGATAGCTCTCGGCCGCCGGCGGCGGCCCGATGCACACACTCTCGTCGGCGAGCCGCACGTGCATGGCGTCGGCGTCGGCGGTGGAATGCACCGCCACCGTGGCGATGCCGATCTCCTTGCAGGCCCGCTGGATCCTGAGCGCGATCTCGCCGCGGTTGGCGATCAGCACCTTGTCGAACATCGCTTGCCGCCGGCCCTTGAGCTTCCAATCGCTACTCGATGATTGCGAGCGGCTCGCCGAACTCCACCGGCTGGCCGTTGCCGACCAGGATGGCGGTGACCGTCCCGGCCTTAGGGGCGGGAATGTGGTTCATGGTCTTCATCGCCTCGATGATCATGATGGTCTGGCCCTGGGCCACGCGTGTGCCGACCTCCACGAAGGGGGCGGCGCCGGGCTCGGGCGCGAGGTAGGCGGTGCCGACCATGGGAGAGGGCACCATGCCGGGGTGCTTGGCGGGATCGGGCGCCTGGCCCTTGGCGGCCTGCGCCGGCTGCGCCGCTGCCGCGGCGGGCGCGGCCGCCGCCACCGGGGCGGCGTGCATCGCCAGCTGGCGGGCCACGCGCACGCGCAGGCCCTCGCGCTCGATCTCGATCTCGCTCAGGCCGGTCTCCTCGAGCAGCTCCGCCAGCTCGCGAATGAGCGTCTGGTCGACGCTGCCCTTGCCCTTGACATCCTTTGCCATCGCCTCAGCCAACCTGCCTCCCCTTCCCTCTCAAGCCTTGGCCTTGCCGGCCGGCGCCGCGCGGGCCAGGAGGTCGGCCATCGCCTCCACCGCCAGCTCGTAGCCCTTGGGGCCGAAGCCGCAGATCACCCCCTGCGCCGCCGCCGACACGTAGGACTGGTGCCGGAAGCTCTCGCGCCGGAACACGTTGGACAGGTGCAGCTCGATCACCGGCCTCTCCGCCGCGTTGAGGGCATCGAGAATGGCGATCGAGGTGTGCGTGTAGGCGCCCGCGTTGATGATGATGCCGGCGGCCGACTCGCGCGCCTCCTGGATCCAGGTGACGAGCTCGCCCTCGGAGTTGGACTGGCGGAAGTCGACGGCGAGGCCGAGCGCCTTGGCCCGTGCCTCGGTGCGCCGGCGCACGTCGGCCAGCGTCTCGGCGCCGTAGACTGCCGGCTCGCGCACCCCCAGCATGTTGAGGTTAGGCCCATTGAGCACGAGGATCGGCTTTGGCATCGACCGCCGCCTGCGAGTTGGCTTGCCTGTCGCTCTCGAGAGGGCGCGCACCGGCGCAACGAGCATCCTTCAGGCCACGCGCCCCTGGTTATCAGCTTTCCGGCGCGCGCGAAAGGCTCGCCGCCCTGTTGTGCACCTCCCGCTAGCAGACCTTGCAGCCCTCCTTGCGCACGTCGGCGACGTGCTTGCCGAGCAGCTCGGCGAGGTTCTCCGGCGCGCCCGGGATGATGCGGTCGCCGACGATGAAGTGCGGCGTGCCCTGGATGCCCATCTTGGTGGCGAGCGCGCGCGTGTCCTCGATCTCCTTCTTCACCTCGGCGGAGTTCATGTCCTTCTTCAGCCTGGCCACGTCGAGGCCGAGCTTCTCGGCCACCCTGAGCGCCGACGCCTCGTTGGCTTGGCCCTGGCTCTCCAGCATGGCGCGGTGGAACTCCCAGTACTTGCCCTGCATCTTGGCCGCCAGCGCCACTCGCGCCGCCTCCTCCGAGCCTTTGGCAAGGATCGGGAACTCCTTGAGAATGACCCGCACCTTGCCGTCCTGCTCGATGAGTTTGGCAAGGTCGGTGAAGGCCTTCTTGCAGAACCCGCAGTTGTAATCGAAGAACTCGATGACGGGCACGTCGCCCTTCAGGTTGCCGACCACCGGCGAGCGCGCGGAGCGGTAGAGATCGCCGCCGTGCTCCTTCATGGCCACGGCCATGCGGTCGGCCTGGATCTTCTCCATCTTGGCCTCGAGCGCGTTCTGCGCCTCCAGCAGGATCTCCGGGTTGTTGACCAGGATGTCCTTGATCAGCGCCTCGAGCTCCTTCTTTTGACCGGCGCTGAAGGCCGCGCCCTGGCGCGCCCCGGCCTCGCCCTTGGCGCTCGCCGCATCGGCGGGGGGCTGCGCGAGGCCGGCGGCTTCGGCCGCCGGCGACGCCCTGGCGGGCGCCTCGGAGGGGGTCTGCCCGACCGCCAGGGTGGCGCCCACGAGCAGGATGGCGGGCGCCAGCAGCGCCGCTCCCTTCTTGGAGGTGAGGGCGTCGAACAGCGAGGCGAGGGATTGGCTGGGCATCTGGGGTCCTTCTACTCAGGAGGGAAACTTGTAGGTGATGATGTCCTCGGCGATGAGCCAGCCGCGCGAGCCGCGCGGAAACTTGCCCTGCGCGCGCTTGGCGTAGATCTGAGCCTCGCGCACATCCTTGGCGTTGCCGGAATAAAAGTGCTTGCGGGCCGTGGCAAGCAGAGCCTCGGCCTCGTTGCCCTTGCGCTGGTAGGCGAGCGCCAGCTGGTACCAGCCCATCCAGTCGTCGTCCTCACCCTGGCCCAGCGGCTTGTCGGCGCCGAGCACGCGGGTGAGGATGCCTATGGCCTCGTCGAGGACGCGCGCATCGTTGGAGGCGATCAGGGCCCGCGCCAGCACGATATTGGTCTGGGACAGCGACATGCCGGGGTTGGTGCGCTTGAGCTTCTCCAGCATGGCCACGGCGCGGCGCAAGGGCTCGATGGCGGCGGCCGGGTAGCCGGCCTTGACCAGCAGCTCACCCTTGAGCTCCCAGAAATAGGGATAGTCGGGCTTCTCGCGGATCAGCGCATCGATCTCGCCTATCGCCTGGGCGCAGTTGCCCGAGCAGTTGCGGGCTATGGCGCGCGCGTAGCGGGCGGGCAGGCTGTTGTCGCTCGCCGGGTAGCGGTTGTAGACGATCTGGGGCGCCAGCAGGTGGCCGCTGAGCTTGGCGCGCATCATGTCGTGGCGCAGCTGCAGCTGGGGCGGATCGCGCACGTCCGCGTAGGGGCTCGCGGCCACCCTCTCGCGCAGCTGGTTGAGGCGGTGTGCGGCCACCGGGTGGCTGCGCACGAACGGGTCGAGGTCCTTCTCGGCCCAGAACTCCTGCTGGGCGAAGCGCTCGAAGGTCTCGAGCATCCCGCGGCCCGACTGGCGCGTGGCCTCGAGCAGGCGCAGACCGGCCTGGTCGGCCGCCGATTCCTGGGCCCGGCGCTCGCTCAGAAGCGAGCGCATGAGCATGTCGTTGCCGCCCATCATCACGCCGCCCCCAGCCCCCGCCACTTCGCGGGCGCTGTCGCCGCCCGCCACCGCCCCGCCCACCATCATGCCGATGCCGAGGATGGTGAGCAGCAGGCTCTTGGTGGCGTCGCGGGCGATGCGGGCGCGCAGGGCCGCCAAGTGCCCGCCCACGATGTGGCCGGTCTCGTGGGCAATGACGCCGATCACCTCGTTGGGCGTCTTGGCCTGCATCAACGTGCCGGTGTTGATGAACACGTTATGGCCGTCGACGACGAAAGCGTTGAAGCTCTCATGCCTGACAAGGCGCATGGCGATGTTCTGGGGGGCAAGGCCCGCCGCCTTGAAGATCGGCAACGAGTAGTCCTTGAGCAGGTTCTCCACCTCCGCATCGCGGATGAGCGGCAGGTTCTGGGCCGCGGCCGGCCCGACCGCGGAGAGCGAAGCGGCCACCGCATAGACGGCAGCAAGCGAGGCGGCGCGCCACCGGGCGGGCCGGCGGCACCCCGCGACGGGCGCCCGCGCCGACAGCGGCCGGCGCCGGGCGAGGATGGCCCCGTCGTGTTCCCTCTGAGCGTGCACGGTTGCAGACTCTGTCCGAATTTGCGCCTGTGGCGCGTTGCCGAGCGGGGGCCCGAGCCAAACGCGCAGGCCGGGCCTGCCCGTCGGCCTAGGCAACTCGCATCGCCCCGACTATAAGCCGCATGCCCTTGATGCGCCAACCGTCTTCCCGGACGCGGCGCGGCCGCCGCCTGCGCAGGGGCGATTTGGGCGAGATAGGGCGCAAGCATGGCGGATTGAGGGCTTGCGGCAACGGAGACGGCCAATGGTGGCAACGGCAGCCGGCAGCGGAACGGCGCAGGCGAAAGCACTGCTCGAGCCCTCGCAGCGCAGCGCCGTGCCCCCGTTCATCGTCATGGACGTGATGGAGGCCGCCGCCGCCCGCGAGGCCAGGGGCGACAAGGTTATCCACATGGAGGTGGGCCAGCCCGGCACGCCGGCCCCGCGCGCCGCCCTCGAGGCGGTCAAGCGCGCCCTCGACCGCGATACGCTCGGCTACACGGTGGCACTGGGCCTGCCCGAGCTGCGCCGGCGCATCGCCCGCCATTACCGCGAGCGCTACGGGCTGGAGCTGGCGCCGGAGCGCGTGGTGGTGACCACCGGCTCCTCGGCGGGCTTCGTGCTGGCGTTCCTGGCACTGTTCGACGCCGGCGCCAGGGTGGGCCTGCCCTCGCCCGGCTATCCCTGCTACCGCCACATCCTGACTGCGCTCGGACAACAGCCGGTGCCGCTCGTCACCGATGCCGGCGGCCGCTGGATGCCGACCGTGGGCCAGCTCGAAGCGGCGGCCGCCGGGGCCGGCCTGCGCGGCCTAGTTCTCGCCAGCCCCGGCAACCCGACCGGCACGATGCTCGAGGGCAGCCGGCTCGCCGACATCGCCGACGCCTGCCGACGGCTCGGCATCTGGCTGGTGTCCGACGAGATCTACCATGGCCTCACATACGGCATGGCCGAGGAGACCGCGCTCGCTCACAGCGAGGAGGCGGTGATCGTCAACAGCTTCTCGAAGTATTTCTCGATGACCGGCTGGCGCGTGGGCTGGCTGGTGGTGCCCGAGCGGCTGGTGCGGCCGATCGAGCGGCTCGCCCAGAACCTCTATATCTCCCCGCCCACGGTGGCGCAGGTGGCCGCCGTCGGCGCCTTTGATGGCATCGAGGAGCTCGAGGCCAACAAGCGCGTCTACGCCGAGAACCGGGCGCTGCTGCTCGCCGAGCTGCCCAAGGCCGGGCTCGACCGCATCCTGCCTGCCGACGGCGCCTTCTATCTCTACGTCGACATCGGCGAGCGCACCGAGGACAGCACGGCCTTCACCCGGGCGATGCTGGCTGACATCGGCATCGCCGCCACGCCGGGGCTCGACTTCGACCCCGAGCGAGGCGGCCGCTACGTGCGCTTCTGCTACGCCGGCACCACCGCCGACATGGCTGAGGCCGCCCGCCGGCTGCGGAGCTGGGCGCGGCTGGGCAGAGGCGCGTGAGCCCTGCCGGGATGGCCCTCGCCCCCGCCAGCCCCTATGCTGGGCGAAACGACGATGGGAGAAGGCCCGCAAATGATGCCGCTCCTCGACGAGAGCCGCCGGCGCGAGCACAAATGGCGCAACGACGCGCATTCGGCGCTGCTGGTGGGAGGTCTTGGGCTGCTCACCGGCTTCTCGGTATGGCTCATCTGGTCATGGACCGGCGTTTTGGTGGCCCTGCTGTCGATCGCGATCCTGTGGGCGTTCGCGCCGCGCCTGCCGCCTGAGATCGTCATGCGCATGTACCGCGCCCGCCCCATCGACCCGCGCCACGGCGGCCAGATAGCCTACATTGTCGAGGAGCTCGCCCGTCGCGCCGAGCTGCCGGCCGTTCCGGCCACCTACGTGATCCCCAGCATGACGCTCAACGCCTTCGCCACCGGCACGCCGCACAGGGCGGTGATCGGCCTCACCGAAGGGCTGCTCAGGCGGTTGTCGCTGCGGGAGCTCGCTGGGGTGCTGGCGCACGAGATCAGTCACGTGCGCAACAACGACCTGGCGGTGATGGCGCTTGCCGATGTGCTCACGCGCTTCACCCACGTGCTCTCCTATCTCGCCGTGTTCCTCTTCATCTTCAATCTGCCGGCGATGCTGCTCGGCGAATCCGACAATCCCCTCTCGGCGCTGGTGCTGCTCTATCTCGCGCCCACCGCCGGCAGCCTGCTGCAGCTCGCCCTCTCGCGCACGCGCGAGTACGACGCCGATCTCGAGGGCGCCGAGCTTACCGGCGATCCCCGAGGCCTCGCCTCTGCCCTCGACAAGCTCGAGCGCTACCAGGGCACGTTCTGGGAGGACCTGATGTTTCCCGTCCCCGGCCGGCGCATCCCGCAGCCCTCGCTCCTGCGCTCCCACCCGCCCACCGAGGAGCGCATTGCCCGCCTGCTCGCGCTCGAGAGCCGCGACATGGCCCCGCCGATCGAGGTCGTGGAGGAGCCGATGGTGTCGCTCGTGGGACTGGGGCCTGCCTCCATGCGCCCGCGCCTGCGCTTTCCCGGCGTGTGGTTCTGACCGGCTCTGCCGCCGCCTCCCGGATCTCCGCCCTACCCCGCCCCCTCCCGCGCCAGCCGCGCCCTGGTCTCGGCCGCCCACGCCGCGAACCGGCCGGCGGCGATGGCCGCCCGCATGGCCGCCATCAGCTCCTGGTAGAAGGCCAAGTTGGCCCAGGAGAGCAGCATGGCGCCCAGGTACTCGCCCGCCTTCACCAGGTGGTGCAGGTAGGCGCGCGAGTAGTCGCGGGCGGCGGGGCAGGAGCTTTCCGGATCGAGGGGGGCCGGGTCGTCGGCGTGCCGGGCGTTGCGCAGGTTGACCTTGCCCGACCACGTGAAGGCCTGGCCGTGGCGGCCGGAGCGGGTGGGCAGCACGCAGTCGAACATATCCGCACCCCGCGCCACCGCCTCCATCAGGTCGAGCGGCGTGCCCACGCCCATGAGATAGCGCGGCTTGTCGGCGGGCAGGAGGCGGACGGTGAGCTCTAGCGTGTCGAGCATGGCGGCCTGCGTCTCGCCCACGGCCAGCCCGCCGATGGCATAGCCGGGCAGCTGCATGGCCACCAGCGCCTCGGCCGAGGCCGCACGCAGCTCGGGCTCGGTGCCGCCCTGGACGATGCCGAACAGGGCCTGCCCCGGCCCCGCCCGCCCCTCCGCTTGGGCCAGCGCGAAGGCCGCCCGGCTGCGCTCCGCCCAGGCAAGCGAGCGGCGCATGGCCACCTCCACGTCGTCGCGCGCGGCAGGCAGGGCGATGCACTCGTCGAGTTGCATCTGGATGTCGGCGCCGAGCAGGCACTGGATGTCGATCGCGCGCTCGGGCGTGAGCAGGTAGGGCGCACCGTCGAGATGCGACTGGAAGGCCACGCCCTCCTCGCCGATCCTGCGCAGCCGGGCCAGGCTCATCACCTGGAAGCCGCCCGAGTCGGTAAGGATCGGCCGCTGCCAGCGCATGAAGCGGTGCAGACCGCCCAGCGCGGCGATGCGCTCCGCGCCCGGGCGCAGCATCAGGTGGTAGGTGTTGGCGAGCAGGACGTCGGTGCCGGCGGCGGCGAGCTGGTCGGGGTAGACGGCCTTCACCGTGGCCGCAGTGCCTACCGGCATGAAGGCCGGCGTACGGATCAGCCCGCGCGGGGTGGCGATCTCGCCCAGCCGCGCGCCGGCGTCGGTGGCAAGCAGCCGGAAGGCGAAGCGCCCGCTCATGGCCGCGCCGCCTCGGGGTGGAGCAGGCAGGCATCGCCGTAGGAGTAGAAGCGATAGCCCGCCGCCAGGGCATGGGCGTAGGCCCGCTTCATGGTGTCGAGGCCGCTGAACGCGGCCACCAGCATGAACAGGGTGGAGCGCGGCAGGTGGAAGTTGGTCATGAGCAGATCGACGGCGCGGAAGCGATAGCCGGGCGTGATGAAGAGGTCGGTCTCGCCGGCGAAGGCGCGGATGATGCCCTCGCCCGCGGCCGCGCTCTCGAGCAGGCGCAGCGACGTGGTGCCGACGGCGACGATGCGTCCGCCGGCGGCGCGCACCCGGCTGAGCGCCTCGGCCGTGTCGGCGGAGATCTCGCCCCACTCGGCGTGCATGCGGTGGCCCGCGGTGTCGCCGGCCTTGACCGGCAGGAAGGTGCCGGCGCCGACGTGAAGGGTGACGAAATGACGGGTGATGCTGCGCGAGGCGAGCGTCTCCAGCAGCGCGGAGGTGAAGTGCAGCCCCGCGGTCGGCGCCGCTACCGCCCCTTCGCGGCGGGCGAACACGGTCTGGTAGCGCTCGGCATCCTCGGGTGCGAGTGCGCGGCGGCCGGCGATATAGGGCGGCAGCGGCGGATCGCCGAGGGCGGCTATGGCCTCGTCGAGGTAGGCCCCGTGCAGGCTGAAGGAAAGCTCCACCTCGCCGCCTTCCCCGACCGCGCTCACGGTGGCGTCGAGATGCCCGAGCAGGCATACCCGGCCCTCGTTGCCGAAGCGGATGCGGTCGCCGACGGCCAGGCGCTTGGCGGGGCGGGCGAAGGCGCGCCAGCGGCTGTCGCCGATGCGCTTGTGAAGGTTGAAGGCGATGTGCGCCCGTCCTTCGCCCCGGAGGCGCTCGCCTTGGAGCGCGGCAGGAATCACGCGTGTGTCGTTGAGCACCACGGCATCGCCCGGCCGCAGCAGGTCGGGCAGATCGCGCACAACGCGGTCGTCGAAGGTGCCGGGCGGCCGCACCACCAGCAGACGCGCCGCGTCGCGCGGCGAGACGGGCTCGAGCGCAATGGCGTGCTCGGGCAGGTCGAAGTCGAAGAGGTCCGTGCGCATGAACGCCAGTCGGGCAGTCCGGAAAGGGACCCCGCGGCAATCACCTCGGTCTGCGGCTCGCGCTGCGGGGTGCGACCCCCGCCTCACACGTCGGCGGCCACCTTGAGCGAGGTGATCTTGTCGGGGCTCGCCACCGGCTCGCCGCGCTTGATCTTGTCGACGTTCTCCATGCCTTCGACCACCTTGCCCCACACCGTGTACTGCCGGTCGAGGAAGGTGGCGTCGCCGAAGCAGATAAAGAACTGGCTGTTGGCCGAGTTCGGGTTCTGCGCCCGCGCCATCGAGCACACACCGCGCACGTGCGGTTCGGCGTTGAACTCGGCGGGCAGGTTGGGATAGCGCGAGCCGCCGGTGCCGGTGCCGTTGGGGCAGCCGGTCTGGGCCATGAAGCCGTCGATCACGCGGTGGAACGCGATGCCGTCGTAAAAGCCCTCGCGGGCCAGCGCCTTGATGCGCTCCACGTGGCGCGGCGCCAGGTCGGGACGCATGGCGATCACCACGCGGCCCTTGGTCGTCTCCATGATCAGGGTGTTCTCAGGGTCTTTGATGGCTGGCATTGGGGTCCTTTCCTCGAGGGATTTCGTGCCGATCATTGGGGCTGGCGCGCTTGCCTCACGTGCCAGCACACACCGGCCGGGTCGACGATGTGGAGCTCGCGCCCCCAGGGGAAGTCGGTCGGCAGCCGCAGGCGCGTCCCTGGGAACCTCTGCGGCAGGCTCTTGCTCTCGATCTCCGACCAGTAGGCTTCGAGGTCGTCGACCTCGAACGTGATCATCTGGTTCTTCTGCCATACCGGCACGTCGATGTCCTGCAGAATAAAGTAGGCGCCGCCGAAACGCAGGCCGGCCATCCCCTCCTGGCGCCAGACTTGCGTGAACCCGATCTCGGAAAAGAACGCCAACGCGGCCGCAAAATCGGGCCCTGAGGGAACAAAGGGATAGAGCGTGGTTGCCTGCGATCTCATGGCGCATCGTTTGCTGTCGGCCGCCCGCTGGTCGCGGCTGGCCTCCGCGGGTCACCTCTTGTCGGCCAGCAGATAGACTTTGACCATACGGTCGGGCTGCGCGGGGGGCTCGCCCCTGGCCAGCTTGTCGACGTTCTCCATGCCCTCGATCACCTCGCCCCACAGCGTGTACTGGCCAGTGAGACCGCGGCAGCCGTCGCCGAAGCAGATGAAGAACTGGCTGTTGGCGCTGTCGCGGTCGGCCTTGCGCGCGGCGCCGACGCTGCCGCGCTTGTAGACTACCTCGCTGAACTCGGCCTTGAGGTCGGGAAGCTTGGAGCCGCCCCTGCCGGTGCCCGTGGGGTCGCCGGTCTGGGCCATGAAGCCCTCGATCACGCGATGGAAGACCACGCCGTCGTAGAAGCCCTCCTTGGCAAGGCGCTTGATCTGGGCCACGTGCCCGGGCGCGAGATCGGGCCGCAGCTTGACCAGCACCCGACCCTTGGAGGTCTCGATGACGAGCGTGTTCTGCGGGTCGGGCGCCTGGGCACTGGCAGGGCCGGCCAGGGCACAGAGGGCGACGGTGAGGGTGAGGGCGAGACGGATCACGAGGCTCTCCGGGTTACGAAGGTAAGCTCAGCCGCGGCGGCCGCGCTGGCCGTCGCGCCGGACGCAGGATTGGCCCCGCCTTATGGCGTTTGTCGGGCGCCGGCTCAAGCGCCATCGCCGCCTCGCGGAACGCTCACGCCTTCCTGCCGGCCCTGCCGGCGCGCTTGGCTGCAAGCCGGCGGGCCACGTCGGGGGGCACGAACCGGGACACGTCGCCGCCCATCAGCGCGATCTGGCGCACCAGCGTGCCGGTGATGTGGCGCACGGGGGGGCTGGCCGGCAGGAACACCGTCTCGACGTCCGGCGCCATGGTGCCGTTCATGCCCGCCATCTGCATCTCGTAGTCGAAGTCGGTGGAATCGCGCAGGCCACGGAAGATCAGCGTGGCGGCGGCTGCCTTGGCGGCATCAACGGTAAGGTTGTCGAAGGTGGTGATGTCGATCCTGCAGCCGGTCCTGGCGGCGATGGCGGCGGTCTCGGCCCTGAGCATCTCCACCCGCTCGTCGGCGGTGAACAGCGGCGCCTTGCCGGGATGGATGCCGATGCCGATGACGAGGGTGTCTACCATGCGCGCGGCGCGGGCGATGACGTCGAGGTGCCCGTTGGTCACAGGGTCGAACGAGCCGGAGGTGAAACCTACGCGTTTCATGGAGCCCGCCGCGGCAGCGCATCCTCAGGATCACAGCACCTATCACGGCCGGCGCACCATCGCCAGGGCTGCGCCGCCGAGCAGCAGCAGCACGCCGGCAGCGCCATCGAGGAACCGCAGGCGGCGAGGGTCGAACGTGGCCCGGGCTCGGGCGACGGCCAGCGTGTAGGCCACATCGACCGCTGCGAGCACGGCCACGAAGGTGACGGCGAGCACCCACAGCTGCCAGACGGCATCCCGCCCGGGATCGAGGAACTGCGGCAGGAAAGCGCCTAGGAACAACAGGACCTTGGGGTTGGACAGGCTCACCAGCAGGCCTTGGAGATAGAGGTTGGCGCCGGCCCGGCGCGCCGGCGCGGCGGCTTCTGCCCTGCGCCGGCGCAGCTGCCAGAGCATGCTCGCGCCGAGATAGACGAGGTAGACCGCCCCCACCCAGCGGATCACGTCGAACCAGTCCGACATGAACACCATCACGGAGCTCATTCCGGCTGCCGCAGCCGCCACCAGCACGGCCAAGCCGGTGGCCGCGCCGGCGAGCGTGGCAAGACCTGCCGCCAGCCCGCCGGTGAGAGTGTTGGCGAGGATGAGCGACATGTTGGGGCCCGGCGTGAGCGCGAGAAGGATGCAGGCGGCAACGAAGGCGAGCAGGGTCTCGGGCGACATGGGGGTCTCCGGCTGGGCGTGAGGCGCCGGCTGGGGCGGCGCGATCACGCAAAATTCATCGGGGCGTCCAAGATCCTGGTCGACGGGGGTGCCGTATCACGGGTTCCGATTGCCGTCTTGCAAGGGAGAGGAGCCATGAAACCATTGCAGGTGCTGTCACTCGCCGGCCTCGCCGCCATCTCGCTCACCGTTGCCGTGCGTGCCGGCGGCGACAAGGTGGCATTCCCGGCCGACTATGCCAAGGGCGTGCTCTACACCACCCTGGACCGTGCCGATCTCAAGCAGTTCCGGGAGATTTACGCTCCCAAGGCGGCCATCGACGCGGTCAAGGCCGGCCAACCGATCCCCAGCGGCACGGTCATCACCATGGTGAACTACAAGGCCAAGCTGGGCGCGGACGGCAATCCGGAGAAGGACGCCAACGGCCGCTTCGTCAAGACCGACGAGATCGCCGGCTATGCGGTGATGGAGAAGCGCTCTGGCTGGGGAGCCGAGTATCCCGACGACGTGCGCAACGGCGAGTGGGAGTACCAGGCCTTCACGCCCGCCAAGGCCGTCAACGACAAGGCCAACCTGAAGGCCTGCTTCACCTGCCACAAGCCGCTCGACAAGCAGGATTATGTGTTCTCCTTCGACAAGATGAAGGCGGCGAGGTAGCGCGGGGCTAGAGGCCGGCGATGAACGCCGCCAGCGCCCGGCACGTCTCCTCGGGCGCATCGAGCTGCGGGAAGTGGCCCACGCCCGCGAGTGTCTCGATGCGCGCGCCGGGCACGCACGCGCGCACGAAGGCGAGGTAGGGCGTGGTCTGCCCCGGCTCAAGCGAGGTGCGCCGCCGATCCTCGCCCACGGTGGTGGCTTGCAGCACCATGAGCGGCCTGGAGAGCGCCCTAAGCGCGCCCTCCAGCCGCTCCCTGTCGTAGCGGGCAAGCGAGAGCAGCAGCGCCCGGCCCACGACCTCGGGCAGGGCGAGCGCGCGCTCGCGCGCTGCGGCCGCCACTGCCGGATCGCTGCGGGCGGTGAACATCTCGGCGAACAGGCCGCCCACCAGCTCCCCGTATCCGCCTGCGGTGAATCGGGCCGCGAACGCCTCCTCGGCCGCGGGCGCGAACCGGCTGCCGTCGATCAGCACCACCCCCGCCGTGCGCTCCGGCACGCGGCGGGCGGCCTCCAGGACCACGCGGCAGCCCATGCTGTGGCCGATCAGGACGGCGGGCGGCAGCGCCAGGCCGTCGAGCAGGGCGGCGAGGCCGGCGCCGTAGCTTTCCATGTCGGGCGCGGCGGCCGGCGGCGGGCTCGCGCCGTGGCCCGGCAGGTCGACCGCCACCGTCGTGTGGCGGGGGGCAAGGCGAGCGACGACGGCGCGCCAGTCGGTGCGGCTGCAGCCGAAGCCGTGCACGAGCACCAGCGGTGGCTCTCCCGACCCTTCGATGACGTACTCCATCCCGCTCATCGCCTGCCCCTCATGGCCTCGTCGGCCTCGTGCCCGTCGTTGCGGCAGACCGATTGTACAAGACGCACCCCAGCCAGGATACGGTTCGTCAAAAGATCTCGCGGGAGGCGACCTGCGCGCCGACTGTTGGAGCTGCGGGCCCCAGCGACGCTCCGCGAGGAAGCGGCACGCCTGGCCCGGCTCACCACCGTGAGCCTGGTGGGGGGCGCTGGGGCTGCAGCACCCCGTCGCGGACCAGGGAAGCGAGAATCGGCCGGGACGCAACTGCCTACGCCGAAGCTCGCCCCTCTTCCCGGAGCGCGCTGCGCCTCCCATCTCCCGGTGCTGGGAAGTATATCTGGCGCTCGCGATTCGCCTGTCCTAGCGCCAGACCAACCCGAGCCTGCGAGCGAGAGCCCATGAGAACGTCACCCGAGGAGCGTGCAATGCGGCCTCTGCGGCCGCTGCCCAATCTGATCTTTGCCAGCCGTTGGCTGCAGCTGCCGCTCTATCTTGGCCTGATCGTCGCGCAGGCCATCTACGTCTGGCTGTTCTGGCAGGAGCTCTACTACCTGCTGCTCGCCGCCTTCGGCAGCGGCGATGCGCTCAATCACGTGATCGAGGCCGTGACGGCCGAGGGCGTCAAGCGGCCCACCAAGCTCACCGAGACTGTCATCATGCTGGTCGTGCTCGGGCTGATCGACGTGGTGATGATCTCCAACCTGCTCATCATGGTGATCGTCGGCGGCTACGAGACGTTCGTCTCCCGGCTCGGGCTCGAGGGCCATCCCGACCAGCCCGAGTGGCTCTCGCACGTCAACGCCTCGGTCCTCAAGGTGAAGCTTGCCACGGCCATCATCGGCATCTCCTCGATCCACCTCCTGAAGACCTTCATCAACGCCGCGGCCTACGACGTGAAGACCATCACCGCCCAGGTGGCGATCCACATCACCTTCTTGCTCTCGGCCATCGCCATCGCGGCCGCCGACCGCGTGATGCCGGTGGCGACCGGCCCGGCGCACGGAAAGTAGCCGGCAAATGCAGCGCCTGGACCCAGCGCTGGCCGGCTCTGCCCCGCGAGGCGTCCTAGCCCGCTTTATTCGCCATAGTTTGGGATGCGACTCGAAGGACGGCGACGAAACCGTTGGATTCGCTTAACGTTCTGGTGTCGAAGCAGAGCGTGCGCGTCTTCGCCGGAATCGCCGCCGTCATGACCGAAGCTACGCCGTTTCTGCCCGGGCTGTCACCCTTGCGGCGCAAGCCGCTCA